>Ga0073928_10010891_pt1 | contig 10700 bp, 7 predicted proteins | sample PaiPotPPA55metaG_FD_76969 | JGI IMG/M metagenome (GOLD analysis project Ga0073928, IMG submission 76969) | Iron sulfur acid spring bacterial and archeal communities from Banff, Canada, to study Microbial Dark Matter (Phase II) - Paint Pots PPA... ...
TGCGTTACTCTTTTCTGTCAGCCGGGTTACGGCTGAGCATTACTAAATTGAGCTATCTGGTGCCTTTCCGAGCCCCTCACAGAGCTTGGCCGTCTTCGGCCGTACATAAAAAAAGGCCGCAAGTGTGACCTTGCGACCGCTTTCTTCAACGTTCCAAAGGCGATACAAGAGCATCAAACGCGAAAAAATAGTACCACAAATTATGGTCGGTGCCAAGCCCCTTTTTTGGGGTGTCGTTGCAAAGACGGGGTGTCCGGATTGAGCAAAGTAGAAATGTCCGCTTTCGCCGGTGCTCCAAGGACGCTATTACAAGGAAGCGGAAATTCCTTTTGAGCCAGCGGAAGCCGTCTATGGTCTTGTCGATTACAACGTAAAGGAGTAGAGTCCCACCAATTCTGTGGAGGTCCTCCCATGACCCCAATCTATTTGCGCCGGCGTTTGTTTCTTGCAGTTGTCGCGTGTCTGGTTTGCGGCCTGTTTGCAATTGCCGGGGACGAGCCAAACCCTACCAAGGAACAGATCAAACGTTTCCTTGCCACCGCCCCGGTGGTAAAGAGTCACGAGTCCAAGAAAGGCATCACGCACACAACGCGTCTTACGTTGTCGGACGGAACGATCACCCACGACGCCTCTTTCCAACCTATTGATGAGCACAAACGAGAGAAGAAGTTTTCCAACGGTGCCGTCGAACTGAACTTCGTGGACTCCTACAAATACAACATCGCAGCCTATGCGCTGGCTGAGTTGATTGGGATGGACGACATGTTACCGGTATACGTCGAGCGCAAATATGCGGGTCAGCAGGGTTCGCTCAGTTGGTGGTTGCCGGTGAAGATGGATGAGGCGGATCGCTTAAAGCAAAAAATACCGGTGCCAGATCCCGACGCCTGGAAGGATCAGATGCAAAAGATTTGGGTTTTCGATCAATTGGTCTCCGATGCCGATGCCAATCCGACCAATCTGCTAATCGGTGAGAAGTGGCAGATTTGGAGGATTGATTTTAGCCGGGCATTCCGCCTCAATAAGGAACCGAAAGACTACAAAGAGTTGGTGCGCTGCGACCGGCAATTGCTGCGGAGACTGAAGACCCTGGACGGCAAGGAGCTGACAGAAAAAACCAAAGGCTATCTGGACAAGGATGGGGCGGCGGTGATGATGCGACGGGATAAGATTGTCGAGCGGTTCCAGAAGCTGATCGCTGAAAAAGGCGAGAAGGAAGTGTTGTATTGAATTTTTAAGCGCCACGGTTTTTTGCTACACATCACGGCTTCACCGGTGACACCGGTGAGAAGGAGAGAAAACATAATGAAGAAGCAACTCAGTCTGCTGTTCGCGTTGGCACTAACCTTTCCGCTGGCGACGGCGGTGTTCGCGCAAGAGACTCCAGACAAGCCGAAGGAGGCGCGCTTTGAAGGTAGGGTTGAAAGGAGCAGCAAGGAGCAGTCTTCTCTGACTGTTCGTCAGGTGGGTGGAACTGCGATGAAGACCTGTGTGTTCGACAGCTCGACGAAATGGGTTAGTCAGTATCACCGCGACAAGAAGATCAACGACATAGACGCCAGCCAGGTTAAAGACGGGGACTTCGTAATTTGCAAGGGCAACGAGTCGGAGAACGGCGTAATTCACGCGACGGTGATCTCTAAGCGGCTCTCGCACAGCAATGCGAACTAGTAGACAAGCTCGGTCTTATATCGCAAGTTGAAACTCCCCAATCCCTTTAAGAATAGGGGCCAAGTAGCAAACCAGATCGCGGAGCCTACGTGAATGGCTCCGCGATGGGGAAGTCGCGTGTGGTCTATCGGCAACCACCGCGTCGAAATCTGGCCGGCCACACCTCAACCATTTCGCCAAGTCTGCTGCGTGCCGTAGGAGGAAGGAAAATGGTCCGTGCCCCGTTGTGGGTCTCTGCAAAACACCTATGTGTTTTTTTCACCTTCGTTCTAGGGGCGCCGGCGGGAGCGTGGGCGGGACCAACAAATGTTCCAGCGGGCCCAGAATCTGTAGTCGCCATCGGCGATGTCCACGGCGACTTTGATGACTTTGTCGCCATTCTCCGGCGCACCGATCTTACGGACCAGCAGAACCACTGGGCAGGCGGTAAGACAACTTTCGTCCAAGTCGGAGACCAAATCGATCGCGGGCCAAAGCCGCGGGAGGTCATGGACCTGATGATGGCGCTCGAGAAAGAAGCGGCGCAAGCAGGCGGCCGGGTTGTGAGTTTGCTCGGTAACCACGAAGTGATGAATATCATGGGGGATTTGCGTTACGTCACGCCCGCGAACTATGCGAGTTTTGCTGACGGCAATTCCGAGAAGCGACAGAAAGATGCGTATGGCGAGTATCAGAAATGGAAGGATAGTCATGCACCGTTATTCGCAGAACTGCCCCAGCCCTTGGAGTTGACTGAGGCAGAGTGGATGACCCGCCATCCGGCAGGTTTCGTTGAACAGCGCGAAGCGTTTGGTCCAAAGGGAGAATACGGTGAATGGCTGCGGAAACATGCGGCTATTGCCGAAATTGAAGGAATCATCTTTTTGCACGGAGGAATTAGTCCTGATGTGGCCAAGACGAAGATTGATGCAATAAATAATCAAATCCAGGAAGAAATCAAGGAATTTGATGCCTCGAAACAGTATCTGCAGAATGAAAATTTGATTCTGCCATTTTTCAGTTTGCAGGAAATCTACAACGTGCTTCGGGCAGAGATCAGCGCTGAGCTCAAGTCGCGTGTCCCCACCAACAAGGAGCGCCAGGCTAAGATTCAGGAGTTCTTGAAGCTTCAAGATTGGTTCAGTGTGCGGCTTGATGGTCCGCTGTGGTTTCGCGGCTACGACCAGTGGAGCGAAGAACAGGGTGCACCGCTGGCGAGCAATATTCTGGAGGATTACAAGGCGGCACACGTTGTGGTGGGACACACGGTGCAGAAGGGTGGTCGAATTAGGCCTCGCTTTGGCAATAGAGTGTTTCTCATCGATACCGGCATGCTCAGCAGCTACTACCCTGGAGGCAGGGCGTCGGCTTTGGAAATCTGCGGCGATGCCAAAAAATTAATCGCTGTGTATCAGGACCAGCAGGTGGTGCTTCTCGATTCCACTGGCACTTCGCCTAAAGAAGGAGGTCCCGGGGAGCATACATCGGTGGGGAATGGGGCGAAGGTTTCGGAAAAGGTAGCCGTTATACCCGCGGAAGGTATATGTTCCGGCCCGACGGCCGCACCGCAATAGAAAGGGCTGCGAAAGAAGATTCCTCGGATGAAGCGGTGGATTGAGCGCGGACTGAACATCGAACCAGGAGATCTGGGGCGCGGAATCCTGCTGTGCGCCTGCCTGTTTCTGATTATCAGCTGCTATGTAACGGGAAGAGTTGCACGCGATGCCTTGTTTCTTGCCCGGTTCCAAGCGGTCCAACTGCCCTACGCAGACATCGCGAGTGCGATTTTAGTCGGAATCGTAATCGTCGGCTATGTTCATCTTGGGCGGAGAACCTCTCTTCGCAACCTGCTGGTAGGCAGTCAGTTCTTCTTCGCAACAAACTGCGTGCTTTTCTGGGCGCTGGCTCACTACTACCATCCAGCATGGCTTTATCCAGCATTTTACATTTGGGTAGGCCTGTTCGGAGTGCTAGCTCCGACCCAGGTCTGGACGCTGGCGAATTATCTTCTGACCACGCGAGAAGCAAAACGCATTTTTGGGATGGTGGGCGGCGGAGCCATATTGGGGGCGATTTTCGCCGGCTTTTTCTCGAAGACGATAGCCAAGGCATTCGGCACGGAAAGCCTGCTGCTGGGCATGACGTTGCTAATGTTGATTTGTACCGCGCTGATGGGAACCGCGTGGCAGAGCTGGAAATCCCGGCTAGCAGATTCCGGTGAAACGGCAGCGGGAGATAAAGGAGTAGGGCAAAGGGACTTACAGAGCAGCATGCGTTTGGTTCTCTCCTCTCCCTATTTACGATCCATAGCCGCAGTGATCTGCCTTGCTTCGTTCGTCACGACGCTTACCGGCTGGCAATTTAAAGCTGTCGCCAAACAGTTTCTGGTAAACAAAGACGCATTGGCCATCTTATTTGGAAACTTTTATTTCTACGCCGGGATATTGGGATTGTTGCTTCAGTTGCTCTTGACCTCGCGGCTGCTCCGCCGATTTGGGATAGGCACGATGCTGTTTGTGCTTCCCATTTCCGTGATGATGGGCTCGGCCGCGCTGCTGATTTGGGGAACGCTCCTATCCGGTATCCTGCTGAAAGGCAGCGATCAAGTACTCCGCTATTCCCTGGACAAATCTGCCGTCGAGTTGCTGTACCTGCCGCTGCCTCATAGTCTGAAGATACGGGCAAAATGGTTTATAGACACGGTGATCTGGCGTTTGGGCGACGGTTTGGCGGGGGTGACGGTTCTAATTTTTGCCACCTATCTCAAGGTGCCGGCGCGGCAGATAAGTTGGGTTGCTCTGCTTCTCATCGGTGCATGGCTCCTATCGGTTTCCGTCACAGGGAAGCAGTACATCGCTGCTCTGAAGGATTCCATTAGCCAGCACCGGCTTAACGCGGACCAGGTCACTGCGCTGGCGCTGGACCGCTCCACTGCGGATTTGTTATCCAACAAAATCCTCGTTTCCGACCCGGAAGAAATTCTCTACGCGCTAAGCCTCTTCGAAATCGAGCGTCAGCGCGCTGTTCACCCGGTAATTCGCGGTCTCCTGAGCCATCCCGCGCCCGCAGTCCGTCAAAAAGCCATCTCGGTTCTCTCCGCCGCCGGCGACAAGTCCGTCCTGCCATCCATCGAACCCCTGCTGAAAGACCCCGACCACAGTGTAAGAACTGAAGCAATGCTCTACCTCGTTCACCACGCCCACGTTGATCCCCTAACACTTCTCGCAGACCTGGGAGACTGCGCTGATTTCTCGGTTCGCTCCGCAGTGGCAGCATATCTCGCACGCCCCGGGGAAGCGCAGAGCCTCGACACGGCTCGCCAAATTCTCACTGAAATGGCTAGCCAGACCGGAGAGGAATGCCAACGTACGCGCTTGGAAGTCGCGCGCCTCCTCGGCGAACTGCCCGATTCCTTCGACCCCTTGCTCGCGACGCTTTTGGGTGATCCCGACAATCTGGTGGTGCGCAAGGCCATTCACTCCGTAGGGACGCTGAGAAAATCTTCCCTGGCTCCAGCTTTAGTGGAGCTTCTTCCCAATCAGGAGCTCTCTGGCGACACCGCTGAAGCGCTGACAAAATTCGGCGATCCCGTCGTGCGGGTGCTCGGTGAGCATCTGGCGGATCCATCGCATTCTATTGTGACTCGCAGGGCTATTCCGCCAGTCCTGGTCAACATCGGCACGCCTGCTGCCGCGGAAGAGTTACAAGACAACTTGCTCGAAGCAAATACGGCACTTCGTTTTCAAGTCATCAGTGCGCTGAACAAAATTCAGCAGCTTCATCCGGAAATCGAAATTGACAAGCAATTGCTCGAAACTGTTCTCGCCGCCGAAATCATGGGCCATTACCGCTCTTACCAAATCCTGGAATCGCTTAGGGGACCTGGAAACGTTGATGAACCCGTTCTGCGAGCCCTTAATGAATCCATTCGACAAGAACTCGAAAGAATTTTTCGGCTTCTCGGGCTTTTGTACCCGCGGCTGGATTTACATTCCGCTTATTTCGGATTGCAATCCAAGGATCCAACGGTTTACGACAACGCGCTGGAGTTTCTGGAAAATGTTTTGAAATCGCAATTGCGGGGAATGCTCGTGCCGCTGCTGGACGGCAAAGTCAGCCTCAAAGACAGAGCCGTAATCGCGGAGCGGGTTGTACGCGCAAAGGTGGAGAATCGGGAGCAAGCGGTGGCCGAGTTGGTGGCCAGCGATGACCCGTGGCTAAAGTCCTGCGGCGCTTATGCGATTGGAAGTCTCGGACTGCTAACGCTAGAAGGAGAATTAGATCGCTGCCTGGAGCATCCAGACCCGCTGCTGCGAGAGACGGCTCGGGCGGCAAAAATTCGGTTGCAAGGTGTCTCCACAAAATCGCGGCGCCCTGCAGCGGTGCGGAATCACCTGGACTCCGCAGCCGCCAGCAATGCGGTGAAAAGCTAAGATTCTATCGTGGCGCGCGTAGATCGATGCGCGTCGCGTGCATCACCCCGTCGGCACCTACCGTGCCAATCACGATGATGAACGATCCGGTTTTGACATCTTCCTGTTGCCCGGGCTTTCCGCCGTTGGTCCATTCGGTGGAAGCGTCATAGGCGATTTTTCTCTGAGCTTCTGATGGATGCGCGCCGCCATGGATGTCTATGGTGGACGAGTCCTTGTTAACTCTGACTACCTTCCCTTGCCACTTATTTTCTTTTTTGGCCGCGTCCTTCTTTTCGGTCGCGGCTTGATTAGCACTGGCGGGCGTGGCAGCAAATACCGCTCCCGCAAGTACGATGGAAAGCAAAGCTGCTGGAATCTTCATGCATCCTCCACGTTGAAAACAATCTTTTGGGGTCCGACTACGGGGAAAGAACAAACGGACAGAGGATAATGCTGCAATACGGAAGTGTAAAGGGGAATCTCTGCCACTTTCGTCCATCACTCTCGCCTGGCGGCGCAAACATAAAGTTGTTTCTGCACGCCCTCCGGCGTACAGTACAGGCAATTTTTGGAGGGACCTCTATGCGAGAATTTTCTAGGCGCTTGGTGATACCCCTTATTCTCATTTTTACTTGCAGCATGATGCTATTGAGCATTCCTTGGAAGGCGCTTGCTGCTGACGACGAGCCGCTCAACAAGGAACAGATTAAGCAATTTCTTCGAACCGCTGACATCGTCAAGAGCAAGCCGTCCAGCAAGGGTGTAACGCATCCCTGGCGGCTAACGCTCAGCAATGGCACGATCACGCACGACGCCTCGTTTCAGCCCATCGACGAGCACAAACCGAAAATGGATCTGGGCAACGGGAAAATCGAGACCGATTTTGTTGATTCGTATAAGTACAATATCGCGGCCTACCAGATCGCCGAACTTCTGGGCGTGGATTATATGTTGCCGGTTTACGTCGAGCGTAAATGGGAAGGTAAGACCGGTTCACTCAGTTGGTGGCTTCCAGTAAAGATGGACGACGCGGAGCGATTCGAGAAGAAGATCGAGCCACCCGATGCCGACAAATGGAACAGGCAGATGTTCCGCATTCGCGTCTTCGACGAACTGGTTTACGATACCGATCCTAACCTCACCAACGTATTGATCGGCGAGGATTGGACTGTCTGGCGCGTCGATTTCAGCCGCGCTTTCCGGAAAAGCAAGGAATTGCGAGGAGAAAAGAATCTGGTGAAGTGCGATCGCCAGTTATTCGAAAAGCTAAAAGCCCTCAAGGGGGACGAAGTGGCCGAGAAAACTAAACGCTATCTGACCAAGGATGAAATCAACGGTGTCATGGCTCGGCGAGATAAAATCGTCGCGAAGTTCCAAACTCTGATCGCGCAAAAAGGTGAAAAGGAAATTTTGTACTAGTCGGAAGCCTTCCGCGTCCAAAAAGAGTTCACCTACGTTAGGAGGGTTGGAGCCGGCTAGAAGTGACGCAATTATTTGATGAGAAGCACCGGCTTTATTAGCGGAACGCTACGTTTAGCGGTCAGCGAGGCCGACACGCCGCAATAATTCCTGAAACCGTGGATCGCCACGAAGTGGGTCGAGCGCAGGTTCAACCTTGAGTGTGGTCACGAGATTAGAATGTTCGCGGTACGATTTTTCAATCAAAGCAAGGGCCTCTTCTTTTCTGCCCGTCGCGACGTAGGCATGAAGCAGCATGAACCTAGAAAGCGCCGCACCGTCAGGGCTCCCCCGCTTCCATTGCGCCAACGCGCGTTCCATTTGCTGCTGTTTGCCCCAGCGACTATAGACATAAGCTTCGAGTTCCCAGACGGGACTGCCGTCACTGTGACGCCATTTGGCTGTTTCTGCCAGCGCCTCGGGGAACATTCCCTTTTCTACATAGGCATAGACCACCATGTGCGCGCGCCCGAAGTTAGGCTCCATGGCAAGCACCTCACGAAACTGTTCGATAGCGCGGTCATATTGTCTTGCAAAGTACAAAATGGCAGCGTGATCAGTAGCAATGATCAAAGATAGCGGGTCGATTTGACGGGCACGCTCGCTTTCCTCAAGTGCTTCAGGAAAGCGTCCTTGAAAGGAAAGACACTCCGCATACCACTGGTGAGCCGTCGCGTACTGAGGATCAAGCTGAATCGCGCGACGGTACTCTTTCTCGGCGGTTTGCCAGTCGTAATCGTAGATCTCGGCGATCAGCGCCAATGAGGTGTGGGCCTCCGCAAGGCTGTCGTCGAGTTGCAATGCTCGCAATGCTGCTGCGCGTGCTTTCGGTATGGCTTCCGTTTGCGGCACGAAAGACCAACTGCTCATGAGCGCGAAAGTGTCCGCCAACCCCGCGTAGGCCCGGGCATAATTCGGATCGTTGGCGATGGACTGCTGAAAATAATCCGCCGCTTGTTTAAAACCGTTGTTGCTCCGCTTGTTCCAGAAGTATCGGCCTTTAAGATAAAGATCGTATGCCTGATAGGAACTAGGAGAACTAAGCTTGCGATCTGTGGCCTGGAGCTTGTAACCCTTGCCGAGCGCCAGTTGTATTTCGTCGGCAGTTTCGCGGGCGATCTCCGCCTGCAGAGCCAGCAGGCTTTGGAGTTCGCGATCATATTGTCGCGACCAAATGCGCGTCTGGTCTTTCGTCTGCACCAACTGGGCGGTGACGCGAACACGGTCCGATTCGCGGCGAAGGCTGCCCTCCAGCACGTACTGCACGCCCAGCTCACGCCCAATCTGGCCCGCTTGCTCGGTGGTGTGCTTGTAGTGCATGACGGAAGTCCGGGCAATCACTCCCAGATGTTCTGGATCGAGGTGCCCGAGCTGCGCGATCATTTCTTCGGTAAGACCGTCGCTGAGATAGTCCTGTGAGGCGTCCCCGGTAAGATTTTCGAATGGAAGAACCGCCAGCATCAACCGCTCGCCGGGCGGTTGTGGGCGGACGCGCGCTCGGGACCACATGAAATAGCCGGCTGCCAGTGCAAGCAAAATGGCGGGGATGCCCAAAATCAGAGACCAGTGGCGGCCGAAAAGCGGAAGCGCTGGGACTTTAGCCGCTGCTCCACTGCGTGTCGGTTCGAGCAGGGGAGGTTCACTCGACGAGGAGACTTCCTCTACTGGGGCGATGAACCGATAACCCAAGCGGGGAACCGTTTCGATGTATCGGGGACTCTCCTGCGAGTCCCCCAGTACGGCGCGTAGCTTCCTGATGGCACTATTTAGACTGCGCTCATAATCCACAAAAGTTACGGAATCCCACAACTTATCGCGCATTTCGTCGCGGGAGACGACTTGCCCAGGTCTTTCAAGAAGTATGGATAGCACGCAAAACGGCTGGCCAGGCAGCCGAATCCTGACGCCATGCTTGCGCAACTCGCGGGCCGCCAGATTAACCTGAAAAACGCCGAAGCGCAGGACGCGGGTGGGTGACGATTCTGTCTTATCTGCCATGTTTCACGCCTCTGGGCAGGGACGCCCATGGGGCACCAGTTACCTGACTAAATAACTCAAATATAATCTGCGATTTGGATAGTCACTAACAGATGATGACGGCTGCATTGCGTTTGTATCACTACTCGCATAGGTTCACAGCAACTTTTTGCCTTGTTGTCTCCAGGCAACAATGATTTCGACTGGCGCCGCGGGCGCCTAAAGGGGTTGTTTCTATGCGCACTATCTCTGCCCGGTTGTCTCGTTTTAGCCATTTTTTGACGCTGCTTGCGGCCGCGATGCGTTATCAATATAAACGAGCCGTTATCAGTGCGATTCTTTTCGTTGTGGCGATGTTGGTGGCCATGGGCGCAACCAGCAGTCAACAAGTCACCTTCATTCCCAACGGAACATTCTTCGCCAATCCAGGCGGGGCTTCCGAAACGTTCAGCACTGTGGCTGGAGGTATCGACGAGACCGGCCCGTTTTTCCAAAATATGGGTACTAACGGCCGGACGTGTGCTTCGTGCCATTTGCCTGCTGAGGGTATGTCCATCTCCGCTGCCGGCGTCCAGCAACGGTTTGCGGTAACTTCCGGGCAGGATCCAATTTTCCGAACTGTTGACGGTTCGAACTGCAACCATAGCGTCGATGTTTCAACCCCGGCGGGGATGCTGTCCGCCTATAGTTTGTTGCTCAAGCGCGGATTGATTCGTGTAGGTATCGCGGTCCCGGCAAATGCGGACTACCAAGTCGTTAGCGTCAACAATCAATATGGCTGCAACGAGTCTGACGTTATTTCCATGTATCGCCGACCGCTGCCTACCACCAATCTGGGTTTTTTGAGCTCGGTGATGTTTGATGGGCGGGAATCGACACCGGCTACGGGAACGACCAAGATCAGTTTCGCGAACTACCCGGCATCCTTGATGAGCGATTTAGCACACCAGTCCGTGGATGCCACCACTATTCATGCGCAAGGGGACGGCACCAGGCCAACTCCCGCGGAGCAACAGCAAATCGTAAATTTCGAAACGTCCTTATTTACCGCCCAAACCATCGGAAATGACACCGGCCGACTGGACGCCCGGGGAGCGAGCGGCGGACCGCAGCCGCTAGTGACGCAGCCTTTCTTTATCAGCAAAAATTCCAGCGTGCATTTTCTCGTTCCCACGTTGGAGCAGCCTGGAGGGCTGGTAA
>Ga0073928_10010893_pt1 | contig 10699 bp, 5 predicted proteins | sample PaiPotPPA55metaG_FD_76969 | JGI IMG/M metagenome (GOLD analysis project Ga0073928, IMG submission 76969) | Iron sulfur acid spring bacterial and archeal communities from Banff, Canada, to study Microbial Dark Matter (Phase II) - Paint Pots PPA... ...
CCTAGGCGGACCGTTCAAGAAGGATAAAACCTTCTTTTTCGCAAATTACGAAGGCTTCCGGCAGGATCTGGGCCTCAGCGATCTGACACTCGTGCCGGATGCTACGTCGAGGTCCAAGGCAGCGGCGAGTGTCCGTCCCCTGCTCTCCCTGTGGCCCGTGGCAAATGGCCCCGAGCTTTTGACCTCCACGGGAGCGCCGAGCGGAATTGCCGAAGCATTCAGTAATCCACCGCAGAGCATTCGCGAGGACTTTGGAACCGCGAGACTCGATCAGCTTTTCACTGAGAAGGATTCCTTTGCGGTGGTGTACACAGCAGACGACAGTGAAGCGCATTCGCCGACCAGCAATCCGATCAGCCTGGTCAATGTCTTTCTGCGGGAACAAGTGATTAGTCTGAGTGAAACTCACATTTTTTCGCCCAGTTTGCTCAATAAAGCCACTTTCGGTTTCTCACGAGGGGCGTTTCATTTCAACAGTGGCACAACCGTTGATTTGCGTGGCTGGATCCACAATGGTCAGCCTGTCGGTGCGGTTGTAGTTGGCGGGGGTACGACGCTCAATGGCGCTTCGCAGATCACAAATGGCGGCACCAATGCCGGAAGTAATCTCAGCGCAGTGCGCAATCTGTTCACCGCGTCCGATCAAGTTACGCTGTCTCACGGCATCCATTTATTCACCTTCGGCGCGTGGTTGCAAAGGATCCAGGCCAATGACTTTCTTGTGCAAGACCAATACGGCCAGGTTTCCTTCACCAACCTGCAGACTTTCTTGCAAGGCACCGCGAGCACCTACACGTATGCTCCGAACTACACGCCGTTAGCCTGGCGTTCGTTGGAGGGGGCGTTCTTTGCGGAAGACGCGATAAAACTCAGGCCTTCGCTGGAAGTGCGCATCGGTTTCCGCGCAGAGGCCACAAACGGATGGAACGAAGCTCATGGACGCGCGTCGAACTACTCATTTAGTTCGAACGGAGTAATTCTGACCCAGCCGATTGTCGGCGATTCCCCTTTCACGGTAAATAACGCGAAGTTTTTGCCGGCGCCGCGCATCGGAGTAGCATGGTCTCCCTTCGGGATCAAGAAAACGGTGATCAGGGCAGGCTTCGGCCTGTATTACGCGTTGCTGGACAACTTGAGCTATCGCCTGGATCAAAATGGTCCTTTTAACACGGTTTTCGCCGTTAAGAATATTCCCTTCTCCCAAGTCGCGCCGAACGCGACGTATCCGACTTCAAAGGTGATTCCCAGTGGCGTGCAACCCAATTTGAACACGCCTGTTGTGGAATCGTGGAGCTTGAAAATCGAGCAGCAACTGTCTTCCAACACTTCACTGGGAGTGAGCTACATCGGCTCGCACGGGTACTACGAATTGCTGTCTCTGGACGCGAACCTGCCGACGCCGACAATTTGCCCGGCCTCGCCCTGCCCCGCAGGCTATCCCAGTGGGGAATTTTTCTATCCAGCTGGCGCACCACTCGCCAACAATGCTTTGTGGAATACGACGCATTGGTTTTCGGGGGGCGTCAGCTCGTACAACGGACTAGAGGTGGACGTGAACCGCCGGTTGGGACGCGGACTCCAATTCCGCGGAGTCTATACCTTCTCGAAGACGCTCGACGACGGCGACAACATGAACACCAGCGTCGCAACGAATTCCCCTGCGTTCGTGGGCAATCCCCTTCGACCAAAAGCCGACTATGGTAGAGCTTCGTTCGACATCCGCAATTCCGCGGTCATCAGTGCCACTTATGATCTTCCGTTCGGACGCGCGGATAAATCCCAGCAGCATCCTTGGGTGGACCAGCTGATCGAAAACTGGCAACTTAGCGGTATACAGACGATTCAGTCTGGGCTGCCGTTTACGCCACAACTATCGTACAACCCGTCCAATGACGGCGACACTCGCAATCCCGTCCGGCCATCCTGGAATCCTAATTTCTCTGGGCCAGTGATTCTGGGCGGACCCAACCGGTATTTTAATCCTGCCGCATTCATCCAGCCGCTGTCAGGGACATATGGCAACGCGGGCCGCAACATTTTGCAAGGCCCAGGGCTCGTGGAAACCGATCTTTCGCTCACGAAAGTGTTTTCTTTTACGGAGCGCTGGAAATTGCAATTCCGTTCCGAATTTTTCAACATCTTCAATCACACGAACTTCAACGCGCCCAATCCAGTCGTATACGCCTCCGCGGCCGGCGGGCCTTCACCGACGGCTGGCGTAATCACCTCCACGACCACAACCTCGCGTCAAATCCAGTTTGGGTTGAAGTTGCTGTGGTGAAGGTGCACCCTGCAAACGTGGGAGGGCACCCTGGGGATCACCGACCGTTTAGCGGATCAAAGTGCTGATTGAGGGTTGAATTACTTGTGGAGACTCTCCGAATGCCCGGATGAACGAACGCCGCGTGGTGATTCGCGCCGTGCTGACGTCCCCCGGTCCGTTCAACCTGATCCATGCCGAAGTTCCCAATCTGATGTTTGGCACGTTCCCATTCCTGTTTATACCAGGATTTTTCGTGCCCCTGGCGGTCGTGCTGCACGTGCTCGCAATACGGGCCATAAGCAGCCGGCTACGCGCGGGGATTGGAACAAATCTGGCCTGGACCCAGTGCGCTCAGGCCGGCTCGAAGTCAGCATCGGTTTGAAGATCGCGTATCACTTTTTCAGAACTCACGTAAGGAGACCTCTATGCAGCAAAAGCCGGGTACCGTCGAGAACCGGGCCTGCCCATTTCATGCTTGGTCACAGGGCGGGCGTCGTCGTCGTCTCCTGCCTTTACGCTCTCGACCAGCGGGCTGAGTTGGCGGGCTGATCTGCGAAAGCTTCGCCCATGAGTTACCGACGCCCGATTTCGCGCTCGCAGTTTTGAAAGGGCTGAGTCACGTTGCGCCACAGGCACATGTGCTTCACCTCCCCAACGAGAGATTCGCCTGAGCTCGAACCAGGAGAGAGGCCGCAAGCAGGACGAGGATCAAAGGATATAGTCTGAGGTATCGCATGCGGGTAGCATGCGTTTGCGGACACCGCCAGAATAATGCAGTCGACGATGCATGTTTTGGAGGGAAAGCGTCAATTCCTGCAGTATCACCACCAAAACATGGGCGGCCCTTCTGCCGGAGAGATATTTCAGAGCAAGAAGCGGGCTTCCCACATTGACGTGCTCGTGGTGAACCAAGTGAATCGCCACAACTTTTTGCGGCAGCTCGAGTTTACAGTAAGTTTGAGCGCGGGCGCGTTCGCGGTATTCTGCAGATGTACGGTGAGCTGCCACTGTAGGCATTTCGCCAGGAAGCGCGAGTATAAAAGTTACGCAATCTGAGGCTTACATATCTCTCGAAACGAGTGGTTTCTTCGGAGTTGGAAAATTTTCTATTTTCATGCAATTGGAGGAAGAATGCGGGTTCTGGTGTTGCGGGTTCTTGTGGTTATGCTCGTTGTGACGTGTCTTGCTAACGGGCAGAAGGTCGCCCGTAAAGACGACGTTACCAAGGCAACTCTCGAGAACGGGTTGCGTGTCGTGATCGTTCGCGATCCTCTCGCTCCGGTTGTTACGGTTGAACAAAACTACTTGGTTGGCGGAGATGATACGCCGAAGGGCTTTCCCGGGATGGCGCATGCCCAGGAACATATGGCGTTCCGCGGATGCTCCGGATTGACCGCGGACCAGATCGCCGCTATCTACGCTCAGCTTGGGGGGCAGGGTAACGCGGACACGCAGCAGAACATCACGCAATACTTTACGACCGTCCCGGCCGCCGACCTGGAAATCGCGCTGCGGGTGGATGCGGCTTGTATGCAAGACATCCAGGACTCGCAGGAAGAATGGGCTCAGGAAAAGGGAGCGATCGAACAGGAAGTGGCGCGCGACCTTTCGAATCCAACGTACAAATTTCTAACCCGCGTCAATGAGGATCTGTTTTCCGGCACGGTCTACAGCCATGATGCTCTTGGGACGAAAGATTCCTTTGACGCCACGACCGGAACGATGCTCAAAACGTTCTATCGGGATTGGTATGCGCCGAACAACGCGATTCTGGTGATCGCCGGCGATGTGGACCCCAGTGCCGTCCTGGCCAAGGTGAAAGAGTTGTACGGCAAGATTGAAAAACGATCCGTGCCGGCGCATCCGGAAGTGGACCTGCAGCCGGTCAAAACGGAATCATTTACGCTCGACAGTAACCTTCCTTATCTGTTGGTTTTTACCGCGTACCGCATGCCGGGCACCGAAAGCCGGGACTTCGCCGCAGCGCGCATCCTGATCGATGTTCTGGCCAGCCAGCGTGGGAATCTCTATGCGTTGGTTCCCCAGGGGAAAGCGTTGGCCGCGGAGTTTGGCCTTGCGGAGACGTTTCCAAAAGCGAGCGTGGGGTATAGCGTTCTTGCGCTGCCGGCCGATACTGATCCCGTGTCGGTAACGCAAGAGATGCACAAGATTGTGTCCGAGTACGCCGCCCACGGCGTTCCGGCAGAGCTCGTCGATGCTTCGAAGCGCGGTGAGGTCGCCAACGCGGAATTCGAGCGAAATTCGATTCCGGGATTGGCAGCGGCGTGGTCGCAAGCGTTGGCTGCGGAAGGGCGCAATTCTCCGGATGAGATTGTGGAGGCGATGAAACAGGTAACGCTCGAAGATGTGAACCGAGTGGCGAAGACCTACCTCGTGGACCAGAACGCGATCACAGCGCGGCTCAAGCCCGTGGCTTCGGGAGAAGCTGTTTCGGAGAAAGGGTTTGGTGGCAGCGAACAATTGACTTCGTCTCCGACGAAGCCCGTCGCACTGCCGTCTTGGGCCGAGTCGCAGCTTCTGGCGCTGAAGGTGCCGGACTTGGATGCGTCGTGGACGGACACGACTCTGCCGAACGGGATACGCCTGATCGCAAAGACGGATAAAGCTAGCCCGACGGTAACGGTGCTTGGGAGTGTTCAGCATAACGAGCTGCTTGAAGCGCCACCGGGCAAAGAGGGCGTGCAAGGGGTGCTGGACGAATTGTTTTCCTACGGAACGGAAACTCTGGATCGCTTGGCGTTTCAGAAAGCACTGGATGACATCGCGGCCAATGAAACGGCGGGGCACGAATTTTCCTTGCGTGTGCTGAAGCAGGATTTCTCGCGAGGCGTCCAATTGCTCGCCGACAGTGAGCTGCATCCGGCTCTTCCCGAAGAGGCGTTCAACATTATCAAGCAACAAAGCGCGCAATTTGTGGCGGGAAACCGGAAGAGCCCCGGATACCGAGTGTCACGCGCCGTTACTGTGGGCCTGCTTCCAAAAGCTGACCCAGGGTTGCGGGAAGCGACTCCCGAGACCGTTTCATCGCTGACGTTGAGTGATGTCAAGCAATACTACGCGCAGACCGTGCGTCCAGACCTGACCACGATTGTGGTGATCGGTGATGTGACATCTGAGGAGGCAAAAAATGTCGTGGGGAAATGGTTCGGCGGAAATTGGAAGGCGTCCGGCGCGAAGCCGGAGGTCACGCTTCCCCGGGTTCCCCTCAACGCTGTCTCGTCGGTTACGGTACCTGATCCCAGTCAGCTGCAGAATTCGGTCCATCTGTCGGAGATCGTAGGCATAACCCGGTTCGATCCGGACTACTATCCTCTTCAGCTCGGCAATCACGTGCTGGGTGGAGGATTCTATGCGACGCGCCTTTATCATGACCTGCGCCAAGTGAACGGCTATGTATACAACGTCGACGTGCACATGAATGCGACGAAGACGAGGACGATGTATGGGATTACGTACGCATGCGATCCCGCCAACGTATCGAAAGCCAGACAATTGATTGCGCGCGATCTCGTGGCGATGCAAAAAGAGAATGTGACGCCTGCCGAGCTTCAGCAGGCGAAGGCTTTGGTATTGCGGCAACTGCCTTTGGGAGAGTCGAGCGAGGATGCCGTAGCGGGTGGTTTGCTGGCTCGCGCTCAAATGAACCTGCCATTGGACGAAGCCGCGCGGGCCGCCAAACGCTACATTTCTATGAGCGCGGACGAAGTTCGGGTGGCGTTTGCGAAATGGATTCGTCCCGATGGGTTCGTGCAAGTGGTGCGCGGTCCAGCACCCCAATAGGGACTTTCAACGAACTGGGGCGCGCGACGCAGCTGAGATTGCCGGTGCGATCAACGCGGGGCGGTGTCGGCTGAGTCGGCCAGGGCGTACGCCAGAACCGTCATGACTGCGGCGTTTTCGTTGAGCTCGCGGGCATCGACCTTGTCGAAGGTGTCGGCGGCGGTGTGGTGGTAGTTGAAGTAAAAGCGACTGTCCTGTGCGGGACTAAATCCGGGGACGCCTTTTTCGTTGAGTGGGTCGACGTCGGTTCCGACCTCGCGGGCGTGGGTCACGGTGCTTGCGCCGATGGATTCCAGGGACTGCGCGACCGGGCGCATCCATTCTTCCAGCTCCGGTTTACCCACAAAGTGAAAGCCTACGGGATGTCCGCATCCCAAATCGGATTCGAGGGCCGCAACGTGATTGAGAAGATCGTTCGCGTGCTCCTTCGCATAGGTCTGCGCGCCTTCCGCGCCTTGCTCTTCGTCCATCCAGGCAATGAAGCGGACCGTTCGCTTGGGATGGATTTCGAGTTGTTTCAGCAGATGAATGGTCTCCATGGAAACCACAACTCCGGCACCATCATCGAGGGCGCCGGTGCCCAGGTCCCAGGAATCCAGATGCCCGGACACAATGACGACCTGCTCCGGATGTTCGCTGCCCTTCCAATTCGCAATCACGTTATAGCTTTCCACATGAGGCAGCGTTTGGGGAGTCAGCGTAAGCCGCATGCGCACCTGACCTTGCTGCGAGAGATTGGCGAGCAGGTCGGCATCCTCGGACGTGACCGCGGCTGCGGGAAGGGGTCGTCCGTCCAGATTCGGAAGCGTAGCGCCCGTATGGGGAAGGCGATAATCCGCGCCGCCGACCGAGCGGACGAGCACTGCCGCAGCACCCACGCTAGCTGCAACGATCGGACCTGCGGCACGATACACCACCGCTTTTCCGTACGCGGCTCCACCATTGCCTTGCGCTGCGAGCTGTTTGTCGAAACGTTCGTTGAAGAGCAGGATTTTGCCCTTGGCTGCATTGGGTGGCAACTGTTTCACCTGGTCGAAGGAATTCACGACCAAAACGTCCGCCTGCAGCCCCTCCGCGGGCGTCGCGCCGCTGCCGCCAAGAGCGGTCAGCACGATTTTCTGTGTCGTACCGGGAGTCTGACCGGGCCAGTTGAGCAGTTCGCCGGTTTCGACTCCTCGCACCCAATGCGGAACGAGAGTTTTCTCCAACTGCACTTCGGCGCCCAACGCACGCATTTCCGCAGCGACGTATTCCACGGCCTGCTGCGCTTGCGGTGAGCCGCTAAGGCGCGGACCGATATTGTCGGTCAGGTGACGCAACTCCGAGAGCGCGTAGGAATCTTGCAGCGCAGCATCCCGTAGACGCGCCATGGTTGCAATTTGATCTGTGGTCCATGCCCCCGTAGAACTCTTCATCAGGCTCATGATGCGGTCCTGATAGGACGGCGGTGCAGCGGTAGGAGGTGGAGTTTGGGCCTCGCACGGCAAGCAAAGTAAACCTGCGCCGCAGGCGATCAGAAATATTTTAGGAAGTAGCATGGCGGATGCTATCACGTCTCGGTGGAACGGATGAAGCTCGATCGTTTTTGTGAGATGAGGTCCGAGATCGTCGCGCGAAATTTTTTGGGCTGGTGAATCAGTCCAAATCTTTAGTCGACGGCTTGGCTGGATTGGACTGTGGGAACACATTGTGTTGCGGCGCGGGCATTGGGATATCCCCCATCCGATCTTTCCACAGAAACTTATTGAGCAGTGCGGTGTCGACCGCATCGGCGCGGCCGAAATCGAGATTCTTGCCTTCGTTCCATTCCTCGGTATTCATCTGATAGATCAGGCCGTTGTCGCGATTGCGATAGTCGGCGCTGAATGCAGGCTGTTGACCGGAGCCGCTGAAGAGCGGGGCCATGACCGCGGCGCGCGAGTCGTTCGCATTCATTGGTGGAACGCCGAGGAGCGACTCGATCGTGCGAACCATGTTGATGGTTGTATAGAAGGAGTGATCGACAAACGGAGCGGTGGCGTCCGCGCGCGTGGATGGGAGCGGAGAGTACTTGCTGATGACCAGGGCGATGCTGCGGTGTGAATCGATATGGTCGGGGCCGTTCTGCGCATCATCTTCCAGGATGAGGAACGCCGTATCGTCCCAATACAGACTATGCGACACGGCATCGACGACTCGGCCGATTGCCAAGTCATTGTCGGCGACCGACGCCGCTGGTTTCGGTTTGTTCTTGGTCCCACCGGCGGTGTGGTCGTTCGGAAACCGGAGAAGAATGAATTGTGGCATGGAGTCTTGGCTCGCAATGCGTGAGGCCACGAACGCGTTGAATTCGTTTAGGAATTCATCGGCGCGAAGCTGATCCGGATAGGCAACTTCAAAATCAGGGAACAGGAGATCGAAGTGGCCTCGGAGTTCGACTTCGGCGGCAACATTTTTGGCCAGAATAGGAATGGCCCAGGGGTAGGGGCTCAGGCCCCCGCGAGGGTCGCCGACATTTTTTTCCAAAGGCTCACCTTTGTTGATGGACGTGCGCGAGCAGGACAAGCCGGCTGGTCTAGGTGGTCCGGAGGTGGGCGGATTTGTGCCGTGCTCCGCGTTGCACCAACGACTGACGATATATTCCCCGTAGTGCCGGTAGGAAATTCCGTGGCTGGCGAAATTCTTCCAGAGGTACCCTCCAGTGGGCTCGCCGGCATCGGGAAGTTCATCTTCGACCGAAATGCCGCCAAGTAAAGTGCCCTCGGAATCGTAAGTGTGTTCTTGACCGCGGTAGCCGATCGGCCAAGTCTTGGCAATGTAATCGGAAATGGAGGCGGAGGTGGACCAGACGTGGCCGTCACCGGAAACGTCGCCACTGTCATAGAAATTATCGAGGATGCCAAATTGCCGCGCGAGCTTGTGCTGATTGGGCGTGATGTCTTCGCCGTACATCGCCAGGGATGGATCGCCATCGCCCGCGCTGAGATCTCCGAAGACCTGGTCGTAAGTGCGATTTTCTTTAATGATGTAGATCACGTGGCGGATTTTATTCTCACCGGTGGCGAAGGAGACGCGGTCGGCATTGCCGCGCACGGCGTTGGCCTCCGTGACCTGGTTCGTGAAGGCAGACAGGTTTACTGGTAAATCTGCAAGGGCGATGCGAGCGAGCGAGCCGTTGATCAAAGCGGGCCCGTAGGGATAGCGCGGACGCCCGTCCGGAGTTTTGCCGATGAATTTCGGATTGGGCCCGGAACCACGGCCCTTGGCGCTGGCGATCAGAAGATCCTTGGAGGTTGCCGCGACAACGGTGGGATACCACTGAGTAGGAATAAAACCCGCGGCTGCGAGCGGCTGGCCAGGGGTGAGTTTGGCGAGATCGAAAACGGCGACGGAATCAGAGAGGGCGTTCGCGGAAAAGAGGTTTTTTTCGTCGGGCGACAACGCGAGATATTCAGGATCGCTGCCGCCATACTGTTGTCCGGGAAGCTTAGTCAAAAGAAAGGAGACCGGTTTGCCGGTCGCGGTGTCGAGGACGGCGATCTCGTCGCGGTTGGTGAGTGCCACGAAAAGCCTGGAGTTGTCGCGATTGAGGAGAAGTGCGGTCGGATGGGACCCGCCAGCAACCGGCGAAACCGGCTTACGCAAAGGAACAAAGCGGCGGACGCGTCCCTTAATGAGGTCCAGTTCGGCAACAGTCGAACCATTCCATAACGAGACGAATCCGCGTTTGCCATCGCTTGTCATCAACGACGTATAAGGAAGGGAACCAGGAATGTACTTGAACCGAGCGAGATCAAAGCGCTGAATGATCTTGCCGTCGCTGGTATTCAAAAGAATCGCTTCATCGGAATTGTTGCATGCGACGAGCAAACGCTCTTGCCCCCCACTCATCGCAATACTGAGGCCGGCTGGATAGGTGACGTCCCTGAATTCTGGGCGGCGAATTTGTTGTGTGGAGATCTTGTCACGAGGAGCCAATGGCATAAATCGCTCAAGGGCTATGCGTCCCTTCTCGAAGGTATACACCGCGATGCCGTTCCCGGTGCTACCCTTCTGCTTGCCGAGCGGATCGGTGAGAGACGCCATCGATGCGAATAAGTGTTTGCCGTCGAGTCCGAACGCCAAGCCAAGGAAATACGTTTGACGGGCTTTGTTACCGAGCCGATCGTCCGGAAAGTCGGTGAGTTCGTCGGTTTCGAGATTGACGACGGAAAGCGACTGTTTCCCGCCCGAAGTATAGGCACCGTAGCCGCTGTGCAGGAGAACGGCAAAGTGGCCATCGGGCGAGAGTGAGATGGCGGTGGGAAGATTATTGATTGGGCGAGGATTGCCGGGCACGTCCTCGAGGAGCTTCCCGTTGGGAAGTTGCGTGGTGTGTGATGCATCCTGCGCAGCGAGAAACGGCGCCACGAAGAACATCAATATGAGGACGAACTTAGGGACATGGCCAGAGTGACGGTTCATGAAGGGAGTATATGCGTTTTCGATTACAGAATTGTAAAGCGTGCGCCTAGTCCCATCGGCAGGGAATGAAACTGCGACGCTCTCAGACCTTTGGAATACGGAACGCGACCCCAAGCCAAAGCGTCCCCGTGCGCGAGTCCGGTTACCGAAACGGATGTAGAGCGTGTCGACTCAGGGCACTGCTTCTTTCGC
>Ga0073928_10010896_pt1 | contig 10698 bp, 15 predicted proteins | sample PaiPotPPA55metaG_FD_76969 | JGI IMG/M metagenome (GOLD analysis project Ga0073928, IMG submission 76969) | Iron sulfur acid spring bacterial and archeal communities from Banff, Canada, to study Microbial Dark Matter (Phase II) - Paint Pots PPA... ...
GGTCAGCTGAGTCAACAATCCCGCCGCCGCGTTCACGAAGTACGGCTGATCCTGCGGTCCCATCGTCAGGGTTTTGTAGAGGCGCGAACGCAGCACCGAACACGTCGCGGGCAGCGCCCTGAGCCGCTCGAATGCCTCGAGCACACGCGCCTGCGGGTCGCTCAAATTGCTGCCGATCGCCACATACGCCGGGCGCCAGAAAGCTGCCACTAGGTGCGCGCCGCTCCGCCGCGTCGCCGGCGGCGGCGTCGACGGCCGGGGGCTGCCCCACCTTCACCCTCCGCCACCACATCCGCCGGCCGCGCCTGCACCAGCGCCACCCGCTCTTCCTGCGGCATCAATTGAATATCCGTCCACCACTTCGCGAGCTCAGGGTCGGCAACGCCCACCTGCGCGCGCAACAACAAGAAATCGTAGGCCGCGCGGAAGCGCGGGTGCTGCAGCAGACTCAAGGATTTGACCCCGCTGCGCCGATTGAACCGCGGCTGCAACATCAACAATTCACGCATGGGAATGGCGAAGCGCCGCGGGATCGACACGCGCGACTGCTGCGCCCGCAACACGGTGTCGCAAGCCTGCATGAGCAGCGCCAGATCCGGCGCCGGCCCCGCCTGCCGCTCGTTGAGCTCGCGCAGCACCGCGCTCCACAGCAGCACGGCGAACAGGAAGGTCGGCGTCACCGGCTTGTCCGCCGCGATGCGCTCGTCCGTGTTCACGAGGCCGCGCACCACCATATCTTCCGCGTACGCGTACGGCGGCAGCGCGAAGGCAGCGGCGGACAGCGGAAACAAATGCTCGAAGAGCCCATATTGCTTGAGCAGCCGATAAGACTTTTCGCCGAATCCGGACAGGAACAGTTTCAAGGTCTCATCGAACAATCGCGCCGGCGGCACGCCGTCCAGCAGGAACGCGAGCTTGCTGATGGGCGCTTCGGTCTCGGGTGCGATCGAGAAGTCGAGCTTGGCGGCGAAACGCACCGCGCGCAGCATGCGCACCGGATCTTCCCGATAGCGCGTTTCCGGATCGCCGATCAATTTCAGGCGGTGCGCGCGGACATCGCTGACCCCATCGACGAAATCCCAAATCGAAAAATCGTCGATGTTGTAATAGAGCCCGTTGGCCGCGAAATCACGCCGCCACACATCTTCTTCGATGGTGCCGTAGATGTTGTCGCGGAGGATGCGCCCCCGCTCATCGAAGGCACGATGCTCGGAATCGCTTGGCGCGGTGAACTCCGGTATGTCCGGCTCAGCGGCCCGGTCGGCCACACCACCCTCATTCACCGAATCCGATTCGACGTCCTCTGCATCTTCCCGCTCGGGCGCGGCCGCCGCGCGGAAAGTCGCAACCTCGATGATTTCATGGCCGAAATGCACGTGCGCCAGGCGAAAACGCCGGCCGATGAGGCGGCAATTGCGGAACAAGCGCCTGACCTCCTCCGGCAGGGCATTGGTCGCCACGTCGAAATCCTTCGGGGTGATGCCTAAGAGCAAGTCGCGGACCGCCCCGCCGACCAAAAACCCTTGATAACCAGCGTCTTTGAGACGGTAGAGGACTTTCAAGGCGTTCGGCGAGATCGCTGCACGCGAAATCGAATGCTCAGAGCGAGGGATTACTAAGGGGGGAAATGGCGTCGACGATGCGTTCAAAAAGGGGAGTTCCGCTTGAGTCCAAAAAATTGGTCCGTATACTACCAGCCCTCTTGGGTCCAGGCGCCCAGAACCGCAAAACACCGCTCCCTTCGTCTAGAGGCCTAGGACACGGCCCTCTCAAGGCTGTAACACGAGTTCGAATCTCGTAGGGAGCGCCATCTAAGCTGCTGATTTAGCACAAAAGCCTGTGAAAACAGGCAATTGGCGTCTCCGACTTGCTACGGAGAATCGCCAATATGCTACGACGCAGAGGGAAGACCTACCAGACCCGAGCCTTCGTCCCGGTAGACCTACAGCCGCTTATGCACAGGGCGGAAATCGTGAAGTCCATGGGCACCCAGGACCGCGACGACGCGGTATTGTTGGCCGCCGAATGGAACCACCGAGTGTTGAAGCTGTTCAGCAGACTGAAGACGGACGGACCGAAGATGACCACAGATGAGATAGACGCGATGGTGGCCCGGTACCTGTCCGTGAAGATGGACGGCACCGAGGTAGCCTTAGCGACCCCAGGGCAGACCTGCGACGACCTGGAAGGCACCGAGTGGCGGCTACAGGACCAGCTAGAGACGGCTGAGATGGACCTGAAGTACAACCGCTTCGCCGTGATTCGCAAAGATGCGTTACAGCTGCTGGGCGTTACCTCGGTCGATGAAGACTCAGATTCATTCCGTGTCCTTTGTAGGCGACTACTTGAGGCGCGTGTGGAGGCGCTGTGGGCCGAGATGCGAGTGCGGCAAGGTGGCACACTGCAACGGCCAGCCAGGGCCACTCGGGTGCCCGTGAGTATGCCAACAGTGGCTACGCAGGCACCAACAAGCCCATTACTGAGTAAGGCATTCGACACGTTCAACGACGCCGAAGGCACGCGAAAGAAATGGCGCATACAGACGCGCGACGACCACCGACTGGTGCAGCGTGTGCTGATGGACTTTCTAGGCGACAAGCCGGTGAGCGACGTGACGAAAGCTGACCTACTTGGCTGGATCAAAATGGCGCGCATGATACCGATGAAGCGCGGCGCGGAGTTCAAGGGCATGACGATACCCGCTATCGTGAAGGCCACACTCAACCAGGACAGGCCGCGCATCGCAGACAAGACTATCAACGCGCGGTACATCAGCTGCACCAAAGCATTCTTCAACTACGCAGAGAAAGTGGATTGGGTGGTGAAGTCCCCCGCCGCCGCTCTCGATCCTATCAAGCTCAAGAAAACAACCAACGATGCTGCCTTGACTCCCGACGAACTCGCTGCGGTATTCGCTGGTCTGAAGGAAGCCGCAACTAGCGCCGACTGTGAAGGCTATTATTGGATTTCCGTGCTAGCTCTGCACAGCGGTGCGCGTCTTGATGAAATAGCTGGCCTGCAGCTGACAGACATTCGCGAGACTGAGGGTGTAACGTGCCTGCATATCGACGAGTCCGGTGGCCGCGATTTGAAGAACGACCACGGGATACGCATCGTGCCCGTTCACAGCAGAGTGCTACAGCTTGGCTTGATGGAGTACATAGCGGCGCAGGCTGGGCCACGATTGGTTAGCAACCTCAAACGCAGCAGCCTTGGCAAGTACGGTGGCCCAGTCAGCGCGTTTTTCAATCAGTACCTCAACGACATTGGCGTGAAGAAGAAGCAACGCCATAAGAATTTCCACTCTTTACGCCACACCTGGGCGACCGCTGCCCGCCGCGCTGGCATCCCTGACGCTGACGCAGATGAGTTGGGCGGGTGGAGCAAATCCGGCTCGCAACGCAGCCGGACCTACGCGGCTGACCACACGATACCGGCGAAGGCCGCACTAATAGAACGTCTCAAGTTCATTTAGTCACACTCACGGCCACCTTCTAACCACTTTCCAACACGGGCCGCAGCACTCTCGGTGCGCGCCCGTTCGCGCGCCTGCGCAGTTCGCCTTAAGGAGTAGGCTAGGTCTTATCCGCGAACAGCACCAACTCATTCAACGCTACTTTCATCCTATCCGTATCCGAATCGTCAACCGGCTTGCCAGAACCCAGCGCTGCCCATACAGCAAGTGATCCCGGTACAAGGTCGCTTCGGCAGCGACGAAATTTCGCCACAGCCACGTCGAAACTCGGAAGCTGCTTTTTCGAAACCACCCGTCGAAACTCTGATATTGCAACGTCGTGTTGAACCAGTGTCTGAGGCTGGGTCATGAGGTTGTGAGCATCAATACTGTCAATCTGAGTAATGGCTTCAGCGAAGGCCAAGCGAAATTTTGTTGCGGCCTCGCGCTTCGATTTGGCCCGCTCTCTGCGGCCTGAAAGAATGAAAAAACACGTGGTACCAGCTATTCCGATAACGGGCGTGACTATCTGCATCCACATCGTTTCGTAACTCCTATCAACTCGGTATCGCTTCAATACGGGTACTGCTGAAATGGATTGGCTTGTTTCCCGAGAGTAGTCCAATCAAAGTCGTATCTGTCGGACGCGGGCCAATTTTGCGGGTACTTTACTCTGAAGTAGCCGCCGATCGCTTCAGACGTCCCGTCACTCGGCCCCCCGGTAACTATTCGCACGTCCTGCGATGAATAGTCTTCGTCAATGAATTGCGCAGACAATATTATCAGGCACCCGCAGACTGCATCGAGCATATGCTCAAACGTGGCATTTCTGAATGCAGTGTGACGATCATGCTTAGTCGCGTTGTAGGCCTGATACCAGGCAAGCGGGTTGCCCGCACCCCAAGCCACAAATGGAGTTCTCAAATCGTCTGCTCCAGACCAGGTTGGAACGCGAACTGCGAACTCCGATAGCTTGTGAGATTGTTCGATCTTGCGGTAGTCGGTCATATCTAGATCCTTCCCCTTACCCTTCGAGTAGCCATTTTCTACCAGGATGGCCTTACAGTTGGCCTCGACCTCGACACAGGCACGCAGCAACAGCTCATGTATACGGTAGGAGTAGCAATGGAGGTTTTGATCCGATGGTTCGACATAGTCGAAGATCTCTTCAAGATCCTTCTGAAGAAGCAGGTACGCTCGGACGTAGTGCTTAGGATCTTTCGCATACAACGGGTGCAGCACATATCTCCCATTGCCGCCGTACTTATAGCTGCCATCTAACAATTGTCGGGCGGTTCTGTAGTAAGGTTGCGTAACGCTCATCAGCTCCCCCTAGTCTCTGATTCCTTTCGGCCCCCGGCCCGAAGTGTATCGTCCCTCTTGATGCCGTGACCACTGAGTCATGACCGCCTTCGATTCCATCCAGCGCCACTGTTGGCAAACCTTCGTTTCCCACGCGTAGCACCTGCTGCGCACCGCAAGCGGCACCAACGGCACCGGCGGTGGCCACCGTGAGTGATTCGCTTGTTTACCCTTGGGCGCACCGCGCCCCGTTCACTTCACTCACACCCCATAGGAAACTTCACAATGACAACCGGCTCAACTTCATACGCACTCTCGGTCCTCCAAGAACGGGAGTTCAGCAAGGTCGCCAACGGCAGTGTGCAGGCCGCTCTCACCACCATCGCAACGCAGCTTGGTACGTATCGCTCGCAAGCCACTGCCTACATGGCCGCTCAAGCTCTTCGCGTTCTCATCGAAGACCTCCTTCTAGCGCAGAGCCGTCAAGTGGACGAGACCACGCTCCCGGCTGCGGGCGTGTGTGAAGGGCTCATCGCTGATGGACCTGCTCAGACTGCCATGGGCACGATACGAACGTATCTCACGAGCTTCGGCACTGCGGGCGTCCCGCCCACTGGCGCACTGAAGTCGAGGCATGGTTTTGAGTTGCTCGCGAATCTTATTGTTCAAAGCATCTAACTGCACACACACGGGCCACACGCGGCCCACCGTCGAGTCACTTGCGGACAACGCAGCTGCCCGTAGGGCTGCGCGCAGGTGGCTCCTCAGTGGGTCGCGGGCGAAGCGTGTGCAGTCTTCACGCGCTTGCGGAGGGTGGCACACGCCAGGCGGCCCTCAATATTATTTCGGCTCGCCCCAATAGCAGAGGGCGTTAAATTCCTTGTTCCATTGAGCATTGATTCGAGCGAGTCGCCGCCGTGTAACCGCGTTGGCATCAGCGTCCATAGCACGCTTAAAGGCATCGGAATAGACAGCTATTTCGCTGTGTTGGTCGGTTTCCAGCGCCTTCATGTCAGTTTGCCACCTGCGAAAGTACTCCTCCCGTTCAGTTGACGAGTTGAAAGAGGCCATGTGGTTTTCGGGATTCTCATCGTGTCCCTTTTTATCGCGTGCCGCGAAGAGAGCGCGGTACTTCTCGTAAACCTTTTTACTCGCGGCCTGCTCGGCGTAGTAAGCGGAATTGAATATTTCGTCGGTTCCCACAAGCAATTGCATCCGGGCGTCGTAGCCAGCGACAGCCATCGCCTGGACAACGAGACAATGTTCCTCGGCCGCTCTGACGGTCGAAGCACCAAAAAGTAGAGCCGACAGCAGAGTTAAGTAGATCTCTCGCATCCGCTCCTCCTGGTTCTTTACTCGCCTGGGTTGCAATTGGCTTAATTAGGCTTCCGGTTACCCAAGCGCTGTTCGCGCAGCCTGCTCTCTCGCGTAGTGGTCGCTCGGATTCTCTTGAGCTATCTGTGCCCACGACTTCTTCGGCTTGTGAGTCGACAACGCCCGCTCTCGATAAGCCATCATGCGAACGCCTTTGTTGCATCGAAATTCCGGCTCTTGTTCGATGTCCTGGAAGTTCTTCATAGCTCGGTAGTTTGGATCGCAACCACGATCCCCAACTGTCAGGCCAGACCAGGTTCGCAGAATCTCGCTGCGAGGTAGATCAGTGTCGTACGGCTTGGCCATGTTCTTGCGGCGCGGCCATTGCACACGCACACGGTTTCTATAGTGAACGTAGAGCGCCAGCGGCTGGAGACCGTGCGCACGCTGCAGGCGCGACGCCACAAACACGCTGGCGTGTAATGATCCCAGCTTGATTGTGAAGGTCTTGCTGTGCTTCATGACTCATCCCTGTGTATCGCCGGGCGCCTGACTGTACCCCTATCGGCGCACGCTGGACAACCGTGGAGCGCAGATGTGCGAATCAAGCGCGCGAGACACCCACGATGCCACCAACGGTTCACATGCGGGCTGCAAAGTTACCCTGTCGATGCGTCGCGGACCATGCCGCGACGTGCCGATGGTGCTTGCGTGTGAACCGTTGGTGGCATCGCTCGTGGCCAGCTACAATGCTTTCCCCGAGGGAGACCCATTGCGGGGAACATGAATGCGAACACGGATTGTTATCAACACTCACTGCGCGCTGATTATATCGACGGCTATCTGCTTTGCCCTGGTGTCGTGCGTGTCGCCTTCCGAGCCGCTGGTCATCGTCCCAGGCGATACCACGTCGAGCCTGCAGGCAACGCAGGCAAAGTACGAAGTTGAGATGCACAAGCTAAGCGGACTCTCGCAGCAGTTACAGAACTGCGCAGTCACCTACGCTCACCCGCGTGTGCACTCGAAGCTGACCGGAACGGAGCTTGCCGACGCATCTCTATCGGAATGCAGTGGCTACGCGCAGCAGATCGAGCGCACCGCTGCTTATGCGTACTCGCTGAGTCCCGCAAATCGAGCTTCGATAGATGACACGGATGCTTTCGGTAAACGCATTCGCGCAACCGCTGAGAAAACTGCGCGCGATGCTGTCCTGAGGGACATCGCCGACAACACGTAGTGCGCCACGGTGGCACCTTCGGGTTCACCTAAGGTGCTTCGCTGGTGGCACCGTCGATTGTCATCATGTGCCCTCGTATGGGCACCGCTGGTGACACCGAATGTGGCCCGCGTGGTGTGTATCAGCTATTGAGAGACGCGCGCACCATCATCTGCTCATCTTGTAGGGGGGACATCAGCAGCCGGAGACGTAGCGGGACTCGTATGGACCTCAGCAGTTGGAGGCGCAGCGGGAGTTTTATGGTCATCAGCAGCCGGAGACGTAGCGGGCTGTACGGTGTGGGTGGAGAACGAGTGACACGGCGGCGTGTAAGTCTCTTCCCACGTCTGACCTGACGGTCCTTTGTAGGTACAGACTACTAGATTGCGCGGGGGCGGTTTGCCGGAAGCAGCTGACGCTGCGGCTCCGACTGCACCAAACAGGAATAGCCCACTAACCCCATCTACCCTCCGCCCTGTTACGAACTTGCCTCGTTCGACGACTGGATCATCGGCAAGGGTCGGGATGCTTACCAATACAGCCAGCGCAGCGATTAGCGTCTTCATTACCTTACTACTCCGTGTAGGCGAAGGCGTAACGATAACGCTGTCGGCAACAGACGTGCGCGCAGGCCGTCACGTGGACCTTGCGTCGACGTGTGACGGAATTCACGATACAACCAAAACCGAAGTAGTCGACTAGACCGCCAACCGTCGGCCCTCAGTGCCACCCGCGGTTCACATGCGGGGCCATCCAACATCAACAACACCGGAGATCACATGGACAACCAGTGGCACCGAGTGTGGTTCGTGGGCTGCCCATGCGCTCATTGTGCTGATCGGGCGCGGCCCCGTCACGTAACATTTTGTCGCTTTTTGCGTAACCTGTAGTCACGCAAGCGACCCGCGATCCGCCCACAGTGGGCCTCATTCGCGAGGCACTTCTCGCATTCATGAACATCAACTACCGGAAAACATAATGAACAACGTTGTATTAATCTCAATCTCAAAGCGCGAGGACCAGCGCTACGTTCTCGCCTACAACACCGAAGCAGGCGAGCAAGTCAACACATTCGATAATCTGCTGCAGCTGTTGGCGCACGTTGCATTACTAGGCTTCTAGTCGTGGCGCCGAATGTGTCACCGCAGATCTCGATAGCCCCTCGGCTTCACCGGCTCAACAACACGCGCCGTGCATTGCTTCTTGCCGCACTTCGAGCAGCGCAGCCGACGCACGACACCCTCTAGGCGTGCATCCCATCCAGCGAAGTTCGCCAGCGTATGAGGGTCGCACCGTCGGATGTGCCCACAGGCACACCGCAGGTACACCGTGTATTGGCCGAAGTGGTCTGAGAGCCGGTCTACGATGAGGTCGCGCACCCCAATACTGTACATTCATCCAGTGGTTGGACTGTAGCCCCTAAGTGGCCTCGCTGGTGGCCCTTGCTGGCCATCGCCGGGTGTACCGCATCAGCACCGCATGTGGCTGCGGGGAGACGGGCTAGCGAGTTTTTGGCGAGAAAATCTGAGGCCGGGGACGCTCCTGGGGTGGTCAAGTTCCCCCTATCGCTTTTTTGAATGCGCCTGTGAACCGCTGGCCTCCGGGGACGCGCCGCTGCCACCGCTGGACGGGCCAAGATGGGCGCTGCCAGCCGGTCTCGTAGTTGTGCGATCTGTCTGGACAAGCCACGAATCCACTCACTGGGCCACCACGAGGCCACATTGAGGCCACCGAGTGCCACCGCGTGTGCCAGACCAGGCCATCCAACGTGTCTACATCTCGCAGGCCGGACGGCCAATAACGCCTAGCGGGCACCTGCTGGGCCAATATGGGCGCGTTGGGCACCGGCAGTGCTACGAGATGGGGCGCACGTGCTACGACCGGGCAGCCGCAGGTGGCGGTTAGGTGGCAGCCGAGGGCTAACCTGGGCCAGGGGCGAGCAAACCACTCAGTATGTGCCAGCCGCATTAGAAGCTCAAGGCGCGGCGCGGCATCTATCCTTGGCACGTGGGCTAGCCAGCCGCGAACGGCTGCCAGTGGTCCGCTCCTGGGCCTTCCTGGTGGCTTGGCGGGGCTTCGCTCGGCGTTGTTCGCGTTCCCGTCCGGCCTGCCCTTACGTAATCGACCTACCGCCAGCCCAAATGAGCTACGGGCAACCAACCACTACCTATTTAACACTTGCGAAGCCACACACGGGCCACCGCGAGTCCACTCACCAACACCAAAAGGACAACCGGCTATGGCCATCAAACGCCGCATCCGCCCAATGCCCGCGCGCACCGAGAAGGTGTGCCCTATTTGCCAGCGTCACCACCGCCGACTAGGCGCGCTGTGTGGCACGCACGAGGCCCGATTGCGTCACTCAGGATCACCCACAGGATTAGCCGTGAAGCACCACGAACTGGACAAGTATCGAATGATCGTAGAGCCGCTGTTCTTCAAGTACGAAGCGCACCCTGCCATCGTGGCCGCTCATGGGCTCATGAAGGACATCTTGGAGAACTACGGGGTCGACTGTGACCACGCGACTGTGGGACGGAAGGCCAGGCCCTTCCTCGACCGGCTATTGCAGATTGGTGCCACACCACGAAGCGCGCTAATCGAATGTGCGGCACTCGCGTTCTACTGGCGGATGGAATTCCGCGACGTGTCGGCAGCACAGATGGATATGGCGTATGCGCACAGGCTGCTGCTTCACAAGTCCAGCGGCACGCGCGGCAACAATCGCACAGCTTGGACTCGCAGAGTCGTCGGTGGCCTGGGTTACCGCATCAGGGGCGACCTGGGGGCGCTGTTCTTTCAAATGCACTCGGTGTACGCCAAGGCGGCGGATGCTCACGATGAGCAGCGGCGCGCGGCGAGTAAGTTCACGGGCTGATAGAATCCGGCGCGCTGCTATCACGGAAGATCACCCCATGACCATTGAAGACGTATCCGCACGCTGCTACCTACGCACCACCTTGGGCCACAAGGCGTACAACAGCGTTGCCGAAGGCAAGCAAGCTGTGAAGACGCTGCTCGACCTGGAAAGACAACGCGGCCACGAGGTGACGTTGCAGAAGGACGGTAAATGGCTCAGCAAACAGCTACCGACCGGCAGCATGACGATCTGGTTGGCGACCGAGGACGATGAGGTTATACCGCTGGATTGATAGGGCCACCCCTTGTAGAACCAGTGCGCAAATCGTTAGCCGTACTCACCCGTGTACAACGACAGCGCCGAACTGGCCAGGGATGACCTCAGTGTATTGCCACCCACCCTCGTAGGACCAGAGCGGCGGATCGTTAGCCGACGCCCTTGTAGAACGAGAGCGCCGAACCGGGCAGGGAAGCCCTCGGGCACCTTAGTGGCACCCTGTGTACGGCGAAACCGCAAGTCATTGATTTGCGGCTTAACACCCACCCGTGCATA
>Ga0073928_10010897_pt1 | contig 10698 bp, 9 predicted proteins | sample PaiPotPPA55metaG_FD_76969 | JGI IMG/M metagenome (GOLD analysis project Ga0073928, IMG submission 76969) | Iron sulfur acid spring bacterial and archeal communities from Banff, Canada, to study Microbial Dark Matter (Phase II) - Paint Pots PPA... ...
GCCGCCACCAGCGCGTCGAAGCGCGACTTGATGTCCGCGACGTCCACGTACGGGACCGGGCCGGTCATGCCCTGGTCGAAGCCGTGCGGATTGAGGCCGACGTCCTGGCCGTCGATGGTCCATCCGACGTAGTACGGGGCCTCGTGGGCCGGCGGCTCGCCGAGCAACGCGGTGAACAGGGCCTTGGCCTTCTCTGCATCCCTGACCGGGTAGATGATCGCTTTGAAGTTGTCGGCCATGTCGAGATCTCCTCTGGTTTGTGGACCGCCGCTGGTGCCTTCACGCTACATACCCCCAGCTCGGTGCCGCTTCTCCGTTCCTGATCGGTTGGGCCGAACGTGGCTGGGTGCGCGAGAGCCGAATAATGCAGCAGGTCCGAGAGGCCGAATCTGTAGGCTGCCACGATGACTGAGGACTTTCGCTACCCGCCGATCGAACCGCGCACTTCCGGCATGCTCGACGTCGGTGACGGCAACTCGATCCACTGGCAGGAGTTCGGCAACCCCGCGGGCAAACCCGCACTCGCCGTGCACGGCGGACCGGGTTCCGGCAAGGGGAACTCCTGGCGGCGCAGTTTCGATCCGGATCGATATCGGTGGTTCGGCTTCGACCAGCGCGGTTGCGGGCTCTCCACGCCCCACGCATCGGATCCGGCCACCGACATGTCAGTCAACACCACGCAGCATCTGATCGATGACATGGAGCGGCTTCGTGAGCACCTCGGTGTCGACAAGTGGCTGCTCATGGGCGGATCGTGGGCGTCGACGCTGATCCTCGCATACGCCGAGCAGCATCCTGAGCGAGTCTCCGAGATCATTCTCATGGGCGTGACGATGACCCGGCGCTCGGAGGTCAACTGGCTGGACTGGGGCGTCCGGCAGTACATCCCGGCCGCATTCGAGCGCTTCCACGCCATCGCGCCTGACGCGACCAGCGGCCTCGAGATGGCCGCCGCCTTCAACCGCCTGATGGAGGACCCTGACCCGGCGGTCCGCGCGAAGGCTGCGGCCGACTGGTGCGAGTGGGAGGACGCCGTCATCGCCCACGAGATCGACGGCGCGCCCGGCGCCTATAGCGCCAGAGTCGATGACGCTCGCCTGGCGTTCGTCCGTATCTGCACACGCTACTTCAGTAACGCCGCGTTCCTGGAGGAGGGCGTGCTGCTGCAGGAGGCAGGGAAGCTGGCCGGCATCCCCGGCGTCCTCCTCCATGGGCGCCTCGACCTGGGCGGACCGCTCCAGAACGCCTGGGACCTGGCCAAGGCGTGGCCGGATGCAGAGTTGATCGTCATTGACTCGGGCCACACCGGCAACGATCAGATGCGCAGGGAGATCCGTCGCGCCTTGGACCGCTTCGCCACGCGCTGAGGCAGCGCGGCCTGCCGGCTTGCTCCGATCACAGCAGGCCGAGGACTCCGCCCACCAGCCCGCCCACGACGCCGCCGAGCAGGCCCGCGCCGCTCGACGCGGATGCCGACGGCGCGGCGCTCGCTGAGGCGCTGGCCGTCCCGGCGGACGCGGAACTCTGTGCCGTCGTGCTCGTCGGCGCGGCGGGGGACGACGCGGGCTCCCTGGTGGCGGTCTCCTGAGCGGCCGTCGCGCCCTGCGCAGGGCTCTGCGGCGCGCCGGTGGCCGCCGCGTTCACGCTGCTGTCCGACGGATTCTGAGTGCCGGCCGCGGCACTGTTGATCCCGAGCCCGCCGTCTGCACCGTAGCTCTGCCCTACCTGGCCCAGCCCGGTGGAGGTCGGCGACGGGGTGACGGCTGCGGGGGAGGAGCCGCCTTGAAGCAGCATCACCACCACACCCACGACGGCCACCCCGAACAGTCCGGAGACGACGACCTCAACGGTCTTACGCACCCGGCCCGCCTCGCGGACCCGGCGTCGTCTCCGGCTCATCCTGCCTCCCCGAAATCGCCCTCGGCCACGTCGCGCATGGCTGTGCTCGAATGTACGAATACAGCCCTCGCCTGCCCGCAAGAGTCTTGCGGAAAACCATGCTCGACGGGGCGCTTTTGCCGAATCTAGATCCAGCAGGGCAGCACTCTTCCGGGGCAACGTACTCGAACCGCTCCAGTACGGTGCGCCCGGGTCCCGCTGCTCGGCTCCGGCGCGGCACCTGCGCGACTCCGGCGTGGCCCCGGCCCGGGTCCGGCGGGTGAAACGCCGTACCCCCCGCCCGGATGCGGGGGCGGGGGGTACGGCTGCCCTGACGGCGCGCAGCGGGCGTCAGTCGGTGCAGGTGCTGCCCTCGTACCGGTCGCCGAACGTGAGCGCGGTGACGTTGTTGCCGCAGAAGTCGATCGGCACGTTGAGCACGGCCTGCACGACGTTCCCGGACAGGATGCCGCCGGACTTGTCGACGTCGGCGGTGGCCTTGGCGCCGGAGCCCTCCTCGTTGGCGGCGCAGTACGTCCCCTTGTGGAAGTCCTTCGCCGACGCGGCGTTGACGTTCCAGCCACAGAACAGGATCGGCGCGCTCGCGATGGCCTGGACGGTGTTGCCCGAGCCGATGCCGCCGGACTCGTAGACGTGCGCGGTGGCCTTGGCGCCCTCGGGGCCGGTCTTGCAGTCGGAGCCCTTCAGCCCTTCCTTGACCGCGCCGGCCTGGACGTTGTCGCCGCACAGCTTCACCGGAACGGTGGCCGGGACCTGGGCGGCCCAACCCGCGACGACACCGCCCGAGCGGGAGACGTCCGCCGTGGAGGTGGTGTGGGCCGCGGCGAGGGTGGCGGAACCGAGGACCAGGCCCGAAGTTGCGGCGACGAGCGCCAGTCCCCGCTTGGCAATCCCATGCATGTGTGACCTCGAGAAGTTCTAGACGGGAGGGAGCCGGCTAGAACGGCTCCCCTTCGTCAGCGATCAACGAAGTCGTCTGAACCGGGTCACGCGCCGACCGGGCCAGTGGGTGAACATTCCCCCGGTCAGCGCATTCGTCGGGTAATCGGCCCGCAGTGCGGCGGGCGCGGGATCGGGCGCGGCCGAATTGCCCGCGCCCGCGCCCGCGCGCCGGCGGGCTACCTGTGCACCTGGCCGTCTCGCCGCTTACTCAGGCGTTTTACTCCGGCGTTTTACTCAGGCGTTCTACCGGGTGAGCTTCGGCAGCACCTCGCGCCCGAAGGCCTCGATCCACTCGGTCTGGTTGCGCCCGACGTTGTGCAGGTAGATCCGGTCGAAGCCCAGGTCCAGGTAGCGCTGGATCTCGGCGCGGTGCTTGTCCGGGTCCGCGCTGATCACCATCCGGCCCTCGAAGTCCTCCGGCCGCACCAGCTTCGCCATCTGCTCGAAGTGGTAGGGCGAACGGATGTCGCCCTTGTCGAACTTCATCCCGCCGTTGGGCCACTCGGTCACCGCGTTGGCCATCGCCTCCTCGTCGGTGGCGGCCCAGGACAGGTGCAGCTGCAGGATCTTCGGCATGGTCTCCGGGTCCTTGCCCGCCTCGCGGGCGCCCTCGGCGAACTTGCCGAGCACCATCTCGATCTTCGCCGGGGCGGCGCCGGGGGTGATGATGCCGTCGGCGAGCTTGCCGGTGCGCTTGGCGTTGATCGGCCCGGCCGTGGCGATGTAGATCTCCGGGTCCTGCTCCGGCACGGTCCACAGCCGGCAGGTCTCCAGGGTGAAGTACTTGCCCGCGTGCTTCGTCTCCTTGCCGGTGTGGCCGCTCGCGAACAGCTTCTTGATGATCTCCACGGCCTCCCACATGCGCGCGGAGCGCTCCGGGCCCTCGGGCCAGTACCCGCCCACGATGTGCTCGTTGAGCGCCTCGCCCGCGCCGAGGCCGAGCCAGTGCCGGCCCGGGTACATGGCCGCGAGGGTGGCCGAGGCCTGCGCCACGATCGCCGGGTGCATCTTGAACGAGGGACAGGTCACGCCCGGGCCCAGGTCCCCGGCGGTGCGCCCGCCGATGGCCGTGAGCACGTTCCACACGAAGGGCGCGCTGCCCTGCCGCGGAACCCATGGCTGGAAGTGGTCGGCCGCCATGACGCCGGTGAACCCGGCCGCCTCGGCGGCGGCGCTGTACTCGGTGACCTCGAGGGGGCCGAACTGCTCCAGCATGGCCGCGTAGCCGATGTGAGGTGAGCTCATGTCTGCGGTTCTCCTGACAACCCGTTCGTGATCTGGCACAACCACTCTATGGGCACCCGCAAGGGCGCGTATCGCCGGGCGGATGAAATGACTTCCAGTCGTCCCACGTGCGGAATGTCTGGTCTTGACCGCCGACGGGTAGAGTCGTCGACATGCGGCTCGACCACATCTCCTACGCCGTCGAACTCGACGCGTTCCCGTCCACCGTCTCCAGGCTCGGCTCGCTGCTCGGGGCCTCGTTCCGGGACGGGGGTGTGCACCCGAGGTTCGGTACCAGGAACGCGGTGCTGCCCCTGCCCGACGGCGCGTACGTGGAGGTCGTGGCGCCGCTCGAGCACCCGGCCACCGAGTCCGCGCCGTTCGGCCGGGCGGTCAAGCGCCGGGCCGGGCTCGGCGGCGGCTGGCTCGGCTGGGTCGTCGGCGTCGACGACCTCACCGCCTTCGAGAAGCGCCTCGGGCGCGAGGCGGCCGAGGGGCACCGCAAGCGGCCCGACGGCAAGCTGCTGCAGTGGCACCAGATCGGCGTGCTCGACCTGATCGACGACCCGCAGCTGCCCTATCTGATCAACTGGGACTGCCCGGCCGAGCTGCACCCGTCCGTCGGCGCCGACTCCGTTCCGGAGATCGAGCAGCTCGAGATCTCCGGGGACCGCGACGCCGTGCTGGCCTGGCTCGGCGAGCCGGGCTACGACCCGCTGCCCGAGCTCAAGGTCAACTGGCTCGAGCCGGCCGACCTGCGCAACGCCTACGACGAGGCCGGGCTGGTGGCCGTCGACTTCCGCACCGAGCACGGCACGGTCCGGATCGACTGAGGCCGGGCGCGGCGCCGCGCCGTGCCCACCACCCGGGTGGCCGACGAGTTTCGAGACTTCCGAGTCGGCACCCGGCACCCTGGGCCAGAATCGGTCTCATGACGGACGCCAGTGCGACCAACGAAGCCAGGGACACCGACACCGACGCAGCCGGCTCAGCCAAGGCCCCGCCGCCTCAGGTCTGGCCCACCCTCACCGCGAACGACGCCCGCGGGCTCATCCGTTTCCTCGTCGAGGCCTTCGGATTCCGCGTGACCTGCGTCTATGGCGAGGGGGACCACGTCGCTCACGCCGAGTTGGCCTGGCCTCTGGGCGGCGGTGTCATGCTGGGATCGGTCCCAGCCGAGGACAATAAGAACGTCTGGCCGGTGAAGCCGGGCACCTTCGGCGCGTACGTGGTCACCGACGAGCCCGACGCGCTCCATGCCAGGGCCAAGGCCGCCGGCGCTCGGATCTTCCGCGAACCGCACGACACCGACTACGGCTCCCGGGACTTCATCGCGATCGACCCGGAGGGCAATCGCTGGTCGTTCGGAACCTATCCGGGAGAGCCTCAGGGCTAGACGACGCTGGCAGACTTGGCGCATGACAGGGACTCTGTACGCTGAGACAACCGGCGATCACGCGAACCCGGCCCTGATCCTCCTACACGGCGCCGGCGCGTCGTCTCGCATGTGGAAGCGGCAGCTGTCCGTCCTGTCCGAGCGATACCACGTCATCGCCCCGGACCTGCCCGGCTTCGGCAAATCTCCGGGGCCTTTCTCCCTCCAAGCGTGCGCCGACGCGGTCGTCGACCTGATCGGCGAGTACCAGCCGGCCGACCAGCCGGTCCACCTGTGCGGCATGTCGCTCGGTGCCCTTGTCGCCGCTCAGGTCGCCGCCGAACACCCCGCGAGCGTGCGTCGCCTGATCCTGCAAGGCGCCTCGATTCGCCCGGCCGAGCGCGGTCGACGCGCCATCCGCTTCTACCGCTCCCGTCCCGGCTGGTGGTACATGAAGGCCGTTTCCGACCTCCCCGACCGCTCGACCCTCCTGACCGTGGTCGATGCGGCGGAGACTGCCGATATCACCGACTTCCTTCCTCGTATCGCCGCCCGGACGCTGATCCTGTGCGGCGCACGCGACAAGGAATGCCTGCCGGACGCACAGCCGTTGGCCGACGCCATCTCACGGGCGCGCCTCGTCGTGGTTCCGCACACCGGACACGGGATGCCGATTACGGCCGCCAAGGCGTTCAACGCGATCGTCGAGGGCTTCCTCATGGACACCGACAGCCGCGACGGCAGCTGAAGATTTTCACCCCACCCCGCTAGTAGACGGCAGCGGGAACGGCTGCGGCGGCCCGGCGGTCGAGCAGTTCGCCGGCACCACCACGCTGATCCCGCCGATCTGGATGTCCACGCTCACGCCAACCTGCAGCTGAATCTGACCTCCCAAGAGATCGAGATCGAGCACCGCGTTCGGGCACAGCACCCGCTCCGTGGGGCTAGGGCTCGGACTGGCCGTCGTCGGAGTGGGCGACGGGGTCGTCGGCGAGGGCTTCGGCGTTGTGGGAGTCGGTGTCGGCTTCGGCTTTGGCGCGGCCGGTGTCGGCTGCGGTGCGCTGCTCGACACCACTGGCGCGGGCGCGGCGCTCGTCGGGGTCGGGCTTGGCGTCGTCGGGGGCGGCGAGGGCAGCGCGCTCGACGCGACGGCTGACGGCTTCGGCTTGGCCGCCGCGACCGGAGGAGGGGATTCGTTGCCGGTCAACGCGAAGGCGAGCGCCGCGGCCGCCACCGCCGCCGTCGTGCCCACCGCGACCGCCTGCTGGCGAGGCGAGGCGTGACGCGCCTTGGACGCGATCCTGATCACAAGGCCCTGATGCGCACCCGAGCCGGAGCCTGCGCCCGCGGCTCCCGCGCCCGCTCCGGCACCTGCTGCCGTGTACAGGATCGCGCCCTGCGCCGCGGCCGCCGTACCAAGTACCGCCGGTCCGACGAGGACGTGGATGTTTCCGTTGACGTACTTGAGCATCGCGTACAGGCCGACGCACTCAGAGCAGTGCTTCAGGTGGTGGCGCACCTTCGCCGCCTCGCGCCCGCGCAGCTTTCCCCGCGTGTGCGAGCCGAGCCGCTCCGCGTACGGTTTGCAGGACGGCGAGCCGATCTCGGTGATGTGAGCCTGCAGATACGCCTGCTTGAGCCCCTCGCGCGCGCGGTAGGCCAGCGCCGCGACGGCCGCCGCGTCGATGCCGAGCTGCGGAGCCAGTTCGGTCGGGCCCTCGTCTTCGACCTCTGTCTGCCACAGCACCGTCTGCCAGCGCTCCGGTAGCGACATGAACGCCAGCCCGGCCAGCGAGCGTTCCAGGGCGGCGATCACCGGGTCCTGATCCGGCTCGGGCGGGGCGATGTCCACCAGGTCGGGCACCAGCAGAGTGCGCCGGTCGCCCTCGGCCCAGTCCCTGGCCACGTTGCGCATCGCGGTCAGCAGGTAGGGGCGGAACGCCTCGGTAGGCCCGTTCCCGTTGCGGATCGCGTACAGCACCCGGGTGAAGGATTCGGCGCACAGGTCCTCGGCCGCCGCCTCCGACCTCGTCCAGTACCTGGCGTGCCGCATACCGGAGTCGCGATGCCTGCGGTAAAGGGGGTCGAAGGCCTCGAGGTCCCCGTCCCGGACGCGGTCGATCAGCTCCTTGTCCGGGGGATCGAGATCGGAGCCCGGGGCGGACTTGGCGTGGTGCGGATCCATGGCGTGGAAAGATCCCCTTGCCCTTGTGAGTTCTGCGGGTCGGCGAGGTTGCGATGACCGAATATGCCGTTATATCGCCACGGGTTCCCGCGTGGCGCGACCGCAGACCTATTATCACTCGAACGAGTAATTCAGGGGGCTGTTTCTTGACAACGCGCCCGCCGGTTGTGCGCGTTCAGCGCGCGGCGCAGCGAGGCAAGCAACAGACCGGCGTCGGTCCGGCCGGTGCCCGGCGCGCCGGGCGAGACCAGCCACACCATCCGGGTGCTCTCGCCGATCAGCGGCGGCAGCGCCACCACGTCCCCGTGCGACGCGGTGCGCAGCCCGTGCCGCCGGCACCACCAGGTGAACCCGCGTTCGGCGCGCAGCGTGCCCGGCGGCAGCAGGAAGCCGATCCGGTCCACCCTGGCCCGGGCATCGGCGGCGACCGGGCCGACCGGGCCGCCCGCGCGCAGCATCAGGTCGAGCGCGTCCAGGCCTATCGCCATGGTCACGCTGACGAGGTCGAAGGCGGGTCCGGCGGGCACCGGCTGGACCCTGGCCGGGTCCTGGTAGCTGGCGCACAGCGCGTAGGCCAGCGGGTCGGGAACGGGCTCGGGGTCGGCGGGGGCGAGTGCGGCGGGGTCTGTCGAGTGCGGCATCGTCTTCTCCGGTGGCGAGGGAAGCTTGTGGGGGAGCCACGTGCTGAGGACTTCACCGAGAAGGACCCAGCTTCGCCCGGACCCTGACGCACCGAACCGAATGTCACTCGAAAGAGTGAATTTCCGCAGAATCGCTGTCGGTGCTCTGCAGTAGCGTGCTGGGCATGGCCGTTCCTCCTGTCCCCGCCTCCCTCGCCGAACGCACCGAGGTCACCACGGAGCTGGAGTGCGTCGTCGAGTACATCCACTTCATCCGGGACGACGGCTTCACCGTGCTGCGCGCCCTGCCCGCGCACGGGGCGGAGCCCGGCACGGCCGGCTTCGCGGCGGCCGGCGTGCCGCTCGCCGGGGTCCGCCCGGGCGAGACGCTGCGGCTGACCGGGCACTGGGAGGAGACCAGGCGGCACGGCCCGCGGCTGGCCGTCGACACCTGCACCAGGCTGCGCCCGGACTCGGTCCGCGCCATCCGCCGCTACCTGGCCTCCGGCCTGGTGCGCGGCATCGGCCCGCTGCTCGCGCAGGCGCTGACCGACCGCTTCGGCGAGCAGACCCTCGAGGTGATCGAGCGCGAACCGGAGCGGCTGGCCGAGGTCTACGGCATCGGCCGCCGCCGCAGCCGCTGGATCGTCGACTCCTGGCACGCCCAGGCCGAGATCAGAGAGCTGATGACGGCGCTGCGCGGCTACGGGATCAGCCCGCTGCTGGCCGAGCGGCTGCACCGGGACTACGGCTCCGCCGCCCTGGAGACCCTCACCCGCTACCCCTACCGGCTGGTCGGCGAGGTGGACGGGATCGGCTTCGCCACCGCGGACCGGATCGCGCTCGCCGAGGGCCGGCCGCCGGACGGCGAGGAGCGGCTCGAGGCGGCCGTCTGGGAGGTGTGCGCCAGCGAGGGCACCCGCGCCGGGCACTGCCACCTGCCCGCCGTGCAGATCGTGGGCGAGGCGGCGCTGCTGGCCGGCCAGCCCGCCGAACTACTGCGCGCGGCCCTCGACCGGCTCGCCGCGGGCAAGGCCTCGCCGATAGTGCTCGAACCGCACCCGGTCACCGGCGAGGAGATCGCCGCGCCACGCGCCGCGCACCGGGCCGAGCGGCGGCTGGCCCGCGATCTCGCCGCGCTCGCCGCCGCCCCCTCCGACCTGCCGCGCGCGGTACGCCGCCTGGTGCAGGAGGGCGCGTACGGCGCGGATCTCGCGGACGGGCAACGCGAGGCGGTCCGGATGGCCCTGACCCACACCGTCTCCGTGCTCACCGGAGGACCCGGCTGCGGCAAGTCGCACACCGTGCGCGAACTGGTCCGGGTGGTACGAGCCGGCGGCGGCAGCGTCACCCTCGCCGCGCCGACCGGCAAGGCGGCGCGCCGGCTGGCCGAGCTGACCGGTGCCGAGGCGATGACGGTGCACCGACTCGCATCCGACCCGCACGCCGGGGACCAGGGCCGACTGCCCGAGACGGAGACCGGTCGGGGCGGTGGCGGCGAAGGCGGAGTGGGCGGCCCGGCGGAGAACGTGGCCGACACCCTCTTCGGCGCCCGGACCACAATGGTGCACCTGATCGTGGTGGACGAGGCCTCGATGCTCGACGTATACCTCGCCGCCCGGCTCACCGCGAAGATCCCGCCGGGCACACACCTGCTGTTCGTCGGCGACGTCGACCAGCTGCCCTCGGTCGGCCCCGGCGCGGTGCTCGCGGACCTGCTGGCCGTCCCCGGGATCGCCCGCACCACACTGACGAAAGTGTTCCGGCAGGCGGAGCGCTCCACCATCATCTCCAACGCGCACCTGATCCGCCAAGGGCAGGTGCCGCAGCTCAAGCGCTCGGATTTCTGGTTCGCCGAGCTCGACGACCCGGACCGGATCGCAGAGCTCGTCGCGGAGATCGCCACCGAGCGTCTGCCGCGCAAGCTGGGCGTGGACCCGTCGCAGGTGCAGGTGCTCTGCCCGGCCCGGCGCGGCGCTGCCGGGGCGACCCAGCTCGCCCGGATGCTGCAGGACCGGCTGAATCCGAGGGCTGAGAACGAGCCGGAGTACTGGCACGGCCCGCGCGTCTTCCGCGTCGGCGACCGGGTGATCGCCACCCGCAACGACTATTCTCGTGGCGCGCACGGCGTGTTCAACGGGACCCTCGGCACCATCGTCGACCTCGACCTCAAGGAGGCCGGCCTGACCGTGGAGACCGAGGACGGCGAGGCGGTGCGCTACGACCTCGACGACCTCGACGACCTGGCGCACAGCTACGCGCTCACCGTGCACAAGGCGCAGGGCAGCGAGTTCCCGCACATCGTGGCCCCGCTGACGATGGACGCCCCCCGGCTGCTGACCAGACGGCTGTTCTACACCCTGGCGACCAGGGCGCGGCAGACGGTCGTCCTGGTCGGCCAGCCCCGCGCCCTGCGGCTCGCCCTCGAGACCCAGGGCCCGGCCCGCGCGACC
>Ga0073928_10010899_pt1 | contig 10698 bp, 10 predicted proteins | sample PaiPotPPA55metaG_FD_76969 | JGI IMG/M metagenome (GOLD analysis project Ga0073928, IMG submission 76969) | Iron sulfur acid spring bacterial and archeal communities from Banff, Canada, to study Microbial Dark Matter (Phase II) - Paint Pots PPA... ...
CGAGACCGGCGGGCATGACGAAATAGAACTCGTTCGAATAGCGCATACCAATCCGCCGTTTGAGGGGGTGCTTGAGTTCCGCCAGAAAGTCCGCGCGCGAAATCTTTACCTCGTAGCACACCCGCTTCATAGCGGTGTGCGGCAGCGAGTTCAGGGCGATGGCATCGAGACGCTGCACGTTGCCGTTGCGCCGCCCGGTGCCGACGCGCAATTCGCGAAAGAAGAGCCACTCGGAGCGTGAGGCGTGCATCGCGCGCTCCACGATGTCGAGCAAGAGGGCAGCGCCCGGCCTGGTGCTCGGTACTGCGGAAGCTTGCGGCGCAGGGGAGGCGGCCAAGGAAGCCATGCCGGATTATTGCACACTGCGAAGCTGGATTCACTCTACGGCGCGACCGCAGTGGGTCAGTCGCGAGGGAAATGCATGGATAGTGCCTTCGATTCGGCAACGGCAACGCCCAACTCGGCCCCGCGGAGTAGAATAGTATGCGTGCCTCGTCTTGTACGCTGTTCCCTCATCCAGGCGCATAGCGACGCCTCGCCGGACCTGCCGCTGGAGCAACTCAAGCGCGACATGGTCGAGAAACACCTGGGCTATATCCGGCGCGCCGCCGAGGCCGGGGCGAAAATTGTCTGCCTGCAAGAGTTGTTCAACGGCCCATATTTCTGCGCGGAGCAGCAGGTGCGCTGGTACGATTTCACAGAGCCGGTGCCGGATGGCCCCACGATCCAGCTCATGCGCGACGTGGCGCGGCAGTTCGGCATCGTGCTGATCGTGCCCGTTTACGAAAGAGAACAGGAAGGCGTGTACTACAATACCGCCGCGGTGATCGGCGCCGACGGCAATTATCTTGGGAAGTACCGCAAGACGCACATCCCGCACGTGGCGCCGGGCTTTTGGGAGAAATTCTATTTCCGGCCGGGCAACCTGGGCTATCCGGTGTTCGACGTGGGGGTGGCGCGCATCGGCGTCTACATTTGTTATGACCGCCACTTTCCGGAGGGCGCGCGGGCCTTGGGACTGAACGGCGCGGAGATCGTGTTCAATCCCTCGGCGACGGTTGCGGGACTGAGTGAGCATCTATGGAAGCTGGAGCAGCCTGCGCATGCGGTGGCAAATGGATATTACATCGCGGCCATCAACCGGGTGGGTTTTGAAGCGCCCTGGAACATCGGCGAATTCTATGGCTCGAGCTACTTCTGCAACCCGCGCGGGCAGATTATCGCGCAGGCGTCGCGTGATCGAGATGAAGTATTGACTGCCGACCTGGATCTGGATATGATCGCGGAGGTGCGCAAGACGTGGCAATTCTTCCGCGACCGCCGGCCGGATATGTACAATTCGCTGGTGATAGCCTGACGGGACTAGTGCAGGCAAGGGCCATGCGTGCTTCGATGCAATAATAAAACGATGGAGGGTACAGCCTGATGAATATGAGCACCTCGAAGAACCGCATGGTTCAGTTGGCGTGCATGGGCCTGGTCGCGGCCGTAAGCCTCTGCGGACAAGACACCGCCGCTGCAACCGACGTGGTGAGGGGGTTTCAAGTCACGACCACTCACACGGGCGCTTTGCAGGTCTCTGGAGTCAACCCGCCCCTGACGATGCGTTGGTCCGTCAGCTTGGCGGGCACAGCGTCCTACCCAATCGTTGAGCGGGGGAAGGTGTTTGTCATCGGGGGGGATAGCGGGTCGACTCCCTCGACCTTGTACGCCCTCGATGCTCAGACCGGCGCGACCGTATGGAGCCAATCGGCGCCGTCGGGTTTCGGCAGTTGGATTGGAGCCACTTATGAAAACGGGGTGTTGTACGTGGTGCCCACTTCGAATCCCATGTTCGGCTCCGGCGCCATGTTCGCATTTGCCGCTGGTGACGGACACCAGGTTTGGAGTGCGAACCTGCCGGGCCAGTATTCCTTCAGTACGGCGCCCACTGCCCGCAACGGGATCGTCTATACAAGCGGCGCGGGCAGCGGCGGCACGGTTTATGCGGTTTCGGAAACGAACGGCGCGGTGCTTTGGACCGCTGGGGTAGAGAACGGTGATTCCTCTGCGCCCGCGGTAACGCCGAAAGGGGTGTACGTGTCTTACGTCTGCCCGCAGACTTATCGCTTCAATCCCACGACCGGCGCTCAAATTTGGCACTACAGCGGCGGCTGTGAAGGCGGCGGCGGGGAGAGTGCCGCCGTCTATAAGGGGCTCGTGTATGTTCGGGATCTGATCGGATATACAACCGACGGGATCACCATTAGCGCGGCCACCGGGAAGCAGGTGGGCGGCTTTAACAGCCAGTATTCACCAGTTTTCTTGAACGGGACCGCGTTCTACACCGAAGCGGATACGTTGACTGCGGTAGACGTATCCAGCGGTGCGACTGTCTGGACGAGTGTCGCGCCTGCCGGCGAAAGCTATTCCTGCTCGCCGATCATTGTCAACACCACGATATATGCCGGGACCAGCGCTGGGAATCTGTACGGCTATAACACCACAACTGGTGCTAATGTGTTCTCCATGAATCTGGGACAACCGATCTCTTGCGGCGAATATTTCGCCGTACCCCTGGCCGGAATTGGCGCAGGCGATGGCCTCCTGGTCGTGCCTGCTGGTAATGAGGTGGTCGCTCTACAATAGTCAGGCCATGCGGACAGCGCCATGATTACCGAACAGGAATTCGCTCAAAAATTCGCCGAGATCCATCCGCCGCTCGGACGGCGCGAGGCGATCGTGGAGGCGAACCGGTGCCTGTACTGCTTCGACGCGCCGTGCGCCAACGCCTGCCCCACGCATATCGACGTGCCCGGCTTCATTAAGAAAATATCGAGCGGCAACTTGACCGGATCGGCGCTAAAGATTCTGAGCGCGAATGTGCTGGGGCTGAGCTGTTCGCGCGTGTGCCCGGTGGACGTGCTGTGCGAGGGCGCGTGCGTGATGCATCGCTACAACCAGCAGCCCATCGAGATCGGGCGGCTGCAGCGTCACGCGATGGATCATTTCTATAACAATGGCATGCGGCTGGCGGCGTCGGAGACGGCGCGCAAAGGGAGCGTGGCGTGCATCGGCGCCGGTCCCGCATCGCTGGCGTGCGCGGCGGGGCTGCGGCAGCTTGGCTATCCGGTCACGATCTTCGACAGCAAGCCGATGGCCGGAGGATTGAACACTTACGGCGTCGCGGAATATAAGCTGGGCACGGTGGACAGCCAGAAGGAAGTCGGGCTGGTGCGCTCGCTCGGCGTGGAGTTTCGGCTGGGCGCGGAGATCGGTGGCGAGTTGCGCTTGAAAGAACTGGAGGATCAGTTCGATGTGCTGTTCGTGGGCGCCGGCCTCGGTCCCACGCAGCCTCTCGGCATACCGGGGCAGGATTTGCCGGGTGTGATCGACGCGCTGCATTTTATCTCCGAATACAAAACCAAGCGCGGCGCCACGCCGGTGGGCAAGCGGGTGGTGGTCGTCGGGGGGGGCAATACCGCGATTGACGCGGCCACCGCGGCGCTGCGGCTGGGCGCCGTCCAGGTGGACATTCTGTATCGCCGCAGCGAGCTCGAGATGCCTGCCTTTCGCTTTGAATATGACATGGCGAAAGAAGATGGCGTTCATTTTCACTGGCTAACTCTGCCGGTGGCCATTCACGGCAAGAACGCGGTGGAATCCATCGAGTGCGTGCAGATGGAATTGGGACCGGCGGATCGGCGGGGACGCCGCCAGCCGCAGCCGATCACCGGTTCCAACTTTCAATTGAACTGCGACATGGTGATTCCATCCATCGGCCAATCGCGGTTACTGGCGTTTCTATCGCAATTCCGCGGCATCCAGCTCGAAGGAGGCTGTGTGGTGGTAGACCCCAACGGCCAGACCAGCAATCCGCGCTACTATGCCGGCGGAGATTGCGTAAACGGCGGCCGCGAGGTCGTGGATGCGGTGGCGGAAGGCAAGCGTGCCGCTGCGGGGATCGCGCGGCGCCTGGAGCAAATCTATGGCTGACTTAGCCACTAACCTTGCGGGCATTCAATCGCCCAACCCGTTCTGGCTGGCGTCCGGTCCGCCCACCAATTGCGGCGACCAGATCAAGCGCGCGTTCGACGCCGGCTGGGGGGGGGCGGTGTGGAAGACCATCGGCGAGCCGATTGTCAACGTCTCGTCGCGCTACTCCTCGGTGGATTGGAACGGCAGCCGCATGATGGGCTTCAATAATATCGAGCTGATCTCCGACCGGCCCATCGAGACGAACCTGCGCGAATTGGCGGATGTCAAGAAGCAATACCCGAAGCACGCGGTGATCGCGTCGCTGATGGTGGAATCGCGGCGCGATGCGTGGCACGAGATGGTGAAGCGCGCCGAGGATGCCGGCGCCGACGGCCTGGAGTTGAATTTCGGCTGCCCGCACGGCATGAGCGAGCGCGGCATGGGCAGTGCGGTCGGCCAAGTGCCCGAATACAACACGATGATCACCGGGTGGGTCAAGGAAGTGGCGCGCACGCCGGTGCTGGTGAAGCTGACTCCCAACGTCGGCGACATCCGCACCATGGGGCGCGCGGCCAAGCGGGGGGGGGCGGATGGGCTTTCCGCCATCAATACGCTGAATTCGATTACCGGCATCGATCTCGATACTTTCACGCCGCGGCCGGACGTGGGCGGGCGGTCGAGCCATGGCGGCTATTGCGGTCCCGCGGTGAAACCCATCGCGCTGCACATGGTCCAGCAGCTTACCGGCGATCCGGAAGGCGCGCTGCCCGTTTCCGGCATCGGCGGGATTTCAGGTTGGCGCGAGGCGGCGGAGTTTCTGCTGCTCGGCTGCCACAGTCTGCAGGTCTGCACGGCGGCGATGCATTACGGCTACCGCATCGTGGAAGACATGATCGAAGGCCTGAGTAATTGGATGGACGAGAAAGGCTTCCGCACGCTCGATGATCTGCGCGGACGCAGCCTGCCGCGCGTAACGGAGTGGAAGCATCTGGATTTGAATTACAAGATCGTGGCGCGCATTCATCCGGAGCTTTGCATCGGCTGCGACCTGTGCTACATCGCGTGTTGGGACGGCGCACACCAATGCATCCACCTGGATCACGCGAGCACGCCGGAGCAAGTGGTGGCGGAGAGCCGCGCGCGGTTGACGCAGACACCTTCGGTAACGGCGGTGGACACGGCCCACACGCCGCTCGCGCGCATTCCGAAGGTGGATGAGCAGGAGTGCGTCGGATGCAATCTGTGCTGGCTGGTCTGCCCGGTGGAAAGCTGCATCACGATGGAGCGGGTGGATACCGGGCTGGCGCCGCAGACGTGGGAGGAGCGGGTGCAACACTCCTAGACTGCGTGTATACTGGTGCCAGGAGATTCTGTCGTGACGACCGTCTTCACCACGCAAATTGAACTCGACAACCGGGGCGTCGCGTTTATCGCTGGCACCAAGACCAAGGTGATTGAGGTCATTCTGGACAAAATGGCGCACGGCTGGAGCCCGGAGGAGACGCACTTTCAGCATCCGCACCTGTCACTGGCCCAGATTCACGCCGCGCTTGCCTATTACTACGAGAACCAAGGCCGGCTTGACGAGCAGATCCGCCAGGACTTTGCGGAAGCTGGCGAGCTCGTGGCACACTTCTCCGACGCTACGTTGCGCCAGCGGCTTCAGGACCTGAAGCGATCACGTTGAGTGTCGCATTGTACATGGATGTGCACATACCGCGGCCCGTCACGGTTGCTTTGCGTCTGCGTGGTGTTGATGTCTTGACTGCACAGGAGGACGGCGCTTCGGAATTAGACGACACATCTCTACTGGAGAGGGCACCAGGATCTGCTGCGGGAAGGGACCCGTCGAATGCGTGACGATGTTATTTTCTCTGGCATCATTTACGCCCACCAATTGGCTATCACAATCGGCAAAATGGTAGAGGATCTTGAGCTCATTGCCAAAGCAACGTCTCCACCGGATTGGCAGGGAAGAATCGCATACCTGCCCTTATAGCGCTGGCACCGCCGTTCCGCTCCCGCGCCGACATCCGTTTCGTCCCCGATGAGCCGGTGACGCCGCCTCCACAACCCTTAACCCCTGAGAATTCAACATCAGCGCCCTCCTAACCCCAAAATCCCAACGCCCGCCATGCTAGTCTCATACCGATAGCCGGGAAACGCGTTCTTTGAAAACTGAATATCCCAAGTTTTACAAAAAACTCGTGCACAGCGTGCACAAAATGCACAAACATCGTGGCGCAGGCACTCGTGCCTGCTGGACCGGCACTCCTGCCGGTCCAGGCGAGCGCAGCTCGCAATCTTCGCCAAATCTTCGCCAAAAGCCGACAGTTTCGACAATTAAAAACAAAACACACTTGTACGAAATTGGGTTCGTTCCGTCAAAAAGTCCCATCGCCCAGCACCCGGCACCTTCCACCAAGAAATTGGCTTCGTTCCGAAAATTTGTGGTGCACCCGGTCGTGCCGGCTGGGGTCAGAACTCTTCCCGGGCCGCATGCGTCCAGCCCGTTTTGCTCCGTCAAAAATTGGCTTTGCTCCGTCAACAACCGCTTTGTTTCCAACAACAATTGGCTTTGCTCCGTCCAAAAAACATACCAATGGGCCGGGGCCGGCGCTTTCGCTTGCTCCCAGAAGGCGAGCGTCAGCTCGCCCATCACCATGGGCGGACGGCATGCCGTCCTGGGCGATTCGCCCAGCACCCCACAGTGCCTGGGCGGCGCAACGTGCGATTGATAAGCGATCGGCACTGACGACGCCCGCGCGGGGTTTACGCAAATGCTCGTAGGCCATTGGACGACACGCCCAGCACCGGGGCGGGGAAGTTGCCCGCCGCGCCGCACACCAGGATGTCAACGGCGCCGAAGGCGTCGCGCACCCGTCGCAAAGCCTCCTCGCAGTCGCTGTATTCGCGCACATCGCCCGCGGCGCTGAGCGCCACTCCGCCGGCAGACTCACCGATGTGCAGGCCGATGCCGCTGCCGCGGCCAGTGACGAATGCGACTGTCTCGTAACAGATGATCGCGGAAGATGTGTGCCATTCGTTGGCGCGGTAACGCATAGTCGTGCCAGCCCGGGCAGCTTCGGCGTATAATGACTAATATGACTAAGATGACCAAGAACATGCCCACGAAACAGGCCGAGGTCTGGCAGGTCGGCGAAGCTAAGGCACGATTGAGTGAAGTGATCGACCGGGCGCTCTCCGACGGTCCCCAGACAATCACCCGCAGCGGCCACCGCGTCGTGGTGATCGTGTCGGCGGAAGAGTGGGAGCGCAAGACCAAACGGAAGGGCAATCTTGCTGAGTTCTTCGCCGCCTCGCCGTTACGCAACGCCGGCCTCAAGATCAAACGGCTTAGGGACCGGCCGCGCGAGATCGACTTATGACTTTTCTCCTCGATACGAACGTCATCGCTGAGTGGGTCAAGCCGCGCCCGGATACCAACGTAATCGCCTGGCTGGCTGACGTGGACGAAGATCGGGTTTTCGTCAGCGTGGCATCGTTCGCGGAGATACGTCACGGTATCGAAAGGCTGCCGGAAGGCCGGCGCCGTCAAAGCCTAAGCGCGTGGCTGAGTGAGGATTTGCCGCAGCGGTTCGAGGGACGCATCCTGCACATTGACCGGCACATTGCCGAAGTCTGTGGCGTTATGATGGCGCGCGGGTGGAGGGCCGGCATGACAGTCGGCTCGATGGACGGCTTCATTGCGGCTACCGCCGCGGCGCACGGCCACACCCTCGTGACCCGCAATACGCGAGACTTCGCGCCACTTCGCATCACGCTATTTGACCCCTGGGAGCGCCGCGCTGGCCGATGACCCTGTACCTTTGGCCATACCCCTGATTTGACCTGACCCCGTCAGTCCGATACACTGAAACTTCGGTCTTTTCGGCGATACCCTGAACCTTGCGGGTTCACGGCAGCCAACCTGGAAGGTAATACAACGTCGTCGCATAAGGGAGGGGCATGCAGAGACACATCTTCACATCGGAATCCGTGACGGAGGGGCATCCGGACAAGATCGCGGACCAGATTTCAGACGCGGTGCTGGACGCCGTCATGGCGCAGGACCCGCTCGGACGGGTAGCGTGCGAGGTGCTGGTCACCACCGGCATCTGCGTGGTGGCAGGCGAAATCACGACTACCTGTTACGTGGACGTGCCGCGCGTGGCGCGCCAGACCATCGAGCACATCGGCTACACCGACGCAGCCTTCGGCTTCGATTGCAAGACCTGCGGTGTGCTGAACACCATCCAATCTCAATCGCCCGATATCGCCATGGGTGTGGACACCGGCGGGGCTGGCGATCAGGGCCTGATGTTCGGCTTCGCCTGCGACGAAACGCCCGAGCTGATGCCGCTGCCGATCATGCTGGCGCACCGGTTGGTGCGGCGGTTGTCGGAAGTGCGGCGCGCCGGCATTCTGGATTTCCTGCGCCCGGACGGCAAATCGCAGGTTAGCGTGGAATACGCAAACGGCGCGCCTACGCGCGTCGACGCAGTGGTGGTTTCGACCCAGCATAGCGACTCGGTGTCCACTGAAACGCTGCGCGCGGAAGTCAAGAAACACGTCATCGACCCGGTAGTCCCGCCCGAGATGGTGGATCGAGGCACGCATTACCACATCAACCCCACGGGACGTTTTGTGATTGGCGGCCCGCATGGCGACACGGGTCTCACCGGGCGCAAGATCATCGTGGACACTTACGGCGGCATGGGACGGCATGGCGGCGGCGCGTTCTCCGGCAAGGATCCCACCAAGGTGGATCGCTCGGCTTGCTACATGGCGCGCTACATCGCCAAGAACCTGGTGGCGGCGGGTTTGGCGAGCCGCTGCGAAGTGCAACTGGCATACGCTATCGGCGTGGCCGAGCCGGTCTCCGTAATGGTGAACACCTTCGGTACTGGCGTGGTCCCCGAGGATCGCCTCGCCAAGCTGATCCGTGCGCACTTCCCACTGACGCCGCGGGGCATCATCGATCATCTGAAGCTGCGCCGGCCCATCTACCGCAATACGGCGGCATTCGGCCATTTCGGCCGTGAGGAAGATGGCTTCTCCTGGGAAGCTACCGACAAAGTAGAAGCGCTCAGCCCGGAACTGGCTGTGACGCAAGCTGTGGCCCGCTAGGCCGCGACTTTCATTCAAACGAGGTTTTCATGCCCGAAACACAGACGCAAGTAGCTTGTGATATCAGCGATATTTCCCTGGCTGACGTGGGGAAGCGGCGCACGGAGTGGGCCTTCCAATCCATGCCCGTGCTGCAAACCATCCGCAAGCAGTTCATCAAGACGCAGCCGCTGGCCGGCGTACGCGTTTCCGCGTGTCTGCATGTGACCAGCGAGACGGCGAACCTGATGATCACGCTGCGCGATGGCGGCGCTTCCGTGGTGCTGTGCGCTTCCAATCCGCTCTCGACGCAGGATGACGTGGCCGCCACACTGGTGCGCGATTACGGCATCCCGGTTTACGCCATCAAAGGCGAGAACAACGATGTCTACTATCAGCATCTGACCGCGGCTGCCGAGCACGCGCCGCAGATCACCATGGACGATGGCGCTGACTTGGTGACACTGCTCCACAGCAAACGACAGGATCTGGCCGCGAGTGTTCTGGGCGGTACGGAAGAAACCACCACCGGCGTCATTCGCCTGCGCGCCATGGCGAAGGACGGCGTTCTGAAGTACCCCATCGTGGCGGTGAACGATGCGCTGACCAAGCACCTGTTCGACAATCGCTACGGCACCGGGCAGAGCACCATCGACGGCATCATCCGCGCGACGAATGTGCTGCTGGCCGGATTGAACTTTGTAGTCGCCGGATACGGCTGGTGCGGGCGCGGTGTGGCCATGCGCGCGCGCGGACTGGGCGCGAACGTCATCGTCACCGAGGTCGATCCCACCAAGGCCATCGAGGCGCTGATGGATGGCTATCGCGTCATGTCGATGACGGAAGCCGCGGTGATCGGCGACATCTTTGTCACGGTGACCGGCAACAAGCATGTCATCTGCCGCGATCATTTCGAGCGCATGAAGAACGGCGCCATCCTCTGCAACTCCGGCCACTTCAACGTGGAACTGGATCTGGAGGTGCTGGCGAAGATCAGCTCATCGCGCCGGCCGACGCGCGAGTTTGTCGAAGAGTACTGCTTCCGCGACGGACGCAAGCTGTATGTGCTGGGCGAAGGCCGGCTCATTAACCTGACGGCCGCCGAGGGCCATCCGGCGTCGGTGATGGACATGAGCTTCGCCAACCAGGCGCTTTCGTCCGAGTACATGATCAAGAATCACAGCAAACTGGAGAAGCGCGTGTACGCGGTGCCGGAGGACCTGGATAAACAGGTCGCCCGCATGAAGCTGGAAGCCATGGGCGTCAAGATCGACCGGCTCACCCCGGAGCAGGAGCGGTATCTTTCGAGCTGGTCGGAAGGCACGTAAACCGGCCGGCGCCGATCAACTGGATCGGCGAGTATTGCCGACCTTGCGCAACTGGATCACCAGGCGCAACGCATCATTCACTGCCTTCTCAGTGCGAAAAGTCTTGTGAACGTCGGGATCCAACAAGACCAGATTCGTGCCGGCTGCATAACGCTTCGCGTACTTGCCGCGCACGGCCCCTTTGAGCAACTGGCGAAGATCATACTCCGGGCGCAGCTCGTCTGTGGTTTCAACTTTGCGTTTCTTCATAATCTTGTCTCTCAGTTCGGGTGAGCGTTCGAGCGCTAATGATCCGGACCCGTTC
>Ga0073928_10010901_pt1 | contig 10695 bp, 8 predicted proteins | sample PaiPotPPA55metaG_FD_76969 | JGI IMG/M metagenome (GOLD analysis project Ga0073928, IMG submission 76969) | Iron sulfur acid spring bacterial and archeal communities from Banff, Canada, to study Microbial Dark Matter (Phase II) - Paint Pots PPA... ...
CGGCGCGGCGTGAACATGGTCTATCTGGTCGAGAACAACGGCGTCTACGGGCTGACCAAGGGCCAGTTCTCGGCGACAGCTGACAAGGGCTCGAAGAGCAAGCGCGGGCTGATGAACACCGATTCGGCCATCGACATGACCAGCATGGCGATGCAGCTCGGCGCGACCTTCGTCGCGCGCAGCTTCTCCGGCGACAAGGCCCAGCTCGTGCCCCTCTTGAAGGCGGCGATCACGCATCACGGCGCCTCCTTCATCGACGTCATCAGCCCGTGCGTCGCCTTCAACAATCATCTCGGCTCGACCAAGAGCTTCGATTTCGTGCGCGAGCATAACGAGGCGGTGAACCGCCTCGATTTTATCACCCCGCGCGCGCCGATCCACGTCGATTACGAGCCGGGGACGGTCGAGGTGGTGACGCAGCATGACGGCACGGCGCTCCATCTGCGCAAGGTTGCCGCCGATTACGACGTTCACAATCGCATCGCGGCGATGAACTACCTGCAGGAGCGCCAGGCGGCGGGCGAAGTGGTCACGGGCCTCCTCTATCTCGAGCCCGAGGCGCAGGACCTCCACGACTATCTCAACACCGTCGAGACGCCCTTCAACGCGCTCGGCGAGAGCGAACTCGTGCCCGGCGCGCAGGCGCTGGAAAAGTTCAATCAGTCGCTGCGATAGGGCCCTATGCCCGCTGCCGACCTGGCGGGGAATGGCGAAACGCGCCGAGGAGAAGCGCGTTGACGGCGCAGTTCGGCATCGGCCAAGCCGTCACCCGCTTCGAGGATCCTCGACTGCTGCGCGGCCAGGGCCGCTTCATCAACGATGTCAATCGTTCCGGCCAGGCGCATGCCGTCGTGCTGCGCTCTTCGCATGCGCATGCGAAGATCAGGTCGATCGACACCGAGGCGGCGCGGCGTGCGCCGGGGGTGCTGGCGGTGTGGACCGGCGCTGACTATGCGCGCGACGGACTCGGCATGCCCAAGGCGACGCTGCCGCGCAAGCGGCCGGATGGATCGCCGCTCTTCGCGCCGCCGCGGCCGGCGCTGGTGGTCGACCGCGTGCGCTATGTCGGCGATCCCGTCGCGCTGATCGTCGCCGAGAGCCTGGCGGAGGCGAAGGACGCGGCGGAACTGGTCGAGGTCGATTACGCGCCGCTGCCCGCGGTGACCTCGACCGCCGCCGCGGGCGAGCCGGGCAGCCCGCCGGTTTGGGAGGAATGCCCCGACAACATCTCGCATGTGCTGCAGGCCGGCGACCGGACGGCGGCCGATGGCGCTTTCGCCGGCGCCGCGCATGTCGTGCGCCGCCGCTATGTGATCACACGCGTCTTCGCCCACTACATGGAGCCGCGCGGCGCGCTCGGCGTCTACGATGCCGGCGAGGAACGCCTGACGCTCCATGCCGACGTCCAGTACCCGCACCGCGTGCGCAACATGCTGGCGGAGCACGTCTTCAAGCTGCCGGAAGGCAAGATTCGCGTCATCGCTGGCGATGTCGGCGGCGCCTTCGGGACCAAGGGCTGGCAATATGTCGAGCACCGCCTCGTGCTATGGGCCGCGAGGAAGCTGCGCCGGCCCGTCAAATGGAGCTGCGAGCGCTCCGAGGCGATCCTGGCCGACGAGCATGGCCGCGACAACATCAGCGCTGCCGAGCTGGCACTCGATCGCGACGGGCGCTTCCTCGGCCTGCGCGTGCGCATGACCGCCAATCTCGGCGCCTATGTCGGCTCGGACCGGAACCTGCTGTCGCCCTTTCTCAACGTGCCGGCGATGGTTGGCGTCTACCTGATCCCGGCGGCGCATGTGCATGTCACGGCCGTCCTGACGAATTGCAGCCCGACCGCGCCCTATCGCGGCGCTGGGCGGCCTGAGGCGATCTATGTGATCGAGCGCCTCATCGACGATGCTGCGCGCGAGCTCGGCTTCGATGCGCTCGAGCTGCGGCGGAAGAACCTCGTTCCGACGAGCGCCATGCCTTATCGCAACGCGCTCGGCTTCACCTATGACTGCGGCGACTTCGCAAAAGGAATGGAGTTGGCGCTGAAGCTAGCTGATTTTGCAGGATTTTCTGAGCGCCGAGAGGCGTCGCTAACGCGCGGCAAGCGGCGCGGCATCGGCTTCGCCAACGCCATCGAGCGCGCCGCCGCGCCGGGCCTCGAATTCGCGGAGATCCGCTTCGATCCGAGCGGCACGGCGATGCTGCTCATGGGCACCAAGGCGCAAGGGCAGGGGCACGAGACCACCTTCAAGCAGATCCTGCACGAGCGGCTCGGCCTCGACCCTGCGCAGGTGGAGTTCATCGACGGCGACACCGACCGCGTCGCCTTCGGCATGGGGACCATGGGCTCGCGCTCGACGGTGATCGGCGGCAGCGCGCTTCACATCGCCGCCGGGAAGGTGATCGAGAAGGGCAAGCGGATCGCCGGCCATTTGCTGGAAGCCGCGACCGCCGATATCGACTTCGACCAGGGCCGCTTCGTCGTCGCCGGCACCGACCGCGCCGTGACGCTCAAGGAGGTGGTCAAGGCCGCCTTCCAGCCGGCCAAGCTGCCGCCAGGGCTCGAGGGCGGGCTCTTCGAGAGCGCGACTTTCTCGCCGGAGAACGATACTTTCCCCAATGGCGCGCATGTCTGCGAGGTCGAGATCGATCCCGAGACCGGCGCCGTGCAGCTCATGAGCTACGCCGTGGTCGACGATGTCGGCACCGTCATCAATCCCTTGACGCTCAAGGGCCAGATCCATGGCGGCATCGCGCAAGGGGCAGGGCAGGTGCTGATGGAGCAGGTGGTTTATGACGGCGATTCGGGCCAGATCCTGAGCGGCAGCTTCATGGATTACGCCATGCCGCGCGCCGACAGCTTCGGCGACATCGCCGTCGGCGGGAACCCGGTGCCGACCAAGCTCAATCCGCTCGGCGCGAAAGGCGCCGGCGAGGCCGGCACGGTGGGTGCGCTGCCGGCAGTGATGAATGCGATCCTCGACGCGTTGGCGCCGCTCGGCGTGCGCGCCCTCGACATGCCCGCGACCAGCGAGCGCGTATGGCAGGCGATCCAAGCCGCGCGCGGATCCTCGCCGCGCTGACGGGCTATGGAGCGATGAGCCGGAAGCGCGTGCCGCAGACGGTGACGGTATCGCCCGCCACGTGATAGCCGCGACGCTCGGCAATATCGACAATGCGCGGGCGGTTTGCCGCGACGAGATCGAGGCCGCCGAGGCCCTCGCCGCGGCCGTCGCGGTCGCCGACGAAGCGCAGCACGCCGAGATCGAGCGCAATCTGCGGCTCGCCGGCCGCGTTTCGGTTCACAGGTCGCTCGAGGGTTGCGCCCCAGCGCGTTGCCAAGGCTGTGGGATCGGCGCTCTGCAGCTCAGCCCCGAGGAGCGCAGCGGTGACATCGCTGCGCACCGCGGCCTGCCACTTCGGGCCGGCCGGATGATAGGGGCCGGCGAGGCTCTCGCCCCCGGTCGTGTGATTGAATTCGAGCATCGCGCCGCCGGTGTCGCGCGGATGGAGCTGGAGCCCGGCGTAGCTCTCGTATCGGAGCGGGTTCGCAATGCGTACGCCGATCGCGCCCATGCGTTGGCGGCGGCGCTCGATGTCGTCGCAGTCGAGGATGACCATGTAGCCGCCGTCGCCGCCGCGGCGTTCGAGATACCGGCCGGCGGCCGTGCCCTCGGCGATGGGCGCCACGACTTCGAGAAAGCTCGCGCCGATTGGGAAAAGCGCGTTGACGAGGCCGTATTTGCCGACATTGCCGTCGCGGTAGCAGACCGCGAGGCCGAAGATGTCGGCGAGGTCGGCGATGGCCGGCTCAAGCGTGCGCGCGACCAGGCAGATCTGGCGCAGCCTAAGATAGGCCATGGGCCTAGCGTCCTTTGAACACGGGCGCGCGCTTCTCGACGAAGGCCGCCGCGGCTTCGCGGTGGTCCTCGGTCTGGCCGCAGCGGGTATGACGGAGCGCCTCGGCGTCCATCACGTCGGCGAGGCCCGCGCGCTCGGCGAGGTTCAAGTTCTGCTTCATGTATCCCAGCGTGACGCGGGGACCGCGCGCCAGCGCCAGCGCGAGCGCCTGCGTGGCGTCCTCGAGCTCGGCATCGGCGACGATGCGAGTCACGAGGCCGAGCGCCTGCGCCTCGGCCGCGCTCAGGATCGGCGAGGTGAAGTAAAGCTCGCGCGCTTTGGCCGGCCCGACGAGTTGCGTCAAGAAATAGCTGCCGCCGAAATCGCCGGAGAGCGCCACCTTGGCGAAGGCCGTGGTGAGCCGCGCCGCATCGCTGGCGATGCGCAGGTCGCAGGCGAGGGCGAGCGACAAGCCGGCGCCGGCAGCGGGGCCGCGCAGCATGGCGATGGTTGGCTTGGGGATCTCATGCAGGAGCCGGGCGGCTTCCATGCGCTGGCGCAAGCCCTGGGCGCGCTCGTCATAGCTCTCGCTGCGCCCTCCCTCGGCCATGGCCTTGACGTCGCCGCCGGCGCAGAAGGCACGCCCCGCGCCGGCGAGGACGATCACGGCGACCTCGCGATCGGCGGCAGCGCGCATGAGCGCGTCATTGAGGCGGGCGAGCATTTCGGGATTGAGCGCATTGAGCCGGTCCGGCCGGTTCATCGTCAGTGTCAGAACACCTTCCTTGACAGTCTCCACAAGCACTTGGCTCATTGGCTCCTCCCGGGCATCGCGCTTATGGCGACGACGTTCTCGACCGGTCTACTCGGCCGAGACCGGCTCCTTCTCGGCGGTAGCTGCCGGCGCCTCCGTCTCCTCGGTCTCGAATTCCGCCGGCAAGGTGATCTCGATGAGCTCGAGATCGTCCGAATGCGCCACCTCGGCATGGCGGATGCCCGGCGGCTGATGGACGCAAGAGCCGGCCTCGGCGGTGACCTCGCCAACGCCCTCGTAGTTGAATTTCACCCAACCTCGGAGGACGTAATACATCTGGAAGTCGAGGCTGTGCTTGTGCCAGCCGAAGCCGGCATGGCCGCCCGGTTTGGCGCGGATGACATGGGCCATGACGCGCCCGCCGGTGGCGGCGCTGATGCCGAGGTCGCGGTATTCGAAGCATGATCTCAGCCCGCCATCGTGGAACACCGCATCCTTGGCATGGGAGGCGGAGAAGGTGAGTTTGGTGTCGGTCGTCATGGGTTCCTCGCCCGATTTCTGGTGTCGTTGCCCCGATCTTAGCGCGGAAACCGCCGCGGCGGAATCCATCCCTCGGCGGATCGACCTCAGCCGAGGCTCTACTCGGACGCTCGGCTTGGCGCTATCTTGTGCACGCCGTTCGGTGCTCAAGCAGGTGATCATGAAGCCCGGTGACGTCATGGAGCAAGCGCAGGCGTGAAGCAGACGGCACCGGCCGAGCTTCCCCTGGCGGCGACGGCCGCGCTCGCTTCGGAACGACAAGCGGGCGGCGGGCGGGTGCTCGCCGCCTGCTGCGGCGCGCATGCGCTGCATGACGGCTACACCGATCTTCTCTATGTGCTCCTGCCGGTGTGGCAGGCGGAATTCGGCTTGGCCCTCGCTCAAGTCGGCTTTCTCCGATCCGTTTATTCCGGCGCAATGGCGGCGCTGCAGATCCCCGCCGGACTGCTCGCCGAAAGGCTGGGCGAGCGCGGATTGCTCGCCCTCGGCACGGCCGTCGCCGCCGGTGCCTTTCTGCTGGCAGGATGGAGCGGCAGCTATATCGCCCTGGTCGGCTGTCTGGTTCTGGGCGGCCTCGGCGCCAGCGTCCAGCACCCGCTGAGCTCGGCGCTTACGGCGCGGGTCTTCGCTGGGTTGCGCCTGCGCACTGTGCTCAGCACCTACAATTTCTCCGGCGACGTCGGGAAGATGGTGTTTCCGGCAGCGACCGCCTGGCTCGTTTCGGCATGGCAATGGCCAACCGCCATTCAATGCATGGGGCTCGTCGGCGTGGTGGTCGCGGCCCTGCTGCTGGCGCTGGTGCCAAAAGCCGATGTCGGCAAGGCGCAGGCGGGACGCACCGACGAGCAGAGGAGTGCGAGCGCGCTCCCGTCGAGCGTGGTGCGACGAGGCTTCATCTCGCTGTCGCTGATCGGGATTCTCGACAGTGCGACACGCATGGGATTCTTGACTCTGCTGCCGTTCGTGCTGAGCGCCAAGGGAGCGTCGCTGCCGGCGATCGGCACGGCATTGACGCTTGTCTTCGCTGGCGGAGCCACCGGCAAGTTCGTCTGCGGTGTGCTCGCAGCGCGTGTCGGCGTGCTGCGCACGGTCATTCTCACCGAGGGCGGCACGGCGCTTGGCATCGTCGCTTTGCTGCCCCTGCCGCTGACGACAGCGTTTTTCCTGCTGCCGCTCATCGGCGTGGCGCTCAACGGCACATCTTCGGTGCTTTATGGGACGGTGCCAGAGTTGGCCCCGACGGAGCGCCGCGCCCGCGCTTTCGCCATCTTCTATACCTGCACCATCGGTGCCGGCGCGGTCGCGCCGTGGCTTTACGGCTGGGTCAGCGATGGTATCGGGTTGACGGCGACGCTCGCGTTGATCAGCGCCACCGTTCTCCTGGTGCTGCCGTTATCGCTTCCGTTGCGCCCGATCTTGCAGCGGCTCGGGCACGAAAGGTAGCAGAGGGCCGGTCGGTTGGCGGCCGAGCTTATTTCCGCAAATTGCTGACCTGGAGGGGCGTGCTGTCCAGGCTGGTGAATTCTGTGGTCAGGGTCAACGAGCCGGGGGTCCAAGCGTCGTTATAGGAAGCGATCGAACCATGGTCGGCCAGAATAGCCCAAGCGGTCAGCAGAATGCCCACAGCGATCGGGGCAAAAGGTACCCATTTCCCGACGGTCTTCTGATCAATCCTGGTCATGCTCCAACTCCTTCGCAGGTCCGAGGCCGCGCCCAGCCATGTTTGCCGCAGGTGAGGAATAGCTAAGAGGCTAGAATGACTGTAGTTCGGGTGTATAATAGGCATGATTGTTTTAATAAGTCGGTAAGCTATCCGAATGATTTTACTGGTAATTTGCTAAATTGCTGCGGATCAGCCCGCGCAAATACCTCGGGTTGACGCTAATACTGGTGCCTACGAACCGGTGTCATCGTCCAGCAGCAGCCCTGGGTCATCACCCATCGCGATTGCATAAGGATAGGAGACTTGGCCAGCTGGTTAAGCTGGTAGCCGGCGAGTCAACGGGTTGGATTGCCTGAGCGTGGTCAGCGGCCGCGCACGCCGCTGAGGAACTGGTCGACCTCGTGGCGAAGTCGTTCGGCCTGGCTGGCGAGTTCACCGGCCGAGGTCAAGACCATATTGGCAGCGCGACCGGTCTCGTCGGCGCTGCGCGTGACGCCGGCGATATTGGTGGACACCGTCTCTGTCCCCTCGGCCGCCTGCTGCACGTTGCGGGCAATGTCGCGGGTCGTCGCCGCCTGCTCCTCGACGGCTGCGGCCACGCTCGCAGCGATCTCGCTGACGCGGGTGATGGTGCGGGAGATGTCCTCTATCGCGCCGACAGCGCCGCGCGTTGCCTCCTGGATCTCGCCGATCTGGTGCGCGATCTCCTCGGTCGCCTTCGCCGTCTGATTGGCCAGGCTCTTCACTTCCGAAGCGACAACGGCGAAACCCTTGCCGGCCTCGCCGGCGCGCGCCGCCTCGATGGTGGCATTGAGCGCGAGCAAGTTGGTCTGCGAGGCGATCACGTTGATGAGCTGCACTACGTCGCCGATCTTCTGCGCCGCCGCGGCAAGACCCCGCACCGTCGCCGTCGTGCGCTCCGCCTCGGCGACTGCCTGGCTCGCGACCTGCGCCGATTGCAACACTTGCTGGCCGATCTCGGTGGTCGATGTCGACAGCTCGTCCGCCGCCGAGGCGACGGTCTGGACGTTGCGCGATGCCAGCGCCGACGCCTCGGACACCGCGGTGGCCTGTTGACTGGTCTCGTCGGCGGTGGCGGCCATGGCGCTCGCGGTGGCCTGCATCTCCGTCGCGGCGCTCGAGACGGTCTCGACCACGCTCTTGACGCTGCTCTCGAGCCCCTGCGCCAACGACAGCAGATCGGCGCGGCGCTGCTCAGACATCTTGCGACGCTCCACCACCGCTTTGTCGTCAGCGGATTTGGCGGCGCGGCCGGTGTCGCGGAACACAACCAGGGCCGAGGCCATCTCGGTGATCTCGTCGCTGCCGCCCTGCGGGATGGAAGCGTCAAGGTTGCCGCCGGCAAGCTCGGCCATGCTGAAGCGAAGTATGCTCAGGCGTCGCACGACCCTCCGGCCGACATAGAACACGGCGATGACGAAAGCGATGACGACGCTCGTCAGCGCGATCGAGATGAGCACGACACGGCCACGCGCAATCGCCGTGCCGGTATTCGTCGCGGCCGTCTTCGCCGCACCCTCGCTGAACTCGACCAGCTTGGCCACTTCCTGCTCGAGCGTGCTCGCCAGTTTGCGGTTGGCGGCAAGCCCGGCTTCGCCGGAGGCAATGATCTCAAGCTCGCGCTGCCGCAGATCGAACAGATTCTGGTCGCCACGACCGTACTGCACCAGCTCGCTCACGGGTGCACGCAGCACGTCAGCAGAGCGGTCCGTCTTCAACGCCGCGAGTGACTTATCGAGATGGCTGGCGGCGGAGGCAAAGCGGTCGCGCAACGGCGGCAGCAGCTCCTTGCTTGGGATATTGGCGGCCTCGGTGAGGAGGCCCAGCGCCAGATTGCTGTCGGCGCGTAGGTCGAACATGGCCTGCAGGGCGGAAAGCCGCGTATCGGCAAGCTCCGTCATCTGCTTCTTCATCGCCCGAGCCTCGGCGATGTTGCCGGCTTTCTCCAGATCCATGGCGAGATCGAAGGCGGCATCGTCGACCAGCGGCGCCAGGGCGGTCGCCATCGCAGCATGCGCGGCGCGGACACGGGCATCGGTCGCAACGCGTGCGTCGCGCACGACCAGGCGCTGCTCGACGGTCTTGGCGAGCTGGGCAAGGTTGTCGGACATCTCGCCGGCGGCACGGCGCAAGGGCGCCGTGGCCTCACTCCCACCAGGAACGCTGGCGAGAGCATCGATGGCGCCGGTCAGCTCCTGCTGGTGGGCCTGGAGTGCAGTGACTGCGGTCTGACGCTCGTTGAGGTCGTTGGCGGCGAACAGGGCCGGTGCGATCGAGACGATCTCGGCGCTGCTCTTGGCCAGGCGCAGCGACTGGCTCATTGCCGGCAGATTCTTGCCTGCGATGCCGTCCAGCGTACGGCCCATATCGTCGTAGGACAGAACGGCGACGCTGCTTGCGAGCACGGTCAGTCCGGCGACGGCGCCGAAGGCGACGAACAACTTGCTGCGAATGCCGAAGCCACGCCGGGGCGGTGCTGCTTGAGGCGCCTGATCGTCCGATGTCCAGCTTGCCATTGCCTGCTCTCCCGGACTCAACTGCCCGCTTTCGTCAGCCGCTCAACCGGCCGGAAACGGCCATCCGGCTGGATGACGGTGAGAAACACGTGATCAGAGCCGCGATTGTTGTCGGGCGCGTAAGCAAGGCTGACTCCGCCGAGGTCGAAGTTGTTGTGCGACATCACCTCGAGCAGATTCGCCCGCGTGATCGCGTTGCCCGGCACTTTCTCGAGCGCCATGACCACGAGCCGGCCGACCATGTAGCCCTCGAGCGAGACGAAGCCTAGCGTCGCATCGGCCTTCATGGCTTTGAGCGCTGCCTGATAATGCGCGACGACGCCGATCGAGGTGTCGGTGGGGAAGGGCACGACCTGCGTCACCACCACGCCATCGCCATCGCGCCCGAGCTCCTTGGCGAGCGCCTCGCTGCCGACGAAGGAGATGTTGACGAAAACGGCGTCGAGCTTGACCCGGTGTGCGACCTTGATGAATTCGGCGCAGGGCTTGTAGGCACCGACCATGATGACCGCCTCGGGCCTGCCGCTTCTGATCGACAGGAGCGCGCGCTTGACCGCGATCGTGTTGCGCTCGTAGGCGCCTTCCGCCACCAGCGCCATCTTGCGCCGGTCGAGCGCCCGCTTCACGCCGGCGAGCCCCGCCTGGCCGAAGGCGTCGTCTTGATAGAAGATGGCAATGCGCGAGACGCCGAGATCCTTGGTGAGGTGCTCCACCATGGTCTCGGTCTCCTGGAAATAGGAGGCTCGGACATTCACCACATTGGGCTTGTAGGGCGTGCGCAGGAACTCGGCGCCGGTAAAGGCGCCGATGAACGGCACGCCGGCCTCGGCGGCGATGGGCTGCACAGCAGCCGAGGTGGGCGTGCCGACGGAGCCCACCAGCGCGAAGACCTTGTCCTGCGCGATGAGCTGCTTGGCCGCTTGGATGGATTTGTCGGGGTCGTAGCCATCATCGCGCGAGATGAGCTCGATCTGGCGGCCTTTGATACCGCCGGCCTTGTTGGCCTCGGCGAACGCAGCGAGCAATCCCTCGCGCATCCCTTGGCCAAGCGCTGCTGCTGGCCCATCCAGCGCCGCAGCCTGGCCAAGCAGGATCTTGTTGTCAGTAATGCCATCTTCGGCCCATGCCGGGAACGAGCTGACAATTATGATGGCAGTGGCAACCCCGATGAGGCTTCGTTTCAGGCAATTGGCTCGGATGCTCAGCATTGCGCCCCCCTTGCCATTCCACGCACCGGGAACAGCGACTAGGCTTTGCCTAAATAGCGCACAGTGGTTGTAAAACTATTAAGGCGACTTGCGAAAAAGGCGATGATGGGCGACGCAATGAGCAGACCGTCAAGGCGCCAGCGATGGCGAAGGGCTCGA
>Ga0073928_10010902_pt1 | contig 10695 bp, 6 predicted proteins | sample PaiPotPPA55metaG_FD_76969 | JGI IMG/M metagenome (GOLD analysis project Ga0073928, IMG submission 76969) | Iron sulfur acid spring bacterial and archeal communities from Banff, Canada, to study Microbial Dark Matter (Phase II) - Paint Pots PPA... ...
AAGACCTTGAGCCAGCGAAAGCAGACTGCTGCACAAGACATCTTTGGTCTTCAACAGCAGGATCAACCTCCTCGGAATTGACATCAGAGTACTGGGTAAGCACCCGAAAGGCTACAGATGACCATTTGGGGCCATCGTTCAGTGAGCTACATTTCCTGGTATTTCGTAGTCTCAACGACCGTTTGACCGCGCGGCATCGAAGCATTTCGAACTATCCTGGTTCGGTCCATAAGTTGACTGGAGGGTTTTGAGCGTTTTCGTGCTCACTATGGCCAGATGCAGTTTCTCTTCGTATTCAAAAGGCGACGCGCAAAGCACGGAATCGTCTCTTCGTCCTTTCGCTGTTACCGAAAGCCTGGCATGGTGAGCTACTTATACTCGGCTGCAAACGCGTCAGCCTCTGAGTTCATCTCTTCTGCGGCAGCAGCATGCGAAAACAAGACCACCCGATAGCGGAACGTCGCTGTCTGGTCCTTCTGAATCGTGTAGTTGAACGCAGGTTGTTTCGAATCGAAGATACTTCGTCCAAGCGGATTCGCCGCAAACAAACCATAACCACGCGCGTGCCAGTACGTGGGATAACCTGGATTTTTCGGGTTGTCGATCATGCCAACTGTGACGACATGCTTGCCTGGGTCAGTGCCACTCAATATGCACCAGCGCCCACGCGTCGACCAGACAGCTCCGCCTTTGGCTCCCTCACTTGTGAGATAAACGCCGGTCGCGCCCGCAGTATCGACATTGTCGACCTTGGTCGGCCTTCCGCTTGCATCCATAAAGATGCCTCCCTTTTCGTCAGCCGATTCAAGCCAGTGAGCCACTCGCATTCCAAGCACCCCCTCTTTATCGTCATTGAAGACGGCGAGATCAAGTGCCTGGAGCGTCGTGATCTGATCAATAATGCGGGCGTTCTTTCGCCGTATAAAGACGTAGCGCGTAGTGTCTTTCAGAATATTCTTGCCCTCACCTGTCACCCACAGCGACTCGACGACAAGCTCTCCCCGCTCCGCCCCGCTCTTGGTCGAGAGGATCTTCTTCTGATAGATTGTCCCCATCTTCGAGCGACCCTCCGGCTTGATCGCGTCAGAGTTATTCCAGAAGTCGAAGCCGTTGACGTTGCCGTAGTTGAACCACATTCCCGCATGATGCGGATGGTCGACACGTTCGCCGGGCATCGGCTCGAGGGGGTAGCCGCGCGTCACGGTGATTCCTTCGTCAGTGATCAACGGATAGAGGACAGGCTTTTTCAGAGATGTCGGCCAGATGTAAGACGTAAAGGCTTTTCCGTCGATTGTGACGTCGACACGCTGATGCGTCTCGTCCGCAACGACCTGGACCCCTTTGTCAGCCGCGTTTGCCAAACCACTGCCGCCCAGCCCAAAGCCCACAACCAGCAGGCTTAGCACCAGTAATTTAGGCATAGACCTTTCCTCCTACCATTACCTGCTGCGTTTTGTCGTCGAAGGTCACCTTCTGGCCGGTCTGGATCGCCGCTACGTTCATGCAGAGCGCGACGGAATGGCTGTAGCCCGCCTCGATACTGGCGTTCGGCGTCTTCCGCGAGCGAACACACTCCATCCAGTTGCGCATATTGGCCGACGTCTGAGGATCGCCCTTCGTGTCGGCTGCCGTCGACACCGCGTCAGCCTTGTTGCCAAGCGTAAAGCTGGGCAGCAGGTTCGGCTGCATCTTCATCTCGGCGGCACTCTTTGCTGTCAGACCGCCAGTCGGCGTGACAGTCTGTTTATCCATATCGATCATGCCGGCGTTGGAGTAGTAAAGCTCCTTCACGCCGCCGGCGGAGTTAGTGAAACGTGAGGTGTACTGCACCTGGAAGCCTTTGGAGAGGTCATCGAGTGGGCCGTAGTCGAAGACTGCCGTCATTGTGTCCCAGTTCTTGCGTCCATCCTTCCACAAATAAATACCGCCGTTCGCAACGCAGCTGCGCGGGTGCGGCAATCCGGTAAACCAGTGCACCGTGTCGATCTGGTGTACGAGCCACTGATCAGGAATCCCCGAAGAGTATGGCCAAAAGAGACGGAACTCAAGATACTTGCGAGCGTCGAACGGCTCGTACGGACGGTTCATGAGATAGCGCTTCCAGTCTGTGTCCTCTTCTTTTAAAAGCGGCACAACATCAGGACGTCGCCACCGGCCAGGCTGGTTGACGTTCCAGCTCATTTCGACCATCACGATGTCGCCAAACTTGCCGGACTTAATGTATTCGGCTGCCTTCTGATAGCTCGGCGTGCTGCGGCGCTGTGTGCCGACCTGCACGATCTTCCCCGTCTTCTTCACTGCTGCGAGGAATAAGCGAGCGTCATCCATGGTATGCGCAGTCGGCTTTTCGACGTAGGCGTCGCGTCCTGCATTGACGGCTTCAACCCCGTGGCGCGCGTGCTGGAAGTCGGCGGTCGCGATGAGCACAGCATCGACGTCCTTGCGAGCATACAACTCGTCGTTATTTCTCAACGGCGTGACCTTACTTCCGGTGACCTTCTGGATATACGCTGCTCCCTCTTCGCGCCGTCTGTTCCAGATGTCGGACACAGCGACGAACTCAAAGTTCATGTCCTTGGCGTTCTGACAAAACGCAGGAATCAAGGCTTGTTTCATGCGGTCGCCACAGCCAATAACCCCCACCTTGACCCGGTCATTTGCGCCCACAATGGCTGCATAGCTGGTGGCGCTCCATGAAACTGCCGTTGTGGCCAGTGCGGCACCACCCATCTTGAGAAACTCCCTGCGATCGTTGCCCTGCTTTGCCATGACTCGCTCCTGGATGTGATTGTGTTCGTGCCTGAGTTTGAGTACAGAGGAAGATAGCAGTGATCTCCCGCAATGTTCCGTAATGTTTTTTACCCTATAGGGCTGCCTTGCCCTTCCTTGTTGCGGCCGGGCGAGCCAGACTGACTAGAAATTGAATTTCACACTCCCCTGGAAGATTCTCGGCTGGTTCGCCGTCGATGTCACCTGGCCAAAGGTCCCTGACGATCGGACTGCGTTGCCTCCCGTTGTTCCACCGAGCGTTCCAGCAGTGCTACCAGTGGGGATGTTAAAGTTCGGATGGTTTAAGACATTGAAGGCCTCCAACCGAAGGGTTGCGTTCAATCTCTCATGGATGGGGAATATCCGAGAGATCTGTGCGTCGAATTGGTAGCTTGTCCGTCCCCGGAAGGAATTGCGGCCGATGTTGCCGTAGGTTCCGTAACCAGGGCATGTCAGCGGGCTGAGTTGCTTGGTATTTGGATCGAGCGGGCACCCCGCAGTGACCTGGGTGAACGCGGCTGGATTCAGATATCCATGGTTTCCGTTCGACTGAATTGGCTGGTGGAGATATACCGGCACTCCGGGAACGAGATTTGGACGGTCGTTGCTAACTGCAGTGAAGGAGTTGTCCTGCCCCGCAGTCACAGTGAACGGAGCACCGCTAACAATATGCGCCAGCGGCGCGAACTCCCAGTTATTGACGAGCAGTGCAGTAAAGCGGTTAACGATTCCAAAGTTGCTCTTGGTCACGAGGACTATATTTTCGACATGCCGGAAATCGGAGCCGCACGGACCATAGTCGAACCCTGGATTATAGGGGTTCTCCACTGTCGTGCCGGCGAGATCACCCTGCGCGTCCGCCACGTTGAGGCACTTCGACCAGGTGTAGTTCGCCAGTAGACTGAAGCTCGAGGACAGGCGATGCTGGACCGTAGTTATCAAGCCGTGGTAGTTGGCCATGCCGACGGAATTGACCAGGACTGTGCCCCCGCCGCCTCCAGCATACCCGTTGCCCTGGCCAGGATTCTGCATGGTGAGATAAAAGCGCTGCGATTGATTTGCAACTGTAGAGCAAGGTGTTCCAACTGCACCTGCCGGCTTGCCCGCCGGGCCTGTCGTTACAACGCCTGCGCAACCGGTGCCTCCAGTACCCCAGACTCCCGGAACATAGACGGCTGGATTGAGGGGAGTGCCCGCGGGAGCGTGAACCGTATGGCTTCCGACGTATTGGACCTGAAGTTGCCAGCCCCGGCTAAGATCACGCTGAACGCTGGCAGTCCACTGCATCGTGTAAGCGGGATGGAACTGAACGGGCAGCACGATGTATTGCGATTGAGGGAAGAATAGCGCCTGTGATGCCGTCGGACGAAACGGCAGCGGGAAAGGATTAGAAGTGATTCCCCCCACCGACCACGGACTTGAGAAGCTCATAGGACCGGAGGTAGACGTCTGTGTCTGCGAGATGTTCGTGGCGAAGGGCGGGTTCTGTTGCGTGCGCTGGCCGGTGAAGAAGTTGACCATGTCATAAGCAAGCGCCGCGCCCCCACGTATGACCGTCTTGCCTTCCCCAGTCGGGTCGAAGGATACCCCAACGTTGGGAGAGAACTGCCAAGGTGAGTTCTTGGTGAACTGCCTGGGAACACCAGGATCTCCATAGAAGAACGTTCCCGCAGGAGCAGTCGGATAGACGGAGCTAACCTTGTTGGCCAGGAAGGCGGCCATATCGAAGGTTGTTCCGCGGTTGAAGTAATCCCCAGGGACGAATTCCGGGGCCCAGCGTAGCCCCCCGACCAGGGTCAGTTGCTTGTTTGCGTGGAACGTGTCCTGGATGTAGAGGCTCGGAATCGGCCCGCGCAATGCATTCTGCTGTTGCTTGCTCTGTTGGAAGGCGCTCATGGTGCCCATAAGCAGGTCCAGGTTGGGATCACCACCGGCCGCGCCTCCGTTCGGTCCATTGGTGCTATAGCGGCCGTCAAAGGTAAAGGCGCCGTTGGATTGGAATTGATTTGAGATATTGAGTTGGTTCTGGATCCACTCTCCACCGAAGACCAGCTGATGCCGGCCCCGCAACATGGTTACGTCGTCGCTGAATGCGAGTGTGTTGTCGTTGAAGTGGGACACCGAATTGGTGCCGCCCCCTATGTTGTACTTGTTGGTAATCGTCATCTGCAGTCCATTCGGCACCGCCTGATAAAGATTCACGCCGAGAGTCGCAGCGTTGATATCGTTCGCCGCATACCCTCGGTTATTGCGCCGCCGCAGCAGCGAGACGTGGAACGTATTCACAGCTCTGGGACTGATCGTGTACGCCTCGCCCAGCGTAAAGGTCTGCACCCGTTGCGAGTTTCCAGATTGCGTGGTGATCAGAATGTTGGTTGGAGAGTAGAAAGAAGGAAGCTGGTAGCCGTCAATAAAATAGCGGGCATAGAGGTTGTTCTTCGCATTGATGGTGTAGTCGACGCGGGTGACGAACTGATTATCCGAGTTCTCCAACGGGATAGCATATTTCACAAGGCCGCAGTTGTTGGTGTCGATGTTCGGATCGATTTTGGGCAGGTAATTCAACAACGCCAGCGCCTGTGCATTGTATTTCGGCGGACTCGGATATTTGTTGCCCGGCAGCGCGGCGCCGGTCAGAGGATTGAAGAGTTGGGTATAGGTGTTTGCGCAAGAGCCAGCCGGTGTCTTAGAGCCTGCAGGATGGCCTGCGGTCGGGGGAGGATCAGTGACAGACCAATCCCCGGCAAGGTTCGCGGCAGTAGGCACAAAGGCCTGCGTTGCAGCCTGCGACTGTTTCGACTGCGTGCGCTGATACCCAGCGAAGGCAAAGAGCTTGTCCCGGAGGATCGGGCCGCCGAACGTGCCGCCAAACTGATTCTGGTGTAACGTGTCCTTCGCCGAACAGGTTGTCGCTGGCGCAACCGGAGTGCAGGTGGAGAAGAAGTTGGTTGCATTGATGTAGTTGTTGCGGATGAACTCAAAGGCTGACCCGTGGTAACTGTTCGTTCCCGAGCGAGTGACGACGTTGACCAGGCCGCCAGCATGCATGCTGTTCTGCGAGCTGAGCGCCGTGGATTCCACGCTGAACTGGCTGACCGCGTCCGGGAACGGGAACGGAAGGTTGCCATTCGCCATGTAGTCGTTATTGTCGCCGCCATCCAGCCGCCACATAGTCGTGTTGCCACCTCCGCCGGCGATCGAGACGGCGATGGTCTGGTAGGAGTACTTGCTGCCGGTGAAATCATTGCCAGGAGCCGCCGTAGAGCCGCCTGAAAGCGTAATCAGGTTCGTCATCTGCCGGCCGTTGAGCGGCATTTCGGTCACAGTTTGCTGATCGATGGTCTGTTTGAACGAAGCATCCTCGGTCTGCAAGGACAGACCACTTGCTTGCACTTCGATTTTCTGGTCCGTCCGTCCAACCGTCATCCCTATATTAATCGCGATGCTGCTGCCAACCTCAAGAACAACGTTGGATCGCGTGTAATGCTCAAAGCCTGGAGCCACGACATCCACCGTGTAGGTTCCAATTGCCAGATTGGGGAAGCTGAAAAGGCCGTTTCCCTCCGTAACCGCAACTTGTTTCACCTGGGTCGCAACGTTGGTCACCGTGACGGTAGCGCCTGGAATGATTGCGCCAGTCGCGTCAACGATGGAGCCTTGGATACTTCCGGTTCCCGCGATCTGGGAGTTCGCCTCTGCGACAAAAAGAAAGATCGCAATACAAAAGACAGCGGCCAACCAACAGTGGATCTTTTGGAAACTCGCAGCACGTGATTTCATCGAACCTCCTGAAATTGGGACCAAACAGCAAAGCGTTCTTGTATACTGTGACTTTTTACAGTTCTCGAAGATGCAAAGCTAAGAGGTTCGACCTATTTAGCCTTGTCTTCACGGTTTGTTGAACGACAGTAAAGGTAGTACCGCTACGGAAAACTTGTCAAGAGAAATTCAAATGTCGCTTCCGTACGTGAAAAATGACGTGAGATACGTCTTCGCACGCGATAGGCGTGAGGGGCGCGAATGCTGAGTTTCGTCACCATCGATGACCAAAGGGAGACCTTGGCGAAGGCGTCTGTATCGACTACTTCCCCATAGCGAATGACGAGGAGAGCCCCGGGCCTGCGAGTTCTGGGCCGCCAGTTAGGGTCTATAGATCTGTTGAGTTCGACCTCAACGATGGTTTGACCTTTATGAGCGATCTTGGTTGAGAAAAGCAAACGGACAAAGCAGCCCCAGCCTGCGGAGAGATCTCGGCCCTGACCAAGGAACTCCCAATGCACTCTGTGCAGAGGCAAAGTGACCCTCTTGAGTGTTCCTAATCAGCGTGCACCCTTCCCTGGCCTGGAGTGCATGGAAGAATTTGTATCGGTGAAACAGCAAGCCGGATTTTAAGGTGCGAGATATCGAAGGATATCCTTTTCATCTTCAGCGCTAAGATTTGCCCGTACCCTCATGTGGCGAACCACAGTGCCGGTAAGCGATGGCGACAATTGCTCGGGGAAACTATGACATCTGCCGCAGTTCGCTTCGAATTTTCGCTGACCCACGTCCGGCTGTTTGGTACTGTTGGCTTTCGCCGCAGGTTTAGCAATAGAGCCGGCAGATTTGGTGGCTACTGGCGTTTGGGCAAGCCCCACCGTCGCGCTTATGATGGATGCCAGGAGAGCCAGTTGTTTTGATACTCTCCTCATCATTTTGATCCGCCTTTCCAGATAGTGGGAAAGAGAAACCGGTAGGTCAAAGTTGTCTCCCAGATATTTGTATTGCCCGTGCTTGCAAACTGCCGCGAATAACTCGTGTTGATTCTCACTTCGTGTGGGAGATGGTAGTCGAGTCCAAAATCTGCGCGCTGCGTGTTGGCTGCGGGGAGCTGATCGCCCTGACCAGGACTCTCACGGAAGGTCTGCTGTATGCGGAATACAGGTTCCAAGCGCCCCAGCCAGCTATCGGGATCTTTCCACTGCGACATGCGATAGGCTGCTTCTACCCAATAGCCCTGTGCGTGGGGGGTACGCGCGTATTCTGAGCGAATCGCGAGCGGCACGCGGTAGGGCTCCCACCATACGTGGACACCCTCGGAGTTGATCTGCTGACCCTGGAGAAGCCGCGAGTACGAGGCACCGATCTCGAGGCGCTTGCCGGGAAGGTAGATCGAAAACTGGCCGCCGGATGCACGTTCTCCTGTGAACTGCTTCACGTTGCTCGCCACGGAAAAGTAGCAGGCATAGTTTAGCTGTACATGGGTGCTGGAATATGCGTTGCCGCGCAGCATCGCCCCGACGCTTGAGCCGTGTTGATTTCCGATAGGGTAGATCAAGGGAGCGTCCTGAAAGTTACTGATCCAGATTGGAGTGAGCCGTTCGTTATAGGTACCAAAGGGGGTTAAGAAATCGCCGACTGTGAGGGTAAGCTTCGGAGCTGCAATGTAATCTAATTGCAGATACTGCAGGCCCGCAAAAAAATCTCCCTGATATGGCCCGTTATTCCCATTTTTTGGCGCGATAAAATCTTCGATGTACGCTCTGGATTCGACCAGAAGATGCTCGCCGAGCGCAATCGCGGCAACGGGCGAGATCACAGGCTGCAGAGTCGTAACTCCACCATTTGTGGTTGTTAGAAAGCCAACTCCTCCCGAGATCAGGGGTGCGTTTTGCGCGTTCGCCTTCAACTCCAAAAGGGGTAGAAGCAGCAGCATGGCCAGAGCCCATAGGATATTCCGAACAATGAATCCACCTTTCAATCGTATTAATCGTATTAATAGAGAGCTTGCTGTCATCGGACGCCCCATGCAGCTCAGGCTATCGGTTGCAAACGAGTGAGTTGTCACAAAGCAATTTCGGTGTTGTCACTTGTTTGTAAAGGGATTCGCAAGTGTGCCGTTTACGCGTCGCTCCCTCCGAAAAGTTGGAACATCCTTCGTCTCGTTTCGGTCCGGACCCATCAACGGGATACAATCTTTCCACCGTACAGCAGTTGAATTCACCGTCGGCCGCCAGCAGGCGGTCGCAGAAACGGCGAATTAAGCATGGCGTTTGTGGCCGGGCCGGATACAGGAATCGATCACGAGATGAAGGGTTGGAAGTTCGCCGTGGGCTCAGGAATTCTGGGTTGGGTGCTGGACGCGTTCGACTTCTTTGTCGTGGTGTTTTTATTTGATACGTTGGCGGAGCACTTCCACGTGTCCAAGTCGTCTGTGGTGTACACGCTGACCCTGACTCTTGCGATGCGGCCACTTGGTGCATTATTCTTCGGCGCTCTCGCGGATAGGTTCGGGCGCAAGCGTCCCCTCATCTTTTGCGTGCTGTACTTTTCCCTTCTCACGGTGTTGACCGGCTTTTCGCCAAACTACGTGTTCTTTGTGATCTGCCGCGCGCTATACGGCATCGGCATGGGGGGATATTGGGGCATTGGCGCTTCGTATGCCATGGAGATGTCACCGCGCCGGTTTCGTGGCGTGCTCTCAGGCCTGATGCAAGCCGGCTACCCGATGGGCTACCTGTTGGCGGCCGTGGCGATGCAGACGTTGACGCCGGCTTTAGGTTGGAAGTCGGTCTTCTTTGTGGGTGCACCGGTGGCAGTGCTAATCGTTGCGCTAACGCTGTTCGCGCCGGAGTCCGAGGCTTGGAAACAGCATCGGCCAGCTTCCATGAAACATATTTTCCAATCGCTGCTCCAGCACAAAGGGATGTTCTTCTACCTCTTGCTGATGATGAGCGTGATGTTATGCCTTTCGCACGGTACGCAGGACCTGTATCCCGATTTTCTGAAATCGATCCCAGGGATCGCTGCGAAGACCACCTTTGGAATGAAGACGTTGTATGGAATACCCATTCTCTACAACATCGGCGCAATCGTTGGCGCCCTTATCTTCGGCCAGCTCTCGCAAAAGATAGGCAGGCGCAACGCCATCATGTTGGCGCTCGTGATCTCGCTGGTATCGATTCCGGCATGGGCTTTCGGAACATCGCTCGGTGTGCTGGTGGTGGGATCGTACCTGATGCAGACTGGGGTGCAGGGCGCGTTCGGTGTCATTCCGGCGCACTTAAATGAGCTTTCACCCGATGCAGTGCGGAGTTTGTTCCCGGGGTTTGTGTATCAACTTGGCGTGCTCGTTGCCTCGCCCGCGACGGCAGTAGAATTCGTGTTGCGCGACCACTTTGGATATCCTTGGGCGTTAACCACGTTCGAGGCGGCAGTGATTGTTTTGATGATCGTTATCTTCTGGTTTGGACCGGAGGCTCGTGATCGCAGCTTCCTGCGCGAGCCAGAGAAGAAGTCCACCTCGGCCTAGGCCGCATACAAGAAACCTGCAATCGAGTGAAAGCGCCCATGCTGAGGAAAAGGTAATGAACGAGAAGCGGATCGGCATCATCATGAACGGCGTCACCGGACGCATGGGGTTAAACCAGCATCTCGTTCGCTCCGTTCTCGCGATCCGGAAACAAGGTGGCGTCACACTGGCGGGCGGGTCACGCTTGATCCCCGATCCGATTCTGGTCGGGCGGAACGCAGCCAAGCTGGAGCAGATCGCGAAAGAGCATGGCGTGGCGCGCTGGACCACTGACCTGGCCGGCGCACTCGCGAACCCAGACGACGCGCTCTACTTCGACGCACAGTTGACCAGTCTGCGGGCCCCAAGCGTGGAGGCGGCTATCGCCGCTGGGAAGCATGTTTATTGCGAGAAGCCGCTCGCCGTCGACTCTGCGGAGGCGTTGCGGCTGGCGGCGGTGACCGAGGCCGCGGGAGTGAAGCACGGCGTGGTGCAGGACAAGCTCTTTCTGCCCGGCATGCGCAAGTTGAAGCGCCTGGTGGACAGCGGCTTCTTCGGTAGAATTCTTTCCGTTCGTGGCGAGTTCGGATATTGGGTCTTCGAGGGCGACTGGCAACCCGCGCAGCGACCCTCCTGGAACTACCGCAAGCAGGACG
>Ga0073928_10010903_pt1 | contig 10695 bp, 12 predicted proteins | sample PaiPotPPA55metaG_FD_76969 | JGI IMG/M metagenome (GOLD analysis project Ga0073928, IMG submission 76969) | Iron sulfur acid spring bacterial and archeal communities from Banff, Canada, to study Microbial Dark Matter (Phase II) - Paint Pots PPA... ...
ACGGGCGATCTGCTCGACGCGATCGTCGAACGACTGCCGCCGGCGGAGCCGGCGGTTTCGAACGACGGCGAACTCGCGCTCGCGATCGTCGGCCGGCCCAACGTCGGCAAGTCCTCGCTGCTGAACGCATTGCTCGGCCAGGAGCGCACGATCGTCTCGAGCGTCCCGGGAACGACGCGCGACGCGATCGACACGATGTTCGCCTTTCACGAGCACCGCATCCGGTTGATCGATACGGCCGGGGTGTGGCGCCGGATCAAACATCACGGATCGATCGAGTACTACGCGTCGCTGCGATCGCTTGACGCGATCGCGCGCTGCGACATCGCGGTGCTCGTGATCGATACGCTCGCCGGCGTCGTCGACCAGGATCGCCGGCTTGCCGGCATGGTGCTCGAGGAGCGTAAAGGGCTCGTCGTGGTCGCCAACAAGTGGGACCTTGCGCTCGCACAAGACGCGGAATTCAAGCAGAACGAGCTGATCGAGATCATCCACGAACAGATGCCGTTCGCGTCGTTCGCGCCGGTGACGTTCCTTTCGGCGCTGACGAAGCGGCGGCTGGGCAGCCTGATGCCGGTCGTGATGCGCGTCGCCGCCAACCTCGACCGCCGCGTGCCGACTGCGGCCCTCAACACCGTGATCCGGGACGCGATCTACGCGCACCAGCCCCCGAACTCGGCCGGCCGGCCGCTGCGCATCTACTATGCCGCGCAGGTCGCGACGCACCCGCCGCTGTTCATCTTTCACTGCAACGATCCCGACCTCGTGACGCGACCCTACGAGCGGTTCCTGGAGAACACGCTGCGCACGCACTTCGATTTCGAGGGCGTTCCGCTCGGTTTCGAGTTCCGGGCCCGGCGCGACGACGAACGGGACGGCTGAGTGTCGCTGGTCGAAGATCCGGCGCTCGCACTGCGACTCGAGTGGCCGGCGGCGGCGCTCGCGTTCCTGCTCGGCTCCGTTCCGTTCGGACTGCTCGTGGGCCGCGCGTTCTTCAAGCGCGATCTGCGCGCATCTGGATCCGGCAACATCGGAGCCGCAAACGCGTTGCGCACGCTCGGTCGCAAGGCCGGCTTCGCGGTTCTCGTGCTCGACGCGCTCAAAGGCGTCGCCGCCGTCGTCGTATGCGGCGCCCTTCTCTCGCATGCGATCGCGGGGTACTCGAGCGCGCACCTCGTCGCACTCAACGACGACTCGCGCGATTTCGCGGCGCTGCAAACGTTGTTCGCGGTGCTCGGGCACTGCTACACGCCGTGGCTCGGGTTCCGCGGCGGAAAAGGCGTCGCGACCTACCTCGGCGCGGTGTTCGCGATGTCGCCGGTCGCGGGCTTGGCGTTCGTCGCGATCTGGCTTGCGATCGTACTGCCGACCGGCATCGCGGCCGCCGGGTCGATCGCCGCCGCAGCGGTCGCGGGAGCCATCGTCGTCGCGCTTGCGAGCGGTAACGCCGCGCTCGCGGCGATCGGCATGTTCGCAACCGTTGCCGTGATCGTCTGGAAGCATCGCGACAATTTGGCGCGACTGCGTGCGGGGACCGAGAACCGACTACACTTGTTGAAAAGATGACCTTTTCGGCGGCCCGCCGTACCTGTGCGAGCGCATGATCTCTTCGAACGATTTTCGCAACGGTGTCACCATCGTCATCGACGGTCAGTTGTGGACGGTCATCGAGTTCCTTCACGTCAAGCCGGGCAAAGGGTCGGCGTTCGTTCGCACGCGCCTCAAGAACGTCAAGACGGGCTCGACGGTCGAGCGCACGTTTCGCGCGGGCGAGAAACTCGAACGCGCCACCGTCGACAACCGCGAACTCCAGATGCTCTACAACGATTCCGACGGCTACCACTTCATGGACAACGAGTCGTTCGAGAACTACACGCTGCAGCGCGACCTCATCGGCGATCCGGCCGACTTCCTCAAGGACGGCATGCGGATCGACGTGCAATTTCACGACGGCGTTCCAATCGGTGCGGACCTGCCGGCGCACGTCGAACTGCGGGTCGAGGAAACTGACCCGGGCTTCAAGGGCGACACTGCGACCGGAACGACGAAACCCGCCAAGCTCGAAACCGGCGCGACCGTCCAGGTGCCGCTGTTCGTCAATCCCGGCGACGTGATCCGCATCGACACGCGCGACCGGCGCTACATCGGCCGCGTGCAGTAGCGTAGGTCCTGCACGCGCTCGAGATGGCTGCGATCGGTTTGTTCGCAGCGACGATTGGTTCGCTCGCCGGTTTGGGCGGTGGGTTTCTGGTCGCGCCGATCCTGCGAATCGTCTTCGCGCTGCCGCCCGAAGCCGCCGCGGCGACGTCGCTCGTCCTCGTGCTTGCAAACGTTGCGAGCGCATCGGTCGCATTCGTACGCCAGGGCCGCGTCGACCTGAGCCTCGCGCTCACGATGGGCGCGTTCGCCGTTCCGGGCAGCATCGCGGGCGCGTTCGTCGTGAAGTTCGCGCCCGCGGCGTGGTTCGATCTCCTCTACGCCGCGCTGCTCGTCGTGCTCGCGATCGACATGCTGCGCGAGGGAGCGCGGACCGCCGCCGGCGGACTCGCACGGCTGCCGTGGGCCGTCCCCACGACGTTCCACGACCGAACGTCGGGACTCGACTACACCTACGTTCGAAGCCGGCCCGTCGAAGCGGCGGCCGGCGCCGCGACCGGTTTCCTGTCGAGCTTCTTCGGAATCGGCGGCGGAGTGATCGTCGTTCCCACGCTGTTGCGCGTCTTCGAGATGCCGGCGCACATCGTGTCGGCGACGTCGCACATGGTCATCTTGTTTTCGGCGCCGTTCGGCGTCGCGACTCACGCGCTGCAAGGCAACATCAATTGGTCGGACGCGGTGCCGCTGGCCGCCGGCGGTCTCGCCGGCGGCCAGCTGGGTGCCGCGCTGTCGCGCCGCCTGTCGTCGGCGACGCTCGTTCGCGTGCTGGCCGCGATCCTGACGGCAGCCGCCGTCAGCCTCATCGTCCAGCACGCGGGCGCGCTCGTCGGCGCGCGCCGGCCCTAATGCCGAACGAGGTTAGCGCGCCTGCGGGCGGACGTACGTCGGCGACGTGGTTTGAATCACCGCGGTATGGCCCTTCGGGATGCTGAAGTTGGCCTTCGCGTTGTTCGCATAGGCGTAACCGGCGGCCGCACCGCCGAGCATGCCGACGACGGCGCCCGCGCTACCACCGATGATGCGCCCGATCGTTTGGCTGCCGACCGCCATGCCGACGCCGGCGCCGAGCGCCTTACGCGCCGTCGTGTTTTCGGAAACGGTTTGCGCCGCCACCATCGTGGCCGAAATCGGGCCGGTCTCGCCGTCCGTGAGCACGATCTTGTCGAACGCGAGGTTCAGCACGGCCTTGCGGCCTTGCCCCGCGGACGTCGCACTCGAAACGTGGCCGTAGACGCGGGCATTGCGGAACTTCGGGTTACCGTTGGGGTACGGCGAAACGACGGTGAAGACGACCGGATCGCCCGGCTGCGCGTTCTTCGAATTGACGTCCTGCGAGGCGAGCTGCATCGTGAACTTGGTGTTGAGGGGAATCCGCGTCGCGGCCGAGGCCGGCAACGTCGCGGCCAGGGCCGTGGCGCTGAGGGCGGCCGCCGCGATGGCGGTGCGAATAATGTTTATCATAAAGACTCCTTTGGCGGGGTGTTCGGTGCTCGTCCGGCCGTTCTGCCGGCGTGGGCCGCACGAACCTCGTCGCTGACGTCGCGCGTCTCGACGACCTCGAGCACCCGTAACCGGTAACGTGGATCGAAGCGCTTTCGGCTGCATCGTCCACAAGAAACTGGTACCCCGGGGCGCCGCTTCCGTAGCACCTCGAGCATGCAGCGGTCGCAGCGCAGGATGAATCGCCGCGCGCTTTCGCGGCGCGGGGCGGCCGTTCCGAGCTCGTGATAGATCGATCCGAGGCCGAGTTCCGCCATCTTCTTGCGAAAGCGAAGGGTGTGCCCCGGATTCTCCCCGCGCGCGAACAGCCACCCGTGGATCATCTCGTGCAGGAGCGTTTCGCGGAGCGCTTCGGGGCGCGACTCGAAATGCTTCGGCGACAGCTCGATCAGCGGCGGTTTGTAGGTGATGCGGCCCGCTAGGTTCGAGAAGCGCGCATTGTACGCGATGCGGTGCGTCGGAATCTCACCGCCGAAATGCTCGTTGTTGAGCTGCGCGAACAGGAGTTGCAGCTCGCTGATGTCGGGAAGCGACACGTAATCGGGCGAGGCTTTGCACGCCGTCGCGAGAACCTCCCGCTCGTGTCCGCGGGCCCTGGACGCGGCTTGCCGCCGCGCATCTACCTTCCGATCCTCGCCGCCGTGATGCTCGCATTCTTGGGCGTCGTCGGATACTTCATGAAGATCGGTCTCGGCGTTACGGGCGCCGCGCTCGGACCGGCAGCGACGCAGGACGGCGTGCGAATGGTCGCGGGCGCCCCCAACGGCGTCGGCGGCGGCACGCCGCCGCAAGAGGGCGCAGCCGGGCCGCCGCCGCCGGTCGCGCGGTTGCTGCTCGATCTGCGCGAGCGGCTGCAGCGCAATCCGCGCGACCGCTCCGCGCTCGTGGCGCTCGCGAACATGTATTTCGACGCCGGAAAATACGCGCAGTCGCTCCCCTACTACGCGCGCGCGCTCGCGATCGAACCGCACGACGGGCAGACGCGCGCCGACTACGCCGCCGCGCGGCGCGCAGCCGCCGCGTCCTCGGAAGCGCGGTAGCGTGACGGCCGTCGCCTACCAAGGCGAACCCGGCGCTTTTTCTGACGACGCGGCGCGCCGGCTCGTCCCCGGCGCCGAAACGATCGGCTACGGAACCTTCGACGACGCTGCGGCGGCGGTGCAAAGCGGTGCGGTTCGCTACGCGCTACTGCCGGTAGAAAACTCGATCTCGGGATCGGTTCCGCGCGTCTACGATTTGCTGTGGGACGACGAGCGGCTCTCGGTCGTGGAAGAGATCGTGTACCGTGTCGTGCAAAATCTCATCGGCATCGAAGGCGCCTCTGTCGACGGGCTGCGCGAAATCCGATCGCATCCGGTAGCGCTCGAGCAATGCCGCCGCTTCCTGTCCGCCCACGCGCACGCGCATCCCACCATCGTCGCCGACACGGCGGGCGCCGTGCGCGAGATCGTGCAACTCGGCGCGCCGGGCGTCGCGGCGATCGGGTCGGCGCTCGCTGCCGACCGCTACGGCGCGCGAATCCTCGCGCCCGCGATTCAAGACGTCGCCGACAACTTCACCCGGTTCTTCCTGCTCGAACGCGATGCGGCATCGGCGGCCGCCGGAACGCGCGCCTGCGTCGCGCTCTCGCTGACGAACCGGCCCGGTTCGTTGCGCGACGCGCTGAGCGCGTTCGCCGACGCGGGCCTCGATCTGCGCACGCTCGTCTCACGGCCGTCGCTCGAACGCCCGTTCACCTACCGCTTCTACTGCGAGATCGCGCCCGTAGATCGCCCCGCGCTCGACCGCGCACTAGCGCACGTCGACGGCGAATCCCGCATCCTCGGGTTCTATTGACCTACTTCAGATCGCCGCAGGCGACGTAGGTCTTGATGTCGTCGCCGGATTTGTGGACGTTGACCGCGAGCGTTCCCGCCGTCAGCTTGTCGATCGGCGTATCGAGCGTCGTGACCGAGACGCCGTCGACCACCGATTGCAGCGGGATCTTCGGAGCGGGATCAAGCTTGTTGCACGGTCCGACGTGGACGTGCGCCGGCTGCGGCGTCGAGGCGGGCGCACCCGTCAGCGCGATCGTGACGATCGTGGTCGCGCCGCGCGGCGTCAACGACACCGTTCCGTTCTCGCCCGAGCCGTTTTCAGCGGCAATTGCGAAAACTTTGGATCCGGCGGTGCTTTCCGCGGCGCCCAGTGAGGTGGCGGTGACGGCGAAAACGCTCGAGAGTGCGAGCGTCATAACGACATATCTCATGGCCGCTGCTTACCCGCTGGAGAGGCGATTTCATGCCGGAACCGGCGGAAGGCGGACGGCGGACGGTTCGGCCGGCACCGGGCCGCGGGCGCGCGGCGCCGTGACGGCGGTCGATCGGCCACTAAGTCACGGCGGAAGGGGCGTCCGCTTCGGAATTCGCGCGCTCGCGCAGCGCGCGAGCTTCGGCGGCGCTCGAGTAGACGCGCAGCTCCGAGATGTCGCGCGGAAAGATCAATCCGAGCGTCCAGTCGATCGCAACGCGAAACTGGCGATCCAAACCGGGCAGGCGCAGCAGATAGTACGTGCGCCAGATGACCCATGCAACGAAGCCCGTGACCAGGTATTTGTCGAACAGGCTCGCGACGCCGCGCCGCGCGCCGAGCGACGCCATCATCCCGAGCGAACGGTAGCGAAACGGTCGCGTCGGCCGCCCGCGCAGCGTCGCCGCGATGTTCGCGGCCAAGACCGGGCCTTCGCGAATCGCATGCTGCGCGGTTGCAGGAACGGGCCGGCCGTCCGGCGACGGAATCGACGCGCAATCGCCGAGCGCCCAAACGCCGGGCCGGCCCGGAACCGAAAAGTCGTCGCCCACTTCGATCGACCCGCCGCGGCCCGTTGCAATCGCCGTTGCCGCAACCGCGCTCGATGGCCGGACGCCGGCGCTCCAGACGATCGTTCCGGTCTCGATCAGCGTGTCGTCCTTCAAGCGCAACCCGCGCTCGTCGGCGCCGGCGACCATCGAGTTGACCAAGATCCGGATACCGCGACGCCCGAGCGCCTTTGCGCTGTATTCGCCCATCCCGGCCGCCAGCTCCGGCAGCAGCTTCGAACCGCCTTCGACCAGCACGATGTCGATGTCCGCGCGCGCGATCGACGGATAGTAGCGCAGCGTGCTGCGGAAGAAATCCGCCATTTCACCCGCGGCCTCGACGCCGGTGAACCCGCCGCCGACGAAGACGAACCGCAGCAGCCGCGCGCGCTGGTTCGCATCGGTGGTGACGGCGGCGGTCTCGAGCGCCGCGATAACGTGGTTGCGAAGTCGGTCGGCGTCCTCGAGCGTCTTGTAGGCGATCGTGTGCTCGGCGATACCCGGCAGCCCGAACGTCGAGCTTTCAGAACCGAGCGCGAAGACGAGCTGATCGTACTCGAGCGTGGCACGCGAACCCGCAATCGGGTGGCGCACGTCGACCGTGCGGTGCTCGAGGTCGATCGCGACGACATCCCCTAAGACGAACGTCGCACGCCGCAGTTGCGCGCGCACCGGCGTAACGACGTGGCGCGTCTCGAGATTTCCCGAACCGACCTCGGGCAGCATCGGCGTGAACACGGAATAATTCTCGCGGCTGACGACGACGATCGTCGCTTCGTCCCGCCGCAGCAGGCGTTCGAGGCGGCGAGCCGTTGCGAGCCCGGCGAAACCGCCGCCGAGAATGAGGATCCGCGAAGGCATGGACCGATTGTAACGCGCTCGGCGGTTCGCGGCGACGCGCTACGTCGGGTTGGGCGCATCGGTGCATGGGGGGCGCCGCCCGAATCGCGAAGGGCGGATCGATGCAGCCGGTCGTCCCCGAACCCGAGCGGCCCGAAGCCGTTCAAGGCGAGTACCTTCCGCCGGATCCCGCGGCTCATCCGGCATCGGGCCGCAACTGGCGAGCGGCGGGCGGCGGCGCGCTCGGTCTTGCGATCCTGTTCGCGAAGTTCAAGGGCCTCCTCTTCGCGCTGCTCAACCTGAAGTGGCTTCTGTTTCTTTCGAAGTTCGCGCTGACGGGCTTTTCAGCCATCGCGTCGATTTGGTTCTACGCGCTGTTCTTCGGATGGAAGTTTGCGATCGTCTTGGTGCTCTTGATCGCGGTCCACGAAGCGGGCCACGCGATTTTCGTGCGCGGTTATGGCGTGGCCGTGCCGGGCATTTACTTCGTTCCGGGCCTCGGTGCGTTCACGGCGTTCTCGGGCGTCAAATCGGCGTACGCCGAAGCCGTGATCGCGTTCGGCGGCCCGCTGCTCGGCACGATCGGGGGCCTCGTGTGCTTCGCGTATGGCGTGTTGACGAACGAGCCGTTCTGGTACGCGGTCGCAAACACCGCATTCTTCCTCAACCTCTTCAACATGATTCCGCTCGCGGTCTTCGACGGCGGCCGTATGACCGCGGCGATCTCCCCGCGGCTTTGGATCGCCGGCTTCGCGATCGTGATCGTCGCGGCGATCGCGTTCCATTGGTGGAGTCCCATACTGCTGCTCGTCGCACTGCTGAGCGTTCCGCGCGTGATCGCCGCGATTCGCGGCCAACTCGACCCACGCTACAAGGAGGTAACGCCGCGCGAACGCGGGACGATGGCGCTCGCGTACTTCGGGCTGCTCGCCGCGCTGCTCGCGTGCATGGTGATTTCGCACGTCGCGCTGCCGGCTCACGGCTTGGGATCGACGTGAGGCTGCGCTTGGGGGGCATCGCCCTCGCGGTCGCGCTTGCCGGCGCTGCGCTCGCGGTGCATCCACCGCCCGCGCCCGGCATCCCGTTTCGCGATTTCGAAGCGTACTACGCCGCCGGCGCCACCTGGCGCTACCACGGCGACCCTTACGGGCGCGACGTGTGGCGCGTCGAGAAGACGATACCCGGCGTCGTCGCCGCGCGCGACGAGCTGTTGCCGTTCGTCGGACCGCCGTTCGGATTACCGCTGTGGTCGGCGTTCTCGCAGCTGCCGTGGCCGCGTGCGTCGGAATCGTGGGGAATCGTCCTCGCGCTCGCGTTCGCAACATTCGTCGCCGGCAGCGTTCGCGCCGCCGGCCGCCTCGTTCCCATCGACGTGCTCGCGGCGCTGATCGCGGGCGCCTGCTTCGGCCCGCTCACGAGCGGCATCGCGCTCGGACAAGTCGCGATCGTGGCATGCGCCGCGATCGCGAGCGTTCCGCTGCTGCTCGTTCCGCGAATGGCGCTCGCCGCCGCGGCCGCCGCGCTCGCAGCCGGGCTGCAGCCCAACCTCGCGCTCGTGCTCGCGACGCAGGCAGACGGACGGCGCGCGATCATCGCGTTGGTTACGGCGCTCGCCGTTGCAATCGGCGGTTCCGCGGTCGCGCTCGGCGGCGTGGGCGGATTTGCGCACTACTTCGAGGTCCTGCGCGAACACGCGGCGGCTGAGCGGTTCATCGCGATCCAGACGACGGTCGCCGCGGTCGCCCGCGGCCTCGGCGCGCCGGCCGGCATGAGCGCAGCACTCGCGATCGCGATCGCGATCGTCGCGATCGTGGCCGTCGCGCTCCAGGCCCGTTCGGGCCGCTATGGCCCTAGCGAGCGCCTTGCACTCGGATGCGCGGCGCTTCCGCTCGCGCTGCCGTTCGCGCACGAGCACGATTTCGCGATCGCGTTCCTTCCAGCGATCGTCGTCGCGCGGCGCGCGCGCGGCGGCACGTGGGTGGCCGGCGCGTGCGCCGCCGTTGCGATCGGCGTCGATTGGCTCGGGCTCGCCCAGCGCCCGAACGAGCTCGAGAGCACCGCGCTCCTCGCGGCGGCCGTCGCCGTCGGCATCGCGATGCTCGCACCGCAGCCGCTGCGCGCGTTCCACGCGGCGCCGCTCGCCGTGGCGGTGGCCGTCGTTCCCATCGGGCGCTGGGCCGCCGCGCATCCGCTCCCGACGTGGCCGAACCAGTTGGCGTCCCATCTTGCGTTCGCGCACGGATCGGCCGCCGAGGTTTGGCGCGCGGAGCAACTCGCGAGCGGCATCGGCGGGCTCGATCCGGCGTGGGCGCTGCTGCGCGCGCTGTCGCTCGGCGCGTGCGCGCTGTTGTGGGGCGCCGGCACGTTCGCGCTGCTTACTTCACGGGAGGCGATGCCGCGCTCGGCACCTTCTTCCATTCCGCTTCGACGCCCGCCGGCAACGTATCCATCCGTTTGAGGAACATCGCGACCTTCCACGCATCGTCGGCCTGCATGGTCGAGCCGAACGCGGGCATCGCGGTGAACCGGATGCCATGCTCGATCTTCCAGAACGTTTCGCTCTCGGGATCGTCTTCGACGCCGTGCTGCGCGAGCTGGGGCGCGCGAATGTAGAAACCCTTCGCGATGTCGGATTCGGCGCCGTCGACCGCGCCGTGGCAGACGGCACAGCGCGTCGCGTAGGCGTGCACGCCGTCGATCAGGTTCGCATCGGTCGCCGTCAACGGATTGGCGAGGCCCTTGGTTTCGCGGTCGATCGTCGCACGCAGCGACGTGTTCGCCGCCCAGCGCTCGACTTGGGAGGCCTTCACGTCGGCGCCCGACGGCAACAGGCCCTCGAGAACCCCCACGTAAGCGGCCGCCGCGAGCAGCGCGACCGTGAAGACGATGCCGTTGACGAACCCGCGCATGCCGCTAGTGCGACACTAGATATCGACTTGCATCATGTCGTCGAACGGCTGCACCGAATTCGGATGCCAGTTCTTCAAATCGGCGTTGTACGCCGCGAGCTGCTTGCGAACGTCGACGACGAACGTCGGCACCTGATCGTAGACCGCCCGCTGCACCGCAGCGATCGCTTTCGTGCGAACGGCCGGATCGTACGATTCCTTCGCGCGGTCCATTTCGGCCGTCGCTGCCCGGTCGCACCAATGCGGATCGTTCTGGCCGTTGGGTGGAAAGCGATAGCAGGCGTAGAGGTTCGACATGTCCTCGTTTGGATCGGCGCCCCAGCCGAAGATGACCGCGTCGAACTCGCCGCTGTTGATGATGCCGTGGTTGGCCATCGTGGCGAAGAACTGCGACGAGAGATAACGCTTCACGATGAAATCGACGCCGAGCTGTTTCCACCAGCCGCGGATCA
>Ga0073928_10010905_pt1 | contig 10694 bp, 7 predicted proteins | sample PaiPotPPA55metaG_FD_76969 | JGI IMG/M metagenome (GOLD analysis project Ga0073928, IMG submission 76969) | Iron sulfur acid spring bacterial and archeal communities from Banff, Canada, to study Microbial Dark Matter (Phase II) - Paint Pots PPA... ...
CGCCGGCGAAAAAGACAGGCAGGTTCAAGCTTTTCCTTGGATATGCTCCCGGCGTGGGCAAGACTCACACCATGCTGACCGAGGCGATCCGGCGCCACACCCGGGGCGAAGATGTGGTGATCGGTGTTGTGGAAACCCATGGACGGAAAGCGGTGGGGGAGCTGATCGCGAATCTGGAAGTGGTGCCGCGCAAAACGATCGAGTATAAGGGCGCGCTCTTCGAAGAGATGGACGTGGACGCCATTCTCGCGCGCAAGCCGTGCGTCGCGCTGGTGGACGAACTGGCGCACACCAATATCGAAGGCAGCAAGCATCGCAAGCGTTATGAAGACATACTGGAGCTGCTGGATGCGGGAATCGATGTTCTCTCCACCATGAACATTCAGCATCTGGAGAGCGTTACGCCGACGGTGCAGGGAGTCACCGGAATACAGGTGCGGGAAACGGTGCCGGACTGGGTGCTGCAAAGAGTCAACGAAGTGGTGATGATCGATCTGACTCCGGAAGCGCTGCAGAACCGGATGCGGCGCGGCGACGTGTATCCGCAGGAACGCGTGGGGCGAGCGCTGGAAAACTTTTTCCGCGAGACGAACTTGATCGCTTTGCGCGAGCTGGCATTGCGCCAGGTGGCCCAGGCGGTGGATCAAAGCCTGGAACAGCACCGCGGGGAACAGGAGAAAGATCACGATCGGCGCGCGGTTGCCATCCGCGAACGCATTGCCGTATGTATCAGCTCGAATCCGGCGGCGCAGTATCTGATCGCTCGCGGAGCACGTATGGCGCAGGCCATGAATGCCGAACTCTTTGTTGTCTATACCGACCTGGGGCAGGACTCGAGGGAGGCGAATCAGCGAACTTTGGCCGCGAATGTGCGCTTCGCGGAAAATGTTGGGGCCTCCATGGTGCGGCTGGAGGGGAAGAGCGTGGCCGAGTCGGTCGCGCAATTCGTCAACGTGAAACACATCACGCAGGTTGTTTTCGGACGATCCGCGACGCGGGGCTGGAAGCGATATTTTTATCTTTCGGCAATCCATCAGTTTTTGCGCGATGCGCCGGCAGTGGACGTGCACATCGTGACCCAGGAACCGAACTGATTGGGCGTGTCGGCGACAAGCGCCGGAGCATAAACGTTGGAGCATAAACACATCTTGGTGGTGGACGACGAATCCCAAATCGCGCGGGTGCTGCGGACTTCTCTTTCCAGCCACGGATATGACATTCGCGTCGCCAACGACGGCGAGACTGCACTGGAGATCATGAAGGACTGGTCGCCGGATCTGGTCATCACCGACCTGGCAATGCCCAACATGGACGGACTGGAGTTGTGCCGGCGGCTGCGTACGAAGACGCAAATTCCGATCATCGTACTCTCGGTGCGAGGTGAGGAACGTACCAAGGTTCAGGCGCTGGATGCGGGCGCGGATGACTACGTGACCAAGCCGTTTGGTATGGAGGAACTCCTGGCGCGCGTCCGCGCCAATCTTCGCCGCACGCCGGCGGAAGCGTCGGAACTGGAGCCGATAGAAGCGGGCGACTTCAAGATCGATCGCCGAGCCCGCAGCGTTTTTGTCAAGGACCGCGCGGTCCACCTCACTCCGACGGAATTTGACTTACTCGTGTATCTGGCCCGCCACGCTGGCAAAGTTGTAACGCATCGCGCCTTGCTGGGCGCGGTCTGGGGTGGTGAAAGCACGGAGCAGATCGAATACCTGCGCGTGTTCGTTGCGCAACTCCGCAAAAAACTGGAGCCTTCGCCAAATTCCCGTCGCTACATTGTGACCGATCCCTGGATCGGTTATCGCTTAGAGCCTGGAGATTGATCGGTTAGCCGGAATCCGGTGCTGGTGCTGATTGGTCTCGGTTACATATGCCCCCTCAATCCCATCACGCGTGCGAGTTCGCGGTGGGTCTCTCCAGCGCGGCTTGGCGAGCGCGCAATGCTCTCAGCTCCTCTTCGCTCCTACCACGGTTCGCATTCCGTGCTCGATGAGTATCCGGTGGAACTCCGGATCGGGCGACGAGGGGGCGATGTCACCCAACCGCAAGCTGACGGGTGCGTCCGTCTTCGAATCTATGTGGATCTGCTCAAAGGCTGCTTCCAGCAGGCGCTCAAAGTGGACCGCTCCAATGCTCGCGCGAACGACGCCGGGCGGATCGTAGAGCAGTTCCTCCGGTGGCTCTCGGGACGCGAAGAGGATCAAGATGCGGCTCAACGGATCGACGCAGTTGATGACGGTGGTGGGGTCGCTGACAGCGGGCGAGATCGCCTTCAACGCGACATCGACAATCTGCAGGACGCCAAATTCCACGTCCTGCTGCAACGTTCTGGTCGGGCCGAAGTCAAACACGGCAATCAGCTCGGCAGTTCCTTCGGAGGCGGCCTCGATCTGGTGCCGCACGCTGCCAAATAGCCGGAAGCGCACTTTTTCCTTTATGACTTCCTTACGAACTCTTTACTCCCCTTTTATGGCACCCCGAATGTAATCGAGATGGCACGAAGGCCGCTTCCGGGCGGACTGGAAATGATTTATTTCTTGCTCATGATGTTCGCGCTCGCTGATGGCTTTCTGTTGTGGGTCCTGGTGGCGCTGATCCGAGACTGCCGACACCTCGGGCCACACACGGGAAAGCCGATCGCACGCGACGCGGATCGATGGGCTGAATTGGAGAACTGATCTCTATGAATCCTGGAACGACTCAAGACGAGAATGCAGGAAAGACAATAAGAAAGCGCACGGCGCCGATGGTACTCTGGGCGCATTGCTGCTCGCACAGCCGTTTGCTTTCGTCGACTGGACCGGGCTAAATGGCAACGCGCGCACCCCAAGAGGCCGAGTCTGAAATTAATCCGCAATGTAGCCGGTCACCAGCTTGTTATCGGTAGGACGCCGGATCTTCGCAAGGATGAGAACCGTTTGAACCTGTCTGTACTGGTCAGGTTCTGATCGTGACGAAGAGTTAGTGCACTTGAAGGAGGTTGCATGCAAGACGTGATCTTTGTCGTGGTAGCGATAGCGTTCTTCCTGCTGGCGCTGGGTTATGTGCAATTCTGCGATCGAATTCGCTGAGGCAAATCGCCTGAGGTAAATCATTATGAATGCTGAATCGATCATCATGCTGATTGTAAGTGCAGGGTTGATGGTCTACCTGCTATATGCCTTGCTGAGGCCGGAGAAATTCTGAAATGACAAACAATGGCTGGATGCAGATCGCCGTATTCCTGGCTCTGATTCTGGCGATCACCAAGCCGCTCGGCGTGTTCATGGCAAGAGTTTTCAACCGTGAACGCACTTTTCTTGACCCCGTGGTTCGGCCGATCGAGCGGTTGCTCTATCGTGCGACCGGCGTTGATGAAGAGCACGAGATGCGATGGACCGAATACGCTTTCACCATGCTGCTGTTTAGCGGCGCCTCCATGCTGCTGCTTTACTGGATTGAGCGCGCGCAGCGATTGTTACCTTGGTTGAATCCTCAGAAGCTTGGTGCCGTGCCTCCGGTGCTGGCCTTTAATACTGCTGCATCCTTCACCACTAACACCAATTGGCAGAACTATTCAGGCGAGTCCACCATGACCTACCTCACGCAAATGGTTGGCTTGGCCTACCACAACTTCGCGTCAGCCGCGGTCGGGATCGCGTTGGGGGTAGCCTTCATTCGTGGCATAGCGCGCAAAGAGAAGGAGACAATCGGAAACTTCTGGGTCGACATGACCCGCTCCACACTGTGGGTGCTGCTGCCCGCCTGCATCATCTATGCCCTGGTCTTGGTTTCGCAGGGGGTCGTGCAAAACCTCAAGCCGTATGACACCGCGAAGCTGATCGAACCGCAACAGGTCCAGAAGACTGGAACGGACGGCAAGCCAATGGTTGGGCCGGACGGCAAGGCGGTGATGGACACGGTGACCGACCAGACCATCGCGCAAGGGCCGGTTGCCTCTCAAGAGGCGATCAAGATGTTGGGCACGAACGGCGGCGGTTTCTTCAATGCCAACAGTTCCCATCCCTTTGAGAATCCCACACCACTTAGCAACTTGCTGCAGATGCTGTCTATCTTCGCCATCCCGGCAGGTCTCACTTACACCCTGGGGCGAATGACCGGATCGCAGCGCCACGGCTGGGCGGTCTGGGCGGCGATGGCGATTCTCTTCTTGTGCGGTGTTACGGCGGCCTATTGGGCCGAAGCACGAGGCAACCCTCTTCTGCACGGAGTTGACCAGCGTGCCAGTGATCTCCAGCCGGGCGGAAACATGGAGGGCAAGGAAGTCCGCTTTGGCATCGCCAATTCTGCGCTGTTTGCGACCATCACCACCGATGCGAGTTGCGGCGCGATCAATGGAGTACATGATTCCTATACACCGTTGGGTGGAATGGTGCCGCTGGTCAACATCATGCTCAGCGAGACTGTCTTTGGCGGAGTGGGCGCGGGCTTGTACGGCATCCTAATTTACGTGGTGCTGTCGGTGTTCATTGCCGGACTCATGGTCGGGCGCACGCCAGAGTATCTGGGCAAGAAAATTGAAGCTTACGACGTGAAGATGGCGATGTTGGTCACGCTGGTCTTCCCGCTCATCATTTTGGTGCTGACCGGCATTTCATCGGTCGAGGGATTTGGCACCTCGAGCATCAGCAATGCCGGTCCACACGGCTTGACCCAAATCCTCTACGCGTTCACGTCGATGGCGGGAAACAATGGTTCCGCGTTTGCCGGATTGAACGGCAACACGGTTTGGTACAACACCGCCGGCGCGATCACGATGCTGGTGGGGCGATTCTTCATGATTATCCCCATGCTGGCGATTGCCGGCAACCTGGCGAAGAAGAAAACCGTGCCTGCTTCGGCAGGTACGTTCCCGGTGACGACGCCCCTGTTCTCCATTCTGCTGGTTTCAGTGATTGTGATCGTGGGCGCGCTCACATTTTTCCCGGCTCTTAGTCTGGGACCCCTACTTGAACACCTGCTGATGATGGCAGGGAAAACATTCTGAGCAGAGCTTTCTGAGGCAGAACCTTCTGAAGAAGAACATGGCAGAGAAGAAAAGCAAGAGTTTGTGGGACGCGAAAATCATTCGGCGGGCACTGGTCGATGCCGTGGTCAAGCTCGATCCCCGCACCATGATGAAGAACCCGGTTATGTTCGTGGTTGAGGTTGGCAGCGTGGTCACGACCGCGCTGTTATTCCGCGGAAAACAGAGCTTCGCATTCAACTTGCAGATCACACTCTGGCTTTGGTTCACCGTGCTGTTTGCGAATTTCGCGGAAGCCATGGCCGAGGGACGCGGCAAAGCGCAAGCGGACACGCTGCGCAAAGCCCGGTCTGAAACTGAGGCCCGGCGCTTGCTGCCGAACGGTTCGACAGAAACGGTGCCGAGTGCGAAGCTGCGTTCCGGCGATGTCGTGATGGTCAGCGCGAGCGAACTCGTACCGGGCGATGGCGAAGTCATCGAGGGCGTTGCTTCGGTGGACGAGTCGGCCATCACAGGGGAATCCGCGCCCGTGATTCGCGAAGCTGGAGGAGACCGGTCGGCGGTCACCGGCGGCACGCGTGTGCTCTCCGATGTGATCAAGGTTCGCATCACTTCGAATCCCGGCGAAACCTTCCTCGACAGAATGATCGCTTTGGTCGAGGGCGCTGAGCGGCAGAAGACTCCGAACGAGATCGCGCTCAACATTCTGCTGGCAGGCCTCACCATCATTTTTCTGCTGGCTGTAGTTACTCTGCAGCCTTTCGCAATTTACTCAGGATCGCCGCAGACGGTATTCGTGCTCGTCTCTCTGCTGGTCTGCCTGATTCCGACCACGATTGGCGGCCTGCTCTCCGCGATCGGCATTGCCGGCATGGATCGCCTGGTGCAGCACAATGTGCTGGCAATGTCCGGACGCGCCGTGGAAGCGGCCGGAGACGTGAACACATTGCTACTCGATAAGACAGGAACGATCACGCTCGGGAACCGTCAGGCAGCAGAGTTTATCCCGGCACCGGGGATTACCGCGGCCGAGATGGCCGATGCGGCTCAACTTTCTTCGCTCGCCGACGAAACGCCCGAAGGCCGTTCGATTGTTGTGCTGGCCAAAGAGCAGTACAGCCTGCGCGGCCGTGAACTGGCTTCGCACGAAGCAGTGTTCGTCCCCTTCACCGCGCAAACCCGCATGTCGGGCGTGAACCTGGACGGCCGCGAGATTCGTAAAGGAGCGGTCGATGCCATCATTAAATATCTGAATCAGTTCGGCACGTCCCTGCCGCGCGAAATTCAAGCGAGCGTGGAACAGATCGCGCGCTCGGGAGGAACTCCGCTGGTGGTGGCGGAGAATCAGCGGGCGCTGGGCGTGATCTATCTGAAAGACATCGTCAAAGGCGGGATGCGCGAGCGTTTCAATCAACTGCGCGCCATGGGGATCAAGACCGTCATGATCACCGGCGACAATCCCTTGACCGCGGCGGCGATCGCGCGCGAGGCGGGCGTGGACGATTTTCTGGCGGAGGCGACTCCGAAAGACAAGATGGATCTGATTCGTCGCGAGCAGGCTGACGGCAAGCTGGTCGCCATGACCGGCGACGGCACGAACGATGCGCCCGCGCTGGCTCAGGCCGATGTGGGCGTGGCCATGAATACTGGCACGCAAGCCGCGAAAGAGGCCGGAAACATGGTGGACCTAGATTCGAATCCCACCAAACTCATCGAGGTGGTGGCGATCGGCAAACAGCTGCTGATGACGCGCGGAGCGCTCACCACCTTCTCGATTGCAAATGACGTGGCCAAGTATTTCGCAATCATTCCGGCAATGTTTGCTGGAACGTTTCCCGTGCTGAATGCGCTGAACATCATGCGGCTGCAAACGCCGCAGTCGGCGGTACTTTCCGCTGTTATTTTTAACGCGCTCATCATCGTTGCCCTGATTCCACTGGCGTTGCGTGGAGTCGCCTACAAAGCGATGAGCGCCGAATCGTTGCTGCGGCAGAACCTTCTGGTTTATGGATTTGGCGGACTGGTGGTCCCGTTCATCGGCATCAAGCTGATCGACATGTTTATTACCGGCGTCAAGCTGATATAGGGAAGATCTGGTATCGACAAGATCGAATCGAGAGAGCAATGAAGAAAAATCTTATTACAGCGGTACTCATGACCATCGCGACGACCATCCTGCTGGGAATCCTGTATCCCCTGCTGGTGACCGGACTCGCGCAACTGATCTTCCCCAAGCAGGCCAACGGTCAGCTCATCCAGGGTAAGGACGGAGTGGTAGTTGGTTCGCGGCTCATTGGGCAGCCATTTTCGGGGCCGGGCTACTTTCGTTCGCGGCCCTCCGCCGCGGGCGCCGCAGGCTACGATGCCAGCGCCTCCAGCGGCTCAAATCTCGGACCGACCAACGCGCAGTTGATTGCTCGCGTCAGTGGAGACGTTGCCAAACTGCAAGCCGAAAATCCCGGAACTCCCATCCCGGTCGATCTGGTGACGACGTCGGGTTCAGGGCTCGATCCGCACATTTCGCCAGCGGCGGCGGAGTTTCAGATTCGCCGCGTGGCGTCGGAACGCAAGATTCCAGAAGCGGACGTCGCGCGCCTGGTTCTTGAGAACTCTGAGAACCGGCAATGGGGATTCCTGGGCGAGCCGCGCGTGAACGTACTCGAACTCAATCTTGCGCTCGAAGCCCGGTACGGGCGTGTTCGCTAGGAGTCGGTTTGAAAGTCGGGTCCGGAGGGCCGAGAAAATCTCGCGCTTTAATAAACGATTGCGGTGGAGACCAAGGCGAAAGCCCAATAGAGAATGTTTTCTGAGCATGTAACGACGCCTCGGTCGGTCTGCTCCTAATTAGGGTTGATGGATCTCTACAGCGCACTTCAATACGTGTTGTTTGTGGCCATCGTCACCATCCTGGTGAAGCCCTTGGGCGGGTACATGGAACGGGTCTTTTCCAGGCAGCGGACCGTGCTTGATCGTTTATTTCTTCCGGTTGAGCGGCTCCTCTATCGCATCACCGCGGTTGATCCTAATCTGGAGATGACGGGCAAGGAGTATGCGACGTGTTTTGTGCTGTTTGGCCTTGCCGGCACGCTGCTGTTGTATGGCATTCTCAGATTGCAGCAGTTTCTTCCCTGGTTCTTCCCCCAGTACCACACGACGCCGTTATCCCCAGATCTGGCTCTGAATACGGCGATCAGCTTCTCGACGACCACTACTTGGCAGGCCTACGCAGGCGAGAACACGGTGAGCTATTTCAGCCAGATGGTGGGACTCTGCGCGCAGAACTTCCTGGCCGGCGCTGCGGGGTTAGCAGTGGGGATTGCCTTTATACGAGGCCTTGCCCGGCAACTCTCCGACACGCTCGGCAATTTTTGGGTTGATCTGACGCGCGCCCTCCTCTGGATACTTTTGCCGGGAGCATTAATAGGCGCCGTACTGCTGGTCTGGCAGGGTGTTCCGATGAACTTCCACCCCTATACCGTCGCCACTACCGTCGAGGAAACCCGGCAGGTCATAGCGCAAGGTCCGGTAGCTGCACTGGAGATCATCAAGAGTCTCGGCACGAACGGCGGTGGCTTCTTTAACGCGAATGGGGCTCATCCGTATGAGAACCCCACGCCGCTCACAAATTTTATCGAAATGTTGGCGATCGTGCTCCTGCCTGCGGCACTCACTAACACATTCGGCAGGATGGTTGGCCAGCCTCGACAAGGATGGCTTCTCTACAACGTGATGGTGTTTCTGTTCGGCTGCGGGCTGATCTTCGTACATCACTTTGAACAAAGAGGTTCCCAACTCGCGAATGTGGATTTCCGAAATAGTCGCGTCCAGTCGGGTGGGAACATGGAAGGGAAAGAGGTGCGCTTCGGCATCGGCGGTTCGACCCTCACGGCTGTCGTTACCTCCAACACGGCCACGGGATCATACAACTCAATGGACGACAGCTACACCTCGCTCGGCGGCATGGTTTTGCTATTAAACATGATGCTCGGAGAACTCGTATTCGGAGGTCTGGGGACTGGTCTATACAGCATGGTCATGGCCGCTGCGATCGCTGTGTTTCTAGCGGGACTAATGGTTGGGCGCACGCCTGAATACCTGGGAAAGAAGATAGGGCCTGCGGAGAACAAAATGATCATGCTGTACGCTTTGGCCGCGCCGCTGTTGGTCCTCCCACTCACCGCGATTGCCGTGAGCACGAGGGCTGGACTGTCCGGGTTGACGGTCAACGGCGGCCCGCATGGTTTTACTGAAATTCTGTTTGCTTATACTTCCTGCTTCGCCAACAATGGCCAAAACTTTGCCGGTCTGAGCGCGAACACTCCCTTTTACAACCTCACTACAGCATTGCCCATGATGGTGGGCAGGTTCGGCTTGGCCATTCCTGCATTGGCATTGGCAGATCGATTTGGTCGTCAGAGAAGTACCCCTTCTTCGTCGGGAACGCTTCCGACCCATTCTTTTTCGTTCGGGGTCCTACTCACAACCTGTTTGATAACGATGGTGGCCCTGAGCTATCTTCCTACCTTGGCCCTCGGTCCCGTACTGGAACGATTGCTCTTGGGAAGATAAAGCGTCTGTCAGGTCCGCAGTTTGCGGATGGCGAAACTGGATCGGGCTGCGAAGAAGATTAAATTGTAGTCGTCGAGATCGCTAAACCGAATGCTAACGAATCGCAAAGTAGTTCACTCTTCTTCAGGCACTGTACAACACCGTTTCTTGGAACTCTGACAACGGAAATGCTGGTAAAAAAGGAGTGGAGCAATGCCCGAGTCCATTGACTGGCCGCCGACCCATCCGACGCGGCATCGACGCCGCCGCTTCCTTGTTCTTCTGGTCGTCTTTGCCAGCATCTTCTTCGGCGGTCGGACGGCGCTGTCTTATTACGTGGACATGCTCTGGTTCCGGTCGCTCGGGTACGGGAGCGTGTTCTGGAAGACGCTGAGCCTTCAGTGGGGAATCTTCGCGGCCTTTACAGCAGTTACATTTCTCATTCTGTACGGATCGTTCCTCGCTCTGAAACGAGCGCATCTCCCCGATCTGCCGAGCGGGCACACGATTTTCATCGGCGGAAAGCCGTTGAAGCTGCCGGTTGAGCCTGTCCTGCGCCTCGGAGCGCTCGGCATTTCGCTCGTCATTGCGGCTGCAACCGGCGCCAGCATGATGGTGGAGTGGCCCACGCTCGCGCTCTTTTGGTACGCAGCTCGCACCACCGGCAACATCATCGACCCGATTTTTGGCAAGCCGCTGAACTTTTTTCTCTTCGCCCTGCCCGCTTGGCAGCTCATTGCTGGCTGGCTGCTGACGCTGGCCGTGATTACCTGCTTGCTTGCCGTTTTCTTCATCTTCATCACAGGCGGAACTCGTGTGCTCGCCGGCCGTCTCAGCCGCTACGTCAGGTTACCTTGGCGCGGACTTTCCGTCACGCTTGCGTTTCTGTTGCTGATCCTCGCGATGCGTGTGTATATCGGCCGGTTCGAGTTGTTGCTCGATGATCATACGATCTTCGGGGGTGTGACCTACACGGAAGCGCACGTCACGCTCACGGGGCTGCTCATCGTCTGCGCTGCGCTGCTGCTCGGCGCCATGATCGCAGTCGTCAACGCTGTGCGGGTGCCACGCGGGCGCTGGCTGGTTGCGGCGATCCTGCCGGCCGCGGTCTGTTATATCGTCGTCCAAGCAGTCGGCTGGTACGTCAGCAGCTTGATCGTCAAACCGAACGAGTTGGTTCGCG
>Ga0073928_10010906_pt1 | contig 10693 bp, 6 predicted proteins | sample PaiPotPPA55metaG_FD_76969 | JGI IMG/M metagenome (GOLD analysis project Ga0073928, IMG submission 76969) | Iron sulfur acid spring bacterial and archeal communities from Banff, Canada, to study Microbial Dark Matter (Phase II) - Paint Pots PPA... ...
CGAGCACCAGTTTTTTTCTTCTGCGATCGTCCTGACGGCAGAGGCGCCGACGAAGGATATTGAATTCCGGCTTAGCCCTGAGGCAGGTATTGTCGGTGTGGTTCTGGACGAGGCGGGAGAGCCGGTGCGAAATGCGCAGGTGACGCTGCAGCATGTGCCGCGGCGTAGTCCCGGAGGTCCGCAGCCTGTGGGCAATATGCGAGGAGTGGCACGCACGGACGACCGCGGTATGTATGAGTTGCCAAATCTTTCTCCGGGAGAGTATCGCCTGAGCGTCCGGGCTCAACCGTGGTACGCGGCAAACGTTCAGGCAAGGGGCGGAAGTGACAACGATGCCACTTCGCTCGATCCGTCGCTGGACTTCGCTTATCCCGCGACGTGGTTTCCTGGTGTCAGCGATCCCGCGCTCGCCGAGACGATGGTTCTGCACGCAGGCGAGACTCGGCAGGCTGACTTTCATCTGGTCCCGATGCCGTCGATTCATATGCGCATCCTGGTTCCGCCCAGAGTGAGCAATGGGACCAACACGCCTTCTGTGCCTGCGTTTCCTATTTTCCAGCAGGTGAATTCGGGGGAGGGCGGTCCGGGTTTTGTTCAGATCTCGACGCGGTTCGATCAGCAGGGCCAGATCGATGTGGGAGGACTGATGCCGGGACTGTACCAGGTACGGCTGGCCGGGCAAAGCCAGGAGGGTCATATTGCCCTGGTGGAAGTGAGCGCCAACTCGGCACGCACGCTCGACCTGAGCACCCCTCCGCGCGATATGGCAAGGATTACGGTTCACGTGGATGGCATTGCGGATTTGGATTCGAATGCCAAGGCGGGACGTAACGGCGGAGTGCAGGTCACTCTGATCGACAACGACACCCACCGCGGAAGCTTTTCCTCCAACGGCAATGAAGGTGGAGGCCCCGCGTTGGGACGCCGCGATCAGAGAGATCCCAGCGCGGAGCGCATTCTTGAGGCTCCGCCCGGGCGTTATGAGGTTGTGCTGCAGGGCCAGCCGAATATCTTTCTCACCGGACTGACTGCCAAAGGAGCCGGGGTCACGGGACGATATGTCACCGTGGGTGCGGGCGAGTCGACGCTGACGGTTCATGCTGCGAGTGGCCGCGCGAGCCTTCGTGGGGTGGCGACGCTTGACGGAAGACCGCGTGCCGGGGCGATGGTTCTGCTGGTTCCCATCACGATTGAAGATCGCAACTCGATCACCTTTTTACGCCAGGATCAGACGAACACGGATGGAAGCTTCGATGTGGCAAACATCATTCCCGGAGAGTACATTCTGGTCGCGATCGATCACGGATGGCAGATCAACTGGGGAGATGCCTCCACGCTGCGACGGTATCTGATGCAAGGCGTTCCGGTCGATTTAAAATCGTCCGCGCTGGTGAAACAGAACGTCACCGCGCAGGCTCCTTGAGTGGTTGGGGCGGCCGGTTGAACTGCGGGTAACGATGCAACTGTGTTAGATTCAGAAAAGGCCCGCAATACCGCGGAGAGATGGCCGAGTGGCTGAAGGCGCACGCTTGGAAAGCGTGTATACCGCAAGGTATCCAGGGTTCGAATCCCTGTCTCTCCGCCATATCTGGTCCATAGACATCCGAGAAAATCCTACAGCATCCTCCAAACCTCAGCTTTTGCACGTTTACGATAATGTGCGTCCAGGTACGTCCTACTGCGGTTGGGGAAAGCCATGCTTTGCAAGGGGTACTTCTGGGGGGATTCTGTTCTCGACATGGGGGTATTTTCTCTTTGCAGGGTTTAGACGGCTATGACACTGACAGACACTGCAATCAAAAAGGCAAAAGCGCGAGAGAAAGCCTACAGCATGAGCGACGGCGAGGGGCTGTATCTCTGAATCACTCCGGCAGGGGGAAGACTCTGGCGGTGGGGGTATCGGTTTGAGCGCAGAGAAAAGCTCATGTCCTACGGGAAATATCCCGACGTGTCTCTCGCACAAGCGAGAGAACGTCACAAGGAAGCCCGGAAGCTGCTGGCCGATCGCATCGACCCAATGGCACATCGCAAGGCTGAGAAAGCAGCACGGCAAGAATCGGATACGAATTCTTTCCAGAACGTAGCCGCCCTGTGGCTCGAACACTGGCAGGACGGGAAAAGCTCGCGCCATGTTGCACAAGTGAAACGGCGCATAGACGCAGATGATATTCGCGTATGTTAGCGGTTATCTAGTCGCAATGGCGGGACGTGACGTAGATACTGTGAGGATGAGTTCACCTACAGCAGCTACTCTGGGCGAGATCGGATTGCCTATGCCGATGCGCGACCTGGCATCGCGCGCCTGGGATGTAATCATTGTGGGAGCAGGCCACAACGGACTTGCCTGCGCGGCCTATCTGGCGCGGGCGGGTAAGCGAGTGGCTGTGCTGGAAAGCCGGCCACGTGTAGGTGGAGCGTGCACGATCGAGGAGCCTTTTCCCGGCGTACGCATGTCTCCGTGCGCCTATCTTGCCGGGCTGCTGCATCCGGTGGTTGTCACGGAACTGGATTTGCCTGCGCGCGGCTTTGAATGGAGTCCGGCGACTAACGGACTGTTCGTCCCCTTCCTCGATGATTCCAGCATTCAGTTATGGGACGACGACAAGCGGTGCGAAGATGAGATTCGAGCCTTCGCTCCAGGTGACGTCGAGGGCTGGCGCGCGATGAGCGATGTGATTCGCCGGTTGCGCGATGCATTGCGTCCCCCCAGCGAGAGAGATCTGTGGATCGGCGAGGCTCCGACGCGGGAACAGATTGACGAACGGCTGGGTGGAGACGAAGAGGCGCGACGGCTGCTCTTTGAATGGTCGATGGCTGAATTCGTTGAGCATTATCTGGCCGATGAGCGGCTGCAGACGGCTTACCTTGGGCAGGGAGTGATTGGAACGAATGCGAGCCCATTCGACGCAGGGACGGCATCGATTCGGTTTCATCATGCTTCCGGCCGGCTGGGCGGAATGGCGGGAATGTGGGGCTATGTGAAGGGCGGCATGGGCATGGTCTCGTTCTACTTCTGCGATGCCGCGCGCGAGGCGGGAGCTATAGTTGCGACCGGGGTTTCTGTTTCGCAGATTCTGCCGGGAGAAGGGGTTGCCCTCGAAGGCGGCGAGCGGATGTATGCGCCAGTCGTGATCTCGAACGCCGACCCGCGGCAGACCCGAAGGTTGCTTGGAGCTGCCGCGGACGCGGGATGGAGCGCGCGCGTGGAGGAGATTCCGATGGAGGGATGCACGGTGAAGTTGAATGTGCTGCTGCGGGAGCTGCCCGACTTCATTGCCCGTCCGGGGAGGGATCAACCGCACCACTACGGACAGATCAATGCGCCTCTTACGAAATCCGAGTGGAAGGCCGGCTTTGCCGCAGCACGGCGAGGTGAGCTCCCGGAGCATCTGTGGTGCGAGGTGTACTTCCAGAGTGTGCACGATGCAACCGTCGCACCGACCGGGCTGCACACCATGAGCGTCTTTGCGCAATATGTTCCCTACAGTTTTTCGCGCGGAACATGGGAGGAACGGCACGACGAGGTTCGCAGGCTGGCGCTTGGATCTCTGGGGCGATTCTGCTCCAACATGGAGCGCGCGGTCGTGGATGCGCAGGTGCTGGGTCCTCCCGATATCGAGCGCAAGGTGGGCCTCACCGGCGGGCACATCTTCCAGGGCGAGTGCCTGCCTCCATTTATGTGGTCCAATCGGCTTTCCGCACGCACGCCAATGAGGGGCGTCTATCTTTGTGGAGCCTGTACGCATCCGGGTGGAAGCGTGATCGGCATCAATGGCCGCAACGCCGCAATGGCTGTTTTGAAGGACATGGGAGAGATTCAGCTTCAGGCTCGTGAGTGACTCAGATATGCTCGGCTCTCGTATCTAAAAGCTTCCGAAGGTGGTGTAACTCCCCGGTTCCTGGGAATGCAGGTTGGCCTGCTATCGATAGCAGCCCGGCAGAAGGAGTAATGTATCACGGAGAAAGGAATTGGGAATAGAAGCGATGCTTGTCGCCGGCTTTGCATCCAAGTGTGAATGGTCCGGTTACGCTGACCGATCTAAATAATTACGAGGTGAAAGATGAAGAAAATAATTTTGACGGTGGCTTCGCTGGGCATGATTTCGATGCTGGTTTCGTTGGTGCCGGATATTCGACGCTATCTTCGGATACGCGCGATGTAAGCCTGGGCCCGCGCTCCCCTGTGTGTTGCGTAACGCGGCGTCTTAGGGCAAATATGGACGCGTGAATTTTCTATGCGGCACTCTGTTCCGCATTGAAGGGAAGCCATCGTCGCCATGGGACCTCCTCGTCGCCCGACTCGCAAATCGCAGCCTATCTCAGAGATCGACGTCCTCTGGATAACTGCCGGCCTGGGCTGCGATGGGGACACAATCGCTATGACCGCGGCCACGCAACCCAGCATTGAGGATATTGTCCTGGGAGCGCTGCCCTGGATTCCCAAGGTCCGCTTCCATAATCCATTTCTCGCGTCAGAGAATGGAGACGACTTCATGAAGACTTTCTATCTGGCGGCGGAGGGCAAGCTAAACCCCTTCATCCTGGTGCTGGAGGGATCAGTCCCGAATGAAGGTAATAAGGAGGAGGGCTACTGGGCGTCGTTCGGCACGGATCGTGCCACTGGTCAGCCGATTACGACATGTGAATGGATTGATCGGCTGGCGCCAAAAGCGTGGGCAATCATCGCTGCGGGAACGTGCTCGACATATGGCGGCATTCACGCGATGGAAGGAAATCCAACCGACTGCATGGGGCTGCCTGATTATCTTGGCTGGCGGTGGCGGTCGAAGGCGGGCATTCCAATCGTTTGCGTTCCGGGATGCCCGGTTCAACCCGACAATCTTATGGAGACGCTATTGTATTTACTGCACATGGCTGCCGGGCGCGCGCCGATGATTCCACTCGACGAGGGCCTACGCCCTACGTGGCTCTTCGGCAGCACCTTGCATGAAGGTTGCGATCGCGGCGGCTACTACGAGCAGGCACAGTTTGCGGAAGAGTACGGATCGCCGCTGTGCATCGTGAAGCTCGGGTGCTGGGGACCGGTTGTGCAGTGTAATGTGGGCAAGCGCGGTTGGATGGGTGGCATTGGCGGATGCCCGAATGTCGGCGGCATCTGCATCGGATGCACGATGCCTGGATTTCCAGATAAGTTTATGCCGTTCATGGATCAGCCGCCCGGCTCGCTGCTGTCTTCGGCGGCCGTTCAGACATATGGACGGGCTATCCACGCGCTGCGGCGGTTTACGCAGGCTTCGCTGAACAAGGAGCCTAGCTGGCGACAACAACGGCGCAGCGCCCCCGGCAACAAAAGTGACGTTGGGACAGCAATCTAATGGCGGATACGCAGTCAAACACGTGACGTGGAGTGAGCGATGTCTTCGTTAGTGCAGACCGTCCGAAAACGAAGGAGCAGCACCAAAAGTCAGATCGCTGATGCTCGTCAAGGACTGCCAGATATTGCAGAAGCGGAAGCTGTGCTTCTCGATCTGGCGAAAGTTTTCTCCGATCCGGCTACGGGTCGTGCGTACGTCCTGAATGGTCTAGCCGAAAAGCGCAAAGAGCCGGCTGCGGATGTGCACGCGCCAAACCTTGAGGCCAAATATCGTGCTCTGCTGGAGCAGATTCCAGCGGTCGTGTTTATGGCTTATCTCGATCGAGGTATCAGCGAAGCATATGTCAGTCCGCAGATCGAAGCTGCGCTCGGCTACTCGCGAGAAGAGTGGCTGGAAGATCCGGTTCGCTGGTATCAGCACATTCACCCCGATGATAAGCAGCGCTGGAGTCTGGAAGCCGCTGAGATGTTTCTTTCGGGCAAGCCTTTGCGATCCGCATATCGAGTCATCGCGCGCGATGGCCGCGTCATCTGGTTTCATTGCGACGCCAAGATGATGCGGCGGGAGGATGGTCGCCCCTGGTTCATTCATGGCGTAGCCTTCGACATTTCCGATCTCAAACGTGTGGAAGAGGAACTCCAGGAAGAACGCAATTTCGTTTCAGCAATTCTAGATACGGTGGGAGCGCTGGTTGTGGTTCTTGATAGTGACGGACGCATTCTGCGGTTCAATCCGGCATGCGAACTGACAACTGGATATTCCATGGCGGAGGTTCAGGGCAAGTGTCTTTGGGACTTGTTCTTGGTTGCGGAGGAGGCTGACCGCTTCAGGGCGGTTTTCGAGTTGCTCCGCACGGATCTTCTGCCGCGTGACTATCAAAGCTGCTGGGTTACGCGGCATGGAGACCAGCGATTGATTGCATGGACGAGTACGCTGCTGCCGGGCAATCGAGACACATCCAACTACATCATCACGACCGGCATCGATATCACTGAACGGAAGCATTTGGAAAAAGCGATTCTGGACATAAGTGCGAGGGAACAACGTCGAATTGGCCAGGACCTGCACGATGGTCTAGGCCAACATCTGACAGGGATCGCGTTCATGGCCAAGGTGCATGAAGCAAAGTTGGCAGAACAGAAAAAGTCAGAGGCGGAGGAAGCAGCCAAGATTGTGAAGCTCGTGAACGAGGCGATCCATAAGACCCGCGAATTGGCCAGGGGGCTGCTTCCGGTGGTTTCGGATTCACAGGGCCTGATGTCTGCATTGCAGCTATGGGCGGCGGAGGTAGAAGACCTCTTCGGAGTCTCATGCTGCTTTCAATGTGAAAAGCCTGTCCTCATTCACGATGACACGATGGCCACACATCTCTATCACATCGCTCAGGAGGCCGTGAATAACGCGATTAAACATGGGAACGCAGAGAAGATCCTGATTCAGTTGACGGCCGAACAAAGCCGGGGCACATTGGTGATACGAGACGACGGTAAAGGTATTGCGAAAGATCCTGCGGGCGCGCATGGTATAGGGCTGCACATCATGAATTACCGGGCAGGAATGATCGGCGGAGTTCTTGAAGTACGGCGAGATACGCCTCGTGGAACGATGGTCACCTGTCTTTTTCCGGTGAAAGATGGTGAATAGCATGCGCATGGCTGAAACTACCAAGTCGCAGGGCGCCACGCGAGTGAGGAAGAAGACCGTCTTCGTGGTGGATGACCATCCCCTCTTGCGTCAAGGGTTGGCGCTATTGATTAACCGGGAACAGGACCTTATGGTTTGCGGCGAGGCGGAAGAGGCGCAGACCGCGATGAGAGCCATCGCCGCAAAGAGACCAGACATCCTGATCGCGGATATCTCACTGAATGGTCCTGATGGACTGGACCTTCTGAAGGGTCTACGGGCATCCTATCCGGATCTTCCTGTGCTTATCCTCTCGATGCATGATGAGTCGATCTATGCGGAGCGCGCGCTGCGGGCTCGCGCCAATGGCTACATTATGAAGCAGGAGGCCACTGAGAAGGTGCTGGTCGCCGTGCGTCGCATTCTCAGCGGCGATATTTACCTCAGCGATCGAATGGCGAATAAACTGCTGCACCAATATCTCAGCGGCTCTGCCGCGGATATGAGCTCCCGGCTGTCCGCGCTCTCTGATCGCGAGCTTGAGGTGTTTCGTTTAATCGGCGACGGCCGCAGTACGCGGCAGATCGCGGAAAAACTGCACCTCAGCATCAAGACAGTCGAAACATATCAGGCTCATATCAAAGAGAAATTATCTCTACGCAGCGGGCGAGAGCTTGTGCAGCACGCGGTTCAATCGACGATCAACGAGAAGACAAGTTGAGAGAAATCATACTGCAGAAAGGCCGCAAAGGCTCGCCCACGGGGATTTATAGCTAAAGCGTCGCTTGGCGCTATGGACGAACATTCGTTTGAGCAGACGAAAGGTGCCTATCTTGGATTTTTTTGCTGTGTCTCATCAGGAAATCCCCTATGAAGCAACAGGTATTTGTATGAAGAAGAAATAGGGCCTGTCCTGCTTGTGAATCGACTTCGGCGTCTGTTCTTATGGCTCGTCCGTTGATTGAGTGGTGTTCGAAGAACACCCGCCACATAGTCTGCGGACATGCGAAATACCTGAAGAGGAGAGTCCAGCCTATGACAGCGGACAACGCGCCTTACGGTCGAGTTACACAAAAGAAACCTGCCGTAGCGGAAGTGCACATCGTCTGGATCACGGCTGGCCTGGGCTGTGATGGAGACTCGGTGTCGATTACTGCGGCGACACAACCCAGCATTGAGGATGTTCTTTTGGGCGCAATTCCCGGCTTGCCAAAGGTGCATCTGCACAATCCTGTTCTCGCTTATGAGAATGGCAGCGATTTCCTCAATTTTTATTATCAGGCTGAACAGGGAAAGCTTGACCCCTTCGTTCTGGTGGTGGAGGGTTCCATTCCGAACGAGAAGATCAAGAAAGAGGGCTACTGGGCTGCGGTCGGAACGGACTCCCACACGGGTCAACCGATTACGACGAACGAATGGATTGACCGCCTCAGTCCGAAGGCGCTCGCTGTTGTTGGCTGCGGTACATGCGCCACCTATGGCGGCATTCATGCGATGGAGGGCAATCCCACGGGTGCTATGGGGCTAGCCGATTACCTGGGATGGGGTTGGAAATCAAAAGCGGGACTTCCGATCGTGAATGTCCCCGGCTGCCCGGTCCAGCCGGACAACTTCATGGAAACCGTTCTGTACCTGCTGTATCAAGTTGCAGGGCTCGCCCCGATGATTCCTCTTGACGATCAGCTGCGACCCACATGGCTGTTTGGGAAGACCGTGCATGAGGGCTGCGATCGGGCTGGATACTACGAGCAGGGCGATTTCGCCACCTCTTACAGTTCTCCCAAATGCATCGTGAAGCTTGGCTGCTGGGGACCGGTGGTGAACTGCAATGTACCCAAGAGGGGCTGGATGGCCGGGATCGGCGGCTGTCCCAATGTCGGCGGCATCTGCATCGGCTGTACGATGCCTGGCTTCCCCGATAAGTTTATGCCGTTCATGGACGAGCCTCCAGGCGCAAGAATCTCCAGCGCAGCGATCGGCACCTATGGCAAGGCGATCAGGGCGCTCCGGTCGATGACCAGTTCTACCGTGAACAAAGAGCCTAAGTGGCGGCATCCTCGTGCCGAACTTACAACTGGGTATAACCAAAGATCCTACTACTAACCGAAGACAGATAAAGGAGCCTCGGATGGGCACGCTTGCCGTTGAAGAAAGACAGATTGCCGGAGAGCCCGGCAAGTTAGTGGAGATGAACTGGGATCCGATCACTAGGATCGTGGGCAGCCTCGGAATTTTCACCAAGATCGACTTCGGGTCGCGCCGCGTGGCTGAGTGTCACAGCACGTCGTCGATCTTTCGCGGCTACAGCATTTTCATGAAGGGAAAAGATCCTCGAGACTCTCACTTTATTACCAGCCGCATATGCGGCATCTGCGGTGACAACCACGCAACATGCGCCACCTATGCGCAGAACATGGCCTTTGGAGTAAAGCCACCGCCGATTGCGGAATGGATTGTCAATCTGGGCGAGGCTGCGGAGTACATGTTCGACCACAATATCTTCCAGGACAATCTGGTAGGGGTGGACTTCTGCGAAAACATGGTAAAGGAAACAAATCCTGGCGTGTGGGAGAAGGCGCTGACCACAGCGTCCCCGCGCGCGGGCATACATGGTTACCGCACCATCTCGGATATCATGACCGCGCTGAATCCTTTCACCGGGGCCTTCTATCTTGAGGCGCTGCAGATGAGCCGTTTGACCCGGGAGATGTTCTGCCTGATGGAAGGACGCCATGTGCATCCATCCACGCTCTATCCAGGCGGAGTGGGTACGGTGCCGACGATTCAACTCTTCACGGATTACATCGTACGTCTGATGAAGTACGTGGAGTTCATGAAAAAAGTCGTGCCACTGCATGACGATCTGTTCGATTTTTTCTATGAAGCGCTTCCTGGCTATGAAGAGGTTGGCAGACGGCGAATTCTTCTCGGTTGCTGGGGGTCGTTTAACAATCCTGACGTGTGCGACTATACCTACGAGAAGATGACGGATTGGGGTCGCGCAATGTTCGTCACTCCGGGTGTTGTGGTGGACGGAGAACTAGTCACCACAGATCTAGTGGACATCAACCTGAACATCCGCATCTTGCTGGGTAGTTCTTACTATGACGATTGGGAGAACGCAGAGACCTTTGTGAAGAAGGATCCGCTGGGGAATCCTGTCGATCAACGGCACCCGTGGAATCAGAGCACGTTCCCGAAGCCGCAGAAGCGGGACTTCGCGGGTAAATACACATGGGTCATGTCTCCCAGATGGTATGACAAGCGCACGAAGGACTATCTTGCGCTCGATACCGGCGGCGGTCCGATTGCCCGTTTCTGGGCAACTGCTCTGGCGGGCATTGTAGACATTGGCTACGTCAAGGCCACTGGTCAAAGTGTAAAGATCTACCTGCCAAAGACGATGTCGCTGCCTGAGGTCGAGTTGGAATGGAAGATTCCCAAGTGGAGCAATGCTATCGAACGTGATCGTGCGCGCACGTATTTCCAGGCCTATGCTGCCGCGGCCGCACTGCACTTCGCCGAACAGGCGTTGGCGGAGCTGCATGCCGGCAGAACGAAAACCTGGAACGACTTCAAGGTGCCGGAAGAAGGGATAGGCTGCGGCTTCCACGAGGCTGTTCGCGGTGTGTTGTCGCATCATGTAGTGATTCGTAATCACAAGATTGCCAATTATCATCCATATCCTCCGACGCCCTGGAACGCGAATCCCCGCGATATCTATGGCACGCCCG
>Ga0073928_10010909_pt1 | contig 10692 bp, 6 predicted proteins | sample PaiPotPPA55metaG_FD_76969 | JGI IMG/M metagenome (GOLD analysis project Ga0073928, IMG submission 76969) | Iron sulfur acid spring bacterial and archeal communities from Banff, Canada, to study Microbial Dark Matter (Phase II) - Paint Pots PPA... ...
CGCACCAACCAGCGCACCGGAGCGGCCATCGATCCAATAATGTAACGGCTGACGCCGCCCGCCAGGTGAGCGTCGTAGCAACTCGGATCGACCGCGAGAAGTTGCTTGGACCAGGACGTCGCCTCCTTGGTGTAATGAAGTGCCGCCAAATTTCGCTTTTCGATGAGGGCGGCAAAGTCCGAGCGCAGGCCGGCGGCAAACGTCATCGCCAGAAGCGCGTCCCGGTCTCGCGGATCGTGGCTCAGCCTGGACTTCGCCAGGTCTTCAGCACGGCTGAGCTGCTGGTCGAAACGCGCGCGTTTTCCCGGGTCGGCCTCATATTTCTTGCGCGCGCCGAAGACCGAGTCGTCCGCATAGAACTGCGCCTCCAGCACGCCGAGCCGGTTGAATTCGGAAAACAAAATGCCGGCCGCCTCGCTCGCCGGCCCCATGGGATTCTCAGGGTTCAGTTTTTCCCACGACTCGAATTCTTTTTGCCCGCCGGTAAAATCCAGATCGTAGAGCCGCCGGAATCCATGATCAAGCCCCGCCGAGGGCAGGTCGGCAAAAACGTGCGGAACAGTCATCAGCACAAAAGCGGCTGTAACAAACACTGCGACCTGTACATCTCTTGTATGAGGTTTAAGGCGACGTAGAACCGTAATGAGGAGTCCTGACATGTCTTGAGTTAGATGCGTCTTTCGACATTATCGGCGGAAGCCGAGCACAAATCCACATCTTCTGGCAAACTGCTTGACGGTGACCCTGTGAGTGATGATCTTCGTTATGCGCCGGGCTGGCCCGGAATCGAGCCTCGCTGGACTTCGAGCGCCAAGACCGGCGTAGGCACGGCGCTGAGCCTCCAGAGCAGACTTTGGTTCACGCTAAGCCATGGCATTCTCAATGAGATCTATTTCCCCCGCGTGGACCAAGCCTGCACCCGCGACTTCGGCCTGATTGTCACCGATGGTCGTGAGTTCTTCTCCGAAGAGAAACGCCATTGTACCTTCCAGAACCTTCCCATCGAACCGGGAGTCCCTGCCTACCAACTGACTAACACATGCGAGACCGGCCGATACCGGATCGAAAAGGAAGTGCTGACCGATCCGTGGCGAAACGTGGTATTGCAAAAAATTCGGTTCGTGCCGCAACAGGGAAATCTGCACGACTACCGCCTATATGCACTGTTGGCGCCGCACCTGGCTAATTTCGGATCAGGCAATACCGGCTGGGTCGGCGATTACAAGGGAACGCCGATGCTCTTTGCCCAGCGCGATTCCTGCGCGCTCGCCCTGGCCTGTTCCGCGCCGCTGCCGAGGCGTTCCGTCGGATTTGCCGGCACATCGGATGGCTGGCAAGACCTGGCGCAGAATTTTCAGATGACCTGGGAGTACGACCGCGCGGAAAACGGAAACATCGCGCTGACCGCTGAAATCGAGCTGGCCGCCTGCAACGGCGAGTTCATCCTTGCGCTTGGCTTTGGCGGAATCTGGGCGGAAGCCGGGCAGCAAGCCCTCTCTTCCCTGCTCACTTCTTATGCGACTACACGCAAAGATTACGTCCTACACTGGCAGAACTGGCAGCGGACACTGAAGCAGCTCGACGAGAAGCCGCGGGAAAAAGACTTGTACCGAGCCAGCGTGGCGGTTCTGCGCACCCACGAATCCAAGGACTTTCTCGGCGGAATCATCGCCAGCCTCTCCATTCCCTGGGGCTTCAACAAGGGCGACGAGGACCTCGGCGGCTATCACCTTATCTGGCCGCGCGATCTGGTCGAGAGTGCTGGCGGATTGCTGGCAGCCGGCGCCCAGGACGACGCTCTCCGCGTGCTGCATTATCTTGAGGCCACGCAGGAGGCCGCCGGATATTGGGCACAGAACATGTGGTTGGATGGGCGTCCCTACTGGAGCGGCTCGCAAATGGATGAGACCGCCTTTCCGATTTTGCTGGTCGATCTGCTGCGCCGCGAAGCACCCCGCTGCTTCGGTGAAAGCGATCGCTGGTGGCCGATGGTGCGCAAAGCAGCGGCGTTCATCGTCGCCAACGGTCCGGTCACGCAGCAGGATCGCTGGGAAGAAGACGGCGGCTATTCGCCCTTCACGCTGGCAGCCGAAGTCGCTGCTCTGCTGGTTGCCGCCGATCTCGCGGAGATGATGGGTCAGCCTTACCCCGCCGAATTTCTGCGCCAGATGGCCGACACATGGAACGACAACATCGAACGCTGGACCTACGCCGTGAACAGCGATCTAGCCCGGCAGCTTGGCGTGGAAGGCTACTACGTGCGCATTACGCCCGACGACGGAGACGGAGCCGCCTCGCCCCTGCAAGGATTCGTTCCCATCAAAAATCGCGTCATCGGCCGTTCGAATGCGCCAGCGGTGGAGATCGTCAGTCCCGATGCGCTGGCTCTGGTGCGCTTCGGCTTGCGCGCGCCCGACGATCCGCGAATGTTGAACACGATCAAGGTCGTCGATCAACTGTTGCGCGTAAAACTTCCGCAAGGTCCAGGCTGGTATCGCTATAACGGCGACGGATACGGAGAGCACGAGGATGGATCTCCATACGACGGCACTGGAGTTGGCCGCCCCTGGCCGCTCCTGGCGGGTGAGCGAGCCCACTACGAACTGGCTGCGGGACGCGCCGCCTCCGCCGAGGCGCTGTTAGGCGTGATGGAAAATTCGACGGGAGCAAGCCGCCTGATTCCCGAACAAGTATGGGACACAACCGACATCCCGGAGCGTGAGCTGTTCGCGGGAAAAGCGTCGGGTTCGGCGTGCCCGCTGGTGTGGGCTCATTCCGAATACATCAAGCTGCGGCGGTCGCTAGTCGATGGCAAGGTCTTCGATCAGCCCCCGCAAACCGTGGAACGCTATTTAACCAGAAAGATATCGGCACAGTACTTCAACTGGCGCTTTAACAACAAGCCGCGCACGCTACCTTGCGGAAAGAAGCTGCGCCTTCTGCTGATGGAACCAACCATGGTGCACTGGAGTTTCGATGGCTGGCAGACGGTGCGCGACAGCGATTCCAAAGAGAGCGGCTGGAACCTGCAACACGTCGATCTGCCAACAGAAACTCTCCCTGTAGGCCGCCAGATCATTTTCACGTTCTTCTGGAGGAACTCCGGGCGCTGGGAGGGGCGAGACTACCAGGTGACGGTTGAATGACTTGAATATCTCGTAGAGACGCGGCTTGCCGCGTCACTCGACCCGAAACCAGTTTGGAAAGTAGGAAACCGACCCACCTCCGAATCGCCCGATCTCTTTCATTGACGTTTATAGGGACTATAATTGCGCGCACGCAAGTGGCGCACGCATGCCCGTGACCGCTGGATCCCCCATAATCTAAAACAGGTGAAATCGAATCGATGAACTTTTCCGGGAAAGTGGCCCTCATCACGGGCGCAGGCAGCCCGCAGGGAATAGGCTTCGCAACCGCTCGTTTGCTCGCGCAACAGGGATCCAAAATCGCAATCACTTCCACCACAGAAAGAATCGAAGATCGCGCCCGCGAACTCGCTGCGGAAGGCGCCGACGTCTTTTCCTTCCAAGCTGACCTGCGCGATCTTGCGCGCACTCACGCGCTGGTTTCTGACGTCGTCGCCCGTTACGGACGCCTTGATATTCTCGTCAACAACGCCGGCATGACTCAAGTCGGCGGTCCCACCGAGACAACCTCGCTGCCTCTAGCCGAGCTTTCCGAAAAGGACTGGGATTACGGCATCGCGATCAACCTCAAGACCGCTTTCAATGTTACAAAAGCCGTTCTGCCCTTCATGCTGAGAGCGAATTATGGCCGGATCGTGAACGTTTCTTCCACCACCGGCCCAGTCGTCAGCAACCCGCGCGAAACCGCCTACAGCGCGGCCAAAGCGGGCATGGTCGGCCTGAGTCGCAGCCTCGCCCTCGAGGTTGCCCGCCAGGGAATCACGGTGAACTCCGTAGCTCCCGGCTGGATCGAAACCGCATCTTCCACCGGACACGAAATCATCGCTGGTAAAAATACTCCCGTCGGTCGTCCCGGCCGCCCCGACGAAGTCGCCGCAGCGATCGCGTTTCTAGTCTCTGAATCTGCGTCCTACATCACTGGCCAACTGCTCGTCATTGACGGCGGCAACGCGCTGCAGGAGTACAAAGGCCCTCCCGATTCGTACTACTGACCGCGGGCCAGGCTCGATTGCTTTTAGCTAATGGAGCGACGGGCGCCCCGCCCGTCCCGCGGGGCGAGGGCGCACGGCTCTCCACTAGCATCGACACTGATAAACTTTCCTTGTTCACTACTCCTATTCGAGGCAACATTTCGAGGCACCATGCGCATTCTCAGCCCATTTGTTATGGTCGTAGTAATACTGATACTGATACTGATGATGATGAGCGCCCTCGCCATATCCCAAACGCTGCCCGCTCCCGAGGCTATTACTGACCCTAAGCTGATCACCTCCAAGCCCGATGCCCGCGTGGAGAAAAGTCTTTCCATCGACAAGCTCTACATGACGCGCCAAGTCGGCGGTTCGACCTGGTCGCCGGATGGCAAGACGGTCGCCTTCGTCAGCAACCTGAGCGGCCGCAACAATCTTTGGCTCGTTGCATCCGAAGGTGGATGGCCGATGCAACTCACGGTAAGCGATCAGCGCCAGACCAGCCCGACCTGGTCACCCGACGGCAAGTGGATCGCCTACATGTCCGATTACGACGGCGACGAGCAATGGGACATCTTTCTGGTCTCACCGAAAACTGGACAAGTCGTGAACCTCACCAACACGCGCGAGATCGCGGAGGAAAGTCCCGCCTGGTCGCCCGATGGCCGGTATCTCGCCTACATGGTCAAACCGAAGACGTCGTCCGTGTTCGAGATTGACGTTTACGACACGGTCTTGCGCGACGTGAAGCACCTGACCGCCGGAACCGCCAAAGATCGCATGAACGTTGCGCCGATCTGGTCGAAGGACGGTAAGTTCATCGTCTACACGCAAGAGCAATCGAAAGGCACTGACTCGAACGTGTTCCTGGTCGAGGCTGCGAGCGACGTTGCGAGCGCGCAAAGCACGCTTCTAACGCCGCATGACGGCGAACGCACTTACTCGGCCAATGACGTTTCGCCCGACGGCAAGAGTGTTCTGATCACCTCCAATGCCGGAGACGGCTACGACAACGTCGGCTTGCTCGACATCGCAAGCAAGAAAATCCGCTGGCTCACGCAGGACAAATGGGAAATTTCCGGCGAGAGCTTCTCTCCTGACGGCAAGCTTCTGACTTACAACGCGAACGTAGATGGCAACACCGACATCTACCTGTATGACGTAGCATCCGGAAAAGCGCACGCGCTTCCCTTGCCCAGGGGAGTGAACTACGCTGCGGGCAGGCCTTCGCCTTTTACTCGCGATAACTCACGCCTGCTCTACTACCACACGGGCCCAACCGCTCCCGGCGATTTGTGGGTTTACACCTTAAGCGGTGAAGAAGCATTGACTGATCAAGAAGAAAAAAACAAGATCAAGAGCACGCGGGCGGGGGCGCCCGCGCCACACGGCAAATCGCATCAACTAACGCATTCGCTCGTCGGCGGAGTGCGCTCCGAGGACATGGTCGAACCTCAGCTTGTTCATTACCCATCTAAGGATGGCAAGTGGACCATCTCCGCCTTCGTCTATGTGCCCTACAACCTGCCGCGCAATGGCCAACACCCTGCCATCGTCTACGTTCACGGCGGTCCCACGGCGCAGACCATGAACACGTTCAATCGCTTCGTCCAATACATGGCGAACCAGGGCTACATTGTAATTGCGCCCAACTATCGCGGATCGACCGGCTATGGAAAAGAATTCCAGCATGCGAATCTTTTCGATATGGGCGGCGGCGATTTGCAAGATGTCCTCGCGGCCGCCGACTGGATCAAACGGACCGGCTACGTCGACCCGAAAAAACTTATTCTGATGGGCGCCAGCTACGGTGGCTACATGACGATGATGGGCGTCACTAAGGCTCCGGAGGTGTGGGCCGCGGGCGTTCCGATTGTGCCCTTTGTAAACTGGTTCACCGAGATTCAGAATGAAGATCCCGTGCTGCAGCAGTCGGACCTTGCGACCATGGGCGATCCCGAGAAAAATAAGGCGCTCTACGAAGATCGTTCGCCGATCAACTTCGTGGACAAGATCAAAGCGCCGCTATATCTGCTCGCGGGAGGCAACGATCCGCGCTGCCCCAAGGAAGAAGCGCAGCAGGTGGTGGATGCGGTCAAGAAGCGCGGCGGCGTGGTCGAGTACAAAGTCTACGAGAACGAAGGCCACGGCTTCTCAAAAGTAGAAAACCAGATTGACGCATACAAGCGCGTGGCTGACTTTCTGAAAGCCCACGTCCCGCCAGCGGATTGCGGCTGCTCGCTGAATGAGTAACCTCCCGCATAGGGACGGATGCTCCTTCTCCCTCCAACTGGCTCCGCCGGTGCCCTAAGCACCGGAGCCCCACCGTTGGCGAACAAGGTTGAGGTCGGCACTTCCCTTCGGTGAGATTGACGTTGACATGACCATCCATGGAATCTAAGTTGTTCGGAGACCTTCTTTGAGAGTTCGCGTCGGATGCGATGGGAGATGCAGCACCGCAGCGCGCACAGCAAGCTTCTGAGCCGGCAGGAAGACCACTTCATATGGCAGAATCAATAGAAGCGTCGCGGCTGGAATTGTGGAATCGGAACATCTGCCCAAATTGTGGCAAGACTATCCCGCAAGGTACCAAGGTAGGAAGTGGACGCAAGAGCGAAGGCGGCTTCTGTAGCCTTGACTGCTACACCAGTTTTTATCAACTCGAATTGACGGAGCGCGCCCGACGCCTCACGGAGAGAACGAAACGCAAGGAGTCGTAAAACCACAATGCCTCTCGAAGCTCACACTTCTGAACAAGGTCTTTTCCCAGAGCTAGCCGCCTCGACTCGTGGCGTAAAGGCAGGGGTGCTCCCGTCCCAGGATATTCAAGAACTGATTTCCAGTGGCAAGATAACGGCGCGGACTCCGATATTGGAAGAACAGATCCAGCCAGCGAGCTTGGATCTCAGGGTTGGCGACATGGCCCACCGGGTTCAGGCGAGCTTTTTGCCTGGGCAGCACGCTACTGTCGAGCAACGGATCAACGAATTGAGAATGAGCCGCGTCGATCTAACCAGTGCGACGGTTCTCGAAAAGGGATGCGTCTACATCGTGCCGCTCCTCGAAGAAGTGCATCTTCCAGACAATATGTCAGGCAAGGCCAACCCCAAAAGCACGACCGGTCGGCTTGACGTGTTCACCCGGCTGATCACTGACTACGGAGTTGAGTTTGAGCACGTGCCGGCCGGTTATAAGGGCAAGTTGTACGCTGAGATTGTCCCTGGCACTTTCTCAATTCGACTGCCAGCGGGAACGCGGCTCAACCAACTCCGATTCTTCCGCGGTAATCCGCTCGCCTCAGACACCCTGATCACTGAACTCGATGGGCGCGAGGCATTAGTCTATTCACGCGAGGACAATCCAGTGAAGGCGCAGGTAGATAGAGGCCTCAGGATCTCTGTGAATTTACATTCCGTGGCTCCTTCCGAGATCATTGCATACAAAGCGAAGAAGAATGCGCCAGTGATCGACCTCAGCAAAGTGAACCACTACTCGCCAGAAGAGTTTTGGGATGCGAAGTACCACGTCGGCGACAAGGGCCTGATATTGGATCCAGGAGATTTCTACATTCTTGCATCGAAGGAACAGATTCGTGTGCCTCCTGATTACGCGGCGGAGATGGTTCCGTTCGATTCGTCAATAGGCGAGCTGCGGATACACTATGCCGGCTTCTTCGATCCAGGCTTCGGTTACGGAATGAGCGACCTTACGGGAACTCGCGCGGTCCTGGAAGTCCGAGCGCATGAAGTGCCTTTTCTGATTGAACACGGCCAGATTGTCGCGCGTCTAGCCTACATGCGATTGTTGAAGGCGCCTGAAAAGGTCTACGGCGTCGGCATCGGATCGTCTTATCAGATGCAGAGCCTGACCCTGAGCAAACAGTTTAGGAAGATCAGCTGACAACGAAGTGACGGGTGGGGCACCCTGACACGGTCCGAGTCTCCCCGACTCCCTGGGGGGAGCGGGGGTGTGGGTATCAGCGGGATAATAACTTTGTCGCTAACACCCGCGGGCGCCGTCCCGGATCGCTACGAATGCATCCGTGCCGCATGCCGCTTCTTCGCTGCTTCCAGTCGCAGCATCAGCATGTAGAGGACGATCCCCACATTGATGACAAGAATCAGCAGTCGAAACCAGTCGGGCCGTCGCATCAGGTCGGCTACCTCGAACGGGATGTAGATAGAGCCCGAGGCGATCGCCATCCACTCCGCCCACGGGCGTGTATACCAGAGGCCGTAGGCCTCGACGAATCGAATGATCACATAGACCGACGCGACCACGGCGATCTTCCATAGGCGAACGTCGCTGATACGGTACACCAGGTCGACGAAGACTCCGACGTAGTGGTTAAGAGGGTTAACGTGGAAGAATTCCAAAAAGCTTTCGGCTATTCCCCAGATATCCTTGTGCCGCATGGTGAACACACCGAGACCCGCGAGAACGACGACGATCCCTTTCGTGAACTCAACCGTGGCGACGGTGCGCACGCCTTTGATGTGTGCGGGATCGTCGATTACGAGATGCGGGATTTTGGGAAGCGGGATTCTGGGATGCATTTGCGACTCAAAATTCTCATGTAGTCCGAGACGGGGCAAGCCCCGTCTCTACACGAGTTCTTCTTTCGATTCTCAAGTCTGCTGGCGGACGGCGGCGCGCAACTCCTCTGCGATCTCCAGTGCGGCTTTGTGGGCGGCTTCACCCTGGGTGACATCGAAGGAGATTGCCCCAACGCGGGCGTGTCCTCCGCCGCCATAGCGCTCGCAAATTCTGGCTAGATTGACAGTGGGCGGGCGTTTCGACCATGGGTTCGACCCGACCGAAACCTTTACCCGGAACGAACTCTTGCTGACGCCGATGCTGTAAATCGAATCGGGATGAAGATAGTACGGAATGAATTTGTTGTAGCCTTCGAGATCGAGGTCGGAGAGGTCGAAAAAAATCACGCCATCTTTTTCTACGCTGCGCTGCCGCAAAATCTCGATGGAGCGTTGGTGGCGTTCGAGCAATGGCGGCAAGACGGCGGCGACGAACGGCTCCTCAAGAATGCTGGCAAGAGATTGGTAAGCGAGCAGAGGAATCATAGTCTTGACGAAGTTACGATCGGTGGCGGATTCGATGGCCATAGTCAGCTTCATGGCGGGAGCTTTCATCTCCACCGCCGACTTCGCGTCTTCGTACATGGCGCCGTCGACGATGTCGGTCCACTGGACGAGTTCCGCCACCGGGCGCGGATCGAAACCGAAGCGTTCTTGCGCGATCATCGCAATGAAGCTGGTGCAGGATTTGAAATCCGGATCGTAGAATTTGCGGTTGCTCTGATCCTGCTCGAAGTGTGCAGCATCGGCGGGTGAAAGAAAAGCGCTTTCATGGTGATCGAACCACCAGGTGATGTTCGGCGAACTGGAATACTTGAAATCGACGATGGCATTCTCGTCGCCGTCAAACTGCTTCTCGTCGAAAAGGGCGCCCGCGCGGTGCAGCAGGCCGGAGTAAACAAAGTCCACATCGCTGCGGATTCGTTCCCGGTAGAAACGGGAGAACAGGGCCGCCGAGGAAGCCCCGTCAAAACACTTGTCGTGATAAAAGACCCGCACTCGCAAATTGGCTCCGTACCCGTTTCTCCGGGTGTGTAGTGAAAAACAAATAGAGTTGCTGGTTTGGAGAGTTATGTCAAGGCGGATGTTGGGCGAGTCCAAATCACGAGTCATCTCATAAGGAACCTCAGCGGCTAAAGCCGTCGGAATTGAGCGCTTAGATCGCAGCGGTAAATCGCTGCGCCACCCAAAATCGACTGCAGCGATCACTTCCGCCTGCGCCGTATCTTAAAGTCGAAACTGACCACTCCATTCTGATCGCGCAGCGCGACGATCGAAATAGTTCGCGTTATGTTGTACTCCACCTGGATGATCTGCTGGGTGGAAACTGAGACGTTAGTGCTGTAGGTCAGGGTGAGATTACTGGCCAGTTGCTGCTCGACGGTAACCTGCGGCCCTCGGACCACGTTAGTCTCACTAGCCAGTCCTTGAGGATCGATCTTGACGCGGCTCGCTCCGAACAACCGCTGCAAGCGGCTGTTGACGGTGCTATTGAGCGCTTCATTGATCAACAGGTTCGAGGCCTCTCCACCAAACCCAAACGATCCGCTGGATCCCGCGGCAGCCGACTCTGCGCGCGTGCGGCCTAGCGCCAACAGGGCGATGACGTCAGCTTCGGGAAGTTGAGGCTCGGATTGCCAGGTGACTTTCAAGCCGTTGGTAGCGCTGGCGTCACCGCGGAATTGCACCGTGATGTCGTAATCGCGCACGCGCGTGGTTGCCTGCAGATCGATGATCGGCTGTGTCCTGGTCGGATTCGCGAAGGTAACATCGCCGCGTTCGAGGCGGTACTTATTGCCGTTAAAAGAAATATCTCCTTCCAGAACTTCCACCCGTCCGAGAATTGCTGGACGGTCCGCGGTGCCGCGCACTCGGAGGTCCGCGTTGCCCGAGAGCCTGGCGATGGCCGTTTGCATCTCCAGTTCAGGAGTCGTCACCACGCGAACATCGAGCTTAAGGCGACTTTGCAGACTATCGTTC
>Ga0073928_10010911_pt1 | contig 10690 bp, 5 predicted proteins | sample PaiPotPPA55metaG_FD_76969 | JGI IMG/M metagenome (GOLD analysis project Ga0073928, IMG submission 76969) | Iron sulfur acid spring bacterial and archeal communities from Banff, Canada, to study Microbial Dark Matter (Phase II) - Paint Pots PPA... ...
CCCTAGCTTTCGTCCCTCAGCGTCAGTTGCGATCCAGCGAGCCGCTTTCGCCTCGGATGTTCCTGCGGATATCTACGCATTTCACCGCTACACCCGCAATTCCACTCGCCTCTCTCGCACTCGAGCACGGCAGTTTCGGGAGCAGCCCCAGGGTTAAGCCCTGAGATTTCACTTCCGACTTACCGCACCGCCTACGGACCCTTTACGCCCAGTAATTCCGAGCAACGCTGGCCCCCTACGTTTTACCGCGGCTGCTGGCACGTAGTTAGCCGGGGCTTCTTCTACCCGTACCGTCAATCCCTTGCGGGACATTCTTCCGGATCGAAAGGGGTTTACACTCCGAGAAGCTTCATCCCCCACGCGGCGTTGCTGCGTCAGGCTTTCGCCCATTGCGCAAGATTCCCCACTGCTGCCTCCCGTAGGAGTCTGGACCGTGTCGCAGTTCCAGTGTGGCCGGCCATCCTCTCAGACCGGCTACCGATCATAGCCTTGGTGAGCCATTACCTCACCAACTAGCTAATCGGGCGCGGGCCCCTCCAGTCGCGGCCTTGCGGCCTTTGATTCCAGCGGCACTCGCCACCGGAATTTCATGCGGTATTAGCCCGCCTTTCGGCGGGTTATCCCCCACATCTGGGCAGGTTGCCCACGTGTTACGCACCCGTTCGCCACGCGCCCATATCCTGTATTGCTACAGAATACTGCGCGTACGACTTGCATGTGTTAAGCACGCCGCCAGCGTTCGCTCTGAGCCAGGATCAAACTCTCGTTTGAATCTGGTTGTCCCGAAAATCAAAAACCCCGATTTTCATCGGGGCCAGACCTTCGGTGACGAACTTTTGTGTCGCTCGGTTTTTACCCCTCACCCCGCCGAAGCGGAGCTCGGGACAAAACTCAAACAACGGGTTCTGGCATGTATCATCCGATTGTCAAAGAGCTGGTACTTCCCGGCCAGCAGGAAGGCTTACAGACAATCGCCAATACTAGCGAATCCCCTCTCTCCTGTCAAGCTCCGATTCCTCTGCCACTCCGGCACTCCCGCAGAGAAGCTGTTTTATTGAAGCCTGCTCTTCCCCATGCTAGCCTGCGCCCGTCCCTGAACCATACGAACCAAGCAACTGACGAAACAGGAAGGGCGTCGAAAGATGCAGCATTCGGAGGCTTGCCATGAAGCGAATCGTTTTGTCCGTGGCGTTTCTATGTGCACTTGCGCGGCCCGCGGCCGCGCAGAAGCCGGAGCCGAAGTTCATCGCAGATACGCTGGTCGTCGAAGCGGAGGGAACCTACGAGACGGACCCCGATTTGGCCACGTTGACCTTTGACGTTTCTTCGCAGGACAAGGAGCTGAAGCGCGCCTACGACAACGCCGCACAATCTATGCAGCGCATTGTTGCGCTCGCGGAGCGAAACGGGCTGAAGAAAGAGGACGTTTCCACCGGCGTGCTGACCCTCGCACCTTCCTACGAAAAAGACCGCAAGGGCAAGGCGAAATCCTACTTCGTAAACGGTCAGGTTGTTCTGAAGATCCATGACTTTGCAACAATCGGTCCGATCCTCGACGGAGCCGCACAGGACGGGATTGCCGATTATCGTTCATTGACCTATTCACTGCAGGATGAAGAGGCGGCGAAGGAGCGTGCCGTCGCGGAGGCCATGCGCCGCGCGGTCGGGCGTGCGAATGCTGCGCTTTCCCAGACCGGCCAAAAAGCCGGCGCTCTGCGCTACGCAAGTCTCGATGTTAAGCAACTGCTTGGTGTCACGCGCCTGGAATCGGACGAGGCTGTAACGGTAACGGAGACGGCCCAGTTTTCCCCGGGCATAGCGGAAGCGGGCCGCGCGGGTAAGACTGCGAACCTTCCAACCGTGCGGCCCGAAAAGATTACCGTGACTGCGACGGTGCAATGCGCGTTTCAGATTCAATGAGGAATTCGCGAATCATCCAACCCTAGCTCATGGCGTGGTGCCCCGGATCAGCACCTCATCCGAATCGCGGCACCCTTGGACGGCTCCCCATTGAGGCGTTCGCCGAGGCTGCTGTCCGCGGCGCGTCTCCTTCCTGGGTTCTCGCCAGAGATAGCCTTCTAACACATTGAATACAAGCCATTTAATATACTCTTGAAGGCGGCAAGGGAATCGCCTCCATCTGCGCATCTCCAGACCATCTCCATGGCCCACATCGTTCCACCATTGCATATATGAAAAATAGAATTTCATAGGGTTTTCTGCATACGCCAATCTCACAAATGACTGTTTCTAAACAACTTAAATTGAATCAGGTTTGGTCTGTTATGTGCCTATAATCTACCGACTTTGGGGTATTTCTTTACGGGCGCGGGGTGTAGTTCAAGTTTCCAGAGGTCAATTTCAGGAGGAGTTCAATGAATCTGAAGCGCTTTTTCTTTGTAGCCTTTGCGCTTCTCGTCGCGTTTGCCTTCTTGCAGGCAACGCCGGCGAAAGCGCAGGTAACCAGCGGTAACATCGTTGGGACCGTAACCGATCCCAGCGGCGCTGTGGTCCCAGGAGCTCAGGTAACCCTCAAGAGCAGCGCCAGAGGGAATACTCAGAGCACCAAGACCAACGCGGGGGGTGTGTATCAGTTCTTCCTCGTTGAGCCCGGCGCTTACAACATTACCGTCAACGCCACGGGTTTCGCGGCTGCCTCGCGCGACATTAACGTGGTTCTCGGCGCGCCGACGGAAGTCTCCATCGCGCTGTCCGTCTCCGGCGGCGGCACCACGGTTACCGTCACGGAAGCCGCTCCTCTCACGCAAAATGAGAACGGCGACGTGGCCACAACCCTTTCGCAGCAGCAGGTTTCCCAGGTTCCGAACCCCGGCAATGACTTGAGCTTCGTTGCGCAGGTCGCCCCCGGCGTTGTGATGAACACGCAGGGCGGCTACGGCAACTTCTCGAGCTATGGCATGCCCGGCACTTCGAACCTGTTCACCATTAACGGAATGGACGACAACGATCCCTTCCTGAACCTCAACAACTCCGGCGCCACGAACCTCCTCCTCGGCCAGAACGAAATCCAGGAAGCCACCGTCGTGCAGAACGGCTACTCCGGAACGTTCGGCGAGTTTGCCGGCGCCAATGTGAACTACATCACCAAGTCGGGCGGCAACGACTTCCATGGCAACGCCATTTACTACTGGAACGGCCGCGCCATGAACGCCAACGACTGGTTCAAGAACGCGGACGGCGTGAATCGGCCTTTCGACAACGTCAACCAGTGGGCCGGTTCCTTTGGTGGGCCGATCAAGAAGGACAAGCTGTTCTTCTTCTTCAACACCGAAGGCCTTCGCGTCCTTCTGCCGACCAGCAGCGCAGTGTTTATTCCCACGCCGGCCTTCGAGTCGGCCACCATTAGCAGCCTGGTCGCCAATGGTCTCTCGCAGTCCATCCCGTTCTATTGCACCAACGGGCTGGCTGCCCCGAACCTTCCCAGTGTGTGCGCCAGCACGGCGCCTGTGCCGGGAGGCGGTCTCGGGATGTTCAACTTCTACAATAACGCCAATGGAGTTGCTGGTGCGACTCCGTATGTTGGCGACTCCAACTTGGAGACGTTCAATTCCTCCGCTGGGAACTTTACTCATGAGTGGCAGATGGCCGGCCGCGGCGACTGGAACGTGGGCCCGAACGACCGGGCTTTCCTCCGTTTCCAGTACGATACCGGCACGCAGGCCACCATTACCGATCCGATCAACTCGCTCTTCAACACGCAGAGCATTCAGCCTGAATATCAGGGCCAGTTGGTTGAGACCCACACCTTCAACCCGACTTTGGTCAACCAGGTCATCCTTTCTGCTACCTGGTACACCGCCATCTTCGGGAACGCCAACCCTGCCGCAACCCTCGCGGCCTTCCCGACCACGGTCATTACTCTGGGTTCAGCTATGACCGGCATCGGCGGTGCGGATTTTGCCTTCCCGCAGGGCCGCAACGTCACCCAGTATGGTGTCCAGGACGACTTTTCGAAGACCTGGAACAACCACACCATCAAGTGGGGCGGCAAGTTCCACCGCAACGACATTAGCGACCACGACTTCGGCAACCGGGCCAGTGGCTTGATCCTTCCTCTTGGCGATTCTGCTTTTCAGAACGGCGGAGGAGCGCTTGGAGCTCCCGCCATTCTGCAACAGAACTTCGCCACGAACCTCGATCAGCCCATGGCCGATTACGAGGGCGGTCTCTACCTTCAGGACGAGTGGCGGATCAAGTCCAACTTCACCGTCACCGCCGACCTGCGCGCCGAGCACCCCTCGAACCTCGTCTGCAAGCACTTCTGCCTTGCAGAGTTTGCCGGTGGGGATTTCCTGGCCGGGACACACAGCGGGCCTTATAACGAAGCCCTTCAGCCCGCCGGCGTGAATGGCGGCATCGCCATCAACCGCTACCAGGCGCTCAACGGCTACACGAACATCGTTTGGGAGCCCCGCATCAGCTTCGCGTGGTCGCCCTTCGGTTCGGCCAGCGGCTGGATGAAGTCCAACTTTGTCGTCCGTGGCGGATTCGGGATCTTCTCCGACGTCTTCCCGGGCCTCATCGCGGACAGCCTGGCAACGAACTCGCCGTTGTTCAACTCGTTCCAGCTCTTTACCGGCGGCGGTAATCCTAACGCCTTCTCTCCCACGCAGATCACTGGCAGCAACCTGTTCGCCGCTGCCGCTGCTGGGAACGCGGCGTTCCTCAACGTGTTCAACTCCGGCACGGGGACGGCTCCGATCGCTCCCAACATCACCACCACGGACAATTTCAACAAGGCGCCGCGGTATGAGAAGTGGAGCATGGAAATCCAGAAGGGTTTTGGAAACAACACTTCTGTTTCCATCGGCTACTATGGCAACCACGGCTACAACATCCCCATCTTCAATAACAGCTTGAACGCGTTTTCGAACGGCGGATTCGGAGTAGGCGTTCTTCCATTCAGTATTCCGGACGCGCGCTTTGCCGAGGCCGTGCAGGCACAGAGTGCCGGTATCTCCAACTACAACGGTGCCACCGTTTCATTCCAGCATCGCTTCTCTCGCTTCGGCAGCGGTGTGGTTCAGATGAATTACACCTTTAGCAAGGCGAATGACGATGTCTCGAACGGCGGCATCATCGGCGCCTTCACCGGTGCAAGCCAGAACAGCCCGGCCAACCCGTTCAATATCTCGCAAAGCTACGGGCCGGCGGACTACGACGTTCGTCACTACTTCAACGCCAACTACGTCTGGGAAGTTCCCGTTCGGACCATGCTCCGCGGGCACGGCTCGGACTACTTCGTCAAGGGCTGGCAGCTTTCGGGCGACTTCTTTGCCCGCAGCGGCTTGCCTTGGTCCGTCGTTGACAACGGCGCGGGCAATGGTGGCGCCTTCTCCGGCAATAACTTCTTCGGGCCGGTCTATCCGGACATCGTTGGACCCACGGCTGGCACGGCTTCCTGTCAGAATGGACAGGCCATAGCTATCACGAATGCTGGCACTGGCGTCCCGTGCATTCTGGCGACCGGCTTCGTCGGCGGTACGGTCAATCCGGGCAATCCCTATGCAGCCGGGTCGGAGCTGGAACCGGGGCTTCGTGGCCTCCGGAACCTCTTCCGCGGTCCTCACTACGTGGACACGGACTTCACCGTCATGAAGTACACGAAGATCCCCGGATGGGAGCATGCTTCGTTGGGGTTGGGGCTGCAGTTCTTCAACCTCTTCAACCATCCGAACTTCACATTGCCGGTCGGAGACATCAGCCAAGCGGCCTTCGACAGCTCGGGCAATCTCATCGGAAACTTCGGGAAGAGCCCGAACACGGTCAGCACGCCGACTTCGATCCTGGGTTCGTTCCTGGGCGGCGACGCTTCACCGCGTTTGATCCAATTCAAGGCGGAATTCAAGTTCTAGTTTCTTAGAACCTGACCCGTCACTTTCCGGGCGTCCCGGCTTTTAGCCGGGGCGCCCGCTTTTTTTTCGCCCCACCCCCTTTCTCTCCGCTCCGCCTGCAAACCAGCACCTGCGCAAACTCGCGAATCGCGAAGGTATCGGTGGGCCAATCGGGGAGTCCTGCAGGTAGCAAATCGCGTAGCTGCTTGACCGGCTGGAAGGCGTCGCTTAAACTAGTATCCGAATCTGGCGATGGAGTTCGCCATAACCGCCCTCGAAGGGCTGATGACTCCTACGTTCTAGACCTGGGAGGTCATCATGCTTCAGGGCATCCTGTACGTTTCGCTTGGCGCGGTCGTTGGTGGCATTGCCCGCTTTCTCGTCACGCATTACTCCTCGCAGCTGTCGCACCATCACGGGTTTCCCTACGGCACCCTGGCGGTAAACGTCGTCGGCTGTCTCATCGTCGGCTACGTTCTCACCTGGACTTCCGACCATGAGCACGACCATTGGCGCTTGCTGATGGCCACCGGCTTTTGCGGAGCCTTCACCACGTTCTCCGCGTTCGCCTACGAGAGCATGGCCTATTTTCACGAGGGGCGCATTGCCGCGTTCCTGCTGAACCTGACCGCCAACAATCTGCTGTGCATGCTCAGTGTGACCTTGGGAATCTGGCTGCACAAATCGCGCTGATCGCTCGTTCCTCCGCTGCTATTCGTAGCGCAAGGCGGTCATAGGATCCACGCGCATCGCGCGGCGCGTGGGTGCGTAGGACGCCGCCACCGCCACCAGCGTCAGCAGCGTCGCCACTCCCACAAACGTGACCGGATCGGCCGGCCGCACGCCGAAAAGAAGATTCGAGAGGAAGCGCCCCAGCCCCAGCGCCGCCGGAATTCCAAATGCCAGGCCCAGCAACAGCAGCTTTGCCGACTCACCCAGAATCAGCCACAGCACCTTTCCCGGCGTTGCGCCCAGCGCGATGCGAATTCCAATTTCGTGCGTCCGGCAGGATACTCCGTAGGAAATGACGCCGAAAATTCCGGACGCGGCCAGCACCAGCGCCATCGCGCCGAACAATCCCAGCAACAGCGTCCGGAATCTGGGCTGCGCCACCGAAGCATCCACAATGCCCTCCATCGTTTCCACGTCCGTCACCGGCAGATCCTTATCGATCTTTCGCACCTCCTGCCGGATCGTCGCCGCCACGCTCGAGGGGCTCAAGGTCGTCTTCACCACCACCACCGCGCCCCAGAAAGGCGCCTGCGCATACGGCACATACATCATCGCTCCGGGGTCCTTGTTGAGCGTCACGTCCCGCACATCGTCCACGATTCCCACGATCTCCCGCGAAATGTTGCCCCCATCCGGGGGAAATCCAAAGACGAGCCGCTTCCCCAGCGGATCCTGATTGGGAAAATAAAGCCGCGCCATCGCTTGGCTGATCACGGTAACGCGCGCGGCGGACATAATGTCCTCCTGGGTGAAGGTGCGGCCGCGCAGTAGCGGAATTTCCATCACCCGGAAATATTCCGGGCTCACCGCGGCGTAATCCGCCGTTCGGTTCGTTCCGGCCGACGCCGGAGGGTTCCCCGGAATATCAAAGCCCAGATTGATGAAGCCGTTCGACATCAATGGCAGCGGCACTCCCACCGCAGAATCTCGCAGACCCGGATCCGCCTGGATTCGGCCCAGCAATTCGTTCGTAAACGCGTTCCACTGTTCCGGCGTCGAATACTGAAATTGCGGCAGCGAGACTTCCGCCTTTAGAATATGCTGCACGTTAAAGCCCGGGCTCACCGACGTGAGCGTGACGAAGCTGCGGACCAGCAAGCCCGCCGCCACCAGCAGCACCATCGCCAGCGCAATTTCCGCCACCGCCAGAAAACTGCGCGCCCGCTGCCGCCCCCCTCCTTCGCCCGCGCGGCCGCCGCCTTCTTTGAGGCTTGCCTGCACGTTGGAATCCGCCGCGAATAACGCCGGCGCCAGCCCGAAAATAAAGCTCGCGCCGAGTGAAAGCAGAAGCGCGAATCCCAGCACCCAGCCGTCCACGCGAATCGCGTGCACCTGCGGCAAATCCGCCGGCAGCAGCGCGCCCAGCCCTTGCACGCCCCACGCTGCCAGCAGGATGCCCGCAACTCCGCCCAGCAGGCCCAGCACCGCGCTCTCCGTCAGCAGTTGGCGAACGATTCGCGCCCGCCCCGCGCCCAGCGCGATCCGCACCGCCATCTCCTTCGTTCGCGACGTCGCGCGCATCAGCAGCAGGTTCGCGATGTTGGCGCAGGCGATCAGCAGCACCAGCCCCACCGCGCCCAGCAGCACCAGCAGCGCCGGTTTCACGTCTCCCACAATCTCTTTTTGCAGCGGTTCAACGCGGATCACCCACCCCGTGTTCTCCGCCGGAAATTCCGTCGCCAGCCTTCTGCCGATCGTGTCCATCTCCGCCTGCGCTTGCGCCACGGTGACGCCCGGCTTCAGCCGTCCGGTGACCGGCAGCCAGTGCCCTCCACGCCGCGCCATCCAGCCGCCGAAAAGCGGGTCCTGCACCAGCGGGATCCAGATGTCCGGGCTCTGTCGCAGCAAAGGGAAGTGAAAGCCGGCTGGCATGATCCCGATGACGGTAAATGCGCGCTTGTCCAGGTTGATCGCGTTTCCGATGATCTTCGGATCGGCGCCCAGCGTGCTGCGCCACAGGTTTTCGCTCACGATCACCACCGGCGCCGCGCCCTTCTTGCCATCCTCGGGAAAGAACGTGCGTCCCGCCAGCGGCTGCGTCTCCAACAGCGAAAAAAGCTCCGGCGTCACCACCGCCGTGTGCACCGTCGAAGGGTCGCCCTGCCCCGTCAGCGTCAGATCGTGGCTCTGATTCCCGGCCATCTCGCTGAAAACGTGGTTCTGCTCGCGCATCTCTTCGAGATTCATATACGAGAAGGCCGTCACCGGAACGCCCTCTTGCGGGTTCGCCTCAAACACGCTCACCAGTTGCTCCGGATTCGCAAACGGCAGCGGCTTCAGCAGCACCGCATACACCACGCTGAAAATCGCCGTGTTCGCGCCGATCCCCAGCGCCAGCGTCAGGATCGCCACCGCCGTAAATCCCGGCGCTTTCGCGAGCGTCCGCAGCCCGTAGCGCACGTCTTGCAGCAGCCTCTCGACGAAGGTCACCCCGCGCGCCTCCCGGCACTCCTCCTTCGCGCGGTCCAGTCCGCCAAACTCGAGCCGCGCACGCCGCATCGCTTCCTGGCGCGGCACGCCCTCGCGGACCAGGTCGTCGGCATACGCTTCCATGTGGAAGCGCAGTTCCGCGTCCATCTCGCTCTCCATCTGCGACCGCCCCAGCATCGCCTGCGTCCACGAAGCGATGCGCGCTCCCCAGCTCATACTTCCTCCGGCGAGGTCTGCAGAATCCCTGCGATCACGTTCGCCATGCGCTTCCAGTTCTCCGTTTCCGTCTGCAGCCGCCGCTTTCCCGCCGCCGTCAGCCGGTAATACTTTGCACGGCGCTTGTTCTCCGACTCGCCCCATTCGCTCGTGATCCATCCCTGGTGCTCCAGCCGGTAGAGCGCGGGATAAAGCGACCCTTGCTGAATTTCCAGCCGGTCTTTCGAAATCTGCTGGATGCGCAGCAGAATCCCGTACCCGTGCAGCGGGCCAAGCGACGCCGCCTTCAGGATCAGCATGTCCAGCGTGCCTTGCAGCAGATCGAGTTGTTTGTCCACGCGCTTCTCTCCTAGTCTATCTAGGAGTCTAATTCTCTTCCGCCGAATCTGTCAAGAGAGCGGCGCCCGGCAGCAGCCAGGGCGGCTCCCGTCCTTTTGACGCGCTTCCGCGCCCCGGGATTCGCGCCCTGCCATGAAAATGTCCCCATCCGCCTCTGCCCATTCCGTAAAAGACCGCGCTTCACTGCTGTGATACGATTCGCCGGAGCGCCGCAGCCCATGAACGCTACCTCCAGCTCCTTTTTGAGGACCATCCCTTGGAAGTCCAGCGCGCTGTTCTTGCTGGGCGTCTTCTTTATCTTCACCACTGTCGGGTTTGCCAACGACGCGATGGAAATGGGACGCCAGTCGGTTCTTCGCCTTGTGCTGAGCGTCCTCTTCTACAGCGTGTTCGCCATTCTCTACGCCGTTACCGGAGTCATTCTTCGCAAGCGCTTCTGGATGGCCCTCGTGCCGATTTTTATCCTGGAGAACGTGACGCTCAGTCTTCTTGCCAAGTTTCTCCCGGAGCTGCCGCAGCCGGTCCCCATGACCGCCGCGGACATCGCCCGGCTGCACAGCCGCTTTGTCTTTGATGGCTATGCCATCATCCTCGGCGTGCTTTTGGGCTACGCCTGCTTCGTTTACGTCACCATCGCCGAGTTCCGCCGCTATTTCCGCGTTCATGCGGAAATGCAGCTGGCCATCGAAATTCACCACGTCCTTGTTCCGGACATCGATTCCACAATTGGCGGCTTCGAATTCTATGGCCGCTCTTTGCCCAGCGGCGACGTCGGTGGCGACCTGATCGACGTATTTCAGGATGACCGCGGCTGGATCATCGCCTATATCGCCGACGTCTCCGGCCACGGCGTCGCCCCCGGCGTCGTCATGGCCATGGTCAAGAGCGCCGGTCGCATGCAGCTCTCCTCCTCCGAAAAAAGCGCTGATCTGCTCGAGCGCCTCAACTCCGTCCTCTACCCCATCAAGAAGCCGGACATGTTCGCCACCTTCGCCTACCTCGCGTGGGACGGCGAGCGGCTGGAATCTTCTCTCGCCGGACATCCCGCCATCCTGCATTACCACGCCGCCACAAATGAAATCTCCGAGGAAGCGGCATGCTCCAACATGCCTCTGGGA
>Ga0073928_10010912_pt1 | contig 10690 bp, 14 predicted proteins | sample PaiPotPPA55metaG_FD_76969 | JGI IMG/M metagenome (GOLD analysis project Ga0073928, IMG submission 76969) | Iron sulfur acid spring bacterial and archeal communities from Banff, Canada, to study Microbial Dark Matter (Phase II) - Paint Pots PPA... ...
GGCAGGCCGTCCGCGCCGCCCACCACGAAGACCAGATCGCGGCCATGCATCTGCGCTTCGGAAACCAACGAGACGAACGCGGCTGTATCCATGGCTCGCCCAGCCGGGTCGAGCAGGATGTGGCGCGCCGCAGGGTGCTTGGCCCAGGGGTCGGCGCGATCGGGGCGGATCTCGCGCATCTCGCAGGCGCAGAAACGGGTCGCGCGCGCGACGAAATCCGCAGCCATGGCTTTGGCGTGCGAGTCGCGAGGCTTGCCGATGTAGTAGAGGTAAACCTTCACTCGGGCGGGATTTCGACGACCTTGGCGTTGCGCCAGAGCCGCTCCAAATCGTAATACTGGCGGGCCTTGGGCGAGAAGATGTGCACCAGGAAATCGCCGTAATCCGCCAGCACCCACTCGGCCTGGTCGTAGCCTTCGATATTGAGCGGCAGCTCGCCGCGCCGTTTCATGCGCATCGCGACTTCGTCAGCGATAGCCTGCACGTTGCGCTGATTGGCGCCCGTGCAGATGACGAAGTAGTCGGCAAAAGAGGTGACGCCGGTCAGGTCCAGAACGACAAGGTTGGTGGCTTTTTTGGATTCGGCGGCTCGGACGGCCAGGAGCCACGTTGGGGTTGCGGATACATCGTTTTCGGGGCCGGCTGGTTTCGTATCGACCTTGGTCAGAACACACTCCCTGACCGTATCGTACTACAATAGAGGTACAGCTTCATGCGAATCGCCCTCCTGTTAACAAGCAGCGTAGTACTATTAGGCACCATGGCCGCCGTGGCAGAAGATCCCGTGGCAGAAGATCCCAATGTGGTGCGGGCGCAGGCGGGCATCGAGAAGCTGCGGGCGCTGGTGGATGCCGGAGCCGTGCCGCGCGCCCAACTCGAGCAGGCCGAGGACGCATTGGCTGATACCCAGGACATGGCCGTGCTGCGGCGGCTGATGTACACGACGGATTTGTCCGAAGAGCAGGCCGCCGACATGGTGGAGGCGGCGCAACGGCGCCTGGAACGGCGGGAGAAGAAACTCGATAAGGCGCGCACTTTGTTAGACAGCGGGCTGCTGGCGCGCGGCGAACTGGCGCCGATGATCGAAGACGAGGGCTACGCGCGCAAAGAGTACGATCTGGCCGTGACGCGGCTCGACCTGCTGCACGAACAAGCCGCCATGCCGGCGGCCCCGCACACCGCGCCGTCGGCATCCATCGCGCCGCGGTTTGAGCAGCACACCGGAGGTCAGTTCACTTCAGCCGATTTCGAGCACGTGGAAACCGCATACCAGCAGCGCTTCGGCAAACCGCTGCCGGTGAGCGCCATGGGCGAGACCGCGGTGCACCGCGCGCTGGGCTTCGATCATCGCGGCCGCGTGGACGTGGCGCTCAATCCCGATCAGCCCGAGGGCGTCTGGCTGCGTCAATACCTGGCTGATCGCCACATTCCTTACATCGCATTCCGGCAGGCCGTGCCGGGCAAGGCGACCGGCGCCCATATCCACATGGGACCGATGAGCACACGGCTGGCGCCATCGGTGACGGCGGATTAGAGGCGGGGGATCGAACGGTTGGCGCTCAGAATCCTGATTCCTGAAGACCAGATCCAGGCGCGCGTACGCGAGATGGGCGCCGAGATCGACCGCGATTATCCCGATGGCAACCTGCACGTGATCTGCATTCTGAAAGGCGCCTGCTTCTTCATGGCCGATCTGGCGCGCGCCATGCACCGCGAGGCCTTTGTCGATTTCATGGGCATCTCCAGCTACGGCAGGGGCAAAACCACTTCGGGTGAAGTCAAGGTCACCAAGGACTTGGATTTCTCAGTGGAAGGCGCTGACCTGCTGATCGTCGAGGACATCGTGGATAGCGGGGTCACCCTGGCCTATCTGATCCACCTGCTGGAGCAGCGCAACCCGCGCTCCATCCGCATCGCCGCGCTGCTGGACAAGCCCGACCGGCGGCAGCGGCCGGTCGAGGTGGCCTATGTCGGCTTCCGCATCCCCGACGAATTCGTGGTAGGCTACGGCCTGGATTACGCGGAGCGGTATCGCAACCTGCGGGACATTTGTGTCCTGGAAGCCGAAGCGGATACCGGCCGCGCGTGATATCATGAGATAGAATTTCCGATTGAAAGAAGGTGTCAGATGGGTCCCGTAGGTGTGCAGGAGATGATGTTCATCTTTCTGCTCGCGTTGCTGCTGTTCGGTCCCAAGAAGCTGCCGGAGCTGGGCAGAATGCTGGGCAAGGCGATGACCGAGTTCCGCCGCGCGCAGAACGAGCTGAAGTCCACCTTCGAGCGCGAGATGCGAAACCTCGAGCAGGAAAATCAATCGCTGAAGGAATTGACCAGCAACTACCAGTTCGACAATTATAACTACGATTATTCTTCACACGAGGCGCCCGAACCGGCCGATCCGTACGGGTTGATGGCCGCCGAGCCGGCCGAGCCCACCGTAACCAATACTTCTACTGAAAGCGCATCCGCAACTGAGGGCGCTGAACTCAAACCGGTCGAACTGCCGGAAGGCGCGGTGGCACACGGCACGGAAACAGCCGTAGCCGCCGAGCGCAGCACGCCGCCCGAGGGCGCTGCCGCAACCAACGGTTCATCGACGCCGGATCATAGCGCTTAAGACTTAATTCATGGATTCACCCGAAGATGGACAGGGAGCGCGGACTCCCGAAGGCACACTGACTCCTGCCGCCGATGCCGGCGCGCTTGCCGTGACCACTGCGCCGAAGGGCGGGGGAGGCCGGAAGCCGCCGCCTCCTCAGCCGCCGGATTCCGGCGAACCTGAAGAAGACGGCATGCTGCGCATGTCGTTCTTCGATCACCTGGAAGAACTGCGTTCGCGCATCATACGCGCGGTGGCGGGCGTGGGCATTGCCTTCGTGTTGAGCCTGACCTTCTGCAACGAGCTGTGGAGGTTCGTCTCGGCGCCGGCCGTGGATGCTCTGCGCTCGCTGGGCGTCAATCCGCCGAAGCTGGCGCAGATCGCGCCCATGGAGGTGTTCAACATCGTCTGGGTGAAGCTGCCGATCCTGTGCGCCATCTTCATTGCCTCACCCTGGATCCTGTATCAGGTATGGGCCTTCATCGCGCCGGGGCTGTACAAGCGCGAACGCCGCTGGGCGGTGCCGTTCGTCATTTCTTCAGCCGGTTTGTTCATCACCGGGGGCGCCTTTGCCTATTTCGTCGCCTTCCGCTACGGTCTAACCTTCCTGCTTGGGATAGGGCGGGACATCAACATCGCGCCCGTGGTTTCGGTGAGCGAGTACTTCGATCTGTTCGTCGATGTGGTGCTGGGCGTCGGCTTGGTGTTCGAGATGCCGGTGCTGATCTTTTTCCTCACTTTGTTGCATGTGGCCAGCCCGCGTTTCCTGATCAAGCACAGCCGCTACGCGATACTGGCGATCTTCATCATCGCGGCGATTGTGACGCCCACGCCTGACGTGTTCAACATGATGCTGTTCGCCACGCCCATGTGCGTGCTGTTTTATGTGGGAATTTTCGCCGGATATCTGGTAGTCCTGAGGAGAGAGCAGCGCAAATTCCCATGGCGTAAGGTGCTAACCATCGGCGGCATTGTATTCGTGGTTCTTTTCGCGATACTATTTTTTGCCGCCTTGCATTACGGGTTGCATCCGGCGCCACGCTGGCCCTTTCTGACCCGCTGATTCAGTATGGATCTCTACGACGCAATTCGCGACCTCCAGCAGGAGCGGGATAAGCTCACCCAGTTGATCGAATCGCTGGAGGAATTCCAGCGCACCGGCAGCCTGCCGAGGCCCATCCGGCGCGGCCGCAAAACCATGGGTGAGGACGAGCGCAAGAACGTCTCCGAGCGGATGAAGAAGTACTGGGAGGAGCGGAAGGCGCGGGATACAGCGGCGGGGTAGGGTTAACGTTAACCTTAACCGCGGTGCATTATGCGGGAGGCTTTGCCGCGCGCACGCTTGTAGTACACGCGCGACCAGTATCGCGCGCGGTACCACCAGGCTTGCGGCGCGTATTTCGGCTTGAAGTACCACAACCAGAAATACTGCGAGCCTGCGCCATGGGCGTAGCGCGGCTCGAAGCCGCGGCGCACGGCAAGGTCGCGCGCTTCGTCCGCTGACCATGGCACGCCCACCCAGCTATCGTGGGCGGACGCATCGAGGCTGGTAGCGCCTTGGACCTGGAACTTGAACAGGCGGCCGGGGCGCAGCAGCCGGTGCACGTCGCGGACATAGCTTTCGATCACCTCGCGGCTGGGGATGTGCTGGAACACAATCGAGGAGAAGGCGAAATCGAAGCGCGTGCGGCCGAGCACCGAGAGATCCATGCCGTTGTTTTGCAAGATGCGGACGTTGGGCGTGCCGGCCAGCGCGGCGGTAGCCTGTCGTACCATCTCGCCGCTGATATCCACGCCATAGACGTGGCCGAAGACCTGCGAAAGCGCGCGCGTGACGCGGCCCGCGCCGCAGCCGATCTCGAGCACCGTCATGCTGCGCGGGTCCTGCCCCTGGCAGATGTTGATCATGTCGGTGAGGATCTCCTCGGCCACGGTGCGCTCGCCGGAGGCGAAGAACTCGGCGTCGGTCCAATCCTGGCGCTCGGTATTGACGTAGAAGCGGGCGTTTTCGCGGGCGCGCTCGTCCCAGTCGCGCTGCATCTTCTCAAGCTGGCCGCTGAGATCGGATTCCGGCATCGTGATATTATTGTAAATGTCCCGCACAGCAGAGTGGCGGCTAGCTTTCAACTATCGCCCCGACATACCAGCACCGACGCCCGCTAGCACTTCCAGACCGAACGTCAAGAGTCAATCTACTGAAAAGGATGGCCATCGTAGCTCTGAAGGGGGATTGGTGGACGAGATGGGATTCGAACCCACGACCCCGGCGTTGCGAACGCCGTGCTCTCCCAACTGAGCTACTCGCCCATCAGGTAGTGTGATTTCAAGTATACCAAACATCAGGCGAGCGACGTAGAACGCCGCAGGTGTTGGGGATCACCCTCCCGCACGCTGGCGCAAAACGAGCATTACCGCATCACGAGAGTCCATCGGCAACGGATCGCCGCAAGGCGTGGCTGCGGTCCCGCCGATTTCCCATACTATGCCCTTTTTCGTGAGCAGCCAAATCCCGCTTCGCCGGTGCAATCGGCTCACCTTCTCACAGATCAAACAGGAATTCCCATAGCGCTCTTTCCATCGAAACGCCAGGGCATCCGTTGGCTTCCACTCTCCACGTAAAGTCTCTTCAACGTGGATAGCCCCGCTGCAATGCCATCCGTCGAACCACGGCAAGCACCAGTCCCTATCGAATCGACCGACAACGATGCCTTCTGCTCGGCTTAAGCCGTCCGCAATGATCGCAGTACCGTGGGGGTCAAGTTCCTGTGCGGAGCCGAATAATGCTGTCACGGCGATAATACCAATACCGCCGATGAGCATCCGAATTCCGTTGAACCAAGAACGAAAACGGGACCCGGCCTTCGGCTTAAAGTGAGGCGGGAGGTAGACTTTCGATTCTTGCGGGTCGTAGCAGACGAGTCCGTGTTTTACCCCAAGCTCAAGGACCACTGGTGGGATCTCGGCGCACCTGTTCCACGTGATCGCCATCAAGACGTGCAGCCCCGATCTGTCGTGAGCGCACGACCACGGCATTTCTCAAGCTCCTGTTCAGGAACCGTGTCGATTTCTGAGTAGTCTCCGGCATCCCTGTCAGTCACGTCCGTGTCGATGTACCAGTCGCCAAGATCGAAGCGCATGATTCGCAGACACATTATCGCATTCGTCCCGTCAGATTGCTACGCTAAACGGACGATGGCACCTTGTTTCCGGGATGAACGTGCCGAGGAACATTGGCTACCGTGATGGTGTCGAAGCCGGTGGCGTAGTTTCAAGCAATGCGGAAATCAGATGGTGGGCCCGTGGCGACTCGAACGCCAGACCTCTACCGTGTCAAGGTAGCGCTCTAACCAACTGAGCTACGGGCCCGTCTGTTCTTCGATTTTAGCATGCGGGCCGCGGCGCACGGCGGCGATCAGTTGCCGGTGGGGATGATGCCGGCGTTTTCCACCATCAGCATCACGGTGCGTTGCGGAGCGCGGGTGCGATGCACGACGCCACGAGGCACGACGAAACCCTGGCGCGGCGCGAGCTCGACGCTGCGGCCTTCGAGATCGATCAGCAGCTTGCCTTCGACCACGTAGAAGAACTCGTCGTCCTCGTCGTGCTTGTGCCAGTGATATTCGCCCTCGACCACGCCCAGGCGCACGACCGATCCATTCACCTGGCAGAGCGTCTGGTTGAACCACTTGTAACGGCAGGCGTCGGCGAGCGCCTTTTCGTCGATCAGCTCGAGCGGCTGAAACTCGATGTTCAGCCGCGTTTCATAAGGGTAAGTTTGAGAATCGTTCATGGCTGCGAATAATCTAATTATAATTTGAGGGCACGGCGGAGAGCATGAGATGAGTGTAACAATTCGGAAGATCGAGCCTAAGGACGAGCCGCGCTGGCGCGAACTGTGGGACGCGTACACGCGATTCTATGAGCATGAGCCGTGTGAGGCGGTCACGCGTTACACGTGGGCGCGCATCCTGGACCCATCTGTTCCAGTCTATGGGATTGTCGCCCAAGCCGAAGACGGCGACGTCGTCGGCATTGCCAATTACGTCATCCATGAAAACACCTCGACGCTGACTCCGGTGTGCTACCTGGAGGACCTCTTTGTTGAACCAAGCCGCCGGGGGACGGGCGCGGGCAAGCAGATGATCGACTGGCTGCTGGCCGAAACGAAGGCGCAAGGCTGGTCGCGACTCTATTGGCACACCAGGGAAAATAACTACCGCGCCCGCGGGCTGTACGACAAATATGGGCCGCATAGCGGTTTCGTGCGGTATGTGATCGACAACCAGACTTAGGGAGAGACAAAGATGGAAATTATCGAGCGACTGGAAGCGGCGAGGGATCGCACGCTTTCCTATTTTGATATTGGCGACCAACGGCTTGACCGTACCTACGGACCGGGCAAGTGGTCCGTTCGTTATCTATTGCATCACCTGGCTGATGCGGAGGCGGTGCTGTATGATCGCATTTGCCGGATCATCAGCGAACCCCGGCAGGTGATATATGCCTTCGATCAGGATGCCTGGGCGAAGAGCCTTGACTATTCGCAGGCGCCGCTGGGACTGTCGCGGCAGATCTATGAGTCGATGCGGGCGGGCGTGATTTACAAGGCGCGCCTGCATTATGAAAAGAGCGGGCAGCTGGAATGGGTCCACAGTCAGACCGGCTTGCGGACGCTGAAGCAAGAGTTCGACAAGGTGGCGTCGCATAACGAGGGACACCTGGCGCAGATCGAGTCGGCTCTCAAGAATTCGTGACGCGCAGGCCGAGCCAATCGCCGAGTTCGCGTACGGCCGTGCGCAACGCGCGGGCGACCGGCGCTGTTTTACGCCCTTCGTACCAGGCGCCCAGCATGCGCAGCTTGCCTTGCGCGCGGTCCGCCTTCACATCCACGCGCGCCACCAACCGCTCGCCGAGCAGGAACGGCAGCACGTAGAACCCATACTTGCGCTTCTCCGGCGGGACGAAGATTTCGACGCGATACTTGAAGCCGAACAGGCGCTCGACGCGCGGTCGATGCCAGATGAGCGGGTCGAAGGGCGAGAGTAGCGTGGCAGCTTCGATCTTGGGAGGCGCTTTGACCGCGGGATCGAGATACGCGGTTTCGCGCCAGCCTTCGACACGGGCTTCCTGCAACTGGCCCGCCTCGACCAATTCGCGCAGGCGCGGCCGGGCTTCGGCCATCGGCATGCGGAAATAATCGGCGAGGTCTTTGCCGGTGGCGACGCCTTGAGCACGCGCGGCATGGAGCAGGACGGCTCGCCGGCCGTCGTCATGCTCCACGTGACGGGCGTGATGTTCGGCGGGAAGCAGGCGCTCCGTGAGGTCATAGAGGCGCGAGAAATCGTTGCGGCGTCCGGCGGCTGCCAGCGCGCCGCGAAGGAAATGCGCTTCGAGCACGCCGCGCTGCACGGTGCCGATCCAATAGCCGGGCATGCGTCCGCCGACGCCATCCGGAGGCGGCAATTCATCGGCGGCCAGCGGTCCACGCCGTCCGACTTCCGCGAGCACCCACGCCGCGTATTCGGCGCGCTCTTCGAGCACCTTTGCGAACCCCCACGGGCGTACGCGATCTGTCTCGCGGCGGTAACGAAGCAGCGGCCATGACTCCGCGGGCACGATCGAGATTTCGTGCGCCCAGTGCTCGACGAATTCGCCGCTGCGGTAGACCAGCTTGTCAAACGCGGCGCGGTCGTAGGGGCCGAGGCGCGAGTAGAGCACCATGTAATGCGCGGGACAGACCACGTTGACGCAATCGATCTGCACTACGCCGAGGCGGCGGATGGTATCGCGCAAGTGGTTGGTCGTGGCGCGCTTCGGCCGGGGCTGGGCGAAGCCCTGGGCGGCGAGGGCGATACGGCGAGCTTCGGTTAGGGAGAGGGAGACAGGCATCCTAGCCATGCGGATTGGAACTGCGTCCGAAGCTCTCCGCCCGCACTACGCCCGCACCTTCCTTGATCACCACCAGCCGGTCGGCCGCCACGTTAGCGATGCGTTCTTTGTTGCCGTTCGGCCAGCGGATCTCCAGGTCCGCCCTGGTGGCTGCGCCCAAGCCGAAGTGGAGGCGCAGATCGCTCGCAGAGTAGAAGCTCGACTGGCTCAGCACTTCCTGCGCCTGCATCTTGCCGCCGTAATGTGCGGTGACACGCGCGCCAATCGCGCTGCGGTTCGACTGTACGCCGATGAGCTTCACCTTAAGCCAGTGGGCATCGCCACTCAGATCATTGCGCAACAGCGATGGTGGCTCGTTCAGGTTCACGATCACCATGTCGATGTCGCCGTCGTTATCGAAATCGCCAAACGCGCAGCCGCGGCTGGCGTGCGGCTGGCTGATGGCCGGGCCGCCCAGATCCAGCAGCTCTTCGAATTTGCCATTGCCTAAGTTACGGAAAATGACTCGCGGAGTCTTGAACGGATAATTCGGCAGCTTGGCTTCTACTTCGGGATACACGCTGCCGGTTACTAAGAAGAGATCAGGATTGCCGTCGTTGTCGAGATCGACGATGCCCGCGCCCCAACTGATGAAGCGAGTCTCGACTCCCAGGCCAGCCGCGATGGTTACATCTTCGAAGTTACCTTTGCCGTCGTTCCTGTAGAGTATGTCGGTGTCATCGGCGAAGTGAGTTTTGAAGATATCCAGGTTGCCGTCGAGATTGTAGTCGCCGATGCCGATGCCCATGCCGGCTTGCTCCATGCCGTCTTCGTTGAGCGCGACGCCGTTTTCGAGGCCAACGTCGGTGAACGTGCCATCGTGATTGTTGCGCAGCAGAAAGCTGGGTGTCGAGTCACACGCGACGTAGAGATCCGGCCAGCCATCGTTATCGAAATCCGCGGCAACAGAGGTCATGGCATAGCTGCCCTTGATTTTCGCTATGCCTGACTTCTCACTCACATCAGTGAAGGTGCCGTCGCCGTTGTTGTGATAGAGCGCAAGCGATCCCGGCGGAAGACCGCGCGGGCCGCAATTCACGGGAATGCCTTTCCAGTTGCAATTCGTATTCTCGCCGGGCTTGGGTACGGATTTGAAATCGAACTGAAGGTAAGTCGCTACGAATAGGTCGAGCTTGCCGTCGCGATCATAGTCGATGAAGGTACAGCCGGAACCCCACGGCGTGCCCGGGCGAAGCAATCCGGCCTTCTCGGTGACATCGGTAAAAGTACCGTCGCCGTTATTGTGATAGAGCGCGTTCTGGCCCCAATAGGTGATGAAGAGATCGTCGAAGCCGTCGTTGTTATAGTCGCCCACGCAAACTGCGGACGGCCAGCCGGAGCGTTTCAATCCGGCCTTCTCAGTGATATCCGTGAAGGTGCCGTCGCGGTTGTTCTTGTAGAGCCGGTTGTGCGCGCCTTCAGGAGCATTTTCGAGGCGTGTGCCGCTGAGCAGGAAAATGTCCAGCCAGCCGTCATTATCGTAATCGATGAAGGCGACTCCGCAGCCCACGGTTTCGATGATGTACTCTTTGCGATCGGCGCCGCCATAGATGACCGGAGCATGCAAACCGGCCTGTGCGGCGATATCCACGTACTTGGCGTGAAAGGGAAGCCCCGATGGCTTACCGCGCGGGAGTGGCTTGACGCCGCGGCTTGAGACTCCCTGCCCAAAGGCGCGCACCGCAGGCATCGCCAACAAGCTCATCCATGTGCGCCGGGACAGTCCCCTGTGGTTCATTCCCTCCAGTATAACGGGATGGCGGTGGCGTCACTCCGGCTCGGTGATCGCCATTATGGTCAGCGGCGCGTTGCCTTCCAGGCGGTTGTTCACGAACAGGAAGGCCATGTGGCGCTCTTCGCGCGCGCGCTGAATCAGCAGGCGGATGGAGTCGCGCGCCGCCGGGTTCGGATCCCGGATTTCGCTGTACGGCTGGAACATGCCGACGGCGTCTTCGTACGAGCGTCCCTGGCGCAGCAGCGCGCGGCAGACCAGAAAACCGGCAGTGCCCGAGCCGGATATCTCGATCTGCTGCCGCAATTCGGGCATGCGTGCCCAGGCGTTGTAGACGTGGGCCACGCCGTGGTCGCGCAGGCAGCCGAAATAATCCGAGGGCAGGAACTCGGGGTTGCGCACCTCGCCCGCGGAGCGGAACTGCGGCGGCA
>Ga0073928_10010914_pt1 | contig 10688 bp, 9 predicted proteins | sample PaiPotPPA55metaG_FD_76969 | JGI IMG/M metagenome (GOLD analysis project Ga0073928, IMG submission 76969) | Iron sulfur acid spring bacterial and archeal communities from Banff, Canada, to study Microbial Dark Matter (Phase II) - Paint Pots PPA... ...
GCAAAGAAATCGATACTGGTGGCGCCGAATTCGGCATCGCGCACCATTTCACGGATCGGATTTCCGCAGTTCGCGGAATCGATCAAAGCGAGTTCACGACCGTGTTTGCGGATCAATTGCGCCACCGCGCGCAAAATCTTGGCACGCTCCAATGGCTTCACGGCGCGCCACGTCTGGAAGCCGCGATACGCTGCCTTCACGGCATGATCGACATCCTCGGCGTCTGCCCACCCCACCTCCCCAAGCGACTCGCCGGTCGAAGGATTGATGGTGCCCGTCCGCTTGTTCTTGGCCGGTACATGCCAGCCGCCGCCGTAAAAAAGATCGCGGCGTTCGGGAAGCGTGACGGGATTTGGCTGCGCATGAATGTTCATGTTTGCTGTCTCCACTCGTTTAGGCCGGCGCACCCGCGGCCGTAGGCTGCGTGAGCCCGCGTCACGACTTCAAATTCTTTCGCTGCGCTCGCGACAACTCAGGCGACCGACAGCCCAGGCGCAAGACGATCGATTATTCTCCGCTGAACGGCACCAAGGTGAGCGCGCATGGCGCGCTCCGCAGCGTCGGCATCGCGAGCGGCGATCGCTTCGGCGACGGCCCGATGTTCCGCATCCCGTTGGGCGGGCCGCTGCGGATTGACACCCGCGCTATTGCCCAATCGCAAACGAACGTCGGTGCCGATTAGCCGCAATAGCGTGTAGAGGGCCGCGGCAAGGTTATTGCGCGTGCTGGCGGCAATCGTCTTATGGAAGATCAGATCGGCGGCGCCGGTATCGACGTCGCCAGAGGTCGTAGCCGCTCGCAAGATACGGGCGATTTCGAGCGGGGAAGCGCGCAATGCCGCGAGCCGCGCCAGACTAGGCTCAATGGCGAGCCGCATTTCGATGACTTCGATAGGGTTCGTGGTGCGGATCAGACTTTCCTCGCGCCGCAATCCGGAGCCGCCGCGCCGCGACCTAGGGGGGCCTATCTCTCCGTTGGCGCGAAGCACTTCGAGCGCGCCGCGCAATTGGTGCCGCTTGACGTTCAATTGCTTCGCGATGGTTCGCTCAGCCGGCAAGCTGCCCTCGGTCGCGAACCGCTCGCGCAAGGTATCGACAAGCCGACTAAAGGCGCCTTCGTCCCTCACTTGCCGCACCGTCGAATTCATGGTCGTGTTTGGTTGTTGTCGTATCCGGCCCAGCGGTCCGTGCGCTTAATTTGCCCAATCGACGTTCTACATCACCCAATATTGTTGCATTGTCAATGTATTGGCTGGCTCGCGGGAGCGAGGGCCAACTACATGAGGGCTGCTTGGACGCGATCGCACCTTGCTCTTTCTCCGACGCTTCCAGGGAATTGGTTGACAACCATTATCGCGGCGGTTGATTGTTTGCAAGCGGTTACGGCAGCTGGGCCGCGAGCCGGTCGAAGTCGGCGGATTTTTTGCGCCACAGCGCGGCCGCCTGGATCGAAGGACGAAAGCGATGTCGGACACCAAGGTGTATCTGCTCGATGGCGGAACCCTCGTCATGGACGGGCTCCACGCCTTCTGGAATGCCGGCCCCAGTGGCGAGATCAGATTCCCCTGCTACTCCGTTCTGATCGATCATCGCGACGGCTATTACATTTACGACACCGGCTACGATCTCGATCACGTCCAGCGCGAATTGCCATTCACCAACCCAATGCAAACGAAAGCGCAGACGATTCCCGGGCAGCTTTCTCTGCTCGGCTTGCGGCCGCAAGACATCAACTACGTCATAAACTCGCATTTCCATTTCGATCATTGTGGCGGCAACAAATATCTGAGCCGGGCATGCACCGTGTGCCACGCCAAGGCATTGGAGGCTTGCGCCTGCCCACAGCCGTTCGAGGTTCAGTCGTACTCCGACCTTTCATTCGCTCCGGAGATCGCCGCACGGCGCGGCGTTTCGCTGCCACCGTCTTCTGACGTGGAAATCCACACGCCGACCTTTCAAAAGGTCGCGGGCGATCAGGAGATTGCGAGAGGCATCCGCCTGTTCGAGACGCCCGGTCACGCCGCCGGACATTACAGCCTTTTGCTGGAGTTGGCGCATCGCCGGCCGATGTTGTTTACCGGCGACGCCAGCTACTCCCAGCAGAACTTGGATCGGATGATCATTTCCAGTTTCCATCTCGATCCGGTGGAAAGCTACAAATCCATGCAACGTCTAAAGGATTTGGCTGCGCAGTACGACGCCGAGATCTTTTGTTCACACGATCCGCAAGCATTTGGGACCTATCTGAAGGCGCCGGGCTTTTATTCTTAGGCCGCGCCGAAAGCGCAGCAGGATGGAAGTGCTGGCGCTTTTAGTCATTAAAAGCGAACCGCGGTTACTGCATGAAGGCCTATGACTATATCATTGTCGGTGCCGGCTCGGCGGGTTGCACTCTGGCGAACCGCCTCACCGAAAATACAGACGCGCGCGTGCTTGTCATCGAGGCTGGTGGGTGGGATCGCGATCCATTGATCCATATCCCATTAGGTTGGGGCAAAATCCTTCAGCAACGTCGCCATGACTGGATGTACTCCAGCGAGCCCGAGCAACGCTTGAACCGCCGGGCGATCGAGTGTGCACGCGGCAAGATTATCGGCGGTTCGTCAACGACAAACGCGATGGCTTATTGCCGTGGCCATCCGCGGGATTACGATCGCTGGGCAGCGGCTGGCTTGGCGGGCTGGTCCTACGCCGATGTGCTGCCCTACTTTCGGCGGCAAGAATCCTGGTCGGGCGGCGCAAACGCGTACCGCGGCGGCGATGGGCCTTTGGCAACGCGCCCATCCAGCTATGACGATCCTCTGGTGGAAGCCTATCTCGCGGCGGGCCAAGCGGCCGGCTATCCGGTTACCGAGGACTATAACGGCGCCAACCCGGAAGGCTTCGGCCGGTTGCAAATGACCATTCGAAACGGACGGCGGTGCAGCGCTGCGACCGCGTATCTGCGGCCTGCGCTCGGTCGCGCCAACCTCGACGTGTTGGTCAGGACTCTTGCGACGCGCATTGTTTTTGACGGTCGTCGCGCCGTCGGAATCGAGTATCTGCGGAACGGCGAGCGCAACGTTGTGCGAGCGGAGCGTGAAGTGCTGCTCGCCGGAGGAGTCATCAACTCGCCGCAACTCCTGATGCTCTCGGGCATCGGCGATCCGGTCGAACTGAGGGCTCATTCGATCGACATCAAAACGCCACTGCCCGGTGTCGGGAAGAACCTGCAAGATCATATCAGCGCCAGCGTCGAATACCGCCGGCGTGGGCTTGGCCCGTTTTGTCGGAACATGAGGCTTGATCGCCTCAGCATCGAGCTTGCGAAGGCAGCGCTTTTCGGCACCGGTTTCGCCTGCGATCTTCCGAGCGGCTGGACCGCCTTCATAAGATCCAGGCCGGATGTCCAACTACCAGATGTTCAGCTGATCTTTCGCGCCATACCGCTTGGCGCCGGGCCGTACGTGCCGCCATTCAAACAAGCCTTCGCGGATGGGTTTGGATGCCGTGCAATCTTGCTGCGGCCGACGAGCCGCGGTGAGATCAAATTGAGCTCAAGCGACCCGCGCGCGCCGCCGCGCATCTGTCAAAACTTCTTTGCCGCCGGCGATGATCTGGCGACGCTGCGTGCCGGCATGCGACTGACGCGCGAGCTAGCCCGGCAAACCTCGCTCAAGCCGTTCGTCGAAGCGGAGATCGCTCCCGGGTCGGATAAGACATCCGATGCCGACATCGACGCGCACATCTTCGCGAGCGCTCTCACCGCCCATCATCCGCTCGGCACCTGCAAGATGGGGCCTGTAAGCGACGCGTCGGCGGTGGTCGGTCCGGACTTGCGCGTCTACGGTCTCGACGCTTTGCGCGTGGTCGACGCTTCGGTCATGCCCGACCTCGTCGGCGGCATGATCAACGCGCCGGTCGTTATGATCGCGGAGCGCGGCGCCGACCTCGCCCGGGGCGTCAGGCTCGCGGCGGGCGTAGCCGCTTAGTTTCGCTAGAAGTCCGCTTTTAGCCAGTCAGTCAAACAATCTGACGTTATGCGCGACCCAAGGCGGCCAGATGGTCAAAGTCTTCCGCGAAGTCGCCGCACGAGATGATTCTCGAACCAAAGAAGTCAGCCGTTCGGAAATCAGTCGTCGGACGCGCATCAGCAATAAAGTCGGATCGTGTTCAAAAAACCGGAACCTGCGGAGACTATTCAGAGCTTGCGCAGTCTTTGATCGACCTTTTTGATGAAGGCCGTACGCTGCGCCGGCGTTGCAACATTGAGATGATAGAGCGCATAATATTCCGCGCGGGCGCTGCCGCCTGTGAACCATCTGACATACCGCTTCACTATTTTGCGCGGCGGATCGCTCATCCATAACGCCATGTAGCGCGGCCGGCCGTAGGTCACGATACCGATGATGCGGCGGAGGTTGCGCAACATCGGTTTGACGTGCGCCGGGTCGCTGATGTCGAAAGCAACGCCGGGCATGATCATGCGATCGAAAAATCCCTTGAGCATCGCCGGCAGCCCAAAGCACCAAGTTGGAAATTGCAGAATAAGCACGTCGGCGGAGGTAAGCCGCTTGATATACGATTCCAATCCGAGCTGATTGCGCGCAATATCGTGATAATGCCGGCGCGCCTCCTCCGAGAGCACCGGATCGAACTTCTCCGCATAAAGATCGAGCAAGTCGACGTCGTGACCTGCATGCGCGAGCGCGGCCAGCGCGGTCGCACGAATTGCCGCATGGAAGCTCTCGGGCAATGGATGACAATAAACGTAGAGTACGCGCATGACTGGCAAACGTGATCAGGATTTTCCGGCAAGTTCAAATGTCTGGTTTTGCGCTGGCCAAAGCTCGGAATATTCGGGCGCTGAGGCGCGCTGCGGCACGCCGCAATCGATGACCACGCGATCCGATTGCGGGCGGCTGATGACTTCATTGATGGTGCGAGCATTCAGCACGATAAGCCGCGCCGGAGCGCCGATGGCGATGCGGCCGTGTCCGGCAAATCCGCCGATTGCGGCCGGCGCCGTTCCAACCAGCGCGGGGGCACCGATCAGCGGATGATCGAGATGCAGGATGCGAACCGCCTGCCGGAAAGTGTCGAGGACATCGTGGTCGCCATAGGCATAAAAGCTGTCGCGGCAATTGTCGCCGGCCGCCGCCACGCGGATGCCGCGGTGGAGCATCTCCTGAACGACGGTGACGCCGCGCCAGCGCGGCGTGCGACCCGCCTGCGGTCTTGCAGGTACATGTTGACAGTCGGCAGCGTGACGATCGCGATTTCGGCATCGGCCAAAAGATCGAGCGTGCGATCGACCTCGCTGTCGGCTTGCATGGCAAGACTGCAGCAATGTCCGCAGACGACGCGACCTTTGTAGCCATGCCGCTTGGCGGCGCGAGCGACGAACGGCAGCGTTGCCGCGGCCGGATCATGGGTCTCATCTACGTGCAAATCGACGTTCAGGTCATGCCGGATCGCCAATGCAAACAGCCGGTCAAGAAGCGCGTCGATATTGGCGAGCGGCGCTCCGTGGTTGCCGATCGAGGCCCGCGTGACGCCGCCAAGAAGGCCGCCGGATTGGGCGACGACGGAGGCAACGCGGTCGCCGAAGTCGTCCTGCAACAGGTCAAGCGGACAGAGTGAGACCGCCTGCAGATCGATCTTGCCGCGCCATTCGTCCCGTATCTCGCGCAGCACCTTCCAGCTTCGCTCGATGCTGTCGTGGTAAGTGTCGATGTGCGTGCGGATCACGGAGACGCCATACGCATAGGCGCAGCGCAGGCCGAAATCCATGCGCCGGTGCAAGTCCGGCTCCGTCCAGTTTGGCCGATCCGCGGCGGCCGCAAGCCGGGCATTAAGGAATGTCCCGTCCGGATTCGGGCTGCGCTCGACGGTGTGGCCTTTGTCGAGATGGGTATGAATGTCGATGAGCGTCGGCCAGACCTGGCGGCCGCCGAGATCGACGCGCCCGACTGCGTCATCGCGCGCATGACACGGCTGCGCAATTTGCGCGAGCTTGCCGTCATCGATCAGCACATCGGCGTTGACCACGCCCTCAGCATCCGCAGGCGCGAGCGATGCGGCGCCGTCGGCCAACAGACAAGCCGGTACGCGCGCGTTCGCCAGCCAGTAGCGCCGCACGGACGGCCACGCGATGTCAGCGAAGCGAAGCGGCATCGAAACGCACTGCCTTGATGTCGGCCGGGCTTGCACAAAGCTTAATCATCGATGCCTAAAAAGTGTCATTGGCCGTGAATTTTGGTGCTTTGCCTACCATCCAAATCGCGCGTAATGGTGTCAAGGGAAGTCCAGTCCCAATGACACCGGACCGCCCAACGACATATCCGCAAGATCAAAGCCGCGGGTCAGCAAGATCACAGCCGCAGGATGCCTCCGATGTCGCGAATTCCCTCCACTGTCTTTACCTGCACGCTCGCCGTCACCGGGACATTGTTTGGTATCGGTGCCGCCAATGCGGCCGACAAAGTAACATTCCTGACGAGCTGGTTCGCGCAAGCGGAGCATGGCGGTTTCTATCAGGCGAAAGCCGCCGGCCTTTATGAGAAGGACGGATTGGACGTCACGATCAAGATGGGCGGCCCGCAGGTCAATGCCATGCAGCTGCTGCTCGGCGGCGAAGCCGACGTGATCATGGGCTACGACTTCCAGGTTTTGTCCGGCATATCGAAGGGTCTTCCGATCGTCACCGTTGGTACGTCGTTTCAAAAAGATCTCCAGGGCATGATGACCCATGGCGACGTGAAGGATCTTGGCGACCTCAAGGGCAAGACGCTCCTGATCGCCTCATCCGGGCAGGCGAGCTTTTGGCCGTGGTTGAAGCGCAAATTCGGCTACACCGACGCCCAGTCGCAACCTTACACGTTCAACCTGCAGCCGTTCTTCGCCGACAACAACGTCGCCCAGCAAGCCTATCCGTCGTCGGAACCGTTCCAGGCTCTGGAGAAGAACGTTCCGGTGAACTTTTATTTGTTCGCCGATTACGGCTATCCGCCGTACGGATCGACGATGGTCACCACGACCAAATTCGTGGCCGAGCATCCCGATGTCGTACGCCGTTTCGTCAAGGCATCGCTTGAAGGGTGGAAGAGCTATCTCAAGGGTGACCCGGCGCCGGGGAACGCGCTCATCAAAGCCGATAATCCCAATATGAGCGATGCGCAGATCGCCTTCGGCATCAAGCGCCTCAACGACCTGCAAATCGCCGACGGCGGCGACGCCAAGACCATGGGAATCGGCATCATTACCGAGGCGCGTTGGAAGGCCAGTTACGATCTGATGGTCGGCGATAAGCTCTTGCCCGCGGACACCGATTGGAAGAAGGGTTTCACGACACAGTTCGTGAAAGACCTCAAAATCATGTGGTAATGCGCTAACGTCAGCTGGTCGCTGGGAATGAGCTCCTCGGCACGAGGCAGAAATTTCGTCGATATACTGCCGCCGTTGCTCGTCGGCCTCCTGCTTCTTGCCGGCTGGGAAGCGTGGTGCTGGATTCTCGCAATCCCGTCTTATCTCGTCCCCTCGCCGACCTTGATCGCCAAAACCTTCGTGCTCAATGCACCGGCGCTGATGCACTCGCTTTGGATAACGCTGCGGGTGACTTTCATTGCGCTGGCGCTCTCTATCGTAATTGGCACGACGGTGGCTTTTTTGTTCGTGCAAAGTCCGATCATCGAGCGAAGCTTCTTTCCCTATGCCGTCATCCTGCAAGTCACGCCGATTGTCGCCATCGCGCCGCTCATCATCATTCTGGTAAAGAATACCGAAGGCGCGCTGATCATCTGCGCCACCATCATCGCGATATTCCCGATCATCTCCAACACAACGGTCGGCTTGCGCAGCATTGAGGCCGGGCACCGGGACCTTTTCGCCATCAACCGGGCGACGCGTCTGCAAAATCTCATATTCTTGCGAATTCCCAGCGCGCTGCCATTCTTCTTCGCCGGCTTACGTATCTCCAGCGGTCTCGCCTTGATCGGCGCAGTCGTCGCCGAGTTCGTTGCCGGCACCGGCGGCCGCAATACCGGGTTGGCGTATGAGATTCTGCAATCCGGCTATCAGCTCGACATCCCGCGCATGTTTGCGGCGTTGTTTCTGATCACTTTGGCGGGAATCGCCATGTTCCTGGTGGTGGTCGGCTTGACCAGGCTGGCACTCGGTTCCTGGCACGACAGCGCCGTCGCTCGCGAAGCATGATGACGAGACGGCGAACCGCGGAGTAAGCAAGCGAAGCCATGCAGCCAGTCGCCGCTCTAGCCGATCGTGATCGGATCAGCCGCTATCCGCTGGGGGATTTTCTGGCGGAGATCGCCGGCATCGCGGCGACAACCGACCCGATCGATCTGAAGCGGCGCTCGCGGGATTATTTCTGGTACAGTCCCATTCTCTACGAGATGTTGAAAGAAAAATGCGCCGACGTCGTTGTCACGCCGCGCGACGAGGGCGAGGTGGTTCGCGTTGCAGCGGCCTGCGCCAAGCATCGCATTCCGCTGACTGTGCGCGCCGGCGGGACCGGGAACTACGGGCAATGCACCCCGCTCGAAGGCGGCGTCGTCCTCGACATCGGGCAACTCGATAGCATCGAATGGCAGAAACCGGGCCTGATCCGCGTTCAAGCCGGCGCCGGGCTTTTCGACATTGACGCCGCCACCCGGCCGCAGGGCTATGAGCTGCGGATGCACCCCTCGACCAAGCGCTCGGCGCAAATCGGCGGTTTTGTTGCCGGCGGCAGCGGCGGCGTCGGTAGTGTCACGTTCGGCGGCATGCGCGAGCCCGGCAATATCGTTGCGGCGCGCATCGTGACCGTTGAGCCCACGCCGCGCATCATCGAATTGCGCGGCGGCGCTGCGCATAAAATCAGCCGCGCCTACGGCACAACGGGAATTATCACGGTTCTCGAGATGCCGCTGGCGCCGGTGCAGCCTTGGATCGACGTCATTGTCGCCTTCGAGGATTTTATTGAATCCGTCCGCTTCGCCCATGCAATCGCGCTGGCGGACGGCATCGTCAAGAAGCTGCTTTCGCCGGTGCAATGGCCGCTGCCACAATACTTTTCGAGCTTCCGATCGTTTTGTCCCGCCGGCAAAAGCCTGCTCAGCGCCATGATCGGCGAAATGTCGATCGAGAGTTTCGAGACGCTGCTGGAAGGCTTTGCCGGAACCATGACTTATAAAGCCGCTCACGAAGATCTGCCGGGCAAAGTGCCGCTCTACGAGCACACGTGGAATCACACGACCTTGCAGATGCTCAAGGCCGATCGCGGCGTGACCTTTTTGCAGTGCCTTTATCCGCACGACCGCCTGGTCGAGGCGGTCGAACAAGTTGGCGCGAAATTCGGCGACGAGGTGCTTTCGCATCTCGAGTTCATCCGCTTGAACGGCCGCGTGACCGCGAACGGGATTCCGGTCGTTCGCTATAGCTCGCCGGAGCGGCTCTATGAGATCATGGCGGGCTATGAGGCGTGCGGGGTGATGATCGCCAATCCGCACGTCGTGACGCTTGAAGACGGCAGCCGCTACAAGCGCGTCGACGCCGACCAGCTGAGCTTCAAGCACGAAGTCGACCCAATGGGTTTGCTCAATCCAGGCAAGATGCGAAGCTTTGTGCCGCAGGGACCGCAGTCGTAGATGACGGCAGCATTACCCATTAAGCCGACGGCTGCGCCAACGCCGGTCGCAGAAAAGACGTCAGTCGCACCGCGCCGGCCGCTGCTGCGACTCGATGGCATAGGAAAATTCTTTGCGAATGGCACGATCGCGGTTGCCGGAATCGATCTGACGATCTTTCCCGGAGAATTTGTTTCCTTGCTCGGGCCGTCGGGTCGCGGAAAGTCGACGCTGCTCAAGCTCATCTCCGCGCTTGCTCTGCCGTCCGCGGGTACGATCGATTGGCCGCAATCGAGCTATAGCGCCGAAGGGCAGGCCGAGCCTGCGCTCGGTTTCGTGTTTCAGGAGCCGACATTGCTGCCGTGGCGGACGGCTGCCGGCAATGTGTATCTTCCACTGCGCCTGGCCGGCGTCAACAAACTGCAAGCGCGCGAGCGCGTCCGCGAGGCGCTGTCGCTGGTCGGTCTCTCAGGCTTTGCCGATCTTTATCCGCGTCAATTGTCCGGCGGCATGAAGATGCGCGTGTCGATTGCACGCGCGCTGGTCACGCAGCCGAAAATCCTGCTGATGGACGAGCCGTTCGCTGCGCTCGACGAAATCACCCGCACCAAGCTCAATGATGATTTGTTGGAGCTGTTCGCGCGCCGCAACCTCACCGTCATTTTCGTTACCCACAGCGTGTACGAGTCCGTCTATCTGTCGAGCCGCATTGTGGTTATGGGCTCTAAACCGGGCCGCATCACCGGCGAGATCCCGGTCGAAGTGGCGTATCCGCGCACGGAGGAATTCCGCACTTCGCCGCTTTACAACGAACGCTGCCGGCGGGTCTCGGCGGCGTTGCGCGTCGCCATGAGCGAAAGCCCTGCCAGCTCATGAGATGACGGGCTTGCGTGCCATCCCGCGAATGTCCTTGCCCGGCCGGCGGGCTGCTCACTGAGCCGTTTGGCAAGCGCCAAGCCCGACAAATCGAGCCTGATCCGCTCGGCCTCCGTCACCGCGATGCCGAGGTCCTTAGCAAAGTGGTGGACTGCTTCTGAAATCCAGTGAACGCACGTAGAGTTTCAACACACGGGAAAAGACATGGACA
>Ga0073928_10010915_pt1 | contig 10688 bp, 7 predicted proteins | sample PaiPotPPA55metaG_FD_76969 | JGI IMG/M metagenome (GOLD analysis project Ga0073928, IMG submission 76969) | Iron sulfur acid spring bacterial and archeal communities from Banff, Canada, to study Microbial Dark Matter (Phase II) - Paint Pots PPA... ...
CTCAGTGAGCTCGAACAGCGGCTGCTAGCCTTCGGGCGGCGATACGAGGAAACCGCTTCTCCCTTCCAGTGGACCTTCACTCGCAAAGACCTGACAACTCTCTTGGCGAAGATCGAAAACAAACGGTTAGCTTCCGCCGCCTGACGCCTTCCAAATACGTCACCGTAATTCCGAGCGAGAGCACTAAGGTAACTCCGAACTTTCCTCAGTAGCCTACCAGAAACGTTCCCATCGGATAGCGCCTTGAAAAATCGGCGAGTTCTGCCGCCCGGTCCATCAAAAATATTTCATCCCATGTGTGAGCCACTTTCCCGTTTCTTCTCGATATATAGGGTAGCAACAGTTTTTACGCGGTTCAGGGCATAACGCTGTTGAAAGGAGAGATTATGGCCGAGAGAATCAAATTGCTGCGCCGATATTCTATTTTCGCGGCGGGGTTGTTTATGTTTTCTTTGGGACAAATTGCGCATGCATCCATCATAAGTAGTTGGAACCTGCAAACCTGGCACATCCTTCTCTAGAATCCAGGCCGCAGTGAACGCAGCCCCGCGTGGGTCAACTGTTGACGTCTGCCCTGGCACATATCCGGAGCAGGTTACCATCGCAGAATCGCTAACTTTGCAAGGCGTCGTCAGCGCGAACTCGGCTCGGGCAGTGATTACGGTTCCGACCAGCGGCTTCAAAGTCGTGACGAGCGTATTTGTCACGACACCAGTAGCACGCCGCCTGAGTAGCGGGGGCATCCTGCCGGCATGAGTTTTCAACATTTCGGAGATCACGGAGTACGGCTACAGCGAGCCACGGTCAACATGTTTATTCATTCTCCATCGATTCCGATCGAATTTGACAAACTAAGGAGGTACACCATGAAAGGACTGGGATTCTTTATGCTGGCGGCAATGTTGTTGGCGGGGGACGTGATTCCTGCGCAGGCTCAATACGTCACGGCCACGGTTGGGGTGGGGGGAAGTCCAAATGGGATGGCCGTCAACCCCGTGACCAGCAAAATCTATGTGGTCAACCGCCAAAGCCAAAATGTCACGGTGATCGATGGGGCGACCAACACTACCACTACGGTAGGAGCTGGCCCGGGTCCCTGGGCCGTGGCGGTCAACCCGGTAACCAACAAAATTTACGTGGCGAATGTTGACAGCAACAACGTCACAGTGATCGACGGGGCCACGAATGCCTCCACCACGTTCGGGGCAGGGAGCACTCCGATCGACGTGGCTGTTAACCCGGTGACCAACAAAATCTACGTGGCGAACTACGGCAGCAACAACGTCACGGTGATAGACGGGGCGACGAACGCCACCACGACAGTGGCGGCGGGAACCCAGCCGGATGTTGTCACTGTCAACCCGGTGACCAACAAAATCTACGTGGCGAACTACGGCAGCAACAACGTTACGGTGATCGACGGAGCGACGAACGCCGCCACGACGGTGGGGGCGGGGAGGAATCCGCGCGCCGCGGTAGTCAACCCGGTGACCAAGCAGATCTACGTCAGCAACGAATCCGACAACAACGTCACGGTGATTGACGGTGCGACCTTGGCCACCACCACAGTGGCTGCTGGGATTCAACCAATCGCGATGACGGTCAACCCGGTGACCAATAAAATCTATGTGGCCGACGCCGCGAGCAACAACGTCACGGTGATCGATGGGACGACCAACGCCACCATCACAGTCACCGACCCTGGCGCCGTCACGCCCTTTGCCCTGGCGGTCAACCCGACGACCAACAAAATCTACGTGGCCAACGGCAACCACAACGTCACGGTGATCGACGGGGCGACGAACGGCATCACAACCGTGGGGGCGGGGGCAGGAACCAGCCCTCGTGCCGTGGCGATTAATCCGGTGACCAACAAAATCTACGTGGCCAACTTTGACAGCAACAACGTCACCGTGATTGACGGGGCAACGAACGCCGCCACTACGGTGACGGATGCCAGCGCCAGCGCGCCTGCGGCCGTGGACGTGAACCCAGCTACCGACAAAATCTACGTGGCCAATTTTAACACCAACAACGTCACGGTGATTGATGGCGCGACTGATGCCATCACCACCGTGGGGGCCGGGACTAATCCCTATACCATCGCCGCCAACCCGATAACCAACAAAATCTACGTCGCCAACTTTGGCAGCAGCAACGTCACGGTAATCGACGGAGCGACGAACGCCACCACCACGGTAGGTGCGGGGAGCTCTCCATACATGGTTGGGGTCAACCCAGTGACCAACAAAATTTATGTGCCCAATTTCAACAGCAACAATGTCACGGTGATTGACGGGGCGACGAACGCCACCGCGACGGTAGGGGCGGGGACTTTTCCACTCGCCGTGGCCGTCAATCCGGTGACCAACAAGATTTACGTAGCCAATGAAAACAGCAATAACGTCACGGTGATCGACGGGGCGACGAACGCCACTATCACGGTGGGGGCGGGTAGCTTTCCATACGCCGTAGCGGTCAACCCGGTCACCAACAAAATCTACGTGGCCAACAGCGGGGGCAGCAACGTCACGGTGATTGATGGAGCGACGAACGCCACCACCACGGTGGGGGCGGGGACTTTTCCGTACGCCGTGGCCATCAACTCGATAACCAACAAAATCTACGTGGCCAACTACAACAGCGGCAACCTCACGGTGATTGACGGGGTGACAAACGCCGCGATCATGGTTAGCACGGGGGCCCAGCCCGATGCTGTCGCCGTCAACCCGGTGACCAACAAAATCTACGTCACAAATTACTCCAGCAACAACATCACGGTGGTTGACGGGGCCACGAACACGACTACCACGATGGGAGCTGGAAATCGTCCGTACGCCGTGGCGGTCAACCCGGTGACCAGCAAAACCTACATAGCGAATTCGGGGGCGGCGGGGAGCGACAACGTCACTGTGATCGCCGAACAGCAGGTGCAGCCCATCCCTCTCGAAGCCGACATCACGTTTCCAGGCAACGTGAGCGGCAGCTTTACGCCCTCCTTTCTATTCACCGCCTCGAGCTCTTTCACTCCCTACGCCCCGGATCCCAACAATCTTTTCTTCCAGGTGGACACTTGGCAAGGGCTGTGGACGGCGGCCAGCAACCAGGGCGGCGGCCAATTCCTCGGCCAGACGGCGGCGCTCTTGCCCGGTGTTCATCTACTTTATGCTTATGCCACCGACGGGCAGGATGCCACCTCGACGAACACGGGGCAGCAGAGCAGCCCGCTGATCAGCAATATCGCGGCTTACCTGTTCGTTGTCTCACCGCCCAACGCCACGCTTACTCCCCCCAGCCTCAGCTTCGGGAATCAGTTGGTTCACACCACCAGCGTTGGGCAGCTCGTGACGCTCCGCAATAGCGGCGCAGGCCCGCTCAACATAGCCAGCGTTGCGGCGAGCAGTGATTACAGCGCCTTCAGCAACTGCCCGGCAGCGCTCGGGGCGGGCGCAAGCTGCACGATTGATGTGGCGTTTACCCCCACAATCGGCGGCACAGACAATGGCACACTGACCGTGACGGATGACAGCATGGGCGTGAATGGGTCAACCCAGACCGTTAGCCTGACAGGTACGGGCACGCTGCCGGTCACCCTCAGTCCCACTTCTTTGACGTTCGCTGCGCAACCCGTATTCACCACCAGCGCTGCGAAGACCCTGAGGCTCACCAACAACCAAACTACCGTTCTAACTATTACGAGTACTGTGCCCAGCGGGGATTTTACTCAGACCAATACTTGCGGCGGGAGTGTGCCCGCCAAGGGCAAGTGCATGATCAGCGTGAAATTTACACCCACGGCAACCGGGCCGCGAACTGGGGCCATCACGATCACCGACAACGCTTCCACCAGCCCGCAAACGGTCAACCTGACCGGCATTGGCGTGGCACAGGTGGTCCAATCACCCACGGTGCTGATCTTTGCCGCGCAGACAATCCACACCACGAGTCCCGCTAAAAAAGTCACTCTAACCAGCTACCTGTCCAGCACGCTGACCATGGGCGCCATCACGTTCACGGGTCCCAACCCAACCGATTTTGCCCAAACCAACACTTGCGGTGCGAGCGTACCGGCGAAAGGCAAGTGCACAATTTCAGTAACCTTCACGCCGGGAGCGACCGGGGCGCGCTCGGCTACGATGAACGTGAACGACAGCGCCAACAGCAGCCCGCAGACGGTCTCGTTAACGGGAACGGGAAAGTAGGTTGGACGCAAAAGTATGCCACGTGTGGCACGGGCATCCCGCCCGAATTCAGGAGTGAAAGCGGGAACACAGGTACCACCACTCATCTATGCGATCATTCTGAGCGGGACCATAATCCTTGCTTCAAACTCCCCGCTTTATTCGGAGAGCCCCTGCGCCCAACCAGACCAATGATGTCGCACCGGTCCCTATTATTGAATGGCGCTGCCGCTGAGAGGCGGCGGAGATAACGACTCGTCCTCTAAGGCCTCGCGCAACAATAACTCTGCATTCTGCCAGCGTAACTATCCCAATCAAAACAGATCCGTCAATGAGCTGTCACGATGCGTCTGCCACTGGATCCGTTTCGGCTTTTGCTGATTTCGCTCGCCGGCTGCTTGAACCAACATCAGCGCGACGTGATCGACAACCTGCAGGAAGAGAACCGCGTGCTGCGCGAGCAACTCGGAAACAAGCGGCTGTGCCTGAATGATGACCAGCGCCGGCGCTTAGCCGTCAAAGCCAAAAAAGACGAAAATTTACTGGGAGCAGGTACTGTGAAAAATTTCGCTCCTAAGTGTCGCGTTTTGAATAGTTAGAAATTTTGGCTGGGAGGCCTGGACTCCTTTAAGCCACCCTATAAGTTTCTGAAAGAATTGCGGTTCTAATTAAGGTCTTTTTTTGCCGCGTTCGGTGGCGGTGGGCGGCCGCGCCTGTCGCTATTTTTCAGCATTTCGGGTACTGGCAGTTACTAACGGGTCGGTTTTTCATCGTGAGTTATAAGAAAATATCGAAAAGTTTACTCGCAATAAAAATTGTAGTAAAAGCATCGGATGGTTCATTTACTGGATCGAGAAGATTTAATGACGACCGCTGAGGTCGGCAAGTACCTTCACATAAAGCCGAAAACGGTTACTGTCTGGCTTCGTGAGGGACGATTACCGGGCATCAAATTGCAGCCTTCTGGCCAGTGGCGCGTATCACCAGCGCGACTACACCTATGGGAAAAGCAGCAGGAAAACATCTGAACCGCGATGTGGAAAAGCGAAGTGACTTACGTCACGAAGACTGTTCACAACCTAAATTATTCGCAGCCACTACGGCAAAGCGCAGCGAACTGGAGCGGCAAGCTATGCTCGAAAGACTTGGCTGGACCTTCGCACGAATCAGCGGATCTGTGTTTTTTCGTGATTCCAATCGCGCGATGAAACCCATTTTTGACAAATTGTGGAGCTTGGAAATTCATCCGGCTTTCAATACTTCCGAAACTCATCCAGCCGGTACGTACTCGACAGAGTTAACCAACCGCGTCGTCCGAAGAGCGGATCAAATCAGAATTGAGTGGGCCGCTCATGAGTCCGCTTATTGCCTGCAACAATTCGCGATACTCGTAAATCCAATGCAGCCACGTGCATCACAGAGTCACTCGCCCTATCCTTGCTCCTGAATCTTGCGATCTGCGTCCGCAATCACTTGTTCATACGACTGTTTGCCGGGGCCTGTGGCTGGGTATTCACGACGCCAAAAATTGCGTCCCGTTAGTACATCATTGATCTCACCAACCAATTTGAGATCATCTCCTCCGGTCTTGCTCTTGCTCTTGCCGAGGTACACGGAATAAATGATATCGAGGCAGCTATCAAGTGACGGACTATAGAAAATTCGGTCGAGCGTTTGAATGCCGATTTCGCTATTGGTTGACAACCCTTTCTTAATCTCAGCTTCATGCTTCTGGCATTCCACCTTCTTTTGAAAATGCGATCTCTCAACCGTTTTGTTTCGAGACAACGAATCGCATCCCGGAAGGCATAAGCCGATAACCAGCAGCGCGGCTATCTTCATTGAGCACCTTGTTCTGACTAAAATATAAGACTAGTTTGGATTATCACGCGTAGATGAGATACACGTTACACCATCGAACAGTTCGTAGCCACGTTTCGTGACGCTCGGCGTCTGCAAGTTCGTGGAACGCTCACTAAGGGGACCGGGCGGGTGCGGCGGTCACATATCGCCGTAACAGAGAGAGCGAGCCACCCGAAAGGAGGGTTGGAGCCTCTAAAACGAGTTGGGGCAGGAGCACCGGGCCGAATTTCCAAAGTGCAAAAGCATTCTCTCCCAGAGCAATCGCACGAATGCGCCGTCGGTACTTCCGGTACTGTTGTTCCCCGTGGGATTTTATTTCTTAAACTGCAGTAGTGTTCGCAATTGGTCTTCTGCTGTTTTCTTATCGGGATAATTTCGCCCGACCTGCTGAAAAGGCTCTTCGGTTTGCGCAATAATCCACTTGCCAAATTTTGGCTCTACCTGATATTTCATAGTACCGCCAATACAATTTGACACATCCGTTCTCGTGTCCGCAGACGGCCCGGATTCAGCGGTACACTTAGGCGGCGACCCGGTAAGTCATAAACGCATTCCGGTTGTTTCGCTACTCTAAAAGGCACCCCATGGGAGAAATGGCTGGGGTACGTACGGTGGGTCCGGTATGGGCGACGATGGTGAGGGCAATCACCGACGCGCCTCTCTATTTCTTCAGATTAAAGTGGATGGAAAAGAACCGACTAGCCTGAAGCGTGCGGAGCCGCAATCAGTTACGTAGCAGCGGCGACGGGGGAGCAGTAGTGCGTGCGAACCCGCACGTGCTGGTTCTAAGAGTGTCTACGTTGTCGTAGGTGTTCGCCGAGACCACGCTCAATGGAACCTGGTCGAGGCCCGTCGTGACGTCGCTGATAGTGTTACTCTTCACGGTATTGGGGCCTTTACTGCAGCTGAACTCGATTCCAACTGACGCCTTCGTGATGGTGTTCGACTCTATGGTCGCGTTGACTGCGTCGACTATATAGATGCCAGCCGCAGAGTTCCATAGCAGGTTGGATTTGATGCTGTGAGACGTTTGCGCAGTGTCGTATATCGCCGCAATGTTGGCGTTGGAGACTGTATTGCTGGTTATAGAGCCAATAGAACTAAACTCAATGGCAATGCCGTAGCTTCCGCCAGTAACCAGAGTAACCAGATTGCTGGCAATAATGGCGTTCGCACCAATGTTGCCAATACCGGCGCCGCTCGACACCACATCGTTCTTTAGGATGGTCGCTGTCAGAGATGCCGGGTTCTGAGAGCTTCCGAGAACTATTCCATCCACCACATCGTGAACACTGCTGTTTTCAATGGTCATCGACTCGGCGGAAGGATTCCCATTCTCAGCCCAGATTCCTATGCCAAAACTGCTTATTTGATTGCGAGTGGTAACCCCCTTCACGATGCCTGAGGAACCACTCTCATACATAATTCCGGCGAAAAAGTTTGTCGAAACCGAAGCGCCCGTCCCATCCACTGTAATATTGCTGATGTTGACCCCAGGTACAGTCGCAAGCACTTGTGGCGTAACTGTGTCCCCTGCAACGCTCGGAATAGTTGTAGTTACGGTCGTGGGAAAGCCACTCCCCGGTACTGTAATCACTGCTCGACTCGCGTTGCCGCTGGTGATGCCTTCCAGGGTAAGCGAAGTTCCAATCACGACCTGCCCGGGATAAGTACCGGGGCAAACTTTCACGATGTCGCCTGTTGTCGCAGCGGCCACCGCTGCCGAGATAGTCGGATAGCTCGGACTGTGGCACGTCCCGACCCAATAAGTCGTAGCCATTATGGAATGCGGAACGAGAAGCGCCGCTATACTGAGTAGAAACATCGACATGAAATGCGTTAGACACCTGTTCATACATCCTCCTATGAAGCGAAAAAATTCGAACCTAGCGATGAGATTCCCGTCCAGAGCACAGGCCACGGGTTGTTGCGGAAGTGAGGACGCAAACGTCACCAAGTAGTGCAAAAATGTATAAATTAACTAAGGATAAATTAACTGCGGGCCTGAATTATGTTACCTAAATATATCGGTGGTGTTTCCTCTGTCAAGCGGAATAGCTCACTGGCGAGTCCTAGTACGCTTAGCAGACTCTAATCTGTTGTTCTCATCGCGCTAACCTCACTAGACAGCTTAGCCAGGAGCGGCGGCAGCACGTCATCGCAAAGATGAATTTTGAACTGCTCCACGGTCCCGAAATGCTTTTGGCACGTCGAACACCCGGTCTCCACGATCTTGTGTTCCGCGCTCATGAACGTCGAGAGATTGTGCCGTTGGACTTCTTCTTGAATGGCTGTTAACAGCGCAGACTTTTTCACCACGCCTCCATTGGCACTAGTGTGCCGTCTCTAAAGTCTCTTTATAATTCTTGACCTTTCGCAGGATAGAACGTGCCGTTGCTGTCCAAACGAAGGGCTTCGGATTTCTGTTGTGATCGCGGATATAGGACTCGATGGCCCGAGTGAGTTCTTTGACGCTGCGAAAGGTGCCACGGCGAATCCGCTTGGCAGTAATTTCTGCAAACCAACGTTCAATCTGATTCAACCAGGATGCGTTTGTCACGCTAGTGATGGTGATTCCACTCTGAACTGCCTGTTGGCCTTCTGTCTCACGCCGACAGCCGCAGCTGTGTTAGCAATTGCCATGCGACGGTTCGCCTTGAGGCTAGTTCCACTTCGGTATCGTCGAGAGAAAAAGTTTCAAACTGGGATAACCCCGCCAGTCGTCGCTGGCCTTTAGTGCCTTCGACCAACTTCATCTACCCGCCCTCCCAGTCACTTCATCGATAGATCCCAGCATTTTTTTTCGGCGTGCCTCTTGGGCACGCCGGCTTTATACTCTCGGGTCTCGCAGGAGATCCAAATGATAAGGAGTTGATCATGATCCCTTCGCATGGAACCTTGGCTGCTGCCATCCTGATCTCTGCTATCTCGCTTTGCACCGATGCGCGAGCCCAAAATGCTTCGGAAAAAATCGCCGCACAAAAATCTACCGGCAAGCACTATGTACTCCCCGCGAACAAAGACACCGTGCAGTGGGGCTGGTACGACGCCACCGAAATACCCAAGCTCGTCGTCAATTCCGGCGACACCGTATCCATCGAAACCTGGAGCCACGGCATGGACGAGGTCCAGCCAGGAGTCGCCATTGCCGAAATCATCAAGCTTCGGCTCGCCAATGACGGCGGCGGACCTCATTCCATTACTGGCCCCATCTACGTGAACGGGGTCGAACCAGGCGACACCATGGAAATCCGCATCACCAAAATCGTCATGAAGGACACAGGTTTCAATTTCAATCTCCCCGGCAAACAATTTCCCGCCGTCGGTTTGCTGGCCTCCGAGTTTCCTGAAGGCCACGTGGAATATTTCAAACTTAACTCTGCAACCATGACCACCGAATTCAAGCCGGGCATTGTCCTTCCTCTCAAGCCCTTCCCCGGCACTATCGCCGTTGGTCCCGATCCCAACGAGCCGAAAGAGAAAGCTGGGCCTCCTATTCACGACGCCAAAGGCCGCACCAGCACACTGCGCCCCTGGAAGAACGGTTCCAACATGGACGTGAACGAACTTCAAGTCGACTCGATACTCTATCTTCCCGTGTTTCAGAAAGGCGGATTGATTTGGACGGGAGATTCGCACTGCCTGCAGGGCAATGGAGAAGTGAACCTGACCGCTCTCGAATGCTCCTACAAAGCAATCGAGATCCAGCCCATCGTGCGCAAGGATCTCCACACGGAGTGGCCCCGCGCGGAAACCTCGACACACTGGATCTTCATGGGATTCGACGAGGATTTAAACGAGGCTATGAAAATTGCTGTGCGCGAAACCGTGAATTTCCTGGCCGAACAAAAGATGGTGCCCATGTCGCGTGAAGAAGCCTACTCACTCACCTCCATCATCGGCGACTGTCGCGTCTCTCAAGTTGTCGACATCCGGAAAGGCGTCCATTGCATGATTCCCAAATCGATTTTCACCAAGAAGCAATGACTTTTCGCGCCCGCACGCGGGAAATCTCGCCTGGCAATCGCGCCGCGTGCAGCCACCGCACGCCGGGCGCCCAGCCTTCCACCAAGATAGAGAATTGGTCTTGTTATGAGAGGGGTATCCGGTCGCCGTTACGAGTGATGGTGATTGCTTAGGTTGTGGTAAGAGATGGAGGGGACGAATTTGTACTTGTGCTGCCGGAAACGGACGCGGAAGCCGCCGGGTTTGTCGCGCAACGACTTTCCGAGCGGCTGAAGCACGATGGCGAGGAACCTTCAATTTCGGTGAGCACCGGCGTTGCAATATTCCCGCAGGATGGCAAAACCATCGATGAGTTGTTGGGAGCCGCCGACCGCGCTTTGTATTACGGAAAGGTCACTGCCATAAGGGAGTGCTGATTGTCCTGTTGACAATCAGCACTAGGGACCGAGCTGTCATGTGAGTGCCGCCACGGTTGGGCCTGTGCGAACGGATGATTCGAATTCTGTAGTGTGCGACTCCTGAGAATTCGCGTAATCGGGAACTTGAAATCCACAAGGGTGGAGTCGAGGTGTGACGCGGTGGTTTAGGTTCAGCCTATCCGTTGCCGACTCTTTCGTGTGTCGGTGCCTCACGAGCTGAACCATGCTTCCGTCTTCACACCCCGCTCATCGAACCGGA
>Ga0073928_10010916_pt1 | contig 10686 bp, 4 predicted proteins | sample PaiPotPPA55metaG_FD_76969 | JGI IMG/M metagenome (GOLD analysis project Ga0073928, IMG submission 76969) | Iron sulfur acid spring bacterial and archeal communities from Banff, Canada, to study Microbial Dark Matter (Phase II) - Paint Pots PPA... ...
CCCGTTTGCGTCTTAACTATTGGCTCTTTCACTCCCACGGTGAAATAGAACGTGGCTCCGTGGTCTGGTTCGGACTCGGCCCAGATAACGCCCTTGTGTTTTTGAATGATCCGGTTCACGGTGGCCAGACCTACCCCGGTGCCTTCAAACTCGGATTCCTTGTGCATGCGCTGGAACACACCGAATAGTTTGTCGGCATACTGCATGTTGAAACCCGCGCCATTGTCGCGTACGAAGATGACCGGTTGCTTGCCCGGCTCCTCAATGCTGCCTACCTCGATTACCGCTTTAAGCCGGGGGCGAGAATACTTGAGGGCATTGCCCAACAGGTTTTGAAAGACCTGGCCCATCAGAACGGGGTCACATTCAAGCGCGGGCAGTCGCGCTATGCGCCACTCCACATCGCGTCCCTCGCACTCGGGCTGCAGAACCGAAATCGCGCCATCGACGATGGCATTTAGTTCGGTAAAGCTCGGCTTGAGGGATTGCGCTCCGAGGCGTGCCAGACGAAGCAGGCCGTCGACGAGGAGCGTCATGCGCCGGGCAGCGTTCTCGATTCGCTCCAAATGGTGTCTGGCTTCCGGGTCCATCGCGGAACCAAAATCCTGAGCCAATATTTTGGCAAAACTGCCAATGTGGCGGAGGGGCGCACGGAGATCATGGGAAACCGAGTAGGAAAAAGCCTGCAGCTCGTGGTTGGCGGCCTCGAGTTGCGCGGTACGTTCGGCAATTTTCCCTTCCAGGTTTTCATTGAGTTTGCGGATTTCAAGCTCGTTTGACTTCCTCTCGGTGATATCGCGGAAGGCCACGACACCTCCGCGCACGACGCCGTTGCTATCTTTGAGGGGAGCGCCGTTCGATTCGATCCACACCGTGCGATCAAGTTCAGGATTACGGAGAAACATCTCGACCGAGCTTGCCTCGCCACGAATGGCGCGCAGCAGGGGGTTTTGCTCCCGCGGGAATATGGTGACCATATCGGGTAGATAGGTGTGATAGTGCGCACCCCATTCCTCGGGGGCCAATTGCGCGGGACCGAGGCCAACGATTCTCTCGGCGGCCGGATTCCACAGGATGAAGTTTCCGTGCTCGTCGGCGGCGACCAGGCCCTCGTCGATGCTGTCGAGCACGGACTGCAGGATGAGCTTCTGGGATTCGAGAGCCTCCCGGGAACGCAGCAATTCCTCCGCTTGTCGTGCCAGTTCGCGCTCGATCCGTTTGCGTTCGGTGATGTCGTGCAGGACAGCAACACCCCCGCACAGATTGCCCCCCGCGCCCCTGAGGGGATGCGCCGTGACTTCGAGCGACCTTCCCGCTAGCGTCTCGGGCTGTTCCACGATCAATTCCACCTGCACGGATTCCCCGCGCAAAGCCCGGACGAGCGGAAGGCGATCCGGCGGATAGGGCGTGATTCCGTCGGGCAGGAAGACCTGGTAGTGATGCGTCCATTGCTCTGTGGGCACATCCTGGGGCCCCCGCCCCATCAGCGTGTGCGCCGCAGCGTTAAAGATGAGGAAGTGGCCATCCTGGTCGGCCGCGATCAATCCTTCGCCCATGCTGGCCAGGACCAGTTTGAACATGGCGGTCTGGGCCTCCAGAGCTTCTCGCGAGCGCGCCAGCTCTTCCGCCCTGCGGGAGAGTTCCCGGGCAAGTTCCGCTAGCTTCTCTTCGGCCAGTTTGCGTTCACTGATATCGGTGCTGGTGCCAAACCAGCGCACTACCCGGCCATCGGAATCTTTAAAGGGCATGACGCGGGTAAGGAACATGCCAAAATGCCCGTCCGCCGCTCGCAGGGGGAATTCCATCTCGAACGCCGACCCATTCGCAATCGAGCTTTCCCAACCTTCGAGGACCTTGGGAAGTACCGCGGGATCGTGGACGCTCTGCCAGCCCCAGCCCTGCATCTGTTCGGGCGATGTGCCCGTGTACTTGTACCAGCGCTGGTTGTACCAGAAGATGTGGCCATCAGCTTCGGCTATCCAAGCGAGCTGTGGAATGCCATTGGCCATGGCTTGGAACCGCTCTTCGCTCTGGTGCAGGGCTTCCTCGGTCCGGTGGCGTTCGGTTACATCGAAGAGAATGCCGCCCATGTGGCTGTTTTCCCCGGCAGCGTTTTTGTAAACCCGTCCTTTGGCAGCGATCCAACGTTCCGTTCCGTCCGGCCAGACCGTACGATATTCAATGTCGTATTCGGATTCGTCGGCCAGGCTGCGGCTCATGGCCTCCTGAACGCGGATTCGGTCATCGGGATGAAGGCTGGCGAGAAAACGGGCGAAGTTAAGTTTCGTCTCGGGTGGCAAGCCGAAGAGGGCGAGGGAGAGAGGGGACCCCTCTAGTTCGTCCGCATCGATTTTCCAGTGCCAGGTGCCCAGCCGCGCTCCGTCAACGGCCAGGCGCAACCTTTCTTCGCTATCGCGCAGCGCCTCTTGCGATCGATTACGTTCGGTTACGTCCTCACTCAGGACTACGATGCCAGCGATGCCGCCGCTCTTATCCCGCCACGGTCGCACCTCCCAGCGCAGCCACTGCACCTTGCCGTCGGGCCGTTCGAAGCGGTCGTTTTCCGACCGAAGAACCTCGCCCGCTAGCGCCCGACGGTGAATCTCTCTCCAGCGCTCGGGAACTTCGGGAAGGATTTCGTAATGGGAAATACCGCGGATCTCGCGGTCCCCCAGTCCGAAATCAGCCCGCCAGCGGCGGCTTTCATGGAGGTACCTCATATCGCGGTCAAACATGGCTAAAGCCGCCGGTGCATGCTCGACAAAAAGCCGGAAGCGCTCATCGCTTTCTCGCAATGCCTCTTCTTTAACCTTGCGATCGGTGATGTCCCTCGCAATCTTGGACGCGCCAATGATCGCGCCTTTGCCGTCTCGGATCGGCGAGATGGCTACGGAAACGGTAATTTTCGTGCCATCCTTGCGAAGACGTTCCGTTTCGAAATGCTCGACGCTCTCACCATTCTGGATGCGCGCGAGAAAGGCGGCCTCCTCACTCACTAGCTCCGGCGGGAAGAGCATGATCATCGGTTTGCCTAGGGCCTCCGCAGCCGAATAGCCGAAAAGTTTCTCGGCGCCGTGATTCCAGGCGTTGATCGTCCCGTTCAAGTCCTTGCTGATAATGGCGTCGTCGGACGAGTCGACCACGGCGGCCAGCCGTTCACGAAATTCTTCCGATTGCCTGCGCTCCGTGATATCGCGGAGGATCACGGTGAAGAGCTTTTTGCCGCCAGTTACGACATGAGAGATGGAAGCCTCAATCTGAAATTCCTGGCCATCGGCTCGTACCGCCCACAGCATATCTTTGGGCCCCATGACCCGATTGGTGACACCAGTCTTTCCGAACACTTTAATGTGTTCAGCATGGCTGCCGTGAAAGCGCTTGGGGATGAATCGCGAGACGGGCTGTCCCATCGCCTCAGCTACCGGGCACCGGAACATCTTTTCCGCGGCGCCGTTGAACAGAACAATGCGCTGCTGCTCATCCACGGTAATGATGGAGTCCATGGCCGAAGCGATGATGCCCGAGAGACGCCCTTCGCTTTCGCTCAACGCCGCTTCTGCCTGCTTGCGGTCGGTGATGTCCCGGTTGATCTCCAGAATCGCCGCGGGCGATCCGTGCTCGTCCCGTTGCAGCGACCAGCGGCTGGCCACAGTAACTTCGGTGCCGTGGCGCGTCATGTGCCGCAGCTCACCTTCCCAATCGCCCCGGCTGGCCAGCGCAGCCGTGATCGTGGCGAGGGGCTCGGGAAACTTGGTCTGCAAAAAATCGTGCGTCACTTTTCCGAGGGCTTCTCCCGCCGACCATCCGTAGATGTTCTGCGCTCCCCGGTTCCAGAAGACCACTCGGCTCTCGAGATCGCGCACCAATATGGCGTCGTGTGCGAGGTCCAGCAAGGTAGCCTGCTTTTTCAATTCATCTTCGGTTCCCTTGCGGTCGGTGATATCCCGTGTGACCTTGGAATAACCGCGCAGGGCTCCGTTGGCTTCGTAGACGGGAGTAATCACCGCGTCGGCCCAGAACCTGGAGCCGTCCTTCCGCACGCGCCATCCTTGGCCAGCAAAGTGCCCTGTTCGGGATGCCGTCTTTAGTGCCTCCTCTGGAAGGCGGAGGTCGCGGTCGATCTCGAGGTAAAAGATAGAGAAGTCCGTACCGATGATCTCATCGGCATGGTAGCCCTTCATGCGGGCGGCCCCGGAATTCCAAGTCATGATCCGGCCTTCGACGTCCAGCATGTAAACGGCATAGTCCTTGATGCCATCAAGGAGCGTGCGGAACATTTCCTCACTCGAACGCAGCTTCGCGTCGGTTGCCGCTCGCAGTACGATCTCGGATTGCAATGCTGCCGTGCGCTGCTCGACGCGCCGTTCGAGATCGGCATTGAGGGCGTCGACCTGAGTTCTCGCTTTTGCGCCCACGCCGATCTCGCGGCTGACCCTGATCCCTGCCATGGACAGAAAGATCACTCCGAGCATTAAACTGAACCCGATCGCCGAGGTGTTGAAGCGCTGTGCGATGCGGACGCGCCGGGTACGCTCTTCGAGCAGACGATTTTCCTCGGCTTCCATCTTCTCGACGGTGCCGCGCACAGCATCCATGAACCGTTTACCCTCTTCAAGTTGCGTGATGGCAGGAATGGTCCCGGAGTTTTGGCGGTAGGCCACCAGATCGCTGGAAGCTTCGACCACTGCGCTCGCTTGCTGTACAAGTACATCCAACTGTCGTTGCTGATCGGGATTGTCTCGCGTGAGAAGGTGCAGCGCTTGCAGGTCCTGGACCAGTGCGAATTTCCCGGTCGCATGAGGTTCGAGAAATGACTCATGTCCGCTGAGCGCGAAACCTCGCGCTCCGGTTTCCACATCGTCAAAATGCCTGAGTGTGGATTCCAGTCTGCCAGACACCTCGTGAGTGTGGGCCACCCAATCGGCTTCCTCCGCGGCTTGCCTGGACGCGCGCCAGGAAAGTGCACTCAAGAGAATGGTCAGAACCACGGCCACGGCAAAGCCGAGGTTGACCTTGCGCCGGAGCAGCTTCTCTTCCCGCGGCGCGGCGCTCCGGTCCGGCAGCCGGTCTGTATGTTCTTTGTCGGCGTGCCACATCACGCCCATTTTTTCTCGCTCTGCATCGCCGCGCTCGACGAGAAAACGCTCGTTCCGGCGTCCCAAGTGAGGAGAGCGACGTCGCGAAACGTCCAGCGCGCTAAGACCAAAAACCCAATTCGGCCCGGAATGATGCCGGCGGCAGAAGCGAAGATGCGCAATCGCTTGATTCGGCGAAAATCGGAACAATCTTCCAAGAAGCGCAGTCCTTGCTGAGCAAGAAAATCAGCGAAAAGTAACAACCCGATCCCATTGCTCTCGCAGCTGGCTCACCCGACTGCCGGTCCGGGTCCAGAGTCACGGCCTGTTGAGTCGGCAACGCGAAAGGATTCCGCGAGACGGTGGCCCAATGAACACTCAGTTCGTTGGGTGAAGCAACGTCGTAATCACCTTTGACAGGCAGCTGCTCCACCCAGTTTCGCTGGTCGCAAAAAGCGCCTGGCATGTCGAAACAATCCCATGCCTTAGCAGGCAGGGACCACACGACTAAGATATCGGCGGTTTCCGATCCCAACTTTAGGCCCAAGCGTCGATTCTTGAGCGACCAAACACTTGTAGCAGCAAGGTCTGGCGTTAGCGAGGGCTGTCACACGAATCCAGCGTGCTCCAAGGGAGATTGAACCAACGAGCAGCTCCGGCTTTTTGAAATGTTAAAGCCAAGCGCTTTATGAATTTGTCCTTATCCGAGCGGGTTATCAACAAACACCGGCCGGAATTGACGATGGCACATTTAGGAATCGGCAAACAGGCGCTGGAGGCAATGCCCGCATCGTGCAGAATTGGATGGCAAGACGTTTCCGCCCCGCGGGAAAAAAGGCCTTCGGGTAAAATCACCGAAGCCGAAGCGAGAAAATAGGCTGTCGCGGGCAAAAATACCTGGAATCCACAACCTCATTGGGCGGTCGAAAGGCTGACCGCCGCGACTGCGAGCGAAGAATTCTTACCGGCGACATCAAAAGAAAACTGATGCCGCTCGACTGCGCCGTCCAATATTTTGGCTTCGACGGCATAGAGAAGCTTACAGCCGTCCTCGGAAAGACTCAGGCGATCAACGGTGTGCAGTTCGTGGCCGCGATAGAAGCACACCTTCGACACCAAGCACGTCTGGCCATCCCAACCTTGCGCCGTCGCCGAACCGTAGCCATCCGGTCCGACGCACCCGGCGAGCAAGCTTGTCCCGCTGGCTCCGGTTCTCTTGGCCCTGAGGCGCGTGCTTCTCATTACTCGGTTGCGGGCCTTCGCTCGCAACTTCTCCGGATCGGATTCGTTGCTCGGCGGATGCTTTTGGTAATGCTCAAGAACGCGGAACGCGAAGTCCAAGGCCTCTTCAGGCAATGCTTCAACAAGGTTGTGCAGTGCAGCGCGGTCAAACATATGCGTCCTCCGGTTCTATGCGAAGAAGAATTCCTGCCTTGCTGATATGAGGGCTACCGCGGGAGCAACCGCAATTGCGGAGCCCTTCTTGTTGCCGTGTACTGCAGCTCCAAATAATTCCGACATGTGCGGCGTGACTAGCTTTAGGGAACCGCCACGTCGGGATGCGGACTCTTCGCCGGGAGGAGCGATCCCGGGCCATCCGTCGCCTCTCCAACGACACAAGTAATCGTCGCATGGTGATGGGCGATGACCCCGCTGAGGGGATGTGACTTGGCAGACATAGTCGAACGATAAACGACGCATGCCGGGATACGAAATACCGGAATGACCTGAAAGCCCGATCAAGCCGGGTTTGGTTTTTCCTGGTTGATGCGGTATCTCCGCTTGCGCCGTTGGCAGCATCCGTTAGTAGGTCCCTTCGAGAATGATTGCCAGGTTCGATCTTTTTTGTACGGAGCGCGAACGTCCGCTGCAGCGGGAACCGCAGACACCTTTGGTCGATGCAAAATCAAGAGCAGCTAAACTGGACGGCCCCGTCCCGGAGAATCTCCGACCTCGGCCACCAAACACAGAGACGAGATCTCCATCCCTTCCCTACCAAAGAATAAATCCGCCGCGGACAAACGCGCAGTATGGAGCACGGAGTCCGAGAGAATTGACCAATACGGAAACACCCCGGGTCTTTTACGGCATTCCCCGTATAGGTTCTTCGAGGCGGCTGCGCGATTATTCGCAGCAGGGGGCAGTAAACCCGAACGAGTCTAGTTTTTCCGTCGTGAATAGGAGGCAAGATGCTTTATTACGCGCTGGTAGCTCTGGTGATCGCAATTATCGCCGCGGTCTTGGGTTTTGGTGGCATTGCATTCGCAGCAGCTGGAATCGCCAAGATTCTGTTCTTCATATTCCTAGTTATTTTCGCCATCACGATGGTAGGCCATCTGATGAGGCGAGTTTAACAGCACCCACAATACCGCGATGGTCCCGGCCAGACTGCCTGGCCGGGACCATGGCTCGCCATTGCGTACGACGAGGCAGAGTTCCTTAGGTCTACCGACCGCCGCGAAGCAAGCACTGCTCGGCGGAAACGCGAAAGGGAAACTAGCGTCATCGCTCTTGATTTAGCAGCGTCATCGCCCATGGCCTGGCCCCTTCGCCAAGGCGCGCCATGGCATAAACGTGCGGCAAATCTTCCGGCCAAAATCAACGATGTCGCGTGTTTTATCTTACGAAGAGACGCGCGCCACTCCGCGGGCGGCTGCCCGAAACGACGAGCCTTCCGATTCATATAGCCGGCGAGGCCCGCCCGTCCAAGGCCCGCCATGTTTTTCTGAAAATAACTGATAGAAAAAGCATGCCTGGGTGTCCGCAATTCTCGTTAGCGTCCCGACCGCTCGCACTTCGTGACCATTCTCGCCCCGGCTGGTTACAAGATTGTTAACGTCCTAGTACTCAGAATTATTCCTTTACTGCTACTTGACAGTTACTTGCCATTGTCATATGGTCGCGCTCGCTGAACCGGTCAATCTCCGCGGCGTTGCGGCTTGGCCGTCACTTGGGAGGGAATTCAGATGAACCCCAGTTATTCATCTGCCCCGTTCTTCTCGTCGCGTGGACTCTTTTGGATCGGAACACTGCTCTGCACCATTGCCGGCCTGGGCCTCTTCGCGCTGCTCACGCGCTAGTGGGTACCCTGTATCGCGTATCGGGGTCTCGTTCAGGAGGCATGAATGAGCACCATATTCGACACGACAAAGACCGATCCCGAATCGGTTTGAAAAATGCTGGCGGCTGTGCGTGCCATGGCCAAAAGCGCGGGCGATCCCGCGGTGAGCTTGCGCATTGCTCTTGCGCTGGAGAAGTGCCCGCGATGTCACCGTTGCTGTGCAATGTTCATTGAGCCGGCCGGCATGTGCGCGGCTTGCTGGGCCATTCTGGTGCTCAACTCCGCGCTCGAACAGCTAAAAGAAACCCGCCTGTAGATCGCGATCTGTTCGTCATCCGTTTCAAGTCGCCAGACTTACGCGAGTGTGCGCCCCGCATAGTGATTTTTGCCGATCCGTCCTGCCTGGAAAAAAAAGAGTACCGGAGCGCGTCTGGGTGCGCCCCGGGGATTCAGGTTTTAGGCTCCGTGTTGACTGGCGGCACGAGTGTTCATTACGCGTTCGGCGATCTGGCTTAACTTGGCGTCGGCCTTCTTCTCTTCCTCCAGAGTTTCTTGGAGCGGAACAGTTACTGCCTGGAGACCCAAGCTGCGGGCAAACGATACCAGCGTGCCGTACATTGCGATTTCGTAATGTTCGACTTGATTGCCGTTCACGATCAGCGCAGCATCGCGAAGCGGCGATGCCTCGATATTCGAGACGGAATCCTTCGCCGCACTCGTCATCTTGTCCAGAATTTCGTTGTCCTTTGTGCCCGGCTCGACGCCGAGAGTTCGAAACACTTCTTCCAGCCGGGTCACGTGAATCCGCGTTTCTTGCAAATGAGATTGCAAAGCTGTTCGCAGTTCCGGCGAGCTCGCGTTCTCAATCATCGATGGCAGGCCTTTGTTTGCCAGCTTCTGTTCACAATCGTATGCATAGCGTAGTTCGATTTCGAATAATTCACGAAGAGATTTAATGTTGCCAAACATGGTAAAACTCCTTGGACGCGATTGAACTCAAGATGTCGTGTCGGCGAATTTCCACCGCAGACGGAATCAAAGCCCATTAGCGCACGACCGTCTCTGTTCCCGACCCGGGTCAATCCTGTATTTTGGCTTCGGGGTTTCTGGGATCCGGGGGAGCAAAGAGGAACTTTGTAAGTGGGGTCCTCGACCCTGGCGGCCGTTCTAAATTCCTCGGCGGCGGCCGCCGTGCTGCCCCGCCCCAGCTTCAAGACAATTGGCGCTTGGTCGCTGCGGCGCCCTCTTGGTCCTGGCCCCGAGCCCCTGGCTCGAACGCATGTTTTTTGCTAAATGGACTTGCGCCCTATGCGGAAAGAGCGAGCGGCATACCCACATAAACCACCCGGCCCACAATGTCCGCCTCCCGGGGATAGGCGAAACGGCGCACTTCGCACTGGGAATTCGGATGGGGAATGGCCGAAAGATACCCGCCGGCGATCTCGCACCAACTGCACAAATACGCCCCGCGAAGTTCCAGGAAGTAGATGGGCCTGTCGTACTCGCTGCCCCACTTGACGTTGAGGACCTTCCGCTGGTTCTGATCGATCTGCACAATCGAGCCCGGCCGCACAAGGGGCGACATGCGATTGTCGCTCATGCCCACGAAGCCGTAAGTTCCGTTCCGCAGGTCCATTTGCTGAATCAATCGAACAGGCAGCTCGCCCCAGATTTCCGCCAACTTGGAGAAAAGATTGGTCTGATCGAGCCGCAGCGCTTCATGAGATTTTAGTGGAACCACGATCGTTTCCTCGGCTTCCGGCGCATCCGGCGCCAGTTGTGTTTTGAGCGGCGCAAACATGGCCTGATCCCGTTCGAAATCGCGCAGGTGCAAACCGTAATAGGCGAAGAGATTGCTCCAGTGGGTCCGGTAGATCGCTCCTAGGGAATAGAGCTTGCAGGGTCCCGGTGTGTACGTTCCGTTCTCGACGTTGTTCAACCATCCGCGCGAGACAAAGAAATCGTAGTTCTTTTTCTTTTCCGCCAGTTGTCGGCTCAGGTCTTGTACCGCTCGCAGGGTCAACCCAAGGCTCTCCCGTAGCTGTTTCAGTTTTGCGCCTGCCCGCTCCGTCGGCCTGCCTGCGTCCATGATAGCTCTGGGTTATCACTTGATCGGTTACTACACACCTGGGAACTGGCAGGCACCTTAACATATTGTTTGGGAATTCTTCGAACTATTTGAGTTTGTCTCGTATTAGGGACAGCGGGGCCTGTCCTCAAATGCGGTCAATTCTCAGGTTTTTCACCGCGCCAAGTGCCCTTCGGCTTCGACTAAACGGACTATGCCCTCTTCTTCCGAGCCCTCTCCGAATCCTGTTCGCGCTACGCTTCGATCCATTCTCTCTTCGCGGGGGTTGTCGCTGGCCGAGGTCGCCAGACAGTCGCGTTCCCGCTTTCCCGAGAACTCGCTGTTTTGGATTCCCGCCAATTTTTATGACGCGCTGCAGCACGCTTCGTTCAGCCCCAGCCTCCACCAGCTGTTCGCCTTGAGCGTGCTCACAGGATACCGGCTCATGGACTGGCTGCGCGTGTTCGGATTTTCTTTCGACG
>Ga0073928_10010917_pt1 | contig 10686 bp, 9 predicted proteins | sample PaiPotPPA55metaG_FD_76969 | JGI IMG/M metagenome (GOLD analysis project Ga0073928, IMG submission 76969) | Iron sulfur acid spring bacterial and archeal communities from Banff, Canada, to study Microbial Dark Matter (Phase II) - Paint Pots PPA... ...
GACCTGGGCCCGGAATATCGTCGTCAAAATTCCGATTGTGAATGAGCACGGTGAATCCTGCCTTGGCGTGATGCACCGCCTCTCACAGGAAGGCATCGGGGTAAATGCCACCGCAATCCTTTCGTTCAATCAGGCAATGCTGGCGGCAAAGGCCGGCGCCACATACGTCAGCATCTTCGCCGGTCGCGTCGCCGATGAAGGAAACGATCCCGCAGTGACCATTGGAAACGTTCGCCGCTGGCTCGATGATTGGGATCTCTCGTCCCGAATTATCGTAGGGAGCATTCGCACCGTTATGGACATCCAGAACGCAGCGTTGGCTGGAGCGCACATCATCACGGTTCCGCCTCAATTCCTGCCCAAAATGGTCGATCATCGATATACGCGGGAAACCGTCAGGCAGTTCGTGCAGGATGCCGAGAAGACCATCAAGAGCATGAAGAAAGCAAAGGCCTCCGTAGCGTAGCCTGGAACATCGGGTGCTGGAGACCGCCTGCTGGTCAACCCGAAATGGATTCGTTCGGAGCTAGGCCGTCGTCTATACGAAGCGGACCTGGATTTTAGAGTCCGCTGCCCTGGGAGAAGGAGAGAAAATTAGTGTCCGTCGAGAATCGAATTCGCGTGGCAGTGGTCGGCGCCGGAAAGTTCGGAACTAAACGCGCGATGGCGATTGCCAAGAATCCATCGAGTGAAATACGAGTCGTTACCGACACAGCATTGGAGAGCGCCCGCAGTCTCGCGGAAAATGTCGGTTCCGAGCACTCGACCAATTGGGAAGAGACGGTAGCGCGAAAAGACGTTGATGCCGTCGTGGTGGCAACCTCAACGCAGTTTCTTTCCGAAGTGACGCACGCTGCGTTAATCGCCGGGAAACATGTCCTGTGCGAAAAACCCTTTGCGAGAACTGCCGAAGAAGCTCGAATTAGCGTTGAAGAAGCAGCGAAAAGGAGCTTGTTACTCAAAGTTGGGTACAATCATCGCTACCACCCGGCCATTGCGAAAGCCCATGAACTCTTCGAACAGGGATTGATTGGAGACATACAGTTTCTTCGTTGTCTCTATGGGCACGGAGGGCGGCAGGGCTATGAACGGGAATGGCGGTCTGACCCCAAGTCCGGCGGTGGCCAATTGTTGGATCAAGGTGTTCACGCTCTGGACCTCTTTCGCTGGTTCCTCGGCGACTTCCGTGAAATCAAAGCCTTCAACACGACTTCCTACTGGCCGATTGCTCCCGCTGAAGACAACATATTTGCCCTGCTTCGCACCGATCACGGTCAAGTGGCCACGTTGCACGCGAGCTGGACAAACTGGAAAAATGTCTTTACGTTCGATATCTTCGGCGAGACGGGTTTTCTGTCCGTTACTGGTCTAGGTGGTCACTATGGTACGGAACGCCTCTGCCTCGGTTTGCGGCACACCATTGGCGTCAAGCCCGAAGAGCAGTGGTTTGACTACGAAGGCCCCGACGAATCTCTCGGAAAGGAATGGAAGGATTTTCTCGACTGTATCGCCACGGGACGCCAACCGGCGAGCAGCGGAGAAGAAAGCCTGAGGACCCTGCAATTGGCGCAGGCAATCTGCCAGGCTTCGAACAATACCCCAGGAGTAATAGTGCCATCGAGCAGCGATCGATCGCTTTCAACCAGCGCATCTTTCTGAGGACACGGTATGGCTACAGAACCAATTCTTCATCACGGCGCAGACATAGATCGCAGTCAGACGGTTCGCCTGCGTGCCGTCGCTCAGCAGCCGGCCCAGATCACCGACCTGATGAGTCAGGCTTGGTTAAAGAAGCTCCTGTTCCTGTCCGCTGACGCCATTGCCGTCGTCTCCGCGCACCACCTAGCGCAAATCCTGGCCGTGCGTTGGATCAAGATGCCAACCGCAGCCTTGAACCCTCCGGGTTATGTTTTCTTCTACGTGCCCTTTTTCATCGCCCTTCTGTACGTGTTCGAAGGGTATAAGTCGCTGGAGTTACGCCGCCCAGAGAAAGAACTGGAGCTTGTCTTTAAGAGTATTTCCGTCTCGTTCGTCGGGCTGACGTGCGCAAACTTCATTTTCTTCAAAACGCTGATATTTTCTCGGTACATCGCGGTTGAATGGTACGCCCTCACACTGGTGTTCGTATTGCTTGCGCGGTTTGGCCTGCGTGCGATGTACGCGACTCTATGGCGCCGGGGACATGCCCGCCAGAAGGTCCTGTTACTTGGCTCTGCCAAAGGACTGATGGATCTGCAACGGCGCTTGTCCATTCAGCAACACCATGGCTACGACATGGTCGGCGTGCTCATTGGTGTCGACGACCGTCCGACGGCGAACGTTGGACGATTCCAGCCGCCCTTGCTCGGAAGCCTTGTCAACTGGGAAGAGATTGCTGACGCCGAGCGCGCGCGGCTGGTTGTTGTTCATCTGGAACAAACCGTGGCAACAGGCCATCCGTCGGTGCTCGACATCGTTCGTCGCTGCCATGAAAAGGGAATCGAAGTCGCAATTTGCTCCACGCTATTCGGCGCCGCCGATGTGCGCTACGAGCGTGATGAATTCTCCGGCTACTTTCGTTTTTATACGCCGCCTCGATGGTCTCGCGCTGTCCAGCGCGCGATGAAGGCTTTGATCGATATATGCGTCGGGCTAGCTGGCAGCATCGCTACGCTGATACTTACGCCTTTCATCGCCATGCTTCTGAAATGGGAAGACGGCGGGGCCATCTTCCACCGCCGCCAGTATATCGGTACCGACGGCCAGGTGCATCATTTCCTGAAGTTTCGCACAATGGTCGAGGACGCCGAATCCATCCTCGAAAATGATGTGGCGCTCAAGGCCGAGTTTAATTCTTCCTTTAAGCTTAAAAATGATCCGCGTGTCTTGCGCGTTGGCCGTGTCCTGCGGAAATACAGCCTCGATGAATTTCCACAGTTCTTTAGCGTGCTTACTGGTCAGCTCACCTTCGTCGGTCCTCGCGCAATTACTCCCGAAGCGTGCGAGCGATACGCTGAGCTGCTGCCTAAGCTCTTGTCGATGAAGCCTGGCCTTACAGGTTTTTGGCAAGTCATGGGACGCCAAACGACCTCCTATGAAGACAAGATTCAGATGGACATGTTCTATGTGGACCAATGGTCGATTTGGCTCGACCTCGTAATTATCGGCAAGACGTTTTGGGAAGTGGCCCGTGCAAAGGGTGCCTATTGAGCTACTCCACCACACCAGGCGAACTGCAAAACAAAGTTTGTCTGATCGTGGGCGCATCAGGAACGCTTGGCACGGCCGTGGCCCAAGGTTTTGCCCAAGCGGGAGCGCGGCTTGCGCTCACCGGGCGTGCTGCAATCCCGCAAACTCCTGCAGAGCGAGCGCAGACCTTACGTCTTAAGCTGGATATCCGTAGCCGGAACGAAGTGCGCAATGCGCTTCAGAAAGTGCGCGAGGAGTTGGGGTCGCTCGATGTGGTTGTCAACTGTAGCGGCATCCAGGGTCCGATTGGTCCCGCGCAGACGGTGGACCCGGAAGAATGGATTCGCGCCGTTGAGATTAATCTGTTCGGCTGCTTCTATCTGGCCCACGCCGCAATTCCCATCATGCTCAGCCAAGCAGGCGGGAAGATTATTTTTTTCTCGGGAGGTGGTGCAACCTCCGCACGCCCTTTTTTCAGCGCGTACGGAGCCGCCAAGGCCGCCGTGGTCCGCCTTACTGAAACTCTTGCCGAGGAGCTTCGCGACCAGGGTATCCAAGTGAACGCGATCGCCCCCGGCGCGGTTCGCAGCCGTATGTGGAACGAAATGCGAGCGGCCGGCGCAGCGGGCGGCCAGAAGCTTCTGGAGGAGCTAAAGCAGATGGATCGCACGGGCGGCGTTCCGCCGGAACGCGCGGCTTCTCTCGCGCTTTTTCTGGCCTCGGATCGATCCAGAAATCTCACCGGCCGCTTGATCAGCGCGGTTTACGACAAGTGGGAAGAGATGGAGACGCGCATCGCCACGATCATGTCAACCGAAGCCGGTACTCTACGCCGAGTACCTCTGGGATGAAAGCCATTTGCCAGGCACATAACACCGGTCGAAATGTTCGATGCCGCTACTCCGTCAAGACCGCGCGTCGATAAAATGCCCGATCTCGGTATTCCCTTGAACTCTATTCTTCATATCGCAAAGGAGAGTTGACACGTGCAACGGTGCGTCGTAGTAACCGGTGTGGCGGGGTTTGTAGGAAGCAATCTAGCCAAAAAGCTTCTCGAGAAGGGTTACGCCGTCGTAGGAATCGATAACCTCTCGGCGGGAACGATTGAGAATGTCGACCCTCGCGTTGACTTTCACCAGGGGGATATTCGCTCGCAAGAAATCTACCCATTATTCGAGGGAGCCGATGGAGTATTTCACCTTGCGGCGAAGACTTCACTCGTTGACTGTCTGGCCAAACCGCTGGAGGCGGCGGACATGAACGTGTCAGGCACGTTGAACGTCCTTGAAGCGGCTCGCCAAGCGAAAGTGCGCAAGTTTATTTACGCCGACACTTCCGCGGAGTACGAAGGTATTCATGAGTTTCCCACGCCCGAAGAGCGAATCCAGCCGATCGGGGTTTATGCCGCCAGCAAACACGGCGGCGCAACATTTTGCGAAAGCTACCGGCGACTCTACAAAATGAACGTCGCCATGGTTCGCTATTTTAATGTATACGGACCAGCGCAGGACTGGCGCAGGGTTATTCCGCCCGTCATGAGCTCGTTTATCATCCGGATGCTCCAGGGAGAGAGCCCTCTCATCTATGGAACCGGAGAAAAGCGCAGAGATTTTATCTACGTCGACGATGTAAACGACCTGCATGTTGTGATTCTCGAAGATGGTCGCGCGGATGGTCGGGTATTTAACATCGGTTCCGGAGTGAACCACTCCGTAAACGAAATCTTTGAGATGGTCGAGAGTCTTTTGAGGACCGGCCTCAAACCAATTTACAAACCAGATCTTCCCGGTGAGGCGGAAATCACTCTTGCAGACATTACCGCCGCAAAGAGCTTAGGGTGGAAGCCACGCATTGACATCAAGGAGGGGTTGAAGCGGACGATCGATTACCTGCAAAGCAGAGTGCCAAACGCGAATGCAAGTCTTAGTGGAGGCGTCGCTACCTGATGCTCCGAGGAGCGGGTGCAACACATTCTTTGTAGGCCAATAGCACGAAACGTTGTTCGGGTCTAGAATCTCACTGTGGAGCGAAGATGATTATTACGAGAACGCCGTTTCGAGTGACCCTGGGTGGTGGTGGCACTGACCTTCCGTCGTTCTATCAGGAACACGGCGGATTTATTTTGGCAGTGGCCATCGACAAATATATGTTCCTGAATGTCAACACACCCATCGTGGACGACAAGGTTCGAGTTCGATATACAAGTTCGGAGATGGTTGACCACGTCGACGAAGTGCAGCACACCTTGGCACGGGAAGCTCTCCGTCATTTTGGCGTTACCAGCGGAATTGAGATCGTTTCCATTGCAGACATCCCAGCGGGAACCGGCGTAGGGTCGTCAAGCTCCTATCTTGTTGGCCTGCTGAACGCCATGCACGCCCTGCTGCAGGATCAGGCTACGCCCCAGAAACTCGCCGAGGAGGCTTGTCACATTGAGTTGGATGTATTGAAGAAACCCATTGGCAAGCAGGACCAGTACATGGCCGCTTTTGGCGGTTTGACGGCTCTCGATATCAAGCCCAATGGGCAGGTGACCGTAACCCGCATGGACCTCGATGTAGACCTCGTCGAAAGTCTCGAGCACAACATTCTTATGTTCTATACCAACGAGATGCGTGATGCCACGACGATATTGCAGAAACAGGATCAGGCCACGCGTAATAGGGACCACATCGTCGTTACCAGTCTCCGCGAGATAAAAGACATCGGGTTTGAAATCAGCAACGCTATCTCCAAGGGAGAGTTGCGCCGGTTTGGACAATTGTTGGATGTACATTGGCGCGTTAAAAAGCGGCTTTCGCAAGGGATTTCGAGCCCTCAGATTGACGCATGGTATGAGCTCGCAAAGGAAAACGGAGCCATTGGCGGTAAAATTTCTGGCGCGGGCGGGGGCGGATTCCTCATGCTCTACTGTGAAGAAGACAAAAATCGCCTGCGCGAAGCCATGCGTTGCGCGGGCCTTCGCGAATTGAAATTCCGCTTCGACTTCGAAGGAAGCAAGGTTGTCTTTGACGTCGTCTCGCGCGACGGCCGGCTCGCTCACAATCACCGCCGCAACAATCACGAAGAGAGACTCCTGCTCGTTCACAAAACTCCCGCATAGCCTCGGTCCGTGCTTGTTTCCAAATTGATGAAAGCCGTTCTCCTCGATCGCGATGGGGTTATCAATGCGTTGATCTATCACCAGGATGCGGGTGTGATCGATGCGCCATTCAAGCGATCCCAATTCAAACTTTTGCCCAGGGTCCCGGAAGCGATTCGGCTGTTAAATGATCTGGGTTTGCGTGTCGCGGTGGTCTCAAATCAACCTGGAATTGCCAAGGGCCATCTGAAGCGAGAAACGCTGAAGACATTTGAACGCGTTATGCTTTCCCAAATTCGCGACGCTGGTGGATATATCGACCGTATATATTACTGTTTGCACCATCCCGAAGCAAAAGTAGACAAGCTCCGGCAACGGTGCAATTGCCGCAAACCCGAAATCGGTATGCTGCAACGAGCGGCCGCGGACCTCAATGTCACGCTCGCAGAGTGCTACATGATTGGGGATGGAATTCCCGATTTGGAAGCCGCAGATCGCGCGGGTTGCAGATCCATTTTCATCGGTCGTTGGAAGTGCGAACTTTGCCAGTTTACCGAAGCTCCGAACGTCCGCCCGGCGTTGGTGGCGAAGAGTCTGTGGGAAGCGGCACAGGCTATTCAATCGGAAATCAACGGAGCCACCCAGCTGACACCCTCGTCTCGCCGCTTTTTGGCACAAACATAATTTCTGCCCATCCGATTTGTTTGCACCAACTGAAAGTCAAGAAAGGATAGCTGATGACTTACGTCGCCCAATACGTTCAGGAAGCCTCCGAAATTCTGAGGCAGCTGGATCAATCCGCCGTGGAGCGTACGGCGGACTTGCTTCTTGAGCTGCGCGAGCGCTCGGGCAGGCTCTTTATGTTGGGCGTTGGTGGGGGCGCGGGTCACGCATCTCACGCGGTCTGCGACTTCAGAAAAATTGCGCAGATCGAAGCCTATGCGCCCTCAGACAACGTTTCCGAACTGACTGCCCGGGTGAACGACGAAGGCTGGGACACCTGCTACTCCAATTGGCTTCGCGGATCCCGGCTGAATGAAGCGGATATGGTATTCGTCTTTTCCGTTGGTGGCGGTGACGCCGAGAAAAATATAAGTACGAATCTCGTGCGTGCGCTCGAACACGCGCGCGCCGTTCACGCTACCATCTGTGGGGTTGTCGGCCGAGACGGCGGCTACACAGCCCAGGTAGCAGATGCATATGTCCTCGTTCCGGTCGTGAATCCCTCCACCATCACTCCACATACCGAGTCCTTCCAAGCAATGATTTGGCATTTGTTGGTCTCCCATCCCAAATTGAGAGTCGCTGAGATGAAGTGGGAATCCGTTCGGCCGGAAGCTAAAGTGTAGCGATTCCCGTTTCAATTTACTGATTGACTCTCGTTTCGAAGCATCCTGATCTGCACGTCGCAAACAGGTAGCGCTATGTCTAATCCTCAAAAAATCGTGAAAGCAGTGATCCCAGCGGCAGGATTCGGCACCAGGATGCTACCCGCTACAAAGGTTCTTTCCAAGGAGATGCTCCCGGTCGCGGGCAAACCTCTGATTCAGTACGCGATCGAAGAAGCCGCGGCCAGCGGGATCAAGGCCATAGTTGTAGTTGTGCGCAGCTGCAAATCCCTGATCCGATCGCATTTTGCTCGTGATCCCGCCCTCGAGTCCTTTTTGGAAGGAAGGCAGTCGACCGCGGCGGAAGGCATACGTAGCCTGACAGAGCTTGCCGATCTGCAATTCGTCGAACAGCAACGGCCCCTCGGACTTGCACACGCAATTTGCTGTGCGAAGCCTTTGGTTGGAACACAGCCCTTCGCTGTCCTGCTTCCCGACGTGATCATGGTGAACGACGTTCCAGTCACCCGCCAGTTGATTCATGCTCACGAACAGCGCGGTGGAAGTATCGTTGCGATTCGGCAGGTCGAACCACAGGAAGTCGAGCGCCACGGAATTGTTCAGGCCGAGTCCTCGATGGCGGATACTTCTTGCCTGCCCGTTCGCGTCACGGGTTTGATCGAAAAGCCACCAGCGGACAGCACGCCTTTCCGGCTTGGAGTATTCGGCCGATATGTCCTAGAGCCGTCCATCTGGGATGCCATCGAGCACACCAGGCCCGACACCCGCGGAGAGGTTCAACTCACTGATGCCTTGAACGATCTATGCAAAAATAGTACTCTTTTCGGATTGTGTTTCGAAGGCCAGCACTACGACGCGGGTGACCCGTTAGGCTACCTCAAGGCGAATATCGCGCTGTCTCTCAGGGATCCCCTGCTTCGGCAGCCCCTCCAGGAGTATCTCTCGCATATGCAAGCCTGAGCCGTCATGTTCCAAAACTCCTCGCACTCTTTTGGCAAGATACAAAAAATCGTCCCGAGAGAAAGGGTGAGCTTGTGCGCAGATTCTACTCCACGGAGGTTCGATGCGAAATTGTGCGTTGTCACTATTGAGTATTGTTCTTGGTTGCTCTGGCAATTCACAAGCCCAGTCACCTGCAAGGTCCCCGCGAACCACTTCTCGTATCAGAACCGAGCCCGAGATAACACCAAGGGTGATCATAAATCCAGTCTTCGCAACCGGAATGGTGTGTGACGGTGTGACGGATGATTCGGCTGCGCTACGAACGGCCCTCGCCTCCGCTGCTAATCCTAGCTTGGGCAACGCCACAGTTATCATGCCGCCTGGAACCTGCATCATAGATCCAGGTGCTTCTGTTTCAATCAATGCCAGTATCTGGCTCCAAGGCGCGGGAAGATTTGGCACGACGTTGAAACGCAAAAATTCCTCCAGCGGGGCCGCGATCCTGCTGATTGGCTCCAATGGTGTAACTCTTTCGGACTTCGCCATCGACGGCAACAAAGGAGGCCCTGGCATTGCTTCATCGGCAGATAGCGTCGCTGCTACAAGCCCATTCGCCGCGATAACCATTCTACGAATGCGTTTTGCGAACTCCACGAATAGCGATATTGCGTCGTATGTTACCGGCGCAGGGAATTACACTACCGACTGGCTCATCGAGGACAACGATTTTGAGAATCAAGGGAACCCCTTTTCATCCTGCATCGCCTCGATCCGCTGCGCCAATCTGCGTCTCCTTCAGCCTTTACGCCTCCGAATCATCGGAAACAATTCTAATAACTCGCAACAGTTTGCTCTCTTTGGTTCCATTCCGGGTGGGGGGCAGGTAGAAGTTGGGCAAAACACCATCAATAATCTTGACGGCTTCGCCGTCGCGCTGGGTGGAGGTGTCTTGGGCTCTGCTGGCGCGCATATCCATCACAATTTCATCTCTTCTACGAACACGAACGTCGATAATTTGCTCGACTTGGCCTTCTGGAGCGACTTCACAATTGACCATAACGTGTTGTATCACAATGGCGTACCCACGTCCGACGACGGCCTTGCAATCGGCTGTGTCGGAGACTTCCCTCCTGCCAATCATGGCGAAGTCGATTCTAATATCTGCTACATCGCCCCAAATACCATCATAAATGTCGTAGGCATCGGTCTGGGGGGCAGCGACGTTAGTGTTACAAACAATTTCGTGCAGGGTGCGAGTAGCGCTGGCATCAGCATCGCTATAAGTAATCTGGCGCCATCCAGAGGAGTCAGAATTATCGGCAATACTGCGAAAAACAACAATCAAAATCCCACCGGCGCTCATGCGGGCATCGAGCTATATCTTGGTGTTGGCGGAACTGGTCTCTCTGGCTTGACGGACGTAATCATTCAAGGCAATCACTCCTACGACGATCAGCCGACAAAGACACAAAGTTTCGGAATCGGAGTGGGTTTGTATGGACAGCGGTCCGGCTTCGCTGACATCACCATTGAGGGTAACAACGTAATCGGAAACAAGACCGGAGGAATTCTGAATAATGCCCTTCCGTTCACGGGATTCGTGATTCGCAACAACGCCGGGCACAACCCAGTTGGCCCAATTACCGCTCCGGATTTCCCAATGAGTGGTGCCGGTCCGCAGATGAACAACACGGGTTATGACGTCACCGTTTACATCACCTCGGGGACTCAGCCCATCACGATTGCAATCAACGGGACGACCCTCACCGGCGTCTTGGTGCCTGGTGGCGGCGTTGTGAGCGGGCCCATACGCCTGCCTGCAAACCAGAGCATTACCTTGACCTATACCGGCGGTGGCACTCCCAGTTGGCAGTGGGTTGCTGAATAGTTCCGAACGGCGGCCTTTCCACTTAGTTGTTCGGAGTCTTCATAATAACGAACGAAATTATGCATAGCCGACGCCGCTCCACGTAGAGTTCCGAATGAATCTGCTTTTCGAAGTGTTAAGAGTCATTGTCCTTAATTGTTGAACGCGGGTGCTTCCGGAGTTGCCGAGGTTGCCATGTGGTATCGAACTCTTTGGAAAGTCGCTTTTCTTTCGATGTTTCTGGGTAATGTGTATGCGCAAGCTCCAGAGAAGTTTCC
>Ga0073928_10010918_pt1 | contig 10686 bp, 13 predicted proteins | sample PaiPotPPA55metaG_FD_76969 | JGI IMG/M metagenome (GOLD analysis project Ga0073928, IMG submission 76969) | Iron sulfur acid spring bacterial and archeal communities from Banff, Canada, to study Microbial Dark Matter (Phase II) - Paint Pots PPA... ...
AATGCTTCGGCGGGCGGAGCCTCACTGGCAGGTCGCTCAGAAGCAGGTTGAAAGCGAAGTTCAAAAGTTCATGAAGGGACCGGCGAGCAAGCGTCTGTTGGAGGCACTCGAGACGCTTCAGGGGGTAGGACGCGATGTGTGACGCTTGGCTTAAGCGGTTCGCCTCGCGGTCAACGCCGAGCCGCCACTTATAACATCGATCGTCGGGTAAACACGTGTATCTGACCGATGTTTCAAGCAATAAGATGTAGGTACAACTATATATAACGATTTTGCCTATTCAGATAGTTGTAGCTGCAACAGACTGTTTCTTCATGCGATTTTTTTGCTTGATGGTTGTATATACAATCTATGTGATGAAACAACGAACACGTGTTTTTATTATTCAACAGGAGGGGCGACATGCCTACCTATATCGTTTCCGCTGCTAGCGGCCGCTTTTCCGCAGATGCCAAACAACGCATCGCGGAAGAGATCACCCGGATTCACAATGAGACGACCGGCGCTCAGTCCTTCTTTGCTCAGGTGATTTTCAACGATGTGCCGCGAGGCAATCACTTTGTGGGTGGCAGCCCACTTCGCTCCGAGCAGATTTTTGTGCACGGACATATTCGCGCAGGGCGGAGTGCAGAACTCAAACGTGAACTGCTTGAGGGCATTGTCGACGCGGTTTCGAAAGCTGCTTCCGTCGCTCCGCGGTATGTGTGGGCGTACATATCGGACTTGCCTCCAGCGCAGATGAGCGAATACGGACATGTTCTGCCTGAACCCGGCTCAGAAGAAAACTGGCTTTCGTCTCTACCCGCCGAAGACCGCGACTATATCCTTAGCATCTGAGAAGTTGTCCGGTGCACGCGACGCCGCCCGACCCTCAACGAGGACGATCACTCAACGTTCACCGCGAACAGTGATCGATCGCTGAACCAAGCGAATCCTGCAGCGCCGGATCCTGGAGAAATGCTTCGAGAGTACGGTGTTGATCATTTGCGAATGCCTGAAGACACCGTGTGTTATTTGCGCGAGCGCGTGAGACAGAGCAGGCAAGCGCGACCAGCAGCAGTGTTATTCCAACGATCGCAATAGTAGCGTTGATGGCTTGTGCCGACGAACTTCGCCACCGCGCGCGTTTTTCAATCGCTGCCATCCGGCGGAACTCATTATTCATTCGATCGCCTCCGCAATAATTAGCAAGACAACTATTGGTCTTTGAAAAGACCCGTTGATCTACACCAACGCCTTTCTCACGCCATGCATGGAAGTGACCGCAGATTCGAACAACTCCGGGCCGATCTTCGCGCGCAACGTCCGCGCGATCTTGGCGCTGGCATTGTTGATTGGCCGATCAAGTGCCAAACCGGCTGGAGTCGCATGAACTATCCACTCCCGGCCGTCTTCCTTGGCTTGACGGCGTTCGACTAATTGCTTTTCGCAGAGGCTGTCAATAAGCCTTGTTGCAGTAGGGCGCGCTATGCCCAGGATCTCTGCCACCTGACTGCTGAGACAGCCGGGGGAAGCCAGCACAACCCGAAGTACAAATCCCTGTGGAGGTGTCAGTCCAAATTCTGCATAAACAGCTGTCCACTCACGCTCCACGAGACGGGCGAGGGCGGCAGAATTGAAGTAAAGGCAGTGATCGAACATGGGCGATTAAATCACATAATAGTTAGCAAGGCAACTAAGTGCGTGCTTGTTTTCCTGCGGGTTGCCGCCCGGCGCATCGCGCTTGTTGCCAGGTGTGTTGGGCAAGCGCGGGCGCGCGGGCTAAATCAGAACATCAAAATGTCTGACGGATACCTACGCGTACCAGCGTCTGCGTATTGGTCGCAGACGAGATGCCATTGCCGACGTCGCCAACCGATGCAGTCGCGTTCACCGTATTGCCGTATGCATCGAGCGTTTTACCACTCGCTTTCTGATAGCCGACGAGCGCGTAGAGCGACGTCCGCTTCGAGAAGCTATAGAACGAGGCGAGGTTGAACTGGTTGTACTTGGGAGCCGATGTGCCGTTGATCGAGCTGCCGCGCATGTAGTCGTAACCGGCGGCGACACGCACCGTCGGTGTTGCCTGATACGACACCGTCAAGCCTGCCGAGTTGAACGTCTCCTTGCCCTTGAACAGCGAGAAACTGCCGGCCGTGTATTGCGTATTGCTATACGACAGTCCGAGCGTCACCAAGCCGATCTGATATGTGCTGGCCGCAGCAATGATCTGCTGGTTCCTGGCCGATGCAAACCCTTCGTTGATCGACGACGAGAACGTGCCGTCGTACGAACCGGTCCACGCGCCGCTGTTGGCTCCGTAGGTATTGTTCGCCTGCATGTACGCCGCACCGATGGCTAGCGGGCCGTTCGCGTATTGGCCGCCAAGGCTCCACGTGCTCTGGTTCTTGACGCTGCCGGCCTGATTGCCGAAACCGTACAGCGCGCCTAACTGAAGACCTGAGAAAGAAGGGCTGGTGTACTTGATCGAGTTGTTCTCGCGGGCCTGGTTGTCGATGTTGTCCAGATCGCCCGGATGAGCGCCCATGCCCGTGAGAAAGTTTCCAGCGCTGATCGGGCCGACGAAGTCCACGATCGGATCGTACTGGCGCCCGAGCGTGACCTTGCCGAATTTTGTGCTCGACAGACCCATCCATGCCTGACGGCCGAACTCACGGCTGCCTTGACCGAGCTGACCGGTACCGATGTTAAAACCATTCTCCAACTGGAAGATGGCTGCGAGACCGTCACCCAGTTCTTCCTTTCCCTTGAGGCCCCAGCGGTCGCCCGACCAGGTACCGCTCGCAAACGAATAGTTGGAGGCATTTGCATAAACGATTGGCTTGCCTGCCGCGCCAGTGGACTGGGCGGCGCGCTGACCGCTTGTGTAGCCGAGACCTGCATCGACAATGCCGTACAGCGTGACGCTGCCCTGCGCAAAAGCGGCAGGAAGGAAGCTGTTCAGCGCCAGGAATGCAAATGCTGTTTTCTTCATCATGATTAGGATACCTATTAATGAAGTAAAAACAGAAAACGTGATTCGGATAGTCGTCCTGCCGGGATACCGTGATGCAGGCCTGCGGGTCTCCGGTGAGTGTCCGAGACCCGGTTAAACCTTCAACAGTTACTGGCTACTTCCCCTCCGATGCCAGCCAGTTCGCCACCTTGATTGCAAGCGAGTCTGCATTGTCGAAGCTCTCTGCACCCGGCACCTGCGGCGCGCCGAGCAACGTAAAAACCGGCTTGCCCCACTGCAGACCAAGCGCCATTTCGGATAACGTGCCGAGCCCGCCACCGACCGCGATCAAACACACCGAGGCACGTGCAATCAGCGCGTTGCGTGTTATCCCCAGCCCTGTCGGGAGCGCTACGGTCAGATATTCGTTGGCCGCGGCTGCATCGTCTTCAGGCAGTAATCCGATCACTACGCCGCCTGCCGCCTTCGCGCCATAAGCGGCCGCTTCCATCACTCCGCCTTTGCCGCCGCAAAGAAGCGCCATACCGGCACTGGCCAACACATACGCGATACCCCTGGCTGCCGTCAGTTGCTCCGCTGTCGCTTCGCGCGGGCCGATCAGTCCCACAGGTGTTGCATGCCGTGCCGGACCGGTCTGGCGAGCGGCCAGCCTTTGCAGCGCGCGATGAGCTTCGTTTGACCAATCAATGTCTTCGTTGCCGTGCAAGGCATTCCCCTAACGCAAGAACACAGGTACAGCTGGCGGTCAGCACCAAAGACAGGGCGGCAGCCAGCGGAAAATCCGTCTGTCCGTCGGACAGCTTCAGGTACATCAGGAGCGGCAGGATATTGATCTGCGTTCCGGCCAGTGCGAGCGCGGTGCCATAGGTGCCGAGCGCAATCGATGTCACGAGACACCATGCCGCGGCAATCGACGGCCAAAGCTCACGCAACGCGACGTCGATAAGCGCTCGCAGCGGCGACGCGCCCAGCGTGAGCGCCGCTTCGAGCGGCCGGTGATCCAGGTTGGCGATAGCCGGAAACAGCATCAGCGCAACGCGGGGGATCAGGTAATACGCGTACGCCATGACGAGGCCCGCGGTCGTGTAGATCAACGAACCCACGCTGGCCGGATCGGCGCCTATATGCGCGAGGAGACTCGTCACAAACCCGGCGCGGCCGAAGGCAAGGATGAATCCGTATGCGATCACCAGCCCCGAAAATGCCAGCGGCACGCCGAGCATGGCGAGCAGCCAGCGACGGCGTTCAGGCGACTGCGCGGCGAGCACCATCGCGAGCGGCAGGCCTATGGCAAGCGATACCGTGCCGGCCCCCAGCGCGAGCGCAAGCGAGTGGCCGAATGCGCTGATCACCAGCGGGTCCTGTGCCAGCCGCATGAAAGCGGAGCCGTGATCCACCCCCGCCGACACCACCAGCGCGCCGAGCGGCAGCGCAAAGAACAGCGCGAGGAGAAGCGCGGCCGGGACCGCGCCGAAGCGGCGCACGAGGCCGCCTTCGCGCATCGACGAAACATCCATCTGCGTGCCCCTTACTTGGCGAGCGCGGCCTGCGCCCACAACTGGTCGACCTCGGCCTTTTTCTCGGCGGCCTTGAGCACATCGAGCGGATGAACCTGCGGCACGTCGGGCATCTTCGCGCGGATCTCCGGCGACAGTGGCACGCCCGGCACGGAAGGACGCACATACCCTTGCGCGAAAAGCGACTGGCCGACGTCGCTCATCACGAGGTTCATCCAGAGTTGCGCGGCGTCCGGGTTCGGTCCGTTCTTGACCAGGCTCATTGCGTACGGTGCGGACACCGTGGCTTCCTTCGGGATCACCACTTCGGCCGCGTCGCCCATGCCGTCGGTGTATTTCGCTTTCAGCCCGTCATTTTCATAGCCGATCAAAATAGGGATTTCGCCTTTGACGAACTTCGCGTAAGGGGTAGTGCCTTCCACGCGCATCACGTTGCCCGCTTCGCGCAACTTGCCGAAGAAGTCGGCGCCTGGTTTCGGGTTGTCGACGCTGCCGCCGAACGCGTAAGCTGCAGCAAAGACCGCGACTTGTCCCTGGCCGGTCGAACGCGGGTCGAGATAGACCACCGAATTCTTATACTCGGGCTTGAGCAGATCGGCCCAGCCGTGCGGCACCTCCTTGACCAGTTTCGTGTTGACGAGGAACGCGATGTTCAGCGAATGCACCGTGAACCAGCGGCCATCGCGTTCACGAAACACCGGCGGCAGCTTGTCGAAGTTAAGCGGCTTGAATGGCGCTACGACGCCCTTGTTGAGCGCGTCCAGTGCAGACGCTGCGAAGTAGTACGCGGTATCGGCTTGCGGGCGTCGACGGGCCTTGTCGAGTGCCACCACGGTCGCGGCCGAGCCAATATCGTTGTAGGTGATCTCGACCTTCGGATAACGTTTCTTGAACTCGGCGAACAGCGACTTCCAGTTGGCCCATTCGGGACCGGTGTCGAACGAGACCACGAGGCCCTCGTCAGCAGCTTTTGCGTACAGCGCTTCTTCGCCGGGATAAAGCGGTGCGGCGGGAGCGGCATGAACGCCCGGCGGCGCGCTCAGCGCCGACAGCGCGCAAACGAATCCGGCGACCAGCCGGACTCGCGACAAAAGAGCAAGCCTTGCAAGCATTGTGGTTCTCCGTGAAGCGATGTGAATGAGGAAAGTCGATGGGTCTATGCTGCCAATACACGCAGATGTTCGGGCGCAATGGCAATGGCGTGTTCAGCGAGCTGGCGCCCTTCGCACAACAGCGGCTGCTGCGCTGCATCCGGGACGAAGTCGTAACGGCACGTCGCGCCGAAGTAACGCACCTCGGTCCTGCGTCCGCCCAGCCGGTTGATCGCGGTGTCGGGCGGATCGGGCTGCACGTGTTCCGGACGCACGAGGACATCGACCTTGTCGCCGGGGCGGAACGCACGGGTATCGGCGAAGAGCATGGCGAAGGAAACATCGACGGCGCCGGTGCCCACGACACGTCCCGGCATCACGCTCGAATGACCGACGAAACGTGCGACCTGCGTGGATACCGGCTGGGTGTAGAGGCGCTCAGGGGTATCCACTTGCAGTACGCGGCCGCCGTCGACTACGGCCACCCGGTCCGCAAGGCTCAGCGCTTCGTCCTGATCGTGCGTGACCAGAAGCGTGGTGGCGCCGCACGCGCGCTGCAGCGAACGAATCTCGTCGCGTAGCTGCTGGCGGATGCCGGCATCGAGGGCTGCAAGCGGTTCGTCGAGCAGCAGCACCTTCGGTTCGAACGCGAGTGCGCGAGCCAGTGCAACGCGTTGCTGCTGGCCGCCGGAAAGCAACGTGGTGCGGCGCCCGGCATGTTCGGTGAGTCCGACCCGTTCCAGCATGTCGAGCGCGCGCGTCCGGCGTTTCGCCGCGCTCATGCCGCGCATCCGCAACCCATAGGCCACATTGTCCACCACGCTCAGATGCGGAAAAAGCGCATATTGCTGGAACACCATGCCGACTTCGCGGCGCCATACGGGGACACCCGCCACGTCCTTGCCATTGATCGCGATCCGACCTTCGTAACCATTCAGGAGTCCGGCGGTCAATCGCAGGATGGTCGACTTGCCTGAACCGCTCCGGCCCATGACGGCCAGCAGTTCGCCGGGTTCAACCGCCAGCGTGACCGCTTCAATACCGTGCTGTACACCGGGATATGTAAAGCTCACGTTTTCGAAATGGAGGCTCATCGTTTTACTTCAGCCTTTGAACAGTGTTGACCGACACGAGTGTCGCGATGACCGCCAGGCACAGGAGTACCACGGTGGCTGCGCATGCCATGCCGGTCGCGCCATAGAACGCCTGCAGCAGCACCACCGGATAGTTGCGGTAACGGAAGCCCGCGATCAGATTGGAGACCTGGAATTCGCCGATAGACAGCGCCGCCACCATCACGAGTCCCGAGAACAAGCTTTGCCTGAGATTGGGCAGTACGATCGTTACGAACTGCCGCAGCGGTGTTGCGCCGAGCGTGGCGGCACATGCTTCAAGACGTTCTATATCCAGGTGACGCAGGTCGCTCAGCAGCGTTTGCGTCAGATAAGGCAACGTGAGGACAGTGTGGGCGGCGATCAGCAGCCGCAGTGATCCGAGCCAGGGCAAGGTGTCACCACTAAAGATGGCGATGTAACCAAAACCGAGCGTGAGCCCAGGCACGCCTACAGGTAATAATGCGACGAGCCGCGCGGTCAGACCGCGCCCGGACAGCGAGCGATAGTGCAGGGCATAAGCGAGCGGAAGGCCTACGACAGCGGTCGCGCAGCAACAGGCCAGCGCGACCATCAGGCTTACACCGAAGGCGCGCCGGAAACTTGTATCGGCGGCAAGATCGGCGAACCAGTGTCCCGTGATGCCGGTCGGCAGCAGCGTGTTTGTCCATGTTTCGCCGAAGGAGCCGATCAATAACAGTGCGATCGGCAGCAGCATGTAGATCGAAAAAAGCGCTGCGACGAGCTGAAGTACGACACGTCCGGGCGATACGGAGCGCCGGGAGCTGCGACGAATGGGAACACCTGGCTGGGTAGCCGGTAAGACGGGAGTTTGCATGTGAGCACTTATTTGAAAGCGGATCGAAGCCAAGGCGCCTTGAATTCACTGGGCGGGAGGTTTCGGATTGCTTGCAAGTGTGCAGAGACGACATGGCATCGTCATGAAAAAAACGTACAAAGCTCGCACTGCGCTGTGCGCATTCGGAACACTTCGACGCAAACCGCTGGACCGCCGATGAAACATCACTACCCGAACGTCACGGAATTACTTGCTTTCACCAGTGCTGCCAAGCATTTGAATTTCTCCCGGGCAGCGCGCGAGCTGGGCCTGACGCCTAGCGCCGTCAGCCGGCAAATTGCGGGGCTTGAGACTCTCTTTGGCGTGCAGCTCTTCATTCGCGACGGCCGTAACCTTGCGCTTACGCGGTCGGGCAGCCGCTATCTCGAGCGCGTCGCCGGCCCTTTCCGGGACATAGGCAACGCGTCGCTCGAGATGATGAGCGCCGGCGGGCAGAGCGATTTGTTGACAATCGCAAGCGTGCCGACATTCACGACGAAATGGCTGATTCCGCGATTGCCCGGATTTCTGTCCAGCACGCCGGGGGTCACGATCAGCTTTAGCCGGCATCTGGCGCATGGCGATTCGTTTCCGCTCGATCTGGACGCGGCGATTCGATACGGCGACGGCACGTGGGATGGGGTGGTTTGTGATTACATCGATGGCCGCACGTTTGTGCTGGTATGTGCGCCCGACTATCAGTTGCGGCGGCCGCTGCGCTGCTTGCAGGATGTGGCCGATGCAGCGCGGCTTCTGCATGGGCAAGCTGGGCTGGTATGGGGACAGTGGGCGGACTTCCATGGCGTGTGCAATATGAACGCACTGGCGGGACCACGGTTCGAGCAATACTCGGTGTTGATTCAGGCGGCGCAAGCAAGTCTTGGGCTCGCGCTTGTACCGGAGTTCCTGGTCCGCGATAACCTTGCCACGGGCAAGCTGGTGGAACCGTTGCGCGCTCCTATTGATGTTGAGCAAGGACATTATCTTTGCTATTTTCCGGAGCGCATCGAGACGCGGCCGGCTTTGAGGCAATTTCGCGAGTGGGTGTTATCGCAGGTTTGAATTGGTTCGAAACCGATGCGAATGGCTGCCTTGTACGTTGTTGACAATATCGACGCAAAAAGCCGGCCGGAGCCGGTCGGCTTCAACGGGCGTCGTTCTCGTTACCCCTTGAGCTTGCCGCGCACGGCGTGAGCGGCCAACCGTGTTTTGATCCGGCTTGAAAAGCGCAATTGTCGACCCCATTGATTAGCGTGGCGCAGGGACGAACTTATTTATATCCCATGCGTCAAGCGCTAGTCGGTGAGCTACGGTCCATTTGGAACAGGATTGGTCGCCGGGTTAATACGCTAACGGCCAGCTTGTAAAAAAGGTGCATTGCCTTGGACGCTAGCAGTGCCTTAGCCAGGAAAGCGAGCGGTCTTCACGGGCCGCTCTAACAAAGAATGGGATATTCGATGAAAGTGAAATTGGCAATGTTGGCTCTCGCTCTCGCAACAGTGAGCTTCGCTGCACAGGTCCAGGCGGCGGGATGCCTGAAGGGTGCTGTCGTGGGCGGCGTGGCTGGCCACTATGTCGGCAAAGGCCATGCAGTACTAGGCGCCGCAGGCGGTTGTATCGTGGGCCATCACATGGCGGCCAAGAAAGCGAAGGAAGATGCGTTGGCACGGGAGCACGCTCAACAGGCGCCTTCGGGCATCTCAGGCACCTAAGCCGCCAAGCTAACGCCAGGCACGATCCAGACACCGGCGATGCTGTAGTGCCTGCCGGATTTAACGTGCTGTGCTATGGTCGAAAGACGTCGTTCTTTCAATTGCCATGACCAAGACGGTCATGGCGCTCATGGCTCACCATCGCGATCATGTCCTTCACCGTCCATCAATCAACCGGTCCGAAAGCGGCGCAATATGACGAGCTCATCGCTCAGGCACGCTCGCTTCTCAGCGATGAAACCGATCACATCGCCAATGCCGCAAACTTCTCGGCGCTCGTGTATCACACGCTGCCCGATCTGAACTGGAGCGGCTTTTATTTCTTCGATGGCGTGGAACTGGTCGTCGGTCCGTTCCAGGGCAAGCCGGCGTGCGTTCGCATCGCGCTGGGAAAAGGCGTGTGCGGTACTGCGGCGCAAACCCGGCTGACGCAGGTTGTGCGAGACGTTCACGAATTCCCCGGACACATTGCATGCGACTCGGCATCGCAATCCGAGATCGTTGTGCCGCTTGTCGCGAAGGACGGCAGCCTGGTCGGCGTCTGGGATGTGGACAGCCCTTCAATCGATCGCTTCGACGCGGACGATGCCAAAGGAATGGAGGCGCTCTGCCGGGTATTCATGGAGCTGGCATGGGAGCCGCGAGCTTAGGCCTAAGCAGCGGCCCCTTCGCGGCCGGATGGCTTCGGGCGGTCAAGCGGGCGAGATGGTCGATGCGGCGCAAGGGTCTGCGACTGTTTGCTTTGCTCAAAACGCGATGCGGTGATGATTACCGTTCAGCGCGAAAACCTCAAGGTGATCTCCGGTGAAGACACGTTGAGTTCGTATCAATGGAATACCGGTAGAGCACGCCACTACTTCTGTGCGACATGTGGGATTGACACCTTCCATCAGCGGCGCATGGACGAGAACGTATTTAGCGTGAATGTGTTCTGCGTTCATGGGATCGACCCCGAAAAGATTCCCATACGCCATGTCGATGGGAAAAGCCGGTCAGTGGTTTAGTGCGGCTTAGCTATTCTCCAACGCCAATTTTTTCCGTTTCAAGGCTGTTCTTAAGCTTGCCATAAGGATTGGCGGCTGAGGATAGGGTATGTTTCTGCTCTATCGCATTCAGTGGCAGGTGCCTATCGAGTTAAGCTTTCTTAATAGGGCGGCTTGAGCGAAAGGTTGGTGCACGCTTATCGATTTAACCTGATCATGCCGTAACTTGGCGAGCGTTTCCATTCAAATGGAGAACTCGTTAGCAATGCGAAATTATTGGTGATTGGACCGAATGGACACGTCACGCATGTCCATAGCAATGGCTTTCGTGCATACGGGCGAAACGCATCTTAATAAACACTCCTAGATATTTCATTTCATTACACGGACACAATCGCGGCATACGCTTGTCATGTAACCGTGCTTTATCCGTCGAGTCCCTTCGACTGGATTTTATTTTCTTGTCACGTCTACAGC
>Ga0073928_10010919_pt1 | contig 10685 bp, 14 predicted proteins | sample PaiPotPPA55metaG_FD_76969 | JGI IMG/M metagenome (GOLD analysis project Ga0073928, IMG submission 76969) | Iron sulfur acid spring bacterial and archeal communities from Banff, Canada, to study Microbial Dark Matter (Phase II) - Paint Pots PPA... ...
CGGCTCATTTCCGCCAGCACTTCGTCCGCCGCTTTCAGGAATTCGGCGTTGCCACCGCTCCGGACCTGCGGCGCTGGCACTGGCGAAGCCGCGGGCATCTGCTGCGCCGCCGCCGGAAATGCGCATAGCAGGCCGAGCAGGCTAAACAATCCAAGCAATCGTCTCGTCATTTGGTCCCCTGAGATCAGATGGCACTTCAGCGTAGCAGGTTTCCAGGCTCCCCATCCCGATTCGAAGCCATTGCGCGCGCAAACCGCATCAGCCCGTCCGCGCCCCTGCGCGAAACCTTGTTCTGGATTCTTAACACGCAATTAACTCTGATATAATCAGCCCGAGTCTGCCGGCCCTTGGTTTCCTGAGAATTATGATGCTTGCAAGCACTCTTCTTCGGCAGGCCCGCGAGCGCTTGGGGCTCACGTACCGCGATGTCGAACAAGCAAGCATCGAGCTGGCTGCGCAGCGTGGCCGCCCCGAGTTTGTTATTCACATCAGCCGCCTCGCGGATTTCGAGAACAACGGCTCGACCCCCAGCCTCCACAAACTCTACAGCCTTTGCGCCATCTATCATCTCGATCCCATGGAAGTGAGCCGCTGGTACGATGTCCCGCTCGATAAACATTTCCTCGACGGGCTCGGCTGCCCGGCGCCGAAAACTCATCCCGCCGCGCCTCCCCGCACTTTGCGTTTGCCCATCCGTTTCGATCCCGGCTTCGATCCCCGCCGCACCGAATTCCTCAGCCGCATGGTCGAAAGCTGGAAAGATTTCGAAGGAGCCGTCATGAATGGCCAGCCCCGCTTTCAATACGGCTATGTCGGGTCGGAAGACCACTGGATGGAGCCGCTTCTGCGTCCCGGGTCCCTCGTCCTGCTGGATCCTTCCCTCCGCAGAGTCCGCACGAACGGCTGGAAAAGCGAATACGACCGCCCCATCTACTTTGTGGACGTTCGCAGTGGCTATCGCTGTTGCTGGTGCCTGCAGGATCGCAACCGCTTGCTCCTCCAGCCGCATCCTCTTTCCGCCTGCGTTCCCGAGACGCGGGCTACTCCCGGTGAAGCGGAAGTCTTGGGACAGGTGATCGGCGTGGCTATGCGGCTGACGCCAGGCTAGCGCGCTCCCGCATCAGCAGTTCGAGCAGTACCCGCAGATTCGAACAGAAGAGTTCCCTCAGGTAAGTCGGCGTCCCCAGCGGAACAAGCACCCGGTAAAATTCCAGTTCGCTCCAGCGCTCCGCAATCTCCCCGAAGGTCCCCTCGAACGCTGAAAGGCAAACGCGCAAGTCCCCGATCTGTTGTGCCAGCGGCGTCTCCAGCACCTTCGCAAATAATTCTTCGTGGCAATAGGCCAGCGCCTGGTGCACCGCCGGTTCCGCGTAAAGCTCCAGTAGTCCTTCGTGGCAATAGCGCCCGCTGCCGACATCCCTCAGCGTCGCCACGTGCAGCAGTCGTCCCATTCCGCTTGGAATTGCGGAGAGCGTGTGCAGCGTGAAGTCCTCAATCACCCGCTGGTTCTGTCGGAATCGCTCCAAAGTTTCCAAAGTTCTTCCTGTTCTGCTTTCTGAACGTTTTCACCCTCGCTGAGTGAGTCCTTCGGGCGCTTTCCAGACTGGGCGCCAGGAGGATTCACATGAGACAGAGACTTGCTGTCCTGGCGCTCTGCGCACTGGCCTTGCTGATACTAGCGCCCAGCGCCACCAGCGTCAACAGTACCCCTGCAAACGTTTCACATTGGAACATCGATGGCAGCGCTCCGCCACCGCCGCCTTTCCCGATTCCGCCTCACGCCTGGGCCGCGTAAGGATTCCGTGCCCGGGGAGCGTCTACCATTTACTGTAGGGGTACGTAAATGATAGGATGCTCCCTGGCGCATGCATTTGAGTCTTACTGACAACGTTGCTTGGGCTTTCGGAGCCGCACTGGAGACTTTGCTCTTGCTCCTGGCCCTCCGCCGGGGTTTGTACCGGAGATTCCCTTTCTTCACGCTGTATGTGGCTCTTGTCGTGCTCAGTGAACCTGTGCTCTGGTTCGTTTATAACAAGGGGCAAGGCCATTTGCGTCTTATTTTCGTCGCGTACTATTTGATCCAGTGCATTCTGCTGCTTGCTCGCGGCGGCGTTGTCGCCGAGATCTGCCGCGATCTCTTGAGCCCGTACCCGGGCATCTGGAAGGTCTGCCGCGGGTGCCTGCTGACGATTGCGGTGATTCTGCTCGCCTTCGCCGCGGCGGCTGCCTATCGCACCGGAGCCAGCACGGCTGTCGCCACCGGCGAGCGGGGCCTTGAGCTCGTGGTCGTCGGTGTCCTCCTTTTCGCCGTGGCCTTCTGCCGTTACTATGAGATCGTTCCCGACCAGGTCACTGCGTTTCTCGCTCTGGGCTTGGGCCTCTATTCGGCCATCCAGGTAGCCAACAACACCCTCATCTTTGAATGGCTCCTTCCCTACGTCGGCTGGTGGCAGAAGGTTCGTCAATTATCCTATCCGGTGGTTGTCTTCATCTGGCTCTTCGCATTACGCAATCCTTTGCCCGAAGCCCGCCCCGCCCCGGCGCTTCTGGATGCCGGCGTGTACGACGAGTTCGTACCGCAGGTGAACATGCGCCTGCGCGAGCTGAATGCGCGGCTTCAGGAGATCCTCAAATGAACTTTTCGATTCTCTTATATGTCGGATTGTCGCTGGCCGTCTTTGTAGCGCTGGCGCTGATGCTGCGTCGCATGCGAGCCGCGAAAGCCCAGCCGCCCACGCACGCCGAAGCACCCCATGAACCCTTCGCGGTGCACTGCCGCCATTTCCCGCAGATTCGCCAGGTGCTCTCCCCGGACGACGCCGCGTTTATCGCGCAGCGGTTCTCCGCGCCGGCAAGGCGCCAGTGGCGCGCCGAGCGTCGCCGCGTCCTGCGGCATTATCTGGCCGGCTTGAAAGAGGATTTTGCGGGGTTGGAAAGGCTGGCGCGTACCGTCGCCGTCCTCTCCCCCCAGGTGACCCAGTCTCTTGAAGCCGAGCGGCTCTGGCTCGGCGTGCGCTTCCGCTTCCTCTATACCCTGGCGTTGCTCCAGCTCGCGACCGGCTTTGCTGGCGTCCCCGAATTCCAGCGGCTTACCGACCTGCTCGGCGGCTTTGCGGCGCAGGTCGAGGCAGGCATGGCCGCGCTCGAGACTCGCCCCGCCGCGCCCGGTGGCGGCTTCAGCGCTTGAGCGCGGTTGCGTCCCGTGTGGGCCCGCCGCGCGCGGCTTCGACGAGCTCCTGGTGAAGCGGTAACGTCACCGTAAAGCTGGCGCCCCGCGGAACCGCGTTCCGCACTTGAATCTCTCCCCCGTGCTCCTTCACGATGCCATAGCAGATGCTTAGCCCCAGGCCCGTCCCGCGGCCCACCGGCTTTGTCGTATAAAACGGATCGAACACGCGCAGCGGGTCGCGCACCCCCGGCCCGCTGTCGGTAAACTCCACCGCCACGAAACCGCCGGCCGCGCGCGTCCGCACCCAGATGTCGCCATCGCCTCCATGTTCCAGAACCGCATCGAATGCGTTGTTCAGGATATTCAGGAACACCTGCTGCAGCTGGTGCGCGTCGGCCGCGGTCACCGGCAAATCCGGGTCCAGCTCGCGATGGATCCGGATGTTATTCAGTTTGAAGTCGTACTCGCGCAGGAAGAACGTATCTTCGAGAATCTCGTTGATCTGCACCGGCAGCCGCTCCGGCTTGTGCTGCCGGGCGAAGCTCAGCAGGTTCTGCACGATGCGGTGCGCGCGTTGCGCCTGCTTGCGCAGCTTCTCCGCATATTCGGCGCCGCGCGCATCCACGTGCCCCTCCGATTCCAGCAGTTGGCTGTATCCCAGAATCGCCGTCAGCGGATTGTTCAGCTCGTGCGTCACCCCGGAAATCAATTGCCCCACCGCGGCCATCTTCTCGCTCTGCAGCAATTGTTCCTGCGCCCGCCGCAGCTCCTCATAGGCCTGGCGCGTCTGATCGAGCAGCAGCGATTTATCGATCGCCGTCGCGATCTGGCTCCCCACCGCCGCCAGCAGATTCAGCTCCGCGCCGGAAAACTCCCGCATCGCCCGGTAAGACACGTTTAGCCCGCCGATGATCCGGTCCCCCGCCCACAGCACCGCCAGGTGCGAAACCTGTATCCCTTCCCTCTCGTGCACGTCCTTCCAGGCCTCCGGCAATTGCAGGCCGAGCGTCGATAGCAGCGTCGCACGCACCTGATACATCTGCCGCAGCAGATCGGCGGGAAGCGCCGCGGGCGGAAATACCCTCGCATATTCCGAGCGCCAGCCGAATGCCGCCGCCCGTCTCACGATTCCCGAAGCGTGGTCCAGAAGGTAGATCGCGCCGATGTCGGCGGAAAACAACCTCACCACCTTGTTGAGAACCCCCTCCAGCGCGTCCTCCATGTCTAGCGACTGCCCCAGCATCTGCGCGATCGAGTTCAGCGCCATCAGCTCGCGGTTCCGGCGGCGCAGTTCCCTTTCCGCCCGCTTGCCCTCCGTCACGTCCAGCAGGAATCCCTGGTACGCGGAGAGACCGCCGGAGGCGTTGCGCGTCGCGAAGCTCGTCTCGCTGACCGTGCGGATCTCGCCGTCCCGGCGCCGCAGCCGGAATTCGAAGTTCGTCACTTCGCCATGGCTCCGCAGCAGCTCGAACAGACGGTCGCGCTCCGCGGCCTCCACGTAGTAGTCCGGCAGCGCGCTCGCATCCAGCAGTTCCTCTCGCTTCTCGTAGCCCAGCAGCCTCACGAAGGCGTCGTTACAATCCAGCAAACGCCTGTCCGGCCCGGTTAGGAACACCCCTTCCCTCATGTTTTCAAATAGCGACCGGAACTTCGTTTCCGCCGCTCTCCGCTCGCTGATGTCCTTCAGCACGTGGACCGTCCCGGACTTCTTGCCCTCCGCGTTCGAGAAATCCGAATTCGTCGCCAGAAGGTATCCGCCCAGCCTCGGGTCCGGTGCTTCGGCCTTCCCGCCCGCTCCTTCGCAGTAGGGACACGCCGACCAGCGCCCTCCGTCCCGCGGCAGCACGTCCCGCACAAGACGGCCTGGCAAGGAAGCTACATCGCTGCCCAGCCGCCGGGCAAACGCGCTGTTCGAGCTGCGAATCCGCCCCTGGGCGTCGTGCACGAAGATCAGGTCTCCGATCGAATCGAAGGTGTTCACCCATTGGCTCTCCGCACGCTTCACCTTCTCGAACAGCCCGACGTTTTGAATCGTTAGTCCCAGCAGATTCGCCACGTTCACCAGAAAATGCACTTCGTCCTTCTCGTAATCCCGCACCTCCCTCGATCCGATTCCCAGCAGGCCCACCGCCGCATCCTTGCCGGCCAGCCGAATCAGCACCAGCGTCGCCAGCCCTTCCGACTCCATCCAGGCGCGGATCCCAGGGTCGGGGCTGCCTGCATGGCACACCAGCGGAAGGCTAAGATCGAGCACCTGCTGCACCCACGGCTCGCCCGCCTGGACAACCGCCGATTCGCGCAGCGCGCCGCTGCTCAGCCCTACGGCCGCCCGCAGCACCATCTCTGCCCGCCCCTCCCTTTCCTCGAGCAGCCGCACCAGGCCCTCCTCCGCGCCCAGGCTTTCCACCACGTGATCCAGCACCTCTCCCAGCACTTCCTCCACGCTCAGCGATTGGGCGGTCGCCGCGGTAATCATCGCCAGCCGGCGCAGTTTCTCGTTCAGGTCCTCCGCCCGCGCGCGCTGCACCTCCAGAACCAGCACAGCCATGGCTACTCCCGCGGCCACATCCAGAAGCCCCCCAAACGAAAGCCGCAGCGGATACAGCGCCTGGCTTGGCCAGTCCGCGCGGTCCAGCCCGTGCAGCCCCCGCAACAGCAGTGCCGCGGCCAGCAGAGACGCGCCAAAACCCATTCCCCGGCGCGGTGACTTCCACAGCATCCATCCCGCCGCAAAACACAGCCCGCTCTCAAGCAGCGCCTCCGCCCAATCCGCCGGCTGCCCGCCCTTCCACCAGCTCACCGCCAGCACGATTGCGCCTGCCGCCCCGCCCCACCATAGATATCCCAGCCAACGGCGCCTCCCCGCCAGGTCCAGGATCGCGGCGCAGAAGCAGACCGCCGCACCAAACGACAGCTCCTGCGTCAGCGCGTGCGCTCCCCGCCCGCCTCCCCAGAAACTAACCGCCTGCCCCGCTCCGCATACCGCATAGGCCGCCCAGCCCGCCATCCAGTAGCGTAGATAGCGCGCCGGAAATCCCCGCGCCAAAAGCGAGTAAAGGACGAGCAGAATGAGGGCGACGGAGCCTTCGATGAAGGCAATGACGGGCACGTTCACATTCGGCGCTAGCGGCATGGGTCCGGAACTCAGGACAGCGACGAAGCTTCTGCGACGCGCCAGGCCGGGCACATGGGACGCCGAGGGAAGCCTTCGCGAGAGGTTACATGCTCGCTATTAGGCCGGGCAAGAAACCCTTGCGTCCCTGTGTCCTGCCGTATAATGGCGGAGCGCGGGAGACCCTTTGAACACCGAAAAGATTCTCGTTGCCGACGACGAAGAGGCCATTCGCGAAGTCATCTCCACTCTTCTCGAGGCCAAGGGCTACACCTGCACCGTCGTCTCCAACGGCCGCCTCGCCGCCGAGGCCCTCGAGAAGGACTCCCACGACCTCGTCTTGAGCGACATCGTCATGCCCGAGATGGACGGCCTCAAGCTGCTTTCCCGCGTTCGCTCGCACGACCCGGATGTGCCCGTCATCATGGTCACCGCCATGCACGACATCTCCATCGCCCTCGAAGCCATCCGCGCCGGCGCCTACGATTACATCCTGAAGCCCTTCGAGAAAGACCAGCTCTACGTCAGCGTCCGCCGCGCTCTCGAGCACCGCCGCCTCATCCTCGAAAATCGCTTCTACCAGCGCGACCTCGAGCGCCTCGTCGCCGAGCGCACCCAGCAGCTCTCGCTCGCCCTCCGCGACCTCGAGCAGTCCTACGATTACACCCTCGAAGCCCTCGGCGGCGCCCTCGACGCCAAGGACGCCGAAACCGAAGGCCACTGCCAGCGCGTCACCGCCTATACCATCACCATTGCCAAGGCCATGAAGATCGACAAGGTCGCCCTCCGCCACATCGCCCGCGGCGCCTTCCTCCACGACATCGGCAAGATGGGCGTTCCCGACCAGATCCTCCGCAAGCCCGGCCCGCTCGACGACGCCGAGCGCACCATCATGCGCAAGCATTGCGAAGTCGGCTTCTCCGTTCTCGAGCGCATTCCCTTTCTTCGCGAAGCCGCCGAGATCGTCCTCACCCACCAGGAATTCTTCAACGGCTCCGGCTACCCTCGCGGCCTCAAGGGCGAAGAGATTCCCCTCGGCTCCCGCATTTTCGCCGTCGCGGATACGCTCGACGCCATGACCTCCGACCGTCCCTATCGCAAGGCCCTGCCCATCTCCGCCGCCCGCGAGGAAATCCGCAAATGCTCCGGCACGCAGTTCGATCCCCAGGTTGTTCAGGTCTTCCTCAGCCAGCCCGAACAGCTTTGGCTCTCTCTCCGCGAAAATATCGGCGATCCCTTCCGCCTCTCCCAACTCGAAAATCTCTAGCCACTCCCCGTCGAATTTTTCAGCTGTTTCTAGTATCCTCTTGCGAGGGAGACCTCATGGCGCTCGTGCCCATCAAGACCGCATCCATCACTGGCTATTGCGACTGCATCCACGGCTGCTATGAGCTTGCCAGCCTGCGCGATGACGAGACCGGCAAGGGCTACTGCCCTCGTTGCGCCAAGGAGCATCTCGAAATGAACCGCGGCGTCGGCCTGCCCCAGCCCGCGCCCAACAAAGAGCCTGACGGCGACTCCTCCTACTCCGCTCCCATGCCCGCCGCCGCCGACCCTCCCGGCCGCCTCCGCTAGGCTCCTGCCGGGCTCGTCCAACTCCTGCACCCTTCCCCGCGTGCTATCATCCAATGTAATAGGACGCCATGCCGCAGCCGCCAAAGCTCGAAATCTTCATGGACGGGGCCTGCCCCTTCTGCCAGGCCGTCCGCGCTCGCGTCGAGCCCTTTGACACGCGCCATCGCCTCGTTTTCGCCGACTACAATGACCCCGCCGTCGCCGCCCGCGCCCCGTTCCCGCGCGAGCGCCTCGACCAGGAAATGCACGTCCACGCCGCCGACGGCTCCTGGCACGTCGGCTACGCCGGCTGGATCGCCGTCCTCCGCGAATTGCCGCGCCTGGCCTGGCTCGGCTTTCTCCTGCGCCTCTGGCCCATTCGCCTCGCCGGCCCCGCCGCGTACCGCTGGCTCGCGCGCCATCGCTACCGCCTTCCCGGCTTTCCTCCCGTCTGCGAGAAAACCGCGCCTCCCCCGCAACCCATTGCCCGCTGATTTCGTCTATAATGCCAGCCGCATCCGGTAACTCGCATCCGAGGAGATTCCGCATGAAACGTGCCTTCGCATTCCTGGCCGGCCTGGCCCTGCTCTTCTCCCTGCAGGCGCCCGCGCTCGCGCAGGAAGAGACCATCCACAAAACCAAATTAAAAGTCGGCGACACCGCTCCCGACTTCACCATGATGAGCAACGCGCGCAAGCAGGTGAAGCTCAGCGATTACCGCGGCAAGAAAAACGTCATCCTCGCCTTCTACGTCCTCGCCTTCACCGGTGGTTGAACGAAAGAGCTTCAGGGATACCAGGATGGTATCGACAAAGGAAAAATCGATCTGAGCGACACCGAAGTTTTTGGAGTCAGCGTGGACAGCCCGTTCGCGAATGAAGCCTACGCCAAGCAGATTGGCGTCAAGTTTCCGCTGCTGAGCGACATGGACCACAAGGTCCTCGTCGCCTACGACATTCTCCGCACCTACGACTTCGGCGGCGCAGCGCCCGAGCTCGCCGAGCGCACCACCTTCGTCATCGACAAGGATGGAAAAATCCAGCACATCCAGCAGGGCGATAGCGCCGTCGATCCCGCGAACGCCGTCGAGGTCTGCACCGGCCTGCACAAAAAGCACGCCGGTAACTAGCTTTTCCCGTCGCAATCAGCGTCCGGGGCTGCGTCCGCAGCCCCGGCCACATCTCTAATCCTTATCCCGATACTCGCCGGGAACATCATCCTCCGGCTCTTCATGCGTGTGGACTTCTCCCCGGTCGGCGTCCCCGGCGTCTTCCACGCCCTTCACCACTTCCGCCTCGTACGCGTTTCCTTCCTCGAGCAATTCGTCCACGCTCTCCGAATCCGCGCCCTCGACGTCGGACAATCCCTGCAAATCTCCCGCTTGCCCGCCCGACCGCGCTCGCCGCCCTTCCATTCCGGACGCCACCGCATTCTCGCTTTCGCTTCTTCCCCGCACGCGCTTCTTACGCGTCTTCGCCCTCTTCGCCGCGAGCTTCTTCGCCCGCTTCTTTCCGCCCGCCTTCTTCGCCGGCGCCCTCTTCTTCCCCGCGGCCCTCTTCGCCTTCTTCACCTTCTTTTTGGTTTTCTTTTTGGTAGCCATGCCCGCAGTGTACCACCCCTCGGCCCTTCCTGGCACCCGGGCCACATCCTGGCAAATGCGTCAATTCCTCAGCGGAACAGCTCAAGCGTCAAGCAAGATTAGAAAACCAAATACAAGAAAGTAGGTGGATGACGCGAAAAGCCACCACTTCGATGTACTTTCTTCAGTGGTGATGAGAATAACTGCCATGAGAAAAAGAATGAATTGGCCCTGAAACCACCACCTTTCGAACAGATCAAAAGGGATGATCGAGCCTGCGTAGATCGTTGCCAACAACAAGACCTGAGCAGTTATGGCGAACAACCCTAGGCCTGAGGTTATTCTGCTCCATGTGGGAATCTCTTGGTCACGCGCTGCGCTGCGCCACGAATGCCAACCACAGATGAGACCAATGAGCGCAGCGGCCAACGCCGAGAACAGCGTAACCTTTAACATTACTGCTTACATTACATCACCAGTGAACAATCTAAAATCGGGTTTCGCGATAAGTCCAGATTGGCGCGCTAACCGGACAACGCATCAGGAAAGAGGAAGCATTTCTTCAGTGGTGTGAACAGAGGAAAGAAAGCCCAACTCTTCCGGCCCAGCCGCGCCCTCCACCCGCTGCGCGTTCCGCCGCCGGTACAGCAGCACAAAAAAGCCCATAAAAAGAGCGAGCGTCGGGATCAGCAGCACCAGGATCGCCGAATTCAAAGCCCGGATGCCCTGCGGGTTCTGCGCCTTCGCCGTCGTGTAGCACATCGCGCAGCTTTGCGCGAACACCGCCGGCGCAAGCGTCCACGCCGCCAGAAAGCACGCCGTCACCCCCGCCGCAATTCGTGCTGCACTTCGCCGCATCCTTCGCGCCCCTCGCATTCCCGATCAGTGCGGGCTCATCTGCTGGATGCGCACGCTGTCCGGGAAAAACATGATCAGCATCATGCAGATGCAGAATACCATCGCCGGCACCAGCAGCAAAAACAATCCCAGCCGCTCGAACCGCAGGTGCATGAAGTAGGAAACGATCAGCGCCGACTTGATCAGCGACAGCCCCACCAGGATCGTCAGCATCATCGTCGGTTGCAGCCGCAAATACGCCAGAAACACTTCCACCGCGGTCAGCAACAGCAGCCAGAACCACACCGACACGAAAAGCTTCGTGCTTCCTACCTGGTGCCCTTCCAGAGATTCCGCGTGTGCGCTCATCGGTTCGTTCGCTCCTCAGCCCTTCAAGTTGACGGACATCAGATAGAGCATCGGGAAAATGAACA
>Ga0073928_10010920_pt1 | contig 10684 bp, 6 predicted proteins | sample PaiPotPPA55metaG_FD_76969 | JGI IMG/M metagenome (GOLD analysis project Ga0073928, IMG submission 76969) | Iron sulfur acid spring bacterial and archeal communities from Banff, Canada, to study Microbial Dark Matter (Phase II) - Paint Pots PPA... ...
CAATGTGGCGGTCTTCTGGTCCACTGCAACGACCGCACGCGCGAACAAGTCATAGCCGCACGTTCCCATGACCTCGAGGCCCGTGGCATGGCGCATGGTCGCCACGAATTCCTGGGGCATTTCCACATAGACTGTGTTTCGGATCGTGATCGGCCCAAGTTCGAAACTTGTGCCGCGGCGGAGATGCCCTTCGCTGATCTTGCCGGCGCCACCGCGTAAGACCGTGCCGAAGCGCGGCATGTGCGATCGCTCGGCTACTTCCGGAACGATGGTCATCCCGGCACCGCTCCCGGTGTCCAGCGCAAACCATCCCAGGTCCTCCCCGTTAATCTTGGGCCGAACGAAAAAATGACCGGTGGCGGTGCGCTTGAGTTCAATTCCGGCCGGCTTATCGATCCTAAACTCGGTGTCCTTGGGTCTCGCCTGCGGTATGTCAAAGAGGTTAGAGCCATGAGTCGATTCGCTGGCTGCCTGGCGCAGATCGTAAGTGTCCACCAGGCTTCCCTGCTTGTGAACCAGGCGATGGGCCAGTTGCAGGCCATGGACGGCGTGGTATTTCTTGAACGTCCACTCTTCATCACCTAAGACTGATTGCCTTCGCAAGACTGCCGGCAGGTACGTGCTCCGGTCAACAAGAATGACCGCCCGGGCGAGCCCATTTTTCAGGTGAAGCAACAACTCCAGCTTCGCCGGGTCAGGCTGTCTTTCTGCCAGTTCAATGGCGAATGGGCCATCAGCCGCCAGCCAGCGTCCCGTTTGCACCCAGTGCAATGTCTGGCTCGCCTCCAGCTCTTCGAGTTCCAGCACACGCGGCATGCCCGACGAGTCCAGCGCCCAGCCGGCCTTCCCGTCATAGCCGACCGTATCAGGAGCCGCACATTCGATTTGCCTACGGAAGCGTCCGTCCGGTGTAAACCAAAGCCGATAACGGCCGTCAAGACCGTGATGGTGCGCTGATCCCTCGAGGCAGGTGACAGGCTCCTTCCCGGCGTCGGCAAATCCGGTTGCCAGACGGACTCGGTCCAGGACCGTGCGCACGTCGCCCCCTGGCTCCGCGGCCGCCAGGTCTAACATGCACCAACTCAAGGTAAGACCGCCTGCAAGGCAAAAGAGAATCAAATGGCCGGACATGCTACCTCCTTTCGCGCTTGACGATCGGGCTCAAGACCGTGGTGAGTACATAGAGCCGACCGCTGCGTTGCCTAGTCTCTGCGTTCAGAAACCGTTCGATTCTTTGAAGGGACTTGTGGAGTTGAGCCAGCGCCCGGTCGCTTAACCAGACCTTTTGCCGCGAGGCTCGCAGACCCGGCGTCCTTTTGCCGGCGCCTGGCTTTGCGCTGGCGTTAATCGCGGCGGCAAATTCTCGGGCTGCCAGGCGCAGCGCAGCCTGGGCAGCCCGCACGGCGGCTTGGCGACCGTCGGGCGACGCCGGGTCGAGGGCCGCGCCGATGCGCGGTGCCACCAGAGCATAGATGGCCTCCCGATGCCTCCCGACCTTGCGCTCGTCCGTTTGCCTGATGACGTCTGCACGTAACAGCAAGCGCACGTGGTGGTAAAGCCCATCGGCCGGGCGGTTCATGTGCCGCGCCAGGTCCCGAATGGAAGATGGACCGCAGGCTTGCAGTGCGCCGATGAGCTCGATTCGCACAGGTGACGCCAAAACGGCAGCCGACTTCACCGTGGCGATCTGTGGATCCGGCGGGCACGTGGTCATGCTGGTATGGTAAGCGTAGCCATTTAAAAAATCAATAATTATTCAATGGACAAAACGCATTTCCGGGCTTCTGTCATTTGCAGATTTATTTATTTTTTTGTTTGATTCCGGCGGCCCAGCTTTATAGACTCGCACAGTGCGGCGCCGGATTTGGCACCCGTAGCCGTTCTTAGCTTTGTCATCGCAGTTTTAAGCCAAGGTGCAGAAGGAACTGACAGAGGCAACTCGCAGCCGGGTGTCAGCAGCGGCTCGGCGCCGTTCCATCCAAGAGGCACTCGACCTTAATTCTTCCGTAACAACTGGGAGGTTTCACGATGAACGTGGCTCTGCGCAACCGTAAAGGCAAACAGGCTCATCGTTCCAGGCTATCGCGATATCGGCCCCATATGGAGACACTCGAAGCGCGCACGGTGCCCAGCATTTCTTTCAGGCCGATCGGCATCGCGGGCACCGGCACTTTTGCCGGCTCCGCTCCTTCAGGCACCTTCGACGTCAATACGAATAACGTTGACCAGATCGTCAACGAGACTTCGCTCGCGGTCGATCCGAAGTTCACAAACAATATTGTCGGCAGCACCAACGACTATCAGATCACGATTGACAAGAAAACCGCCGGAATCAACGAGACCATAATCTCCGATGCCCAGGTCAGCTTCGATGGCGGCAAAACCTGGACGGTCTATCCGATACCGTCCATGAAATACACGGGGACAGGCGATCCCGGCATTGCGTTCGACGCTTCGGGAACAGCATACGCGAGTTTCCTGGGAGATTTTGTTACGAGCAACGCCTATCCGGACGTGTGGGCCACATGGTCCAACAGCGGCGGCAAGAACTGGAGTCAGAACCCGGTGGTCGTCGCCCACAACGTGACCAATTCCGATGGCTCGGGCATCTTCAATGACAAGCCCTACATTACCGCCTGGGGTAGCGGCAACGCCATCATCACCTGGAGCCACTTCAATCTGGGCGCTGGCGGGAGCTACATCAGCTCGCCGATCTACGACAGCATCACCCATGACGGTGGCAAGACCTGGTCAGCGCCGCAACAGATTTCGGGCAACCTGATCTTCGATCAGTTCTCGACGCCCGTGGTGGCCGCCGATGGCAGCATTTATGCATCGTTTATCAGCAGCGATGGGGATACGCTTGCGAACCAAGCCCGCGACACCTATGCAATCGTCAAGCTCGATCCCAACACGGGCGCTGCCCTGGGCGCTCCTGTCGCGATCTACCAGCAATGGGCCGTGACCGGATTGGTCTATGACGGCTTCTTCGATTATCCAATAAACCTGGACGGGAGACCAACCCTACACAACAGCGAGTTCCGCACTAATTCCATCGGCAACCTGACGGCCGATCCCACCAACCCCGGCCATTTGGCAATGGTATGGTCGGACATGCGGAACAGCGCCCCGCAACCAAACAATGATCCATACAACGATCCCAACACTAACTCCGATGTGATCGTCAGTCAGTCGTTCGATGGCGGCCAGACCTGGTCGTCCCCGATCGCCCTGACAATCGCCAACGATCAGTTCCAGCCGTGGGGTGCGTACGATAAGACCGGACATCTGCAAATCGGCTACTTCGACCGGTCGTACGATCCGCTGAACGAGCAATACGGCTATAGCGTGGCCAGCGAGGTCACTCCCGGCAGCCTGGCCTTCACGACCCAGGAAGTCAGCACGGCGCTCTCCGATCCGACCAAGAACGATGCCTGGTTCCGCCGGAACGGGAATGCGGCGTTCCCCAATGCCACCGGTTTCCTCGGTGATTACAGCAACATCGCGATCTTGGGCAACGGCAACGTGGGGGCGTTCTGGACCGACATGCGGAATCCGTCAGGTTTCCCCGGCCGGGCCACTCTGGCGGGTGAACAGGGCTTCTTCGGCGATCCAACAACCGGGTCAAGCACGAACCCGCTCGTGGGCGCGGTAACCCCCTCGCACCCGACAGTTACGACTCAAGGCGTGAGCACCAACCTGGACCGCTACTACGCTGGTCTGGCTGACAGCTTGAGCATGGTTCAGACGTCTTCGTCGAACAAAAACAGCAACCCGACGTCCGTGGATCCCAGAATCCTGGCACATCTCCAGGCGGTCTTGGGCTTTGACTGGCTCGATGACAGTGACGCCAATCCGCTCGACTAGCAATGCGGTAAGGTAGCAAACGATAAGGGATGAAGGATGGGCCAGCACCGGCCGTCCTTCATCCCTTTTTGTTGCCATGCACAACTGGCACAGCCGCTGGCTTGCACGCGACCCAGGGGCCGGCCGAGAGTGCCACTGAAAAAGTGAACAATTATTATAAATTTTGTTTGCTTCCTGAGTTCGTGATTTATACACTCGGACAGTGCGACCCGAATTGTGCCCGGATTCGGCGGCCGCAGCCGGTCTTAGCTTTGTTATCGCAGTCTTGAACCAAGTTGCAGAAGGAACTGAAGAGGCGACTCGCAGCCGGGTGTCCGGAGCGGCTCGGCGCAGCTCCACTTTGCAGGACACTCGACCTCGATGTTTCCCTATCAACTGGGAGGTTTCACGATGAATCTGGACAGATCATTCCGATCCGCCCGAAAGCTTTCTAATCGATGGAAGCCGTTGCGCTTTCGGCCGAGCGTAGAGACGCTCGAGGCGCGCACCGTGCCGAGCGTTTCTTTCAAGCCGATCGGCATCGCTGGCGTGGGCACTTTTGCCGGCTCCGCCCCCTCTGCTCATGTGGCCGGTTTCAACGTCAACACGGACACCGTTGACACGATCACTAATGAAACGTCGCTGGCCGTCAATCCGACGAACACGAATAACTTGATCGGCAGCGCCAACAATTATCAGATCGATCCCGCTACGTTTGCCGAGACGATTATCTCCGATGCCCAGGTCAGCTTTGACGGCGGACAAACCTGGACCGTTTACCGGATCCCATCTAGGCAATACACGGCCACCGGCGACCCGGCCATCGCCTTCGACGCCACTGGTAGAGCGTACGCGGCGTTCCTGGGCGACTATGTCAGCGGACCTCATGTGAACGACTACCCGGACGTGTGGGCCACGACCTCAACCGACGGCGGCAAGACTTGGAGGGGAAGTGAGGTCATCTCCAGGAACATCACTAACAAAGACGGTTCCGGCCTTTTTAACGACAAGGAATATATTGTCGCCTGGGGCAATGGCAACGCACTGGTCACCTTCACTCATTTCAACCTGGGACCAAACGGAAGCTATATCAGCTCTCCGATCTACGACAGCGTCACCCATGACGGCGGCGCGAGCTGGTCAACGCCGCAACAAATCTCCGGCCCCAACATCTTCGACCAGGGCTCCAATCCCACGGTGGCGGCCGATGGCAGCATTTATGTCACCTTCTTCAGCGGTGATGCGGCGGTAGGCCCGGATTTCCGCGATAGCGAGTACGTCGTCAAAGTCAACCCGACTACCGGTGCTGCCCTCACAACACCGGTGAATGTGGGCCTGATCTACGATGGCGTAAACGACTTCCCCATCAACAATCCTTCGGATGCGAGACCGACTCTGCAGGAAAGCCAGTTCCGCGTCAGCCTGATCCAAGGCAATATCACGGCGGACCCGACCAACGCCTTGCATTTGGCTGTGGACTGGTTCGATACCCGAAACGGTCTGGCAACCAACTCCAATCCATACTTGACACACACCAACGCGGACATCATTGTCAGCCAGTCCTTCGATGGTGGGGCGACCTGGTCCGCACCAGCAGCACTGGCAATTCCGAACGACCAGTTTTATCCCTGGGCCGCGTACGATCGGACGGGCCATCTGCAGATCGGTTTCTTCGATCGGTCCTATGACACGACGTCGCAATTTGGCTCGAGCTTCGTCGGTAACCACCTGTTCGGCTACACGCTGGCCAGCGAGACAACGCCTGGTAGCTTGAGCTTCACTTACCAGCAAGTAAGCACTGCCCTGTCCAATCCGACCAATAACGATGCCTGGTTCCGCCGCAACTTCGACCCGAACGGTAACTTCCATAACGCGAGTGCGTTCATCGGCGATTACAGCAACATCGCCATCTTGGGGAACGGCGGCGTGGGAGCGTACTGGACGGACATGAGGAATCCGTCAGGTTTCCCCGGCCGAGCAACCTTGGCCGGTGAGCAAGGCTTCTTCGGCGATCCGGTCACCGGATCGTCGTCCAGCGCCCTTGCGATTTCTCACCCGGCGGTGGCAGGCCCCGCAAGCCAGGCCAGCCAGCTCTCCCGAGACAGCTTTTTCGCCGGACTCGCAAACGCGATGAGCTTCAACGTCACGCTGATCACGTCATCGTCGAACCACAACTCGAATGCGCCGAGCGGAGACTTCCTGGTCCACCTCGCTCAGCACTTGGGCTTTGATTGGCTCGATGACACGGCGGCGAATCCGCTCGACTAAAAACGCCTGCACATGAAAAGGATGAAGGATGAGCCATGAGTGGCAGTCCTTCATCCTTTTTTTGTTGCTACGCACAATTGGCGTCCAGGCGCTCACTTGATGACGCCGCAGTGGCAGAAGGAAAGCAAACTGAAAAGCGCGCACCGAGCCCCGGTTCACTGGCGACCGCGATGGTTGCCCCGAATGCCTGCGTAATTCGGTGGGCAATTGCCAATCCCAGCCCCGCGCCTGGACGCCCCATGAGCCGCGCCCGCTTCGCTCGATAAAACGGTTCGAAGATGTGCGGCAAGTCCTCGGCATCGATGCCGGGGCCCTGGTCTTCGACCGTCAAAATCACCGTTTCGGGCTCTCGGCGGAGATCAACGGTGATCGGCCCTTCCGGCTTTCCGTATTTTGCCGCATTATCGAAAAGGTTATCCAGGAGTTGTTCAAAAAGAGGTTCCTGCACACTGACCATGAATGAGTCGTCGTTCGCCTCGGGAATACGAAGGTGCAAAGTCGGGATGCGCTTACTCCATTTGCCGATGTTGGCCGCAACCCACTCACGCAAGTCCAAGGGTTGCAGCTGATCCAGGTCACCGTTGCCACGGGCCAAGAACAGAAGCGTCTCAACGAGATGGTGCAGGCGTTTCGCCTGGCTCTGCAAGTCCACTAGAGTGTCTTGATAATCAGAAGCTGTCCTTTCTCGCCGAAGCGCTACCTCGAGCTGGCCGAGCATGGCGGTCAGAGGCGTTCGGAGCTGATGCGACGCATCGCCGCTAAAGCGCCGTTGACGTTCCAGCGCGTCCGCAAGCCGGCTCAAGAGGCCGTTGATCGCATTGCCAAGCGATTCCAGCTCATCGCCGGTCTTGGGAGCGGGCAGCCGGTGGCCGATATCCTCTACGTCCATGGCATGGGCAGCCGCCGCCATGTCTGTGAGCGGAGCCAGTGCACGCCGGCACAACCATCGGCCCACCAGTGCCGCCAGCAACCAGATGACCAGGCAAGAAGCCATGAGCACGGTGGCGAGCTGAGTCAGCACTTCGAATACTGGCGTCAGAGGAACGGCAGCAGTCAGGAGCAGCGCCGGATGAAGTTTCTGGCTTTCGGCCCCGGCAGGCGGGGGTTGCGTCGGCTGATTTGGCCGCAACCACTTCAGTTGGACATGCCATGGCTGCCCGGCCAAGGTCGCCCGCTGTATGGCCTCGCGCGGGCCACTGTCGACGAACTCATGGAGATCTTCCTTACCTAAATTCACCGAGCGGTCGACCAGCTTGCCGTGGTCATCGCGAACCGTCCAGCGCACTTGATCAGCTCCGGGCCCGGCCCCGACCGCCAGGTTATGCTCGCTCGGATCCCATTCGATGCCGTAGGGTTGAACCTCCGCAATGGCCACCAGAGAATCAATCGCTGCCTTAAGCCGTTCGTCTGCTTGCCTCTGCAGGTATACCCGGCCCGCCAGGTAAAGAGTGGTGGAGAAGCCGACCAGAACGATCGCCAGCGCTGCCAAAAAGAAGCTGGACACGCGAGTGGTTAATGTCATGTGCCTGCCCCGGGGTCGTTGGCCGGATCGGACAGCATGTAGCCGCGCCCGCGAACCGTCTGAATCATGCGCGGCCCGTGAGCTTCGAGTTTCCGCCTCAGCTCAAAGATGTGAACTTCCAGTGTGTTGGACAGGCCATCGTAGCGCTCATCCCAGACGTGCTCATAAATGCGAGTGCGGGAAAGGACTTCATTGGCATGGCGGAGGAAGAAAAGGAGCAGTGCTTGCTCCTTCAACGTCAAGTCAAGCCGGTGCCCGGCTCGGTCGGCGCGCTGCGTCGCCAGGTCATAGCGAATGTCCCCAAAGGAGAGCTCCGTGCTTTGCCGACCGTCCCGCCGGCGAGAGAGTGTCCGCAGGCGTGCCAGAAGCTCCTCAAAGGCAAAAGGCTTGCAAAGATAGTCATCGGCGCCGGCGTCCAGACCTCGAACACGGTCCGAAACCGCGTCTCGGGCCGTCAGGAACAGGATCGGTGCCGATCCCCCTTGTTTGCGATAGGCCCTGAGCAGATCAAATCCATCTCGAGCAGGCAGCCACCAATCCAACAGGATGGCATCCCACTCGCCGCTTCGCATGCGATACCAGCCATCGTTGCCATCGCCCGCGTGCTCGACCATATAGCCTTCCTCGCGCAAACCGCGGAGCAAGAAGTCCGCGATGGACGCGTCATCTTCAATGACCAAAACGCGAAGGCCCATTTATTTTGGCCGCCAGCTCATTTGCTCTTCCGTTGTTGCATGCATGGGTCCACAGAGATGCGGCCCGGCTTCACTGTAGATTAGCAGACGGACTTGGGGTCCAGTTCAGGCAAGGATTAACTTTTCCTTATGTGCCCCCACCTGGAACGCTTTCTCGCGCCAGGAAATGTGTTTTAGGAAAAACTAACCTTCGCCTCATCGCGATCTTACTGCGACAGGATAGACTGATGGCGTACTTGGCCGGACAAATCTGCTCAGCTATTCAGTCACAACGGAGGAACACAAATGCGTATGACTGTCATTCCCGTAAGCTTGTGTGGTTTCGTGCTCTTCTGGTCGTCAGCACTCGGTGGCGACGAGGAAAAGATCCCGCTGGGCAAAGTGCCCGCGGCGGTTATGGATGCCCTCAAGGCAAAGTATCCGGGCGCCGAGTTTACCGGCGCCGAGAAGGAAGAAGAGGATGGCGGTACCGTCTACGAGGTTGCCCTCAAGCATCAAGGGCAAAAGTATGAAGCCGAATGCAAACCGGATGGAACCTTGATCGCGGTCGACCGGGAAATCCAATTGAGCGACTTGCCGGCAGCCGTAACCGAGGCCTTGACGAAGCGATGGCCGAAGGGGACGCTCAAGGATGCCGAGGAAGTGACCAAGGGTGAGGAGAAGAGCTACAAAGTTCACATCACGATCCACCGACAAGGGCACGATATCACGGCCGAGGTCATGCTCGATCCGAATGGAAAGGTGCTCGACTTTGAGAATCCGGAGACACGGGTCTCTCTGTCGAAGCTTCCGCCCAAGGTGCTGGCCGCGGCAAAGGAACGCTTTCCCGGAGCCAAATTCATCAAGGCGGAAAAAGAAATGGAAGACGGCAAATTGGAGTACGAAATCGTCCTGGAACACCAAGGCCAGCGTTTGGAGGCGGAATTCACACCAGAAGGCGAATATCTCGAGACCGAAGTGTCCATCAAGACTGAGGACCTCCCCAGGCCAGTGACCGCATCGCTTCAAGGCAAGTATGCGGGCGCTGTGTACCGTCACGCCGGCAAGGTCACCAAGAAGGACGGCCAGATTGTCTATGAAGTCGTTGTGTCCCTCACCGATGGGCGGCGCGGCGAAGTCGTGGTCAGTCCAGCGGGCAAGATACTCGAAGCCAAGGGGCCCGACCGGCCCGCAAACAGCGATCGGTGACCACATGCGATAGCAACTGGGGGCCATAGCCTGTGGCCAGAAGGTCCGAGTAGGTCCCGCTTGCCGGGCGGGACCTTGCAGGCATGGCCCCCTTCGGTCACTTCATGCCGACAAGCTGCGCGCGGATAGAGGGATCTTTGATCTTGTCGTCTTCGGCAAGCAGAAGGGCCTTGCTGATAATGATGGATAGCATGTGGTCGCCTTCAAAGGGCAAGTAGACTTTGCCCGAGCGATCGGCGGTCGGCGAGACGGGGACGATGCACAGATACTGGTCGTTGGGCTCCATCAGGATGTTGCCGCTTCCCAAGTGGATCTTGTAGGTCCCGAGCTTGCCGCACACGCGGAGGTACCTGTCCGTAAATGAGCAGCGCTCGGCGATCTTGAGGCGCGGCACCATTCGCTCCAGCACCGCTTTCCTGGTCTGGGCAGTGGGGAAGAGCTCGCCGAAGGCATAGTGGTTCCAGTAATCGATGTAGCCCCGGCCGAATCCGCTATCGGTCCAATTGGGATCGTTGCCGACCGAAGCCACACCGACAAAGAGATCGACATCGCGCATGATCTCGGAGAAGGCCAGCGGCGGCACTTCGCTCAGTGGCACGGGCATCCCCTCGCCCAGGCGATAAAAGCGGACCTGGTCCGTAGTCAGGAACAGAAAAATACCTGCGTGCGAGGTATCGCCGCCCATGAACGCTCCGTCTCCCTGGATCGGCTGCACCCAGTACTCGGCACGAATGTCCCATTCCGGTGCTTCCAGAGTGGGCGTGTTGGCAGAATCCCATTGGCCCTGGAGCGTGTACTTCCAGCCACGAGACTGAGCTAGGGCCCGGAACTGATGCTGCTTAAGGATGTGAGAGGCAAAGCGGTTGGAGTAGATGTCCGTCTGGCGCTCGGCATCAGTGAGAACATAGATTTCGCGGTGTGCCTGTTTGAAGGGCTGCCGGACATCGTGATTCTCTAGCCATTCCCTCCAGCCCTTCACTTCGGCTGCGGAGCTGCCCAGAGGATGCCACAGGGCCACCTGTGTGGATTGGTCAAGCCAGGTTAGCGGCTTGCCCGACTTGTCGATGATTCTGTTTTCGAGCCAGATGCCTTCTGCTTTTCGGCCGTCGTGAGTGAAAGTCCAGATCAGGCGCCTGGCGATCGTGCCGACGAGCGGATGGTCCAG
>Ga0073928_10010921_pt1 | contig 10683 bp, 9 predicted proteins | sample PaiPotPPA55metaG_FD_76969 | JGI IMG/M metagenome (GOLD analysis project Ga0073928, IMG submission 76969) | Iron sulfur acid spring bacterial and archeal communities from Banff, Canada, to study Microbial Dark Matter (Phase II) - Paint Pots PPA... ...
AAGGAAGAATGCCTCAATATGTTTTTCGATGATTTGGAACTTCCCGATCTCGTCAAGACCAAGATCAACGATCAGGACTCCATGCAGCTCGTGCGCGCGGGGTATTCGGTCGCGGGCTCGCCTTCCAATCTCAGCCTGAAGCGCACCATGCGCAACAGCTTGGCGCGGCGCATCTCTCTGAACCGCCCGACGCGAAGCGAGATTGCGGCAATCGAGACCCAGTGGCGCAATGCTCTGAGCGCGGATGACGCCGAAGGCGCCGAGCAGAATCGCGTGGAGCTCGATGCGGCCATTCGCAAGAGCCGGCGCGTCGCCTATATCGATCCGGTCGATGTTCGCTACAACCGCTTCGAGCGAGTACCAAAGCCAAATACCCAGGCGGTGATGTTCTGCCTGATGGACGTTTCGGGCTCCATGACCGAGCAGATGAAGGATCTCGCCAAGCGCTTCTTCATGCTGCTGCACGTATTCCTGACGCGGCGCTACAAGCACGTCGACATCGTCTTCATCCGCCACACGTCGAGCGCCCAGGAAGTGGACGAGGAAACCTTTTTTCACAGCCGCGAGACCGGCGGCACCATCGTTTCGACCGCGCTCGACGAGATGATGCGGGTGGTGCGCGCACGCTACAACCCCGACACCTGGAACATCTACGCGGCACAAGCCTCCGACGGCGACAACTACACCGAGGACAGCGACCGTTGCGCCGCGCTGATGGCGAACGAGATCCTGCCGGTGAGCCAATATTTCGCCTACATCGAGGTCGGCGCCGAGGCGACGCTGCGTCACGGCTATCCGAGCGCCCCCACCGATCTCTGGCGGACTTATGCCGCGATCGCCGAGGCGCAACGGAACTTCGCCATGCGCAAAGTGGCCGATTCCGGCCAGATCTTCCCAGTCTTCCACGACCTGTTCTCCAAGCAGCGCGAGCGTGCGGCATGAAGGCGCCCCCGGCGATCCTGGAGCGCACGGCGCTCTTCGACGGCGCCGAATGGGATTTTGAGAAGATCCGTCGTGTCCACGACGCGATCCAGGAAATCGCAATCAACGAGCTGGGCCTCGACATCTATCCGAATCAGATCGAAGTCATCACCTCGGAGCAAATGCTCGACGCCTACGCGTCCGTGGGCCTCCCGCTCATGTACCGGCATTGGAGCTTCGGCAAGCGCTTCGCTCGCGAGGAGGCGCTCTATCGGCACGGGCTTCAGGGCCTCGCCTACGAGATCGTCATCAACTCGAGCCCCTGCATCAGCTACATCATGGAGGAGAACTCCATGGCGATGCAGACGCTGGTGATCGCCCACGCAGCATTCGGCCACAATCACTTTTTCAAGAACAACTATCTGTTCCGGCAGTGGACGGACGCCGACGGCATCCTCGACTATCTGACCTTCGCGCGCGATTTCATCCACCGCAGCGAGGAGGCGCACGGCATTCCCGCCGTCGAGCGCGTGCTCGACGCGGCCCATGCGTTGATGAATCACGGCGTCCACCGCTACGCCAGGCGTCCCAAGGCCAATCTCGCCGAAGAGCGTCGGCGCGCCGAAGATCGCCGGCTTCACGACGAGCGCACCTACGACGATCTCTGGGAGCACGTAGTCCCGAAGCGCGATGCGAAGGACGCCGATACCGTCGAGACCGAAAAGGAGCATGCCGAGATTCGCCGCAAGTTAGGGCTGCCCGAGGAGAACTTGCTCTATTTCCTGGAGAAGCGCGCGGGGCGGCTGCAAAACTGGCAGCGGGAACTGATCCGCATCGTGCGGAACATCAGCCAATACTTCTATCCGCAGAAGCAAACGCGGCTGATGAACGAGGGTTGCGCGACTTTCGTGCACTACGAGATCATGAGCCGCCTTCACGAGCGCGGCCTCATCAACGATGGTGCATTCCTCTATGCGATGCACTCTCACACCAACGTCATCTTCCAACCGGAATACGACGACCGTCGCTACAATGGCATCAATCCCTACGCGCTGGGTTTCGCGATGATGCAGGACATCAAGCGCATCTGCATCGATCCCACCGCGGAGGATCGCGAATGGTTTCCCGTAATCGCCGGCAACGGAGAGCCCTGGGGCACTCTGCGCGATGCCTGGGCCCACTACCGTGACGAGAGCTTCGTCTTGCAGTTTTTGAGCCCGAAACTCATGCGGCAATTCCGCCTGTTCAAGGTATTGGACGAAGCGGCGCAGGACGCGCTGGTGGTCGCCGCGATCCATGACGAGCGTGGATATCGCGAGATCCGCAGCGCACTCGCGCGCCATTACGACTTGGCACGACAGGAGCCGGATATCCAGATCGTCAATGTCGATCTGGCGGGCGACCGCCGACTGTTGCTGCGCCACGCCGTGCATGACGGAGTGCTCCTGGAAGAGGCGAGCTGCAACGCGGTGCTCGAGCATCTCTCGACGCTGTGGCACTATGGGATCGTGCTGGAGGAGGCCGAGGCCGCCACCGACAAGGTTCTGAAGACGCACGAGGTCCCCGCGCGGACTTGAACACTGCGCGCGGCAGCGCCCGTCATCGGGCAGCCGCTTCGTGTGAATGAGATTCAGCAGCGCAACTCTTGGCTTCGCCACCGACAAAGAAGAAATGATCGCGCGCACCAGTATCGCGCCGCGACGATAGGCGCTCGCTCGCGTGCTCTCTCTGCTGGACCGCGGAACGGCCGAAACTAGCTGGCGGTGTGACACGCGGCAGCGATAGTAGATGCCAGCCAAGCCATGGTAAAAATTCCCCTACCTCAATGGGAGAAAACTCACCACTTGTTAACTATGAGAGCGCGCTGTCCGGAGATTGCCGACCGAGTTCGCATCAAGGCCGGCCACCATCTCGGTGCATCGCGCGGAGGTCCGACTGAAGCGATTTGGCAAACGGGGGACAGCAGCAATGACGCTCAATTATCCCAATATCGCACCGCCCAACGACCTGCGCCTTCCCGACGCGCTTACTATCAAACATGGGCCGCGCGATCTGCTGGCGCGCTTCACGCTCGCCGGCGACAGAATTGCGCGATCGATGGGGATTCGGCTTCGCCTGCGTCATGATTTCGAGAACTTCGTGACGCTCAACAAATTTGAGGTGGCGCGCGGGAACTGGTATCCGCTAGTGGATATATTTCAGCCCGCCCACGGCGGCCTCTCGGCGGAGAATGGTTATTGGATCTCAGGCGAGACCGACGACGGCGAGGTGGTGGTTACTCAGGCCGGGCGCATCTATTTCTGGCCGACAACGACTTTGGCTGACGAGGCCGCTGCGATGTTTTACGGCGGAAGGCCCGAAGCCGGAAGCTGCATCGTGAAGGCGGAAGCCGCGCACAAGATCGGAGGGGTGGTATTTTTTGGCGGCGCCGTCTGGGTACGACCCGATTTTCGCCGCAACGGCCTGTCGAAGCTGATGCCGCGGCTCGGGCGAGCCTATGCGGCCGCGCGCTGGCCGATCGATTGGGGAATTTCTCTGGTGAAGCCGGAGCTGGTCGAAAAGGGAGTAGCGACGGGCTATGGCTATAAGCATGAGAGCCACAGCCTGTTCTTCCCAGGCCATCCGCTTGGCGACCTCGAAGTGGTTCTCGTCTATCTCTCGCGGGACGAGGCCTACGAGGATTTAGCCTCTTTCATGCTAAGTGGATCGCTGGGGGTTTCCGCGGGCGCGCCGACGCCTTTGGTAACCAAGGACGAGACGGTCACGAGAACCTCGCCCGACTTGGTGGTCCAGGGCAACATAAGCCGCTCATAGACGGTTCGCCCGCCGCGGCCACGCAAGGCCGCGTCCACCTGATCGACCTGAGGCAGCTTCTGCATCGCTGCTCGCTTGTAGTTCTCGGCGACCCATTCTCCGTATTCTTGGTCCGGCTGGCTCGCGACCTTTTCGCCGACGGCCCGGTAGGGAAAATCAGGATCGCCAAGCCAACTGAAGGAATCGCCGATGTACCTGAATACCGGATCAGGTTGCTGTGGCCGAACGCCGACCACGACGGTGCGACGCAAAAATCCCTGGCGCGCCATGTAGGGCAAGACAGTGTCGTCGAAGGTGCCGAACGCTATGCGCCACTTCTGCAGGATCGGACGCAGCGCGTTTTCCTTGTCGCTGAACAGACGCCGATAGTCCTTGGACACCGCGGTAAAGCGCTCGCTCGCCACATGATCCTCGAGGTGAGCATATTTGTGGAGATCGCGGAGCCGTTCCAACGCGCGCGCCGCGTCCGGCAATATCTCGCGCTCCCACCGCGTCGTGAAGAAGCGAAGGCAGAACGCGCGCGCCGGCGAATCAAACAACGCCTTCTGCACTGAGGTGATGCCTGCCAGCTCGGTATTTCGCGGGTGCACCGTGATGTTTACCACGAGGTCCCCGACCAGCTCGACTTTGATAAAGCCCAGATTCTTCACCGCAAACATCGTCGCGTCATAGTCTGGATCGACTTCGCCGAGTTCGGTCAGAAATTCCAGACTCCCTTCCGGTAGCCAGCGACCCTCCGGCGAAACCAGGAACACTTCGTCCTGCATCGATCTCGCCACGGTTGTTCACCTTGCCCTTTCTAGGGACATAGTCTTAGCCAAGTAAAATGAATGGATGGTTAAGCGACGAGTTGCACACCTTAACCATCCAGGTTTGTCTCAGCGAATCATCGAATAGCGCCGATCGAGCCAGCGTCCGAGCAGTGACAGTCCATAGCCTGCGACGAAGTAGGCGAGCGCCAGCGCCGTCAGTAGCGGTACCGGCTTGAACTCCCGTGCATTGACCGCGAGCGTGGCGCCCGTGAGTTCGGTCACGCCAATGACCGAAGCGACCGAGGTAAACTTCAGCAGCCTCACGAATTGCCCGAACAGCGCAGGAATCATGCGGCGGAGCGCCTGCGGCAGAACGACGAGGCACAAAACTTGGCGATCATTGAGGCCAATCGCGAACCCTGCCTCGCGCTGCCCCCTCGGCACCGATGCGAGACCGGAGCGAACATCCTCCGCGATATAGGCGCAGATGAAGGCAATGAAGCCGATCACCGCGGCCTGATATGCCGTGAAGCGATGACCGCTTACAGCAGGGATCGCAAAATAAACGAGGAAGATCACCACCAGGAGCGGAGTGCCGCGAATGAGCTCGATGTACAGTATTGCGGCATGTCTGACACCGGGCATATGACCACTGCGCGCAAGGCCGAGCAGCAGCCCGAGCAGCGAGCCGCCAAGGATTACCAGACCGGCCGTCTCGAGAGTAACCGCAAAACCCTGGGCGAGATAGGGCAGGTTGCGGATGACCACGGAAAAATCCACGGTCCCTCCTTCTAGTAGCGCATCGCGGGATCGACGGCGCGGCCGCGCAATCCCCACAATGCCAGTTGCGAAACGCCGGTCACGGCGATCAGGTAGAACACAGTGATCGCGGTATATGCCTCGAAGGTGCGGAAGGTGTCGCTCTCGATGCTGCCGCCGACAAAGGTGAGCTCAGCCACGGAGATCACCGAGGCGAGAGAGGAATCCTTGATCAACTGCGAAAAGAGTCCCGCGAGCGACGGCGCGACGATGCGAAACGCTTGCGGATAGATGACGTGCCGGAACGCTTGTCTCGGCGAGAGCCCCGAGGCGAGGGCGGCCGCCCGTTGTCCGCCAGGCACGCTCTGGATGCCGGAGCGTACGATCTCCGCGACATAGGCGCCGGAGTAGATCGCCAGCGCCAGGACTCCGCACAAGAAGGCCGGGAGCCGTAGCGCGCTCAAGGCCAGATACCAAATGTAAAGGTGAACCAGCAGCGGGATATTGCGCGCCAGCTCAACATAAGTGGCGGCGACGAGACGAAGTGGCCGGCTTGCGCCGGCACCGCCAATCCCCGCCAGAATGCCGATGGCAAGTGCGCCGATGAGGCCGAGGATGGACAGGCTCAGAGTGACGGCGAAGCCGGAGAGGAGCTGATCCCGGTAACGCCACAACACACCCCAATCGAAGCTAAAGGTCATGGCCGGTCCGACGCTCAGTTCCTTCTGATCGACCGGCAGACCCGAAGCGCGGGCCGTTGTCGCGGTTTCGAACGCCTGTTCTAATCGGCTGCGCGGCGAAGTCAAGGAAGTGCCGCCGCGGCGTGTTACGCAATGGCGACAGGAGCCGCGCGCGCTGCTACAACGGCGCCGGCATTTGCCAGTCCAAGCAGAAGGCTATCGGATGTACAAGCTCTACTATTATCCCGGAAACGCCAATCTGGCTCCCCACATGCTCCTGGAGGAGATCGGCGCGCCTTATGAGTTGGTGCTTCTCGATCGCGCCAAGAACGCTCATAAGGCGCCGGAGTATATGCGGCTCAACCCGCATGGACGGATTCCGACTCTGGTCGACGGCGATCTCGTGCTTTACGAGACAGCGGCGATTTGCATGCATCTGGCGGACCGTCACCCGGAGGCCAAGCTCGCCCCGGAGCTGGGCAGCGAGGCACGCGCGCATTTTTACAAATGGATGGTCTATCTCACCAACACCGTGCAATCTGAGATGATCGTCTATTTCTACCCCGATCGTTGGGGCGGTGACGGCGCCTGCGCCGCGACCGTGAAGCGAAACGCCGAGGCGCATCTCGGATCGATGTTTGATGTTATCGAACAGAACCTGGTGGAGTCGGGTCCCTACCTTCTGGGCCAGCGCTTTACCGCCGCCGATTTGCTGCTGTTGATGCTGGCGCGCTGGAGCCGTGGGTTCGAGCGGCCAGCAAGAGTTCGCCCGCGGCTCGGCCGACTGCTGGAGCGGCTGGCGACGAGGCCCGCGATCAAACGGGCCTTCGCCGGCGAGGATATCGCCGCGCCGTTCTACTGATCGTCGCCGCTCACCCCTTGGGCCAGAGCTCGATGGGAATGTCGGGGTCCACCTGGAACCACTTGCGATAGAGCTCCTGATAGCGCCCGCTGACCCAGAGATCCTGCAGCACCGCGTTTACGAAGTTGCGAAGCTTCCAGTCCTCGTGCCTGACGCCGATACCAAACGGCTCCAGGCTGAACTTGTCGCCGACGACGTGGAATCCGTCAGCCTCGCGCATGAAACCGCGCAGCACATCATAGCTGCCGGTTAAGGCGTCGGCGCGCCCCTGCCGGAGTGCCAGCCACGCGGTGGTGTAGTCGCGAAACGCCAGCACCTGGGCGTCGGGGGCCATACGGGCAAGATTCTTCTCCAGGGTCGTACCCTGCTGAACCGCGACGGTTTTCTTGGCGAGGTCCTTGAGACCCGTGATCGGACTCGCCACCGGCACCATCAACGCCTGTGCGCCGGTATAGTAGGTGATGCTGAAATCGATCGCGCTCTCGCGCCCACGAGTATGGGTCATCGAGGCCGCGGCCAGATCGACGTTGCCGCTGAGCAGCAAGGGAATCCGGGTCGGCGAGGTCACCTTGACCAGCTCGATCTCGACGCCGAGCGCCTTCGCAATCTCGCGCATGAGATCGACGTCGAAACCGACGATCTCATTCTTTTCGTCGACGTAGCCGAAGGGCGGCGTGTCGGCCTTGACACCGGCGAGCAACTTGCCTCGCGCCTTGATCGTGTCTGGCGTGGTATCCGCCCACGCGGCCGCCGAAGCGAGCCCGAGTGCCGCGGTGAGCATCAGTGCAATCAATCCTCGCCATCTTCTATACATGCGGATCCTCGCTATCATGAATGAGGCACAGTTTTGCCAGGTGTCGGTGAATTTCTGCGACGTTCGGCCAGAGACGGCGCGAGAAAGCCGGCGGCGACGAACGGCACCATCTCGCGCACCACCGCATCGACATCGCCGACGTCGCAAAGCCCTTCCGAGAGATGCTCGATGCGAGCCGGGTTGATCATGGTGTAGTAGAGCGTCCCCAGCAGGAAATGGAATCGCCAGAACACCTCGGCACGAGATAGTCGCGGCAGCACGCGCACGAGCGCCGCCACGAAGCGCGAGCTGGTGGCATCGAAGTGCTTGGCGATCAGGCTGCTCGCAAGCTCATTGTGCTCTACCGCCAGAATCGCACGCAGCCGCGTGAATGTGGCGCCCCCGGCCGTGTCGGTAGTGAAGCTGAGCGCCGGTGCAATGAAGGCCGAAATTACCTGCTCGAGCAGCGGTGGGCGACCGTCACCGGCGACGCAGTCTTTCAGGCGCCGCAGGCGCTCTTCGTTCATCGGCCGGCAGCGGCTCTCGAAAATCGCCGCCAGCAACCCTTCCTTGGAGCCAAAATGATAGTTAACCGCAGCCAGATTGACCTTCGCCGACGACGTCAACTGACGCAGCGACACGCCCTTGAAGCCATGCTGGGCAAACATGCGCTCGGCCACGCGCAGCAGGCGCGTCTTGGTGTCGCTGGTATCCTCGGCGACCGTCATGAGCTTCCCTGCTGCCTAGTAGGCTCAACACCGGCGCCGCCGACTGGACGCGCCGCTGCCTTCCCCGTTTAGAACGCATGTTTTAGTGGTCGATAGAGCGTCGGTCAAGAAACGCCGGCGCGATCTCAATGGGTCAGTTGGATGCGTGTACCGCCGCAGCGCGCGCCGCCGCCGGCGGCGAGGCAGTCCTGCTGCTTTTGCTCATCATAAAATTCGAACAGCAACTGGCTGAGAACCACCGTGGTGAGGACCGCGATGATAATGAGGAGGTAGCGCGTCATCGCGCGCAAACTACTGGTCTCGCGTAGGGCATGCAAGGCTCGGCTTCGTGAGCTAGGGTGAGCCCGATGCACCCCTTCGATCTCGCCGCGTGGCGCGACAGTTTGCCGGTTTGCGAGGCGATAGCGTCGCTCGACGTGGCGCTTCGCGAGCACAACGCCGCGGTCCTGCAAGCGCCGACTGGCGCCGGCAAAACGACCCTCGTGCCGTTGGCGCTGCTCGGGTGCGCGTGGCTTGCGGAGCAGCGCATCGTCATGCTCGAGCCGCGCCGGATCGCCGCGCGGGCGGCGGCGCGGCGCATGGCGGGGATGCTCGGCGAGGCGATCGGCGAGACCGTCGGGTATCGCACGCGCTTCGACACCAAGGTGGGACCACGCACCCGGATCGAAGTGGTGACGGAGGGCATACTCGTCCGCCTCCTCCAAGACGATCCCGCGCTCTCGGGAACAGGCATCGTCATCTTCGACGAATTTCACGAACGCAACCTTGATGGCGATCTCGCCCTGGCGTTCAGCCTTGATGCTCGCAGGATGTTGCGTCCGGACCTGCGTATCCTCGTGATGTCCGCGACCCTCGACGACGCGCCCGTCGCGCGACTCTTGGATGATGCACCGATAATCAGCAGTGAAGGCAGACGCTTTCCCGTCGCGACGCGTCACCTCGACCGCCCCGCGCCGGAGCGTCTCGACACCGCCATGGCCGAGACCATCCGTCGCGCTCTCGCGGAAGAGACCGGCAGTCTGCTGGCATTCCTGCCGGGCGCGCGCGAGATTCGTCGGGTCGAGCGGCGGATCGCGGAGCTGGGGCTCGGCCCGGACGTGCGCGTGGCACCGCTTTACGGCGACCTGCCGCTGGCGGCGCAGGATGCCGCCCTCGAGCCGGCGCCGCCTTGTATGCGCAAAATCGTGCTCGCGACTTCAATCGCGGAGACCAGCCTCACCATCGAGGGCGTCCGCGTCGTCATCGACAGCGGCCTGATGCGACGACCGCGTTTCGACCCCAGGACGGGCATGACGCGCCTGGTGACGCTTCGCGTGTCCCAAGCAGCCTCCGAGCAACGCCGCGGCCGCGCCGGACGGCTGGAGCCAGGGATCTGTTTCCGGCTTTGGCCCGAACGCGAGCAGGCGTCGCTACCGGCCTTCACGCCGGCGGAAATGCTGGAGGCTGACCTCGCGCCGCTCGCGCTTGAACTCGCGCGCTGGGGTGTCGGCGATCCCGCCTCCCTTCCCTTCCTCGATCCGCCGCCCAGCGCCGCCTTCGCTCAGGCCGTGGCATTGCTGCACGATCTCCAGGCGCTCGACGCGTCGGGCCGCATCACTCGGCATGGCCGTGCGATGGGTAGTATCGGCCTTCACCCGCGGCTCGCGCACATGGTGCTGCGCGCCCGCGAAACCGGACTCGGGGCGCTGGCCTGTGACATCGCGGCGTTGCTCAGTGAGCGCGACATCATCCGTTTCGGCCCGGGAGCGCGCGACTGCGATCTGCGCATGCGGGTCGAGCTGCTGCATGATCGCAGCGCCGCGCGTCATTTGGCGCCCGGTATCGCGGTGGAACGGGGCGTGATCGAGCGGGCGCGGGAATTGTCGCGCCGATGGCGGCGTGAGCTCACCATCACCGAGACGGCGGCCGATCCCCGATCGACCGGCCGGTTGCTCGCCTTGGCCTACCCCGATCGGATCGCCCAGCGCCGCGGCGAGGAGCCCGGCTCGTTTCGGCTCGCCGGCGGCTCCGGCGCCACACTGCCGGTGGCGGGTTCCCTCGCCTCGGAAGAATTCCTCGCCATTGCCGAGCTCGACGGCGATCCTCGCAATGCCCGCATATTCCTGGCAGCACCGATCAGCCGAACCGAGATCGAACAGGATTTTGCCGACGCGATCGAGCACGTGGATCTCGTCACTTGGGATCGCAGAGAAGAGGCGGTGCTGGCTCGGCGGCAGGCGCGGTTGAGGTCACTCGTCCTTGCCGACGAGCCGCTGCCCGACCCGCCGCGTGAGCGCGTGCTGGAGGCGATGCTGGAAGGGTTGCGCGACCTCGGGCTCTCGGCGCTGCCTTGGAATCCCGAGACGCGACACTTGCGCGAGCGCGTGATGTTCTA
>Ga0073928_10010923_pt1 | contig 10683 bp, 9 predicted proteins | sample PaiPotPPA55metaG_FD_76969 | JGI IMG/M metagenome (GOLD analysis project Ga0073928, IMG submission 76969) | Iron sulfur acid spring bacterial and archeal communities from Banff, Canada, to study Microbial Dark Matter (Phase II) - Paint Pots PPA... ...
CGCGCGCGCTCGCGATGAAGGCCGTGCTAGCTGCGCTCGACGAGAACTTCGATCTCTCCGAGGCGTGGTTTCGCATGGCGATCGACGCCGCCGAGGGGGACGCGCGCCGCGAGATCGTGGTGCGCTACGGGCTCGACCTCGTGCGCCGCGGCCGCGACGACGCCGTCGCACTGCTCGAAGCGGAGACCTCGCGTTCGAGCGAGCCGTCGGAATGGGACGCCGTGCTGTGGGGTCTGCTCGCGACGGCGTTCGTCGGCGCGCACCGGATGGACGACGCGCGCCGGGCGACGCGGGTCGCGCTCGGACGGATCGGCGCCGTCGCGGATGCGACACGCCGCTCCCGGGTGCTCCATCAGGCGGCGTACGTCGCGCTCTACGATCACGATCATGTCTCGGCGAAAGATCTGGCGGAACGCGCCGTCGCAGAAGCTGAGGCCGCGTTCGCGTATGACATCGCGGCGCGTGCCCTCAGCGTGCTCTACGTCTTGGCGATCGACGTCGAGGACGATGCCTCGGCGAGCCGCGAGCACCTTCGGCGACTCGATGAGAACGCGCGCCGGGCCGGCAACGCGCAGCTGCGGATGTTCTCGATCCTCAACGCGTACGAGCTCGAGATGCTCGCCGGCAACATCGCCGCGATCGAACGCCTCGACGCGGACTTGCGGGAAGTCCAGGTCTCGCTGACGCCGATGGCCAGCGAGGCGCTGCTGCCGGCGCAGGCGCTCCGGGCGAGCTGGGACGCACGCTTCGAGCACGCCTATCAACTGCTGGCGCCGAGCGCCGAGAAGCAGTTCGACGACGACCGCCGCGCACAGCGCTGGGCCGAGGCGGCGGTCTACGCCGCGGCGGCGGGGATGCGCGCGGAGAGCGTTGCCGCGATGAAAGCCAGCCGCGAGGCGCTGCGCAAGGTCGATCCCGGCGATCGCTGGGCGCTCCGCACCAGCGCCTACCTCGCGATCGGGGAGATCCTGCTCGCCCACGACGGCCGCGCGCGCAGCGCGGTCGCCGACCTGCGGCGGTCGGCTCGACGCGCCGGCCCGCGCTTCGCCGCGATGGTCGACGCGATCCGCGGGCTGCACGCGCGCTGGGTCACCGGCTGGCACGCCGATCCGCCGCTCGGCGACGCGATCGAGCGGCTCGAGGCGGTCGACCTTGGCGGGTTCGCGCGTTTCTTGGGAGCGCTGCCGCTCCCGACGACCGACCGCGCCCGGGTCGGGCTCCTCTCCGAGATCGAGAAAGACGTCCTGCGCCTCGTCGCCGCCGGGGCGACCAGCAAGGAGATCGCCGCCGAGCTCGACCGCAGCCCGCAGACGGTCGATGTCCACCTCCGGACGATCTGCCGGAAGCTCAATTGCAGCGGCCGCCGGCAGGCGGTGGCGTTCGCGATCCGCGAGGGGCTGATCAAGGAACGCCGCACTCCGTAAAGAGTCGGCCAGGTCGCGAGGCCCAACAGGTGCGTTTCGTGCGGAGAAGGGTACTCCTCTTTTACTCTCTACCAAGAGTTGGGTAGTGATGCTGCCCTGCACGCAGGGTAGCTTGAGCGTGGAGATGGTCCGTTTGCCCCTCGGCGGACGGACAGCATGGAGGCACTTTCCCCCTTGTACCAGACCCGATCGGCCCGCCGCGGCGACCCGCGACTCTCGGCCGCGCTCAAAGAACGCGAGCGTGAGATCGCGTCCGACGCCCTGGCGCGCGTCAGCGCCCACACCCGAACCGTCGCGGCCGAACTCTTGGCGGTGCGGTTCGTCGAGCGTTTTGCCGCCTCGGTCGAAGTCGCCGACTGGACGATCCTGCTGCGCTGGGTCGACGGTGCCTGCCGCCGGTACGCCGGCGTGCTCCCGATCGCCCCGTTGCTGATGGCCGTCGCCGACACGGTCCGGCTCACCGTCGCGTCGGCCGCGGGCCTGCCGTGCGACATTCGCGAGATCGACCTCGTCCATGCCGAGATCGACCGCCTGACCTCGATCCCCCGGCTGGTTCGTGAACCGGCGCTGCACGAGGCGATCGACGAGATCGACGTCGCGCTCGACGACCTGATCGCCCGGCTCGACGACAGCGATCCGCTGACCGCCGAGCATTCGCGCGCGGTGTCGTCGTGGTGCGCCCGTCTCGGCCGCCGCCTGGCGCTCGCAAAGCACGACGTCGTCCACGTGTCGCGCTGCGGGCTGATCCACGACGTCGGCAAGATCACGACGCCGCTCGAGATCCTCAATGCGCCGCGCCGGCTCAGCGACGATGAGATGACGATCATGCGACGTCATGCCGAAGACGGCGCGAAGATGATCGCGGCGATGCCGCTGGTCAACCACATGACGCCGGCGGTGCGCAATCATCACGAGCGCTTCGACGGCCGCGGCTATCCCGACGGCCTCGCCGGCGGCTCGATCCCCAGCTTCGCGCGCATCGTGTCGGTCGCCGACGCGTTCAACGCGATGATCGGCCGCCGCCCCTACCGCCCGCCGTTCGCACCGTCGGTCGCCCTCGAGCGACTGGTCGAATGTCGCGGCACCCAATTCGACCCCATCGTCGTCGACGCGATGGTCGACGTCGTTACCAATCGCGGATAACGTTCGGAATCCCGGCAGAATGCCACCTCTCAGCAAAGGAATGCAATGAGAAAGCCCATCATCCCCCGATCCGTCACCGCACTCGCCGTCGTCGGTCTGCTGGCGGGCGTCGCTGCGTGCAGCGGCGGGATCGGTTCCTACGTTCCGTCGGGTGGTGAACGTGCTCCTGAATCCTCGCGCGCGCTTCCCGGGCCGTCGAACTCGCCCGCACCGGGCCCCACCTCCGCACCCGGGAACCATCACATCCTCTCGTCGCGCGCGCTGCCCGGCCAGCCGACGCCGACGCCGATCCCGACCCCGAAGCCGCTGGTCGCGTCCGTGCTCTGCACCGCAGGCCTCGGCGCGAACTGTCACGTGCTGCAGAACACGGGGCTCGCGCCGCTCGTCGATGCGCTCGGGATCCTCATCCCGGGCTATCACGCAGCCGACCTGCGCAGCGCGTACGGACTCTCGCCGCTGCCACTGCTCAACGTTCTGCTCGGCGGCGGCGGCCCGACGCCGACCGGCCCGACGATCGCAGTCGTCAACGCATACGACGATCCGAACGCCGAACACGATCTCGCGATCTATCGCAATCGCATGGGGCTGCCGCCCTGCACGACCGCAAACGGCTGCTTCAAGAAGCTCAACGACGAGCTGAAGACGGGTCCATACCCGGCGTCGAACCGCGGTTGGACCGCCGAGACATCGCTGGACCTTGCGATGGCGTCGGCCGCGTGTCCGAGCTGTCGCATCACGCTCGTCGAAACAGACAGCGACGACATCGCAGCGCTGGCGACAGCCGTCTCCACGCTGGCGCAGAGCGGTGCACCGGCCGCGATCAGCGCAAGCTGGGGTATCGCCGAAACCGCTGAAGTGAGCGCGCTGGAATCGTCCTTCGTGCACAGGGGGATTCCGATTGTCGCAAGTGCCGGTGACGAAGGACGCGTCGAGTTCCCGGCTTCGTCGTCGAACGTGGTCGCGGTCGCCGGCACGACGCTCTCGCATGGGCTGCTCTCGGGCTGGAGCGAGACCGCGTGGTCGTCCTCGGGTACCGGCTGCAGCGGTTACTTCGCAGCCGGTTCCTGGCAGCACACGAGCTGCGGTAAGCGCAGCGTCGCGGACCTGTCGGTCGTCGCCGACCTGAACCCCGGAATCGCGGTCTACGACACCGCCGCCCGCGGCTGGGTCGTGTACGGCGGGACGAGTGCGGGCGCGCCGTTCGTCGCCGGACTGTTCGCCGCAGCGCATGACTACCCGGCCGGCGGCATCGGTGCGGGGCCGGTGTACGCGAAGGCGTCGCACCTCAAGGCGGTCGCTGGCTCGAGCCTCTCGCTCGGTTCACCGAGCGGACTGGCAGCGTTCTAAACGCAGGTCTCGTACTGCGCGGTGGGCAAGTGGCGCCGGTCCCGGCGCCATAGTCTATCGGTTAGGACGCCGCCCTTTCAAGGCGGAGAGACGGGTTCAACTCCCGTTGGCGCTACCAAAACCAACCCCGCCGCAAGGCGGGGTTTTCCTATTGCGTCGCACCCCACGTGGTCACGCCTTTGGTCACGGGCTCTGCTTACCGCCCGTCGATTCGTATCGGGCCTCGCACCGGCGGTGTGAGCGCGGTTCCCGCGATCAGTTCTGCCGATCGGCTCAGACCCGGCTGGTGGCAAGCGGTGCGGGGCCAGAATCTTACGGGTAAGTCGGTCACCGTCACCGTCTGCTCACAATGGTGCACGGTGACCGTCGGAGATTACAGCGACAACCCGACGCAGATCGCATCTCAAACCCCGGAGTTCAGCTTCGCCGACACCGCGGTCCACCCAGCGACGATCTATGCGACGCTCGACGGCACTCGGACGAACGCGATCCAAACCGCCTATCAGGACGCCTTCGGCAACTGGGGTCCGCAGTCGATGATCGCGGCCGACGTGCCCCATCTCTCCAACGACGACGGTCTGTCACTGACCGAAGGGACGAGCGTGCTGTACTCGACCCCCGGCCCGCGCATCTCGACCGATCCTTTCGCGACGCACGGGCGCGGTGAGGATATCCTTGGGCGGGGCGTCTTCGTTGTCAACGGTTGGCAGGTCAGCGCCCAGATCCTCAACGCGCAGTCGTATGTGGATGCACCCGGCTACACGGCGCCGGTGGATTCGAACCGTGGCGCTACGATCACCGTGGCGCCGCAGAACGGGCGGCTGGAGACGCACGTCAAATGGTTCTACCAGCCCGGCGAGTCGATCTCGCCCACCGTGCAGTGGAGCTTCAACGGTCCACGCGGCCTGCGGCCGCTCAGCACGATGACCAAACAGAGCACCCAATGCGACCACGAGCAGTGACCGCATCGTTCCGCTCAGACCTGCCTCGGCCGACTAGGTCGTGTCGCGCCCGCTTGTGGCCGGGAGCGGCGGTTCGGCGATGGTTGTCGCGGCAGCGGGCGGTTTGAGCGCTGCGCGATAGCCTGCGTAGATCGCGATCGCGTAAAAGAGGAGGTCCATCGCGCTGAAGGTTTGCGACAGCATGAACCACGCGAGTTGCGGGTTCAACAGCACGACGAGCGTCAGCTCGAGGATGCTGCGATGCGCGTGGTCGTGTGGCGCGAAGTCGATCACCACCGTCAGCAAGTTACCGAGGACACAGCCCAGGAAGGCGATCACGCCGGCGATGACGCCGTCGGCGCGGTCGCGTCCGCCGCCGAGCGTGCGCATTCCAAAGCCGGCCAGAAAACCGACGCCGACCGCGATGTACCCGATTTGAAAATGGGTCGCCGCGGTGATGGCGGCCCACGCGATCGCTCCGGCCAGCGCCCCAACGACCGCGCCCAGCGTACCGAGTAGCAGCCGCCGTTTCATCGCGAGCGGCCTTCGTGGTGAGGCGGTCGGCCATCCTCCTTGGTCCGAACGGCGTCCGGCGGGCCTTCGAGACCCGATGACGTGTCCAAAGGCGCGCGTTTCCTGGTAGAATACGTCTCGAGGTAATGTCCATTGCGTACTGCGTTCAGGTGCGCCGCTTTTGGCCTTGGTGTCGCGTTATTGCCGATCCCGGCGGCCGCCGCTGCGGAAACGTTGCGCGTTGCGCTCCAGCAGGAGCCGGCGACGATGAATCCCGTCATCGGTACGCTGGGTGTCGAGATCGACGCCTACAACCTGATCTTCGACGGGCTCTTCCGCAACGACGAACACGGAAATCTCGTCCCGGATCTCGCGACTCGCGTCCCGACACAACGGAACGGCGACGTCAGCCGGGACGGGCTCACCGTCACCTACCATCTCGTGCACAACGCGAAGTGGCACGACGGCCTGCCGGTGACGTCGGACGACGTGAAGTTCACCTACGCGGCGATCATGGACCCGCGCAACAACGTGGTCAACCGGCTGCCGTACGAGGAGTTCGCGCGCGTCGATACGCCCGACCGCTACACGGTCGTGATTCACCTCAGACGGCCCTTCGCGCCGGCGCTCACCCAGTCGTTCACGACCTTCATTCAAGGCGCCATCGTTCCCGCGCACATTCTGCGCACCGTCAGCGACTTCAACCAGAGTCCGTTCGGTTCGAGTCCGGTCGGAAGCGGGCCGTATAAACTCGTCGCATGGCACCGCGGCAACGACATGATCTTCGAGGTGAACCCGGCGTATCACGGCAAGGTGCCGTCGATCCGAAGGATCGTTTGGCATTTTACGCCCAGCGAGAACACCATCATCGCGCAACTTCGCGCGCACGAGATCGACCTCGTCGACAAACTCGGGGTAGCGCCGTACGCGCAACTCGGTGCAATCTCCGGGTACGCGGCGGCGATGGGCCCGTCGACCCTGTGGGAACATCTGACCTTCAACACGGGCAGCGGCCCGCTTGCGGATGTGCGCGTGCGCCGCGCCTTGTGCGAAGGGTTCGATCTACGCGAATACATGAAGATCGTTCATGGGATCGGCGTGTTCGGCGTCAGCCTGCAGCCGCCGTGGACCGGCTGGTACGACCGGTCGCTGAGGCCGTGCCGGTTCGACCCGGCCCATGCGCGGCTGCTCCTGGATCGAGCGGGCTGGCACGGAGGCAAGGGCGTCCGAATGAAGGACGGCATGCCGTTGCAGATCACCTTCGGCACCGTCGCCGGCATCATCGACCGCGAGCAGACTGCGGTGATGCTGCAGAACTGCTGGCGTGAGATCGGCGTCGAGACCCAGATCAAGAGCTTTCCGCCCTCGATGTTTTTCGCGCCGGCGCAGGCGGGCGGGATCCTCTACGGCGGCAAGGTCGACGTCGCCCTGTCGGCGTTGACGTTGCGGTCGCTCGATCCGTCGCGCATCCCGTTCGACGCGTCGGCGATGGTCCCGCCGGCCGGGCAAAACGCGGCCTTCTGGCGCAGTGCGCGCGTGGATGTCCTCGAGCAGCGTGGCGTCGGCATCTACGATGAGGCAGCCCGCCGTTCCATCTACGACGAGATACAGCAGATCGAGGCACGGGAACTTCCGTACGTCGTCATGCGCTGGTGGACCAACATCTCGATCCACGACATGCGGCTGCACGGACTGCGTCCAGCGCCGGTGGGCTCACTCTACTGGAACGTGTCCGATTGGACGTTCTCCTGAGCGAGACTCAATCTCCGTAGCGCCATGCGCCGACGTGCCAGAAGCGGTCGACGAAGTTTCCGGCCGGCCGGCGGAGGTCGAGATTCGACGCGATCCGCTGGCGCGGATTGTAGAGAAAGATCCACGGCACGTCGCGCGCGACGAGGTTCTCGATGCGCGCGTAGAGCTCGCGCCGGCGCCCTTCGTCGTAGGTTCCGATCGCCTGAGCTTGGAGCGCGTCCATCTCGGCGCTGCAGTAGCCCGCATAGTTCGAGCCGTTCGGCGGAACCTGGTCGCAGCGGTAGAGAAAGCCGTTGTCGGGATCGATCCCCGCGATCCAGCTCACGGTGGCCAGGTCGGATGCGCCGCGGTCCAATACCCCGCCGTCGGCCGCTTTGGCAAAGAAGAGGTTCGGCGCGACGGACTTGATCGTCAGCTCGATCCCGACGGCTTTGAGATACGACTGCAGCTGCACGTCGACGTTGCGGTTGGTCACACCGCCGGCTGATTCCGCGAGTTGGAGCTCCAGCCGCTTTCCACCCTTCTGGCGGATGCCGTCGGGGCCGGCCGTCCAGCCGGCCGCGTCGAGCAGCGTGCGGGCGGCGGCGGTATCGTAGGCGTTGGGATCGCGCGCGGGCGGGTGATCGGCCCAGAAGCGCCACGGCAGATCGGCGAACGCGACCTCGCCGGTTCCGAACGTGAGGCGATCGGTCAGCGTGTGCTTATCGATCGCTTTGGCGATCGCGCGGCGCAGTCGAACATCGTCGAGCGGAGCGTGTTTCATGTTGAGCGTCACCGAGACGAAGACGTTCTGCGGGATCAGCGTCACGTTCATCTCCCGGTTCGTGCGCAGGAGATTGTAGGTCGCCGAGTCGACGAGGCTGTGATCGAGCTGATGCGTGCGCAACTGAACGCCGATGGTATTGATGTCGGAGATGTCGCGCACGATGACGCGCGGGATCTTCGGTTGTCCGCCCCAGTAGTCGGGGTTCGCCGCGTACTCGACGCGGTCGCCGCGCTGCCAGCTGACGAACCGGTAGGGGCCCGTGCCGACCGGGTTGCTGCCGAAGGCGTCCTGGTTCACGTCGGTGCTGTGTTCGAGGAGATGTTTGGGCACGACGCGGTACGGCTCTCCGGAGGGTGCGAAGAGCCTCCGGACGATCGGGGCGTACGGGCGCTTGAAGTGGAAGCGCATGGTGAAGGCGTCGGGCGTGTCGACGGAAGCGACCTCGTCGTAGCCGAGCCGCGATTGGACGTTCACCTTGGGGTCCATGACCAGGTGGTAGGAAAACGCCACGTCGGCGCTCGTGAACGGCTTGCCGTCGTGCCAGCGCACGCCGTGCCGCAGACGGTAGGTGATAATCTTGCCGTCGCGCGAGATGCCCCCGTTTGCGGACGACGGTACTTCGATGGCGAGTTCCGGCGTCAGTCGCAGATCACGGTCGGCCGAGACGAGGTAGTCGAACGCGAGCGAACCGAGGTTGGTCTCTTCGGAATTCGTATTCAGAAGCGGGTTGAGGGTATGCGGGCTCGAGAGCATGACGAGCCGCAACTCGTTCGGGTTCGTCCACGGGTGCAGGGCGGCGCCCAATGCCGTCCCGCCCAGTGCGCATCCGATCAGCGCGGCGCCGACTGCGTTGCGGACCGCCGTCATTGCGGCCCCCCCGCGGGCGCCGCCCACAGCACCATCAAGTACGAAAGCAGCGCGATCCAACACACGGCGAACGCCGTGGGTAGTCCGTAGTTGAGCAGGAAGCGCGTCTCGTCGCCGCGCGTCAGCAGCGCGCCGAGCGGGTCGCCGCACAGCTGATCGTACTTCGCTCGGCCGCGAAGCCGTTGCCACCGGACGAAGTCTGTGAAGATCGCGTTCCCCACGAGATGCCGTTCGCCGGCCTCCAACAGCATGAGCCGCCACTGGCAGTACGCGACGTCGTGCCCGCCTGGGATGATGATCCGCGTCCACACGAAAAGCACGAACATCCCCATCGCGAACAGGATCACCGCCAGCCACGGAAACGTGCCGCGCGCGGCGTGCCCTTGTCCGACGAAGGCGGCGACCGAGAGCAGCACCGACTGCGAGGTCAGCAGCATCGTGCGATGCTGCTGCAAGACCGCGTCGTATTGCGAGCAGAGGGAGTGCAGCCTCGAGTATGCGAGGTTCTCATCGCTGGAGCGCAGCGCACCGGCGGCGTCGTCCGACATCACGATCCTTTCCACGGTTCCCGGCCGGACGACACTTCGGTTCGGCCGTCCACCCGCCCGCCGCTTGGCGTAAGCAACCAAGCACCGGCGGGGACGAAGGGTACCATCGCTTGGCATGCAGATGGTCGAAAGCAGTCGTCTCTTCGGGCGCTCAGCCCTGGAGCGCCTCATCGGTCCGGGGACGTTCTCCTTCGCGGACAACAGCGGGCGCGGATACGACGCGTACATTCTGTTCGACTGCGGCTGCAAGGCGGAAGAATCCGAGCCCGACCGGTTCGAGATCGCACCCTGCGGCGCTCATCGGGATTGCGTATAACTAGGTAGCGCCTCAGCGCACCAAGCGCGAACGCGCTCCGCGATCGCGTCGCGTACGTCCCGCGTGCGTGCGAGCACATCCGCGTCGCTGCCGCTGAACGACGACGGATCGGCGAACGGCCAGTGCAGGCGCTCGCCGGTGCTCGGATAGATCGGACATGCTTCCGCGCTCGTCTCGTCGCAGACCGTGACGACGTAGTCGTACTCGCGCGACCGGATCATCGGATCGTCGACCCCCTTGGTCGTATTCTGCGAGAGGTCGAAGCCGATCTCGCGCATCGCAGCCACGACCGCCGCGTTCAGCGTGCCGGGCTGGAGTCCGGCGCTGTACGCGCGCACCGACCCGCCGCAGTACCGGTTCACGAACGCTTCGGCGATCTGGCTTCGCGCGCTGTTGTGAATGCAGACGAAGAGAATCGTGCGCATCAGCGCCCTGCGCTCGCTTCGGCGTGCGGCACGACGACCGCCGCGGCGGCGGTCTTCGAGATCGGCGTGAGCCACGCAAAAAGGGCGGTTGCAGCGAACGCACCGGCGAGTTGGGCGGCGATGAACGCGCTTGCGTCGGCGGGCAGGATACCGGCGAACGTGTCCGTCAGTGAGCGCGCGATCGTCACGGCCGGATTGGCGAATGAGGTGGACGGCGTGAACCAATAGGCCGCGACGATGTACGCGGCGATCGCGAACGGCGTCGCCGCCGGCCGCGACCGCACACAGCCCCATACGACCGACAGGAGTCCGAACGTCGCGACGAACTCGCTCGCGATCAGCGGCGCGCCCGTTCGAGCGTGGTGTGAAACGAAGAACGGCGGCAGGCCGAACATTCCGTCGGCGATCGCGGTCCCGGCGAGCGCGCCGCCGACCTGCGCTGCGACGTATGGGAGGACGGCTTTCCACGGGAGCCCGCCTTGCCACGCATCGGCGAGCGTGACCGCGGGATTGAAGTGCGCGCCGGAAACCGGTCCGAACGCGAGGATCAGCGCGATCAGCGCGCCGCCCGTCGCGATCGCGTTCGCAAGGAGCGCGAGCCCGGGGTTGCCGCCGAACAGACGCTCCGCCATGATCCCCGA
>Ga0073928_10010927_pt1 | contig 10682 bp, 9 predicted proteins | sample PaiPotPPA55metaG_FD_76969 | JGI IMG/M metagenome (GOLD analysis project Ga0073928, IMG submission 76969) | Iron sulfur acid spring bacterial and archeal communities from Banff, Canada, to study Microbial Dark Matter (Phase II) - Paint Pots PPA... ...
GATTGGATTCGGGTTGCATATTTGACGCTGGCGCCGTTGTTAGGGACGGCTGCCGCGAGCACGCTGTTTGCGGTGGCGCTACTGGCAAGCGGCCAGAGCAGCACCATCACGGGAACGCTCGCCGGGCAAGTGGTGATGGAAGGCTTTATGCATTGGCGAATCAAACCGTGGGTACGGCGGCTCATCACACGCACGCTCGCCATCTTGCCGGCGGTCTTGATTATCGGACTGAGGGGCGACAGCAGCGTTACCGATTTGCTGACGTTGAGTCAGGTGGTGTTAGCCCTGCAGCTTCCGTTTGCAATGCTTCCTCTGCTGCACTTCACGAGTTCCGGCAAGCGCATGGGGGCTTGGAAGAACGGTTGGTTCCTCCTGGCCGCTGGTTGGGGCAGTGCTATTCTGATCACCGCAATGGACCTCTGCGGCCTGCCGGACTCGCTTAAAGCCGCGTGGCAGGTGATTGCGGGCGGATGACGCCGGAGCCCCGAGAGCCGGCAGAAAACGGAATGACCATGTACGACACCATCCTGGTGACGTTGGACGGCACGCCGACTGACCGGGCGATTATCGAACACGTTAAGCAGCTTGCGAAGCTCGCGCACAGCCGCCTAGTGCTGCTTCACGTGGCCGATGGATGGGCGGCTAGAACCTATGGCCGGGACGCGGTCAGTGCGGAAATCGCGGAAGACACGGCCTATCTGGAAAAAGTGCGGGTCGAGTTTGAATCCGTTGGCATCCCTGCGCAGGCCGAACTCGCGTACGGTGAACCTGCGAAAGAGATCATCGAATGGGTCCAGAAGAAAGGATGCGACCTTGTGGCCATGAGCACACACGGGCACAGATTTCTTGCCGACGTCTTTCTTGGCACTACGGCCAGCCGGGTCCAGCACAATATCAGCGCTCCGGTGCTGCTCCTCCGGGCGAAATGACGACTTAACCGGCCAATTCGGCTAGGTTTTTTGCTGCAACAGATCCCATTGATTGCCGTACAGATCTTCGAAGACGGCGACTGTGCCGTAGGGTTCTTCGCTCGGCGGGCGCGTGAACTTTACTTTGCGCGCGGTCATCTCATTGTAGTCGCGCCAGAAATCGTCGGTGTGCAGGAAAAGAAAGACTCGTCCACCGGTCTGATTGCCGATACGACTCACTTGCTCGGGAGTTGCTGCCCGGGCCAAAAGCAAGCTTGTGCCTTGAGAGCCCGGCGGAGCGATCAGCACCCAGCGCTTCTCTTCGCTCAAACGAGTATCTTCGATCAACTTGAAGTTAAGCGTGCGAGTGAAGAAGGCCAGCGCTTCGTCGTATTCGCGGACGACCAGCGCGACATGGCCTAGGGTCTGCTTCATGGTTGGCTCTTACTTTAACTCAAACAGGGTCGCCCGCATCTTGCCGAGCAGCGCTCGGCGTGGACGGGCGAGGCGCCCGTCCCCACACGAGCCTTTGAAAACGAATTACACTATTAGGTTCCGAGTCCGCACCGCGTTCCGGTCCTATGCCGGAGCTTGTGAAGGAAGGCCATCATGTCATCGAATAGTTTTGGCGCCCGCGCAACTTTCAAAGTCGGCAACAAAGAATACGAACTGTACCGTCTCGACGCTCTCGACAAGCAAGGCATATCTACCCGGCACTTACCGTTTTCGCTGCGCATTCTGCTGGAGAACCTGCTGCGCACCGAAGATGGGCGTAACGTGACGAAGGAAGAAATTCGCGCGCTGGCGGCGTGGAACAAGAATGCGAAGCCGGAAAAAGAAATCGCTTTCACGCCCAGCCGCGTGCTGCTGCAGGATTTCACTGGTGTCCCCGCGGTCGTCGATCTTGCCGCCATGCGCGACGCCATGAAGCGCCTCGGTGGCGACCCGAAGCTTATTAATCCGTTGCAGCCCGCCGAACTGGTCATCGATCATTCGGTGCAGGTCGACGAATTCGGGTCATCCAAAGCGTTTGATGTGAACGCGCTGCTTGAGTTCCAACGCAACAAAGAACGTTACGCGTTTCTGCGCTGGGGACAGACCGGTTTCCGTAATCTCGCCATCGTTCCTCCGGACACCGGCATCGTCCACCAGGTCAACCTCGAATATCTGGCGCGGGTGGTTTTTGTGCACGAAGAGGGAGGCAAGCGGACCGCCTATCCCGACACGCTCGTCGGTACTGACTCGCACACCACCATGGTCAACGGACTCGGCGTGCTGGGCTGGGGCGTCGGTGGCATCGAAGCCGAGGCCGCTATGCTCGGACAACCCGTCTCCATGCTGATCCCGCTCGTGGTCGGCGTGAAGCTTACCGGACGCCTGCGTGAAGGTGCCACGGCAACCGACCTTGTTCTTACCATCACCGAGATGCTGCGCAAGCACGGAGTGGTCGGCAAGTTCGTCGAGTACTTTGGCCCCGGACTGCAGGACCTGCCACTCGCCGATCGCGCGACGATTGCGAACATGGCTCCCGAGTACGGCGCCACCTGCGGCATCTTCCCGATTGACAAAGAAAGCCTGCGCTATCTGAAACTCACCGGCCGCAGTGACGAGCAGATCGCGCTGGTCGAGGCTTACGCCCGCGAGCAAGGACTTTTTCATGATGCCGACACGCCCGAGGCCGAATACTCCGAGCTGCTGAGTCTTGATCTTGCTACCGTCGAATCAAGTCTCGCCGGACCGAAGCGCCCGCAGGACCGAGTCGTGCTGTCGCAGGCACGCGAGTCATTTGCGCAGGCGTTGCCATCCTTGATCAAGCCGAAAGCAAAGGCCGCTGCTGCGGCTCCATCCGAGGCCGCCGTCGCCGCTAAGCAGAACGAACTCAAGCAAGTCAGTCGCTGGGAACAGGAGGGTGGAAGTCCGACGGCCGTTGGGGTCGAGGATCCGAACGTCCACGAACACATTCCGACGAATGGCAATGTTGCGCTGCAGCACGGCAGTGTGGTGATTGCGGCAATCACCAGTTGCACGAACACATCAAACCCATCCGTGATGCTGGCCGCGGGACTGCTGGCAAAGAGGGCGGTGGATCGCGGTCTCGAAGTCCCCGCTACGGTCAAGACTTCGCTCGCTCCTGGATCGAAAGTCGTCCTCGATTATCTCGAAAAGGCCGGCCTGATGCCGTATTTGGAGAAGCTGAAGTTCCATATCGTCGGCTACGGCTGCACCACGTGCATCGGAAACTCCGGCCCACTGCCGGTTGAAGTCTCGAAAGAAATCGACGAGAAAAATCTGGTTGTCGTCTCTGTGCTCTCGGGCAATCGCAACTTTGAGGGCCGTATCAATTCTGAAGTTCGCGCCAACTATCTGATGTCGCCGCCGCTGGTGGTGGCCTTCGCTCTTGCCGGGCGCATCGATGTTGACCTTCGCAAAGATCCCGTTGGAAAAGGCAAAGACGGCAAGCCCGTCTACCTCGCCGACATCTGGCCCTCGCAGCAGGAAGTCGAACAGGCGATGGCGATCGCGATTACATCCGAGATGTTCCGCAAGAGCTATGCCCAGGTGTACTCGGGAGACGAGCGCTGGCGCGGGCTGCCCGTTCCGAAGGGTGAGACTTACGCGTGGGAAAATAATTCCACCTACATTCGGCAGGCGCCTTACTTCGATGACATGGCGCTCAAACCGTCTGCCATAGAGGACATCAAGGGCGCGCGCGTCCTGGCCGTGCTCGGCGATAGCGTCACCACCGACCACATTTCTCCCGCGGGATCGATTAAAAGAGATGGACCCGCCGGCAAATACCTGATTACCCACGGCGTGCAACCGGCGGATTTCAATTCCTACGGATCGCGTCGCGGCAATCACGAAGTCATGGTGCGCGGCACGTTCGCGAACGTCCGCCTGCGCAATAAAATGGTGAACACCGAAGGCGGATTCACCCGCCACCTGCCCGACGGCACCGAGATGTCGATCTTCGATGCGTCCGAAAAGTACCATGCCGAAAAAGTGCCGCTCGTGATTCTCGCGGGCAAGGAATACGGCTCCGGATCCTCGCGTGACTGGGCGGCCAAGGGACCCCGCCTGCTTGGCGTTCGCGCTGTGATTGCGGAGAGCTACGAACGCATTCACCGCTCCAACCTCGTCGGCATGGGCATTCTGCCACTGCAGTTTCTGCCGGGAGAAAATGCCGAGACGCTGAAGCTGACTGGCGAAGAAGTGTTCGAGATTGCGGGGATTCGCGATGTTGTGGAGAAATTCTCTTCCGGCCGCAAAATTACTGTGCGCGTGAAAGGCGGGAAGGAATTTCAGGCGGTGGTTCGCATCGACACCCCACAGGAAGCTCTCTATTATGCCAACGGAGGCATACTCCAGTACGTACTGCGGCAATTGCTGGCGGGGAAAGCGCAACCGGAGGCGGTTTCCGCGTAACCGCCGAGCTGCGCTCGGCTGTCCTCACGTGTAACGCGCTCACTGCGTGCTAATCTCAAACTCCCATGTCCGTCGCAGCCCAATACATTCCTGCTGCTTATAGCCTGACCGCAATCGGTGTCTGGGGAGCGAGTGATTTCCTGGGTGGAGTGGGCGCACGCCGCGCGAACGCGTTTCTGTTCACCGCCATCGTGCACATCAGCGGCCTGGTCCTGATGGGCACGCTTGCGCTGATAACCCACGCTCCATTTCCGGGAAACGCGAGCCTGGTTTGGTCGCTGATCGCCGGGTCGGTCGGGGGCATGGCTTTGGCTTTATTCTATCGTTCATTGGCCAGCGGAAATATGGGACTGGTCGCGCCCGTGGCTTCCGTTGTGGGCGCCGCGATACCAACCATCGTAACCGCTTTTACGGAGGGCTTTCCGGGCTATCGGCACGCGCTCGGTTTTGTTGTCGCTGGAATCGGTGTCTGGCTCATTTCACGCGTCGAAGGTGATACTGGGCGTCCTGAAGGTTTGGGGATGGCTGTGCTGGCCGGAATCGGCTTTGCTGGTTTTTATCTTTGCATTCACCAGGCGGGCAACGCCTCGGCATTGTGGGCCTCGGCCTGCTCGCGCGTCGGTGCGCTGTTGGTCACGGCAGCTATCGTTTTACTCGGAAGATACCTGCGCACGGTGCCCGCGCCGGTGCTGGCCATTGCCATCGTAGCCGGGATCCTCGACATCACCGGCAGCGCCGTCTTCATCCGCGCCGCTCAAATCGGTCGATTGGACGATGCGGTCGTGCTCAGTTCGCTCTATCCCGCCGTCACCGTTTTGCTTGCTCGCATTTTTCTACACGAGCACTTCAGCCGCGCCCGGACCATCGGCATGGTCGCGGCGCTGGCGGCTGTTCCGATGATTGCGGGATGAAAAAAATGGAATCCGCTGCTACTCTGACGCCGTGGCTTTGCTTGGAGTTCGAAACCTGACAAAAATCTTCGATCTCGCCGAATCTCCGTTCGGCAGCCGCCGCGCCGGCGAAGTCCTCGCCGTGGACGATGTCTCTCTCGAGATCCACGAAGGCGAAACGCTGGGCTTGGTTGGCGAATCCGGCTCTGGCAAGAGCACGCTTGGACGCCTCGTCCTCCGTCTGATCGAGCCGACTTCGGGCGCCGTCCTTTTTGATGGTATCGATCTGCTGCAAGCGAACGGCTCTGACTTACGCCGTCTTCGCCGTGACATGCAGATTATCTTCCAGGACCCGTTCGGATCGCTCGACCCGCGTTACCGGGTAGAGGACGTCATCGCCGAGCCGCTTATTCTCCATCAGAAAATCATGCATGAAAGCCTGAGCCGCGAGGTCCACCGCCAGCACGTGCGTGAACTTCTGCGTGCCGTGGGAATGGATGAATCCGCCATGTCCCGTTATCCGCACGAGTTCTCCGGCGGCCAGCGCCAGCGCATCGGCATTGCCCGCGCTCTCGCTCTGCGGCCGAAGTTTATTGTTGCCGATGAGCCGGTTTCAGCTCTCGATGTCAGCGTCGGCGCGCAGATCGTGAATCTTCTCCAGCAACTTCAGCGCGACTTCGGCCTCACGTATTTGTTTATCTCGCACTCCATGCCAGTCGTGCGCTACCTCTCGACTCGCATCGCGGTGATGTATCAGGGCAAGATCGTCGAGATCGGAACCACGGAACAGATCACTGCCCAACCTCAGCACGCTTACACGCGCAAACTGCTGGCGGCCACACCGGAGATGGCGGTCTCGTAGTATTTTGTTGCTTCCTGTTGTCCTTCCGCTGGAAGGAAACTACAATCTTTTCCTGTTCAGGGAGAAGATATGGCGACCAATCCTTCTGTACCATCGCAGCTATCGCAGCCACCGCAGCTCGCGCAGGAACCAGCGCCCCTATCTGAAGGGCAGCGCCTGATCAATGTTTTTTTCGCGCCCAGCAAGACATTTACTGACCTCCGGAGAAACGCCAGTTGGTGGGCGCCATTTCTGATCTCCGCGATCATTTCCCTTGCTTTTGTGTATGTGGCAGACCAGAAAATTGGTTTTCGCAAGATCGCGGAGAATCAGCTTCGAGCTCAGCCCAAGCAGGCCGATCAGGTCGAGCGGCTGCCGGCCGATCAGCGTGAGAAGAACATGCAGGGGCGGACTGTGGTCACCAAGGCAATCTCGTACGGGTTCTTTCTTTTGATTTTGCTCTGGTACGTTATCGTGGCAGCGGTCCTCCTCGCGACGCTCAAGTTTGGCTTGGGCGCCGAAGTGAAGTTTAAAACGCTCTTTGCTCTGGTCATCTATTCAAGTCTGCCAGGCATTTTGAAAGCGATCCTGGCGATCGTGTCGCTTTTGGCCGGAGTTGCCGGCGATGCCTTCACATTTCAGAATCCCGTTGCCACCAATCCCGGATACTTCGTCGATCCGGCTGCGAATCCGGTTCTTTACAGCTTCTTGTCGCCGTTTGACGTGTTTGCCATCTGGACCATGGTCTTGGCCGCGATCGGGATTACCTGTATCAGCAAGGTCAAAACGAGTACGGCATTTGCTGTGGTGTTCGGCTGGTTCGCCTTCGTGGTGCTGATTGGGGTTGGCTTTACTGCGGCATTTTCCTGACGCGTCACGAAGCCCAATGCAGACCGCAGACGTTGTTCTCATCGGCGGAGGGATTGTCGGCTCCAGCATTGCCTACCACCTCGTCGCTGCCGGCTGCAAGAACGTTCTCGTAATTGAGCGCGAGACCGCGCAGGGCAAGGGTTCCACGGGTAAGAGCATGGGCGGCGTGCGGGCCCAGTTTTCTACGCCGGTCAACATCCAGATGTCGCTTTACTCGATCCCGTTCTACGCGAGCTTCGAAGAACGCCTCGGCTACCCGTGCGACTACCGTCCGCAGGGATACCTTTTTTGCGCGACCAATGAAAAGCACAAGGCCTACCTGAGCGCCAACTACGAAAAGCAGGTTGCCATGGGATTGAAGAACGTGCGCCTTGTCGACGGAGATGAAATTCGCAGCCAGTTCCCGCAACTCCGCGGCGATGACATCGTGGGCGGCAGTTTCTGCTCCACCGACGGCTTTGTCGATCCCTACAGCGCCATGATCGGATTCATGACCTGGGCAAGCGATCACGGCGCCACGCTGTGGAAGAACGCGAGCGTCACTGGAATCACGCGCGACGTTACTGGCGGCGTTACTCATAACGGCGGGAGCTTCGAAGTCACGACCACGCGCGACACGGTTTCCACGCGCACGGTCGTCAACTGTGCCGGTGCTTGGGCGGCTCCGATCGCGAAGATGGTTGGTATCGATCTCCCCGTCGAACCTTTGCGCCGCATGCTCGTTCCGACGGAGCCGTTTGACCAATTTCCGCACACCGCGCCCATGATCATCGATATGTCAACCGGCTTCCACTTTCGCCCCGAGAGCCGTGGATTCCTGCTGGCGTGGAACGATCCTGAAGAAACGCCCGGCTACAAAACCGATTTCGATGCGAGCTTCATCGAGAAGATCCTGACCCACGCCGCGGATCGTGTGCCAGTCTTCGAAAATGTCGCGATCAATCCCAAGCGAGCCTGGGCCGGGCTCTATGAAATGACGCCGGACCATCACCCGATTCTCGGCGAATGTCCCGAAGTCCCCGGCTTCTTCTTTGCCAACGGCTTCAGCGGACACGGCGTGATGCACGCGCCCGCAACCGGAAAAATTCTTAGCGACCTGATTCTGACCGGCAAGACCAATCTGATCGACGCATCGTTGCTGAACTTCTCGCGCTTTGCTGAGGGGCGGATGATTCAGGAAACGGCGGTGCTGTAGCCGCAGCGCGATTGGCAACTGAATCATTTATCATGGCCACGGAAAAGAACCTTAACCACAGAGGACACCGAGGTACACAGAGGCGCACAGAGGACACGTAAGGAATTCCTCTGTGTTCCCCTGTGTACCTCGGTGTCCTCTGTGGTTAAGGTTCTTGCAAACGACATGCCCCAGGAACTCAACTACTGGCTCACCACCGCCCAGATCCCCACCGCCCCGGCGCAGCCCTTGCCGGAAAGCGCTGACGTTGCCATCATCGGCGCTGGATTCACGGGACTCTCCGCGGCGCTCTCACTCGCCAAACGTGGTGCGAAAGTCGTCGTGCTCGAATCGGAAACCATCGGATGGGGTGCGAGTTCGCGCAACGGCGGCATGGTGCTCACTGGACTGAAGCTCGGCGTCAACCAACTCATCTCGAAGTATGGCCGCGAGCTGACGCGACGCATGTATGCCGCTTCGCTTGAGACCATCGACGCGGTCGAGCGCGTCGTGAAAGAAGAAAGCATTGCCTGCGATTTCGTCCGCACCGGGCACCTCGAAGTCGCTTGCAAGCAGGCCCATTTCGATGACTACGCCCGCCAGGTTGAAGTGATCTCCCGCGAATTCAACCACCAGTTGCGCGTCGTGCCCCGCGACCAACTCCGCGGCGAAATCGGTTCCGACATTTATTACGGCGGCATAGTCGACGAAATCTCAGCAAGCCTCAATCCCGCGCGCTACGTTGCCGGACTTGGCGCTGCCGCCATGCGCGCCGGCGCTCAGATCTGCGAACGCTCGCGGCTGCAGAACATCCAGCGCGAATCACGGGACGGTGCGCCGGGTTTCAGGCTTAACAGTTCTCGTGGCGCGATGTGGGCACGCAATGTGCTGGTCGGAACCAGCGGCTACACCGGCGCGGCCACTCCCGCGCTGCGGAAGAAAATTATTCCTATCGGGTCGTTTATCATTACCACCGAAGTTCTTCCCGAAGCGCTGGCTCGAGAATTGAGCCCGCGCAATCGTCAGATATACGATTCCAAGAACTATCTTTATTACTATCGCCTCACCCCCGACCACCGAATGTTGTTCGGCGGGCGCGCCGCGTTCTTCCCAGAGACCGATCAGACCATCCGCAAGAGCGCCGACATTTTACGTCTGGGAATGATCGACGTCTATCCACAACTACGCGATACCAGAGTCGAATACGTTTGGGGCGGTACGCTCGATTTCTGCTTCGACATCATGCCGCACGCGGGACAGGTCGACGGCATCTATTTCGCGCTAGGATATGCCGGACACGGCGTTGCCATGGCGAGCTGGCAGGGGCAGAAGATGGCGGAGTGGATCGCGGCGGGGAAGACCGATAACCCATTCACGGAGATTCCATTTCCCGGTGCGCCGCTCGGGCTTTACAACGGCAAGCCGTGGTTTCTGCCGTTCGCCGGGGCGTACTACAAAGTTCTAGACTGGGTATCGTGAGAGAAGCTGGTCTCAGGTCCCGCGTGTCAGGAACAAAGGAGCCGTCTTTGGTTTTCCTGACACCTGAGACCTGACACCTGAAACCTTTTTTCCCGGAGAATCGAATGTCTATCTTTGGCCTAATCGAATACGACGACGCCAGCGCCGAAGTCCGCGCCATCTACGACGACATCATGGCCACGCGCAAGACCGACTGGATCAACAATTTCTGGAAGGCAATCGCGCACGATCCGGTCATGCTCAAGCGGACTTGGGAAGACATCAAGCAGATCATGGCTCCCGGAGCGCTCGACCCGCTCACCAAAGAAATGATCTATGTCGCCGTCTCGGTCACGAACCAGTGTGAATACTGCATCGCTTCGCACACCGCCTCGGCGATAAATAAAGGCATGACCGACGCGCAGTTCAAAGAGTTGATGTCCGTGGTTGGCATGGCGAACGAAACTAATCGGCTCGTCGCCGGATATCAGGTGGAGGTCGACGAGCGCTTCAAACCGCAAACTGGCAAATAATTTTTGTGGCGCGGCACTCCACTCAACAAGCGCAGCGCCTGAAGGCGCTCTCGTGACGGCACTTGCGGCATGCCTGAAGGCATGCCCTGATACGAACCGACAACGCGCTCCTCGCGAAGTTCTATAATCGTTAAAGGCGAATCAAGACAGAGACGGATCAAGGCGCGAATGTCAGACGCGAATCACGAGCGCGCTCGAAAGAGGTAAGGCATGGCCGAGATGACGGTGATTCCAGTTGCAACCCATGGTTTCTTCCTGGACGGGAGGTGGCTGGAGGAGGGTGACATCGTCGATGTACGCGCGCCTTACGACGGCGCCCTCATCGCGCACGTGTATCAGGGACGCCGCGAACACGCGGACGCTGCCATTGCCGCCGCAGTCAAGGCTTTTGGAACCACCCGGCGACTACCCGCCTTCGAACGCCAACGAGTTCTGCGCCAGATTGCGACCGGCATTCACGATCGCAAAGAAGAATTTTCCCGCACGATTGCGCTGGAAGCAGGCAAGCCAATCAAGAGCGCTCGCACCGAAGTTGACCGCGCTGTCTTTATTTTCAATATCGCCGCCGAAGAGACGGTTCGC
>Ga0073928_10010929_pt1 | contig 10682 bp, 11 predicted proteins | sample PaiPotPPA55metaG_FD_76969 | JGI IMG/M metagenome (GOLD analysis project Ga0073928, IMG submission 76969) | Iron sulfur acid spring bacterial and archeal communities from Banff, Canada, to study Microbial Dark Matter (Phase II) - Paint Pots PPA... ...
CCCTAATCATTCAAGGAGGCTGGGCCGCGCTCTTAACTCTATCGGGGACCTATTCCCAATTGCTCGATTACGTGATCTTCGCCCAATTAATGTTTTATGTTCTGACGGTCGGCGCAGTCTTCGTCTTGCGCGTGAAATGCGCCTATGCCCCTCGGCCCTATCGCGCATGGGGTTATCCATGGGTGCCCGCGCTATACATATTGGTGGCAGTCGCTTTGATGTCGGACCTGCTCGTGATGAAACCTCACTATACGTGGCCGGGCTTGCTCATCGCCCTCAGCGGGATTCCGCTCTACTGGCTGCTCCAGGTCCCAACGCCTGCGCACGGGGCAGCGTCCTAACCGAGGCAGCGGTAAATAATGCGGTCGATACCGAGCATACCGGGCGTGACCGCGCTCTGTAGATGCAACCGAATCAGCATCGCCGCCTGCACGAATAGATGGCGAACGCATTTATCACCGCGTTCGCCATCAAACAGCAATTTCGGAATCGCGTAGAAAGCTATCGCCATATGACTGTAGGATTAACCCAGACGCTGGCTAGAATCGCGACTTTGGTACCGGCAGGCCGGGAATATCCGATCGTGTTCGGAAAATGGTGCCCTTTAGTTCGCGGTCGTTGCTGTTATTGGCCGTAACCGCATACAGATCACGCATATCGGGCCCACCGAAAGCGACGCTGGTTACGGTTTTTGCGGGCACTTTGACCCGCCGGTCGACGGTGCCATCGCTCTTGAACCGCACCAGCTCGCCCGGTCCGCCTACGACCGCAGCCCACACGCCACCCTCAGCATCAATCGTCAGACCATCAGGCATTCCCTCTGGCAAGCGTGCAAATAATCGTCGATCGCTCACGGTTTCATCTGAACGAACCTCATACGCCCAGACCGCACGGGTAGTCGAATCGCTATGGTAAAGCAGCTTGCGATCAGGACTGAACCCGAGGCCGTTTGTCACCTCAACTCCTTCCCACAGCTTCTTGATTTTCCCTGGCGGATCGACGCGGAACAAGGAGCCGGGCGGCGGCGTAGTCTTGAAATCGAATTTATTGATATCGCAACCGAAGGAACCAACCCAAATGCGGCCGTTATCGTCTATTGTTAGATCATTGAGCCCAAATAGCGGTTTCCCCTCCCATTCCGTGAAAATATCGCGGACGCGGCCGGTACGTTCGTCCCAAAACGCCAGACCAGTGCCGGTCACGATCAAGCCGCCGCTCTGATTAAGCGCGATGCCGCCCACCGACTTCCGCTCGGCGATCAGTGTTTCGATCCTGCCGTCGGGGTTGCGGCGAAATACGCCGCCGCCTCTGACGTCGCTGAAGTATAGTCGATTCTGCTCATCTGTTCGCGGACCTTCGAGCAGTCCATAACCAGTTGCCAAGGTTTCAAATTCCATTAGCCGGTTCCTCCTGGCGGAACGAAAACTTTACCGCAGTGCAAATTCCTAGCTATCTGCCGGAACTGGCAGATGACGTGTAACTAGCACGGCCGACGCGAAAAAGCCCGGCATGAAGGCATCTAGCTTGCCGGAGCCGCGGCGATCTCGTGAAACCGAGTGAAAGCGATAGCAGGAGGTTAGACATGATACTCGCGGCGCTGCGCGCTCGCGCATACTTATGGATCCCGTTTAGGAATGATCCGGCAAGATTTTGGCTTCCGTGTAACGCAGGTTGCGCTAAGCTTAAGGTTATCAAGAGAGGAAAACGTGAAAGGGGAACCCTGCCATGGGGCAGGACACGCTACACCTAAATGATTGGATCGTCCGGCTTGCGCGGCTCATCGATGATCTGGAATCCGAAAGGGTGCCACGCTGCCGACTTATCTCGCTGACGGCCCGGCTTGGCCTGAAAAATTGGCTGGTCTATCGAGCCATGACCCCCGAGCCGCGACTGTTGAGCCAGCCTCGGCTCTCCTTGGTCCCGAAAAAACACGAGGGGACCAGCACCACGCGCCAGAAGAAGCGGCCGGCACAAGACCTTACCCCTTGAGATTCAAGCGGCATCAGGTGGGCGGCATCGCGGACGTCCGCGTCGTTTACGGTCCGCGCGTGAGAACGCGACGCGTGTTGAGTCCTTCGCGCAAGTGCTGGCCGATTTATCGCTCGGGCAAGCCGTTGGTACGGTCGGTGTGCACGAGTCCGGATACGACAACACGTGATTATCGAGCACCTCAGCTAGTCGGGGTTTCGCCGCGAACTGGCGTCGGCCACCTTAGTCTGCGGACTAATCGCGCGGTAGCTCGGCCTTTCCCGCAGCACGCCGAGATACTTTTCCGCATATGGAAATCTATCGAGCGGAAGCCTATCGACCTCCAGCACCATCGCCAGCACCATCATCGGCACATCAGCCATTGAAAAGCTGCCCCACATATAACCGCCCGCCGGCGCTTCGCTGAGCAACTTCTCAAGATAGGGCAAGTCGCGTGTACGCAAGCCTTCGCGCCCCTTTTCCATGCGTTCGGTATCGCGCTTGTCCGGCTCGCTCCAGTACGGCATCCAGATTGGCGGCAAGTTCCCGGCGAGTATAGCCTCGTCGGCGAACTGTTCGACCATCCTGACTTTCGCCCGCATTAGCGGATCCTGCGGTAACAGCCGCGGCCATGAGTAGCGGTCCTCAAGGTACTCATCGATTACAGTGGAATCGTAAAGAATCAGGCCGTCTTCCTCGATATAGGGAACCTTACCCAGCGGATGGCGTGCAGTCATTTCCGGCGGCTTTTTCCACAAATTGCCCGGTGGCAAGTTTTCGATTCGATAAGAGAGCCGCTTCTCCTCCAGCACCACTTTAGTCTTGCTGGCATGCGTCGACCGCAATGTGCCCCACGGGTAGTCACGTTCGGTCGTGTACAGGATGATCATCACCAACACCTCCGCAAAGTCTCGTATCGAGAGAGCTTAGCACTTGGCGTACCGGATAGGCTAAGGCAGCCGCGTTCTCCGAGGAACCGGCCGGTTTGCTATCGTGTTGATGATGAAACCAGCGGAACCTTCGGTGGCACAGCCCGGGCTGACGGACGCGACCGACAAGAGATTCGGATTGCCCCGTGTGCTCTGGCCGCTCGCCGAAACTCTGGCGCAGCAGCTACCTGATAGCGACCTGTCAGACGCCATGCTTCGGCTGCTCCGCGAACGGGCGCCCGATGAACAACTCGCTCTCGCCTTTCTAACGAAATTGCTCGAACAAGCGCCGACGCAGGCGACGCAGATGCTGCGCGAGCCCCAGTACGCGTCCGACTTGGTCTTTTGCCTGGGAGCTTCGGAACTCATCGGGAGCGGGCTTGTCGCGATCGGCACGCAATGGGGCCCGGCATTCCAGCATGCCCGCACCACCACTGCTGCGGAACTGGTCGGCACGATTAACTTCTGGTGCACAGCTCCACAAGACGCCGCGCAAATGACGCGCGAACTCGCCGAATTCAAAAGCCGCACCTTTTTGGCGATTGCCATCGCCGACCTACTGGGGCGGCTGACCGTGTCTGACACAGTGAGCGCAATGTCGCGGCTGGCTGACGAATGCATTCGCGCCGCGCTCATGATTGCAATGGTGAGCCTCGGGGAGACGGCGCGGCAGGCGGGCGATTTTTGTATCATCGCGATGGGTAAACTGGGCGCCGAGGAGCTGAATCTAAGCTCTGATATCGACCTGATGTACGTGTTCGGTGGACCCGACGACGCTCAGCATCAGGAAGCCGCCCGGCGTCTGGGCGAAGTGGTGACCGAAATTCTTGCTGGCAATTGCTTCCGGGTCGACATGCGGTTGCGTCCGGGCGGACGCAATTCGTCTTTAGTGATTTCGCTGGAGGCTGCGTTAGGCTTCTATGAAACGCTGGGTCAGACGTGGGAACGCGCCGCGTTGCTGCGGGCGCGGCCGATTGCCGGGGCACTTGGATTAGGTAATCGGCTGATCCGCGAACTGCGCCGTTTCATCTACCGCAGCTATCTCGATTTCGACACTTTGCGCCAGTTGCGTGCGATGAAGCACCGGATCGAAGCGGAGTCGCGTTCGCCCGATCTTCTCAGGCGCGACGTGAAGCTCGGTTACGGCGGCATCCGCGAACTTGAATTTATCGTGCAGGCACTGACGCTGATTTACGGGGGCCGCGATCCGCGTCTGCGCACGGCGCGAACTCTGGCGTCACTCGAACGTTTGGGAGCTTACGGTTATATGCCGCCGCAGCGCGCCCGCGAGCTTACCACTGCCTACCTGTTCTTGCGCAACGTTGAACACAAGCTGCAAGTCGCTTCGGGTTTGCAAACCCACCGAATGCCGGCTGGTCGTGCGGAGCTTGAGGTTTTGGCCGCGCGGCTCGGCTTCGGAAAGCAGGCCGATGCCGGGGGCATCTTCACGAGCACGTTGACGGCGCATCGCAACCTGATCGCCAACCTGTTTCGCGAGATGCTCGCCGGTGGTGACGATCGCCCGCCACCCCCTGCCTCGCCGGCGGCCAACGACGCCTGGCGCGAAGCGCTCGACTCAGCCGCCTCGGCTCCTGCGCTGCAACAACTTGGTTTCGCGCATCCGCAGCAGAGTGCCAATCAACTGGTGTTGCTCGTGCGGGGGGCCGAACACCTGCCTTTACGCCCGCGCCGCCAGGAATTGCTGGAAGGATTGGGCCCGCACCTCTTGGACGAGATAGGTGCGCTCCCCGATCCCGACCTGGCGCTGCTTAACCTGGCGTCCTTTATCAGCGCCGTCGGTGCGCGGACCTCGTTTCTAGCGTTGCTGGAGCAACATCCGGCAACGCGCCGCATGCTGCTCCGCCTATTTGCTTCCAGCAGCTATCTATCCACCCTTTTCATTCGCCATCCGGATATGCTGGACACTTTAGTGCGCTCGGATCTCGCACGCTTGCGCCGGCCATCCGCAGAGCTTGAACGCGAACTTAACGAGCTGCTCACTGCATGCGGCGATTTCGAAAGCCGTCTTGACGCACTCCGCGCCTTCGGCCATCAGGAGTTTTTGCGGATTGCGATTGCCGACCTCGCCGGAAATCTCGATCTCTACGACGTCCAGGCAGAACTCACCAGTCTGGCGGAAGCGCAACTGCGGCAGGGGCTTGTCCTAGCGGTTGGGGAAGTCGGCAACCGTCATCGAATACCCGCGGAGTTGAAACTGAGCATCATTGGGATGGGCCGCCTGGGCGCCGGCGAGATGTCCTACAACTCTGACCTGGATTTGATCTTTGTCTATCAGTTGCCGGATGAAACCGCGGCCGCGGGCCGTGAAATTGCCTCGCGCATAATGCAAAAGCTCATTGCGGTGCTGGAAGCACGTACGCGCGAAGGATACGCATACAAACTGGACCTGCGGTTGCGCCCGTCGGGAAATTCCGGACCATTGGTGACCTCGCTCGAGGGTTTTCGCACATATCACCGCCAAAGCTCAGCCGTATGGGAGCAGCAGGCGCTGGTGCGTGCGCGAGTTATCGCCGGGGATGAAGCACTGGGACAGGCGCTTGAGCGGGCCCGCGAAGAATTTGTTTTTCGCCGGCCACTGTCCGCATCCGGCGTCGCCGAGATAGCGACAATGCGCGCGAGGATGGAGAACGAAATCGGGGCCGAGAATCACGAGCGCTTGAATCTCAAGCAAGGCCGCGGTGGGTTAGTGGACGTCGAGTTCATCACTCAGATGATGGCGCTCCGCCATGGGCCTGAGTTTCCGCAGCTCCGCTGCCGCAACACGACGAAATTGATTCGCGCTCTGGAGGAAACGGGGCTGATTGAACACGGCGACGCGGCCTCGCTGGAAGCCGACTATCGTTTCTTGCTTCAGCTCGAAAATCGTCTTCGCATCGAAACCGACCAACCGGCGTGGGCCCTGCCGATGGGCGACGAGCATTTAGCGCCGGTCGCGCGCCGTATGGGATTGGACGGAGGCAGCAGCGGTGCACGATTACTGTATGAAGTCGAAGAACGCCGCTCGCGCATCCGAGTATTATTCGAGCTGCTATTCGCACGCGAGCAACAATCGTAAGCGGATGCGAGAGACGCTAAGCAGAACCTGAACCGCTGGCCCTTTCTCTCCCCGTTCTGCTCCCAATCGTTTAGAACTGGTGAAACCTGCAGGCGCACTGGACGTGGATAGGTGGACAGATGAAATTTGGTCTCTTTGGCATGAATATGCGGCCCTGTGTTACGCCGGAGGCTATTGCTGCCGTGGCAAGCGCGGCCGAAGATGCCGGTTTTGATAGCTTCTGGGGCGGCGAGCATATAGCGCTGCCTGACCCTCCGACAGCATCGACGCCAATGCCGCCGCGCACGGTCTTTGTAGACTTGTGCGTCACTATCGCATTTGCCGCGGCCCGTACAAACATCCTTCGTTTTGGCATGGGGATAATGATTTTGCCCTTGCGCAATCCGGTAGTGTTGGCCAAGCAGCTGGCATCGGTCGATATGATGTCGGGGGGCCGGCTGATCTTCGGCGTTGGTATCAGCAATATCGAGGGCGAATATGATGCGGTCGGGATGCCGTTCGACCATAAAGGGAAACGCGCGGAGGAAGCGATCGCGCTGATGAAGGCGTTATGGTCGATGGAGTGCGCCCGGTTCCGAGGCCGATTCTTCTCTCTCGACGGCGTTCGCGCGGAGCCACGGCCAATCCAAACACCGCATCCGCCCATAATTTTCGGCGGCAAATCCAGCTACGCGTTCAGCCGCACCGCGCGGCTTGGCGACGGATGGTTCGGCTATGGCTTGGACATCGAAGCCACTACGAACTGCATCAGCGGAATTCGCGCCGCTTGCAACGAACACGGCCGCCCCTACGACCAAATCGAAATCAGCATTACGCCCAAGGCTGAACTCGACCTCGACCTTGCGCACCAATACGCAGATTTAGGCGTGGCACGTCTGATAATCTCGCCCCGTGCGCGCGACGTCAACGAGATGTTGCACGCTGTGCAGCGTGCGGGGCGCGAACTTATCGGAAAGGTCTAAGAGGATAGAAGCCACCGCGCGAGTCCAGCCCTCGTGCCTCTCCTTATGCCGCCACTCGCGACTTCGCTAAACGCGGGTGGCGCGTTCGACAATCGGCGCGACGCCCTGGACGGCCCTGACACCGTCGCTATTAGCGGCAGCCGCCGCCGCTACAACGAGGCGGCTCACTCCTGCTTCCGCATAGCGCTTCATTACGTCCGCCGACGGGCCATCACCGGTGCCCATCAGCAGAACCGAGAATTCGAGCTTTTCCGGGTCGCGGCCGTACTCCTCCCGCGCTATCTTTCGAATCTGCGGGATGCATTCGATTGCCTTTTCGACACTAAGCCCGCCAGGGCACCAGCCGTCCGCATAGCGGGCTACGCGCCGCAATGCATATCTCGGATCGTGCGCGCCAAGCAGGATCGGCGGCCCAGGCTTCTGGACTGGCCGCGGGTAGAGCCGCACCGGCGGAAACTTAACGATCTCGCCTTCATAGCCGACGTCATCCCGCGACCATAGTGAGCGTAGCGCCTCGACTGATTCACGCAGATGGCGCCAGCGGCGCGGGAAATCAACGCCCATAATGCGCGCTTCTTCTGGGAACCATCCGGCGCCAATCCCGAAGCTGAGGCGGCCGCCAGAATAGAAGTCGATGCACGCCGTAGCCTTGGCGGTTTCGATCACGTTACGTTCCGGCAGTAGGCAGATAGCAGTGCCGATGCGAATACGCGACGTCGCCTGTGCTGCAATAGCCAGTGCGACGAACGGATCGATGAGGTGGGCGTAAAATTCCGGCACCTTGCCGTCGGCCGAACGTGGATAATGTACCGTGTAGTGGCTCGGCATCACCATGTGTTCGGCCACCCAGAACGACTCGAAGCCCAGATTCTCCGCTTCCCGTGCAATCGCGCCCGGATTCCCCGACTGCTCGGTTAGAAAGGCCAATACACCGATTTTCATTGCTCACTCCTGCTGAAGGCCGATCACGACTTTAAGTTCATCTCAGCTTTGCCGGTGTCAGGGTTGACCGGAACTGACACGTGGGTGTGGAAAACCTTCCACTTCCCATCGGCTTTATGCAGAACGTCGGTGACCCGAAGCGTGGCCTCCATCGGCTTGCCATCCTTACTGGTCCAGGTGAAATGCTGGATGCTGCGGGCAACCCCCAGCTTCCCGTCAGTGACGACTTGTAGCTCGACGAATTCTCCCTTTACGTTCTTGGCGTTGTTGAAGAAATTATCGAGGTCGCCGCGAACCGCCTTATCGCCGGCGTATTTAAGCGGAGGAACGAAGTCGTAAAGGACAATGTCGTTTTCATCGAAGCAGCCGAGCGATGCCGCCTGGTCAGTGCTGGTCGCCGCGATACATTTGTGCTCGAGATCCGTTATCTCCTGTTTAGAGCTGCCGGCGGCGACTGCATTGAAGCCCGCGGTCCAAGCCAATGCGGCAACTGCGACTGTTCCGAGCAAAAGTCCTAATTTTCTCATTTTGGTCCCTCTCGATAGCGCTTTGCAAAACGCCCGCACTCTAGCACAAGATCGAAAAAAAACCTCGATGTCCGCCGCTTGGCAGGACACCGGCCCGGAGTGCGAATGCTACCGCCATCGAGTCGCTTCAAATTCACCCCTGACCTCGAGATCTGCCGCATCCTGAATGGGATGTGGCAGGTATCCGGCGCTCATGGTTACATTGAGCCGGAGCAAGGCGTGAGCGAAATGTTCAGGTACCACGAGGCCGGATTTACCACGTGGGACCTCGCCGACCACTACGGCCCGGCTGAAGACTTTGTCGGCGAGTTTCGCAGCCGCCTTGCCGCCCGTTACGGGCGTGAACGACTCGCCGAGATGCAGGCGTTTACCAAATGGGTGCCGTATCCAGGTCCGATGACGCGAGAGATTGTCGAACGGGCAGTTGATATTTCGCGCAAACGGATGGGCGCCGACTCACTGGATTTACTGCAGTTTCACTGGTGGGACTATGAGGACGAACGTTACCTTAGCGCCCTCGGCCATCTTGCTGACCTTCAGAGCAAAGGCCAAATCAAGCATTTGGCGCTGACCAATTTCGATACCCGCCATCTGCGTACTATCAGCGAGCACGGAATTCCAATCGTCTCCAATCAAGTTCAGTACTCGATCGTCGATCGCCGGCCGGAGATGCAGATGGCAGAGTTTTGCCAGCAACGCGGCATCACGCTCCTCACCTACGGCACAGTTTTGGGCGGCCTCCTGTCTGAAAGATATCTCGGAAGGCCCGAACCACGGCGCGATGAGCTAAATACCGCTTCATTGCAAAAGTACAAGCAGACGATCGACGCGTGGGGCGAATGGGGTTTGTTCCAGGAATTACTCGCACAACTCAAACTAATCGCCGATAGACATCAAGTGAGTATTGCGAACGTCGGTGTCCGTTATGTGCTCGAACGCCCGGCGGTTGCCGGGGTGATTGTCGGCACCAGGCTCGGCCTGTCCGAGCATATTGCTGACAACCAACGAGTCTTCAGCTTTACTCTCGACGCGCCCGACTACGCGCAGCTCGACGAGGTGCTGGCGAAATCACGCGATCTGATGGCCGCGATCGGCGACTGCGGTGACGAGTACCGTTGATGAGAGAAGGCAATAGCTCGCGAGGCGCTCCGGGAGGCTTCCCGTAAGTCTTCTTTTGTAGCAGTGCTATTTGTTTGCAGTCGACGATTGAGGCATTGAGCCGAAGTCCATGAACGGAATTGGCATTTGGCCGCCCATGTATGCCGGCACGTTGCCCTTCCATTGCTTGATCTGCTGCCAGCGCACCAGTTCTGGCGTGATGCTGGCGGCGAGTAATTGATTCGCTTTGGCTTCCGCGGTCGCCCTCATCAGCAACGCGTCGGCCTCGCCCTGGGCGCGTGCGCGGGTAGCGTTGGCCTCGCCGGTTGCAGCGGCGACTTTTTGTTCGGCCTCGGCCTTGACGACGGCGATCTGATTCTGCGCCTGTTGCGCGCGTTGAGTCGATTCGATCGCGCGGTTGATAGCATCCTGAATTGCCTCCGGGATCCGGGGACGATTGAGCACCGACACGTAGTCGAAGCGAATCCCGATTGGCGCCATTTCCTGGTCAACGATGTCAACGACGTCGCTGTCGAGCCTGCCAATCTCGCCGCCCAGGATATCCATCGCCTTGAGACCGGAACCACTGCGCACGAATGCATCGCGCACGCGCGAGCGGATGTAAGTATCAGCGATAATATCGGGATCGGAGCGGAATTTGATGAACAACTCGGGTACTTCCCTCGCCTGGAACTGATAGGCGACGCTGACGTCGACGTTCACTGGGATCTTGTCGAGCGAAACGAAGGTGATGCTCTCGTCCACCGGCCGGCCTCCGTTCGGGCTCTGAACCCATGAGCGGTACTGCAGGAACGTAGGGAAGTCGTATATTTTTTCCATCCACGGATTGTAGATGACGCGGCCGGTGAGCACCGGGATGTCCTAGACCCCGCGCTGCGACCCATAGAGATTAACCTTGATTCCGACATAGCCGGGCGGAATGTAAGTGCAGCCAAAACAGCCGGCCATATTGACTGCAATCGCGCACATTGCGGCCATCATCAGCCAATTCCTGAACGCAGCTCGCAGACTCGCCTGCTCGTTCCGCTCCGCTCCCCTGGTGCGCTTCACCGGTCCCACAACTTTCTCGCTCCTTTCACGAGCAGCGCAATCACTACGCATGCCATCAGAATCAGAATCAATAAGCCAGCGATGACGTTGGTAGTGCTTGGCGAGCTGA
>Ga0073928_10010930_pt1 | contig 10681 bp, 8 predicted proteins | sample PaiPotPPA55metaG_FD_76969 | JGI IMG/M metagenome (GOLD analysis project Ga0073928, IMG submission 76969) | Iron sulfur acid spring bacterial and archeal communities from Banff, Canada, to study Microbial Dark Matter (Phase II) - Paint Pots PPA... ...
ATCGAGAACCTGTTCGGCCGGGTGCGCGAGATCGGCCGGCGGGTCAAACGCTGGCAGAACGGCACCATGGTGCTGCGCTGGACCGCCGCCGGCGTGCGCGAAGCCGAGCGCGGCTTTCGCAAACTCATGGGCTATCGTGCCATGCCGATCCTGGTCGCCGCGCTCCGTGCCCATGATGCTAAGTTGGAGCCCAAATCCCAGCTTGACGTTGCGGAGAAAGCCGCTTAACTGACTATGTCGCCGCTACTCAATTCCAACAGCGCACGGGACATCGTCTTAGCTTTTTCCAAGGCAGAGAGCTGTTGTTTGGCTGTCGCAAGTGACCGCTCATACTGAGGAATTAAATCGACCTTTTCCCTCGCCTTCTCAATTTCCGTTTGGAGTGAAAGCAGACGGTCCCGCACCTCGGCTTCTGCCGCCGATGCATCAGCCAGGTCCACGAACCTGTCCAAATAGCTAAGTAAGGCAATTGGGTTGCTCTCCGCCTGCTGGCTTATTCGTGCCGTCTCGCCTTGGCCAAAGCAGTCGATCTCGAAACTCATGGGCCCCATCATTGGGTCATCGGTATTCTCAAGGGCACCTCCGGAAACGCGATAAAGCGTGTGTATTTGACCCGCAGGATCGCGCCAGAACAAGTGAAGTTCAGAAGGCCAAATGTCGGAATCGATTACCGGATTATTGCTCTCGATGCCGCTCAGGCAACGGACTGCTTCGAACATCGTTGACTTGCCCGTTCCTCGTCCTCCAATTATGCAGTTGAGATTTGGGCTGAAATGGACTGTCTGGCCGTCAAGAAAGCCGCCATCTAAATGGATCCCGAGAACCGTCGGTACTGCCTGCAGCAGGTGGTCTTCTATACGAATTCGCGCATCTGAGTCCTGAAGCGCAATCCGAATGCCCTCAAATGAGGGCTGGTCCATTTTTATTCGGGTTACTTTGCGCGCGCCTTGTGCGTTTTTCCCCAATGCAGACAGTGAATGAGCATCTGAGTTAAGTACGCGCGCGAGGAACTGCCTTCCACCCAGTCCAAGGCGTGTTATCCTTTGTTTCCCCGCCTGCATTCTGACCGGATCGGGGTCGAGGTCTGAATAGCTGATATCGGACGTCGCAGACTTCAGCTCGATCCCAAGCAAAGCAGGGTGGCAAATGACGTCGACTTTGTGAGGTGAGCCGCCCGGTAGTTCTTGTTCAAAAACACCCCCACCATCGACGTGTGCAAGAATGCCAAACCCTCCGAGTTGATGGATAAGGTTCAAACACTCGAGCATGGCCGTCTGACACCGCGACGACTGCGTTCCTCGATCTGCAAAACTGAGACGGCCATGAAAGGTCTGAAGGGATGGCAAGGTCGGCAGATAACAAAGCAAATGCCCAGTCGGAGTCGAAAGCTCAATCGCTGGAAGCACTAGGATCTGTTTCCCAGCGGCGGCTTTTATTGTGGCTTCTACATTTGAAATTTCATTATGGTCTGTGATTGCGATGATGTCTAAATTCTCGGTTTCGGCAGTTTTGACGATTCCGTCTGGCGTTATCGAGGTATCTTTGACGTCGTGCGAACCCCCAAAGGAATGGATGTGTAAGTCGGCCCGAAAAAAGCCCGCTCCATTGAAGAGACCCTGTACTTCATCAAGTATAGTCATGCCGGAGCCCCCCCCAAAGCTTCTTTTTGCATCAATAAAATTGAATGAACATATTATAAGGCCATGACATGGGCTATCACAATTCGCCTATATCGAATGCCGATGATGGGGTGGTCAATAGCAAAGCGGCGGGTTATGTATAGTGCGAGTAGACCGAAGTCCTGACGCAGCGCGTATAATGCCCCCGCCACTCTGAATGCGCCCGCCAGTCGTCGCCGCCGCGGGGCGCGGGCGCGCTCCGCAGCTTTTATCGGTCTCGGTCGCGGTCCCCGCGCTCCCGCTCGCGCTGCTGCTTCATCCGCTGCACCACCTCGTCGATCCTGCGTTGTCGTTCGTCCTGAGCGTCCTGGTGCGCGGTCGCCTGCTGCGCTTGCTCCCTGAATTCACGTTGCGGCTTGGGGCGCTCGTTAACGCGGCCTTCCTCGCGATGAAACTGCGACGCGGCACGCCGGTCGTCCACGCGCGCCATCTGCCGGGCGAGCTGGTCGAGGTCCGCGGCGGTCTCTCGCGCCACGAACACGGTGGTGTGCTCGCGAGGACGGGTCAGGGCCACGTAGCTCGAAGCGCTGCGCATGTGCCTGGAATGATAGAGATAGGTCTGGTCCAGCGTGCGGCCCTGGCCCTTGTAGATCGTGCCGGCGAGCCGTGCCGGAAGCTGTTGAACTGGCCGGCCTGGTCATTGTCGCCCACCGTGAATGCAACCAGCCGCGGCTTGTCGTTTTTCTTGCCGTCGAGTCTCCACGGTCATGCGGACGCCATCGATATTCCGCACAGTGCCTACCACGCCATTGGTGAAACCGGCATCGCGGGCGCTTTTGCGCCGGGCGTTGCCGGTGAACTGGATGCGATCGCCGGTGGCGAACATCTGCGGCCCGTCTTTGGTCTTCAGGATGTGGTCCTCGCCGAGATCGCCACGCTCCATGCGCACCGCGCGAATGTCGCGGTTAAGGGCGTCCACGTCCGCATTGGTGTAGGCGAATACAAAACGCTTGCCGCCGGCTTCGCCCCGGCTGTCGCCGGCGTATTTCGAGACCAAAATCGGCCAGCGACTGATCGCCATTCCCTGCGGCGAATAAGTACGGAAGGCGTTCCTGACCGCGATCCACTCGGCGATCGGATTGTTCGTCACTCTGATGCTCGCCAGTCGCCGCGGGCGTGACACAGGATGACCAAGCCGTAGAGCAGCTTAAACGAGAACATGCGTTCGACGAACAGATCCAGGGAAGCGATGCCAGCGGCATGATTGCTGAGGAAAGTCTTCCAACCTTTGGGATCGTTGCCGAATCAACCTTCGGCAGGTATATAGTCCGGGCGTCGCCGACCACCGTCCCATGTGCCAGCGATGATGTCGGAGAGGACAGAAGTGACAACGCGCGATGGCATCACTGCCAATACAATAACAGCGTTTTGAAAATTGCGCCGCGCGCGTCAACCACCGGGCGTCAACCGCCGCTTGTCAACCGCCGTTCAAGTGTCAACCGGTTGACAGAGAGCAGTTCGCATCTGACTGCGTCATCCACCAACCAGTCTCTCGATTTCGCAGGTTTCGGAGAATCGATCGAAATCCGCGCGTGCGACTCGCGTTCGCGCATGCACCCGGAGAGCGTCTCCTGTGGCGCTATTCCTGAGAATCCGGCGAATCCTATCCGGGCGCGAAATTGGAAGGGTCCATCGGTAAGGGCAAGCGCCGGGCGTGTGATGCTTTGGCCCCGCAAGGGCAGCCTGCGGATCTCGAACACCAACATCTTCACGGTTTCGATCCGCAATTCACTCTGACGGCGGGCCCGATCGGGACGGAAGTTCCGATCTGAAGTTCCGATCTATGGTTCGCGTTTTCAGCGCAACTACGCGATTGCCTGCAATCAAGAGTTGTCAAGGATGGTTTTCGGCGGACCCGCTTTAATTAATGGACGTTAGTGCGGCCATGGCTGCGTTGCCTGCACTGTTTGACCGAATGAACGTAGTTCAATCCATCCTTGTCGTACCAACCGCCGGAGAACCACAAACCCATGCAGCCCCAAAATAACGTGTCGGTTTGATTCGGCGAACTGGGGGCCAATTTACCCGCGACCGCTTCGGCATAGGTCGGATAGCCTCCTGTCACAAGCCCGTGTCCGCTTTTAAAATAATCCGCAAAGTCGCCGTTCATACACGCCCGTTGTTCCGCACTTCGGAAATCAACATTAAACGACGTACTGTTAGGAGCGAAATCCCAGGTATTAAAATCATGAACCTTGATTTGCAGAATTCCGTAAGATTGATAACAGCCGCTTGTCGACCCATCCGGACCTTTAAACATACCCCATCCGTTCCAGTTGAAAGCCCGACATAGCTCCGGCGTAGTCCTCCAATCGCCCATTGTGGATACACCGAGTATGTGAAGTTTCATCCTCCCGCTCAACGCGTTGTTTCATCTCCTGCTGTTGCATTGAATCTCCGGCAAGATCTTCCAATTGGGGTGGGAATAAAGAGCTTTCTGCGGTATCCTGAAGGGGCGGGTTCAAATCATGTGTCCTGACGAAAAGTTCGAGGGGTCTCACTCAGCGCCAGACACTCCTACCACAAACGCCTGGTGGGCGAAGTTGACATCGGGTGTTGGCCAGCTGGAACGCGGCTCGCAAATCGCACCTCTAATCGTCGCGCTGTCGTTAGGTCTAGTTGCGAATTGGTTTTTGACCAGCGAAGCCGCCGGGCCCGTGCTCGTGAAGATTTTTGAACTGTTGGGCGCAGCGTCGGTCTGTATCGCAGCACTATATGCCCGTAGAGACAAGGGGTTACTACTGATGGCCCTGGTCTTGATAGAATCGCAGCTCACAGGCGATCTAGGTGTGACTACTCGTGCTCAACTGCATTATGGATTGCTCGCACTATTCTGCGTTCCTTGCGTCCCCTATGTATGGAGATCAAATCTTTGGCGCAGCGGCAACTTCAGATCATACCTAATTTTCTCAGCATGGGCCTTACTATCAATTTGTTGGTCTCTTGCTCCTTCTTTTTCAATAGCGAGATTGACAGGTTCGCTGCTCATGTTCTGCGGAATCATCGCGATCAGCGCTACGGTCCACAATGACAAAGACTTTTCGCAGGTGACATGGCGATATGTCGAAGCGTGCAGCCTCATTGTGATCGTGGTTGTTTTATCCGGAATCTTCCTGCCCGCCTCCATAACATGGTCTGAGCCGACCGAATTTAGTGTGGAAGCACAAGTCTCCAGATTTCAGGGAATATTAGACAACCCAAATGCTGTTGGGGCATTGATGCTCGCGGCGGTGGGATCAATTTTAGCGTTTTGGCCTTTTTTTGGGCGCCGAAAGAAAGTCTTTCTTTTTATTGTAATGGTACTTGCGATCGGCTCGGGAGCACTGGCAGATTCCCGTTCGCCGTTTATCGCATTAGCGGTTGGTAGTGCGCTGTACGCACTTTGGCGCTATGGAGCTAAGGGATTGATCATAGTGACAGCCGCGGTTGTAGCTATGATTGCAGCCATGCCTTTACTTGGCGGTAATCTCAGCGATTACATCCATGGTCGAGACGTGGGAACGCTGTCAGGAAGAACAGATATTTGGGAATTCGCGTTGCATGAGCTGCGAGAGCGTCCTATCAGAGGTTACGGTTACGAAGTGGCAGGCGCAATATTCCAGAGTCGTTATTTCCCCGTATGGTATGGCCCTTGGGACGATGGACCGCAGAGCTCGCTGCATAATGGATACTTAACTCAGGCGATCGGCGTCGGCATTCCAGCAGCGATATTTTGGCTATACATAATCGTAAAACCGTTTGTTCGCCTCTTTCACAGAAAAGAAGATCCCTGGAATCTCAAACGCGCGGTCTTCTTTGTCGTGATCCCCATCTTTATTCTAAATCTGACGGAGGCATCATTCGAAAGCTTTTTGGGGGGCGAGGGTATTTTACTCGGAATGATTTGGGCTGCTGCCGAGATTTATCAACGCTCGGTCGAGGAGACGGAGAGCGCTGATCAACATCAGAAAACATCGCTGACAAACCGTTCACTGTTCAGTTGAAAACAGTCCGCGGCCCACCCTGTAGAAGATCAAAAGTGTTTGCTGAATTTCAATGGGCCTCAGGGTCCTACATCACAAAAGCTGCCGGCGGCGCTCTGAACGCTCCCGAGGGGATCGCCTTCGATGCTTCGGGTAATTGTGGGCCAATTGCGCGACGGTATATTCGAGCACCACGCCCCCGTCTTCAGCCCCCACCCGGATTGCCTCGAGTGGAAGCCCGAGACCGGCCGCCATCATTCAGCGCAAATGCCAAAAGCATCAACCTTAATGCGCCGAATAATCTGACGTTGTGGCCGGCCATACTTTAGGCCTGCGAATCACGCACCTCACGGTCAGCTATCCCCGCCGTGGTTGAAGAAAACTTTAAAGAAGACATCATGAAGCCAAAGAGAAGACGTCATGAAGCCAAGGTCGAGCTTTCAGATAGCCTTGAACTTGGCCAATATAGGTCAGTGAGCCCGCGTCGAACCATCCCCCTGAGAACCACCATCCGACGCAGCCCCACATCATTTGATCGGGCGTACCGTGGGGATAGGTGGGATAGCCGGCGGCGGGCACGCGCTCGGTGAGGTAGTTGACGTCGCCCTCGAAGCAAACTCTTTGCTGGGCTAATTTGTAGTCCGCGTTAAAGGCTGTGCTCCTGTAGGAATAACAGTTCGGATCGACCACTTTGGCAGTCTTCTGGCTGGCTGCTACTGCTGGGCAGGTTGCTGGAAAATCCCTCGCTTTAACTTGCAAAATTCCGAGACTAATTCCGTTATCGATGTCTCCAATTCCGGCTTGGTTCCAGTGGCTCTCATTCACCGCAGTCGCGCGAGTGACATCTTCATCGAAGCCCCATTTGCACGAGGCCCATTTCAAAACTCCATCCGTCGTGCCTGTATATTGACCATCGACGCGTTCTAGTAAACTCGTGCCCAGGCCGCCGTCTGCAATTATCGCCGACTTATAAGCCGCAAGAAATGAGGCGGAAGGCGTCGTGTGGTTAAATGCGGAGTTCGAAGGCCTCGGTTCCAAGGTGTCGGTCCCAACAGCGGCCCTACAGAACTCATCAGATGGCAAACCCTGACCTTTGCCTATTAGTTGGAATGTTCCAGACGAGCCAGCCGAAGAAGTAGCAAGTAAGGTTATGCAGGCTCCTACGCTCGCGAGGGTCAATTTCCAGGATTTCCTCCTTCTGGTGCACCTTTTTCGTTCGTCCAATTTACACCTCTTTTCCGTGACAATAAGCCCCTTCATCGTTATTATAGAACTAAAGAGGCCGAGTCGAGTCTTCGAAACCGGCCCTCATTCTGAGATAGGCCAACCAAGACGCTGGCAGAGCCGCTTCGTCAAGACGATTCATCCCGGGGGCTTGGGGAAAATCGAGCCCCTCTCAGTGTTGAGTCCTTGCCGACCGAAGGTCGGCCTCGATTTGCGTTTAGCCTAGAAGTTCGGACTCAGCCAGGGCTTATTGGACATGAAGCCCTTGATGTCCGATATGTAGCCATCGTCGCTGCCGGACCACCATCCTCCAGTTAGCCACTGATCGACGCATCCCCATAGCATGTCATACGAACTGCTACTTGGGTAATCCGAGCTTATTCCGCTCAGGTAACTGACTTGTCCTTCATAACAGGCACGTTGATAGGCGAGCTTGTAGTCAACTGCGAACGCGGTGCTTTGCGTCGAGTTCGGGAAGGTCCCGACGAAGTCGGGAGCCTTGATCTGCACAATTCCGTAGGTCTGGTAGCAGCCACCCCCGCTGTAGACTGCGCCCGAAGGACACAGACTCGTGTTGTAAGTGAAATCCCCAGCCGCCGGCTGTCTCCAATGCGTTTCCTCCACAGCAATAGCGCGCACGAGGTCCTCGTCGAAGCCCCACTTGCAGGCCCCCCACTGGAGGATTTCATCGGTGGTGCCGGTAAAATTGCCGTCGACGCGGTCGATAAAACTGGAGATCGTGCCACCCGCAGCGCGCATTGCGCTTAGATCGCTCGGCACCGTGTGATTGGCGGTGTAATTGTCCGGTCGCGGCTCGAAACTGCTGAAGCGCACCATCGAGGCACACTGATCACCGCTGGGCAGTGAGGATCCCGGGGGCAGCGTCGAGAAATGGCCTCCACTACTACCTGAACTTGAGCCATTCGAAACCGTCACTGTTGCGGTGGAAGCTCCGATGTTCGAACCCGAGGAATTGTAAGCCTTCGCGCTGATCGTATGGCTGCCGTTGCTGACCGCGCTGGATGACCAGGAAGCGGTGGTCGGAGGTGACGACGCCAGGTAATTGCCGTCGATGTAGACATTAACCCACGACGTGCCGGAACCCTCGTTGTAGGCGATATTTACGGTGCCGGAGACCGTACTGCCGGAGGACGGCGACGTTATCGTTACGGCCGAGGAACTGCTGCTGCCGCCGTTAGCGACCGTCACCGTCGCGCTGGCGGTCCCCAAATTATTGCCGCTGGCATCGAAGGCGGTGGCCTTCACCTGGTGAGAGCCATTGGCAAGCGCGGCAGTGTTCCAGGAAAAAGTGCTCGGCGGGGTCGAGTTAACGTACACCCCATCGATATAGAGATTCGACCACGAGGTCGCTCCGCTATTCGAAACCGCGATGGTTACGGTACCCGAGACGGTCGAGCCATCGCTGGGCGAGTTGAGCGATACGGCACCCGATGATTTTGCGCCGTTCGCCACGGTCACCATCATGCCCCCCGAACCAGTCGGATTGCCGGACGAATCGAAAGCGGTGGCGAGCAGGCTATGACTGCCGTTGGCAACGCTAGTGGTATTCCAGGAGAAGCTCATCGGTGGAGTCGAACCTTGATAAATTCCGTCCACGTACCAATTGCTCCATGCGGAGCCGGGGTCGGGGTTCAGTGTGACAGTTACGGTACCACTGACCGTCGACCCGCTAGCAGGCGAGCTGAGCCAAACCCCCGCCCAGCATGAGCCAATGTTTAGCGACGAAACCAAGAAGACGAAAAAAAGTACATAAACGGTCCGCTTTACCAAGCACCCTACGGACATAAGATCTCTCCCTTGCCACCCCGCTTGCGCGCGGCAGTATCCTCATAAGCGCACGTGTGACGCGCGCTTATCCAAGCGAAAATGGTGTTGAACTGAGGTATGAAAAGATGCGGGATTAAGCGTCGGGCGGACTGATTCCGAGGCTGTGCCTAAACAGCTTCTCGCCGATTATGCACGGAACCATCGAGCCAGAAAAATGTAGGGCAGTCCTCGACCTCTCGCGAAAGACTTTCAGCGCCATACCCCACCCCGAGCGAAATTCTCTTGTGATTCCGAACAACGACGCGGCGAACAGTAGCATTGTCTGAAAGCACTTGCTAGGCCCCTACGCAAAAACTTTCACAATCAATATTTCCCGGCATGGAGTGAACCGCTAGAAATTCAGAACGGGAGCTTCATCGCTCGCGGAAGGTTTGCAAAACCTTGAAGCTTTGGCGTCAAGCGCGCATACGCAATCTGGGCAAGGCGGCGCGACTCCTATCGCGCTCGCAATTCCAAATATCTGTCTTTTTCTTCGCAAATTTGCAGTAATAGAATCCGCTTCGAAAGTCCGTAGAGCATCAAGTCCATCTCACATTTTCAGCCGGCTAGTTGGCCACGGAAACTGAGATCGAATCGGTGCCAAGTTGCGTACCGCTGCTACTGAAAGCCCGGGTCGAGATGGTGTGAGAACCGTTTGGTACCGTGGTCGAGTTCCAGCTGAACGTATAAGGGGGCGAAGACGCGAAGTACCCGCCATCAATGTAAATGTTGATCCAGGTAACCGAGGGAGAGACTTGCGTCACGATGCTTACCGTTCCGGAAACGCTCGCCCCATTTGCCGGCGCGGTTATTTTCACCGCACCCGTTGGGGTGGGTGTTGCAGTCGGCGTCGGAGTTGGCGTCCCTGTGGGAGTCGAAGTCGGAGTCGATGTAGGGGTAGGCGTCGGCGTCGGTCCGCCGTTACTCAGGGTCACGGTGACTGAGTCGCTGCCAACTTGCGCGCCGCTGCTGTTGAAGGCCCGGGTCGAGATGGTGTGAGAACCGTTTGCTACCGTGGTCGAGTTCCAGCTGAAAGTATAAGGCGGCGAAGACGCGAAGTAGTTACCGTCGATATAGATATTCAGCCAGGTAACTGCCGACGACACCTGGGTCACGATGCTCACCGTTCCCGAAACGCTCGCCCCATTTGCCGGCGCGGTTATTTTCACCGCACCCGTTGGGGTGGGTGTTGCAGTCGGCGTCGGAGTTGGCGTCCCTGTGGGAGTCGAAGTGGGAGTCGGAGTCGAAGTCGGGGTAGGCGTCGGCGTCGGTCCGCCGTTGTTCACCGTCACCGTGACTAAGTCGTTGCCAATCTGGGCGCCGCTCCTATTGAACGCCCGGGTCGAGATAGTGTGAGGACCGTTTGGTACCGTAGTCGAGTTCCAGCTGAAAGTATAAGGAGGCGAGGATGCGAAGTAGTTACCGTCGATATAGATGTTAAGCCAGGAAACGGCTGACGACACCTGGGTCACGATGCTCACCGTTCCCGAAACGCTCGCCCCATTTGCCGGCGCGGTTATTTTCACCGCAGATGTCGATCCCCCGACTTGCACGATGCTCGCGACCGACGGAACGCCCGCACTATTGAGTATGAACATCATATACTTGCCGGGCGGGCTAAGATTCGGGTCCGAAGGCGCGGTTACGGTCAGCAGGTTCGTGCCTTTGGTGAAGGCAGCGCGGACGATGCGTTGGTTGAAGTTAAAGTGATGAGTGACCGCGCCCAGAGCGAGCAAATTGACGTTGCCGATATTGGCAGCGTCGGGAGTATTGACCGTAAATTCTTGACCGTAGCTGACCGAAGATGGCGCGGAGGTAATGCTTGGTCTGGCCCCATTGAATAGGTATGGCGGAGAATAAAAGTCGGCGTCCTTCTGATCAGAGCAGACGGTGCCATTGGCGGTCGTTCCAGCGGAGATGACGCGTCCATCAGGCAGCAGCGCTGCCGTCGAATGATAGCCGCGATAATGCGGCATACTGGCTACGGTG
>Ga0073928_10010931_pt1 | contig 10681 bp, 12 predicted proteins | sample PaiPotPPA55metaG_FD_76969 | JGI IMG/M metagenome (GOLD analysis project Ga0073928, IMG submission 76969) | Iron sulfur acid spring bacterial and archeal communities from Banff, Canada, to study Microbial Dark Matter (Phase II) - Paint Pots PPA... ...
AGCAGGTCCGATCATGGCCGCTTTGGCTGGGATAGGAGTCGGGGGCGCGGTTGGCGGCTTTGCCGGTGCGCTGATCGGAATGGGCATTCCCGAGTATGAAGCAAAACGCTACGAAGGCCGTATTCAGAAGGGCGGCATTCTATTGTCCGTCCATTGCGACACTTCGGATCAGGTAAAGCGTGGCAAGGAAATCCTGAAGAACACCGGAGCGGAAGATATTTCGTCCACCGGCGAGTCTTCTTCTAATGTGAAGTCGTCCGATCGCGACATCAATCGTCGCGCCGCGACAGCTAGCGAATAACTGGAAGGGGAGGAGGGCTTTTGGTCAGCCTTTCTCCCTTTTTCTTTGCGATAAACCTCCGACGCACCGCCGGCCCCTGTTACGCTCAGCTCGAGGGAAATTCCTGATGCTCCTTTACATTGGTCTTGGGATAATCATTCTTTGGATTCTAGGTTTCATTGCGTTTCATGTAACCATGGGCCTGATCCATATCATGCCGATCCTCGGCCTCGCTTTAATCATTACGTACTTCATCCGGCGCAAACGCCCGGTCAGATAGCTTCCGTTTCAGTTCGCGGCGCGAATAAAATTAGAGGAGGACTTAATGGCTAATGAAGGAAAGAAATGCGGACACCCCGTGTGCTCTTGCATCACAACCAAGAAATACTGCAGTGAAGCTTGTGAAGCGATGGAAAAAAGATCCGACATCGATTGCCGCTGCAATCACCCTGCCTGCAAAGGCAAAGTCCGCTAGTCTCCGAGGCGGAAGGGGAAAGTTAGACCGAAGAGAAAGTGGCGGGCCGGACGACCCTCAAGCTTGGTAAAATTGCGGGGATCAGGAACCGTTCTCGCCTGGTGTAGCCACCAACAGCCGCGCCGGCCGCTTCGGTTATGCAGCCAGTTTGAAAAAGCGGTTGTAACATTCCTGGCACCGGTACGGCCGGAATCGAACTATTTGCAATATTCGGTCTACCAGCCCACGTCTGTGCGATCGCCGGACGATATCGCTCCCACAGTGAGGACAAATATACGCTTTATCAATTGACATAAAATCTCCACCTAGATCAGATGCCGCGACTCTTCTACCTAATTCACACGCCCTTTCCCCAGGAATCAAACTTGCCGGCGGACCCCAAAACTCGCCCCCGCTCTCCACTATCCTACTGCTACCTAATCTCGTAATCAATCAAACAGCCTGAAAAACCCCGAGAGCCTGCCGCACGGCCCTAGCCGAAGCGGAACCGGTATTTTCGACCAAAATCTTGCCTCGGGCCATGGTCTGAACCCTGTAATCCTTCGCTGAATTCTACCTAGCCCATCTCTCGATAGCGGCAAACTAGCGAACGCCGCCTTGCAGGAATTCCCCGCGCTTTCACGTGCGCAAGGGATTCGGCGGACACGTCCTAAACCCCGAAGGCCTCATTTTGTTGCGGGAAACCACTAAGCAAAAACTTGGCAGTTCGTCACTGTCCCCAACCATCTTCATCCATACCACTCCACTTCTCGCAACAGACGCATGAACTCGCTGGAATCAAACTCCAGAATCAGTTCGCACGATCGCGCAATCCGAAATTTTCTAGACAAATCCTTAGCCTTACTCATCTCCTGATTTAGCGACTCCAGCGAATGCAGTGTTGCACGATGCCGCAAGGCGTTCCGCTCGAACTCACGCGAAGCCCGGTACGTCTTGATCCCAGCAACAAAAGCCGGCCCTAAGACCGCAATCGCCACTAGCACGCTGGCGATCGGTGGATTCACTTCGGTCGCTTCTCGGGGTCCTTTGTAAAATAAGACGAGACTCTGAAAGAAACCTGTGCCGAGCTTATGATTCGCAAAAACGATGACCAGTAAGTGTCCTAAATCGAGACTTAGGTGAATCAATATAAAGCCGAAACTGATGAAAAAAGTGATACTCATCAACATTTGCGATATTGAACGGCGTTCCCCTTCTGTGCCGCTGTGGTGCGCTAGATAATTCATTTGGGTTGTCAGTCTTTTCTTGCAGTAATAGTGGATGATTTCCTGAAGCTCTTCTGGGCACGAGTCCGGACAGTGTATTTCTGAGACATCAGGTATTACACCTTGGGCAGCGCGTTCGGCGACATCCTCATAAATCAACCCCTTCAGGCTCCGTATCGCTGCAAGCACGTCATTGCGGACATGGTCGGACGGTGTCTCTCCGACTTCGTCAAATTGTTCGGTGTCTTCGCACCAAAAGCGCGAATCTAGAAGCGTCCTGAACTTTAATAGCCGCAGATTTTCCGCTTGATAGCGCGCCAGTAACCAGTTTTCTTTAGGTTTGGAGTATGTTCCCCAAAAGATGAAAAACACGCAGGTTACTGCCGCTGCGAGTTCGGGAAGTTCTAAAAGCGGCGGATGATTGATCGGAATCACAATCTCCAAAAGTCCTATCACTACCGCAGCCAAACCGGACCATACAGCGCCTTGCGAAATTAATTGATATTTTTTGCGATGCCTTTGCGCCTCCTTGTCCGCGTCGCGGAAGTCATGCAAGATCAAATCCTTAGACACTGTCAACGCCTTCAAAAGAGGCAGGTACCGCTTGTGACCTGCTTCTACTTGCTCGCGACAAAATGAAATCTTAGAACTATCATCCATGTCGTCGAACAATTGAGTTGATCGAGAAGGCGCCATCTCTCACCGTTTAACGATTTGATATCCCAGCGCAAAAATTGTTTTCAGCGTTTGATTTACTAGCGCGCGGTCGTATTCTTTCTCGGAGTCGGGGAGTTGATCGAAGGGAACCAGGCACGGATGCTTCCGTTTCGCGTCGTCGCGTTGCGGCCCCAGCGTCCATCCCTCCTCGATCCGTTTTTGCGCCCATACTTCATGGGCATTGCGCGCAAGCTCCTCCAGCAATGGCTTCAGTTCGTCCAGCTTGGTATCGGAAGTGTCTATGGGATGAGGAACGTAGGGTTCTTCCGCCATGCAGTAGGTATCTCCAATTGAGATCGAGCCGTAAGAAACGCTCGCAGGAGCTAGACCCGCGCCTTCATTCGAAATTACCGGAGCGCGGTCACTATATCAGAACTCCAAAACCAGCCCAACAACCCGCCGCGGGCCCTCGCTGAAGCCGCGTTTCACTTAAAATGCCCGGTACCGTTACTCGGTTTGCGTTTGCAAATCCCTCAACGGCTATTAGACAATACCTTTCAGCTTTCATTTTCACCGCGATTCGGCCCTTGGAGTAAGTGATGGATCCCAGTCCCAAGAAGATTTTCGTCAGCTACGTGGAAGAGGACGGCGACGTAGCCCACGAAATCGCCAAGCACCTGGAAGCTCACGGTTACAGCAGTTGGTACTACGAACGCGATTGTCCTGCCGGCGCGGACTACTTCGAAGAAACCTTCAAAGCCATTTCCGATTGCGAAGCTATGGCTATCATCATCTCGCCACGCTCGCTGCCCTCGGACCAAATCACGCGCGAAATCGTGCGCGCCGTGGAATCCAACAAAGCTACTCTGCCGCTGCTTCTCGATCTAACTCACGACGAATATGCGCACCGCCGACCAGGCTGGAAACAAGCCATGGCCGCGGCGAATGCCACACGCCTGCGTGCCAACGAAATCCCCGGCATCATCCCAGCGCTCGTCGCTGGCCTGCATGCAAAAGGCATTCATCCACATGCAGGCGCCGCCCCTGCCGTTTCCCAGCAATCGACGGTAATTGCCGCTCCCGCCGTTTCACGGCAATCTGGAGTAATTGCCGTTCCCGATGTCGTCCCGGTGTCCACAAACTCGGGAACGATTGTCGTGCCGCCTCAGCATTCCAACCCAGCTTTTGTCCGCGAGACGTCAGCCGCCGCCACTTCCGTTGCCCCGGGCGGCAAGTTACCTTTGATTCCGATCGCAGCAGGTGCTGCAGTGCTCATCGCTGTGTTGGCCGGATGGCATTTTCTCAAGCCGAAACCAAAGCCCGCGCCTGCTCCGGTTGTCGCGGCTACCGCCACCGTCATGTTGAGATACAACGTCGATCGCCACATGTGCACGCCCGACCTGAACATGACCCTGGCTGGCAAGAGCTATCATCTCGCCACCAATCCTTACGCCGTGAGCGGTGTCCCCTTAGGCGTGCAGCACTACACGATTGATGGAGTAGTTTCTTGCCCCAGCCGCCATCCCAGCAAAGCCAGCGGCGGCGGCGATATTGATGTTCGCGAAGGCGCCGTCTTCGACATGACTTGGCAGGCCAAGCCCGGCAGCGTGGGAATCATGGACGTCGTTGACGCCAGCACGGCACCTCCGCCCACAGCGCCCGTCGAACTTACCCATGTTAGCCGTCCGGCCGCCCCTGCGCCCGCCCCGCCACCCACTGCCGTCGTACAGCAAGCAGATCCCGCGCAGCCCATGCTCGTAAAAGCAAACGCAGCCTACGCGCAAGGTCGCTTCTTCGAGCCCGCCAATGATTCGGCACTCCACTGGGCGATTCTGGCTGGCCGAGCAGGAAGTCCAGCCGGTAAAAATATGGAGCAACAGCTCGGCAACCTATTTCGCACGCAGGTCAACCAGCTCTTTCAGCAGCAAAATTATCCTGCCGCGCTGCACTTGGTTAACGTGCTGCTGATTTATTATCCCGGCAACGCCGAGCTATTAGGCGATCAGCAGAAGTTGCTGGCCGCCCAAAGCGGCGCCCCAATTCAACAAGTGCAAATGGGCCAGGCCATCCAGCAAATGCTCAACTCAGGACAGCATCCGCCCGGTTACCCCAATCCTGCCCAGCGTCCGGGTGCCCCTTCTCAAAGCGCATATGAAGCGCAAGTCCGCGCGCAAGCCCGCGCCGCTGCCGCAGCCGCCCTGGCTCAACAAAAAGCCGCCCAATCCCGCCCCCACTGATCGATCTTTTCGTTTTTTGTGTTTGTCTGATATCGCCAACCCAAATCGCGCGTCCGATTTTCAACGGTCACTGTGTTTGCGACAAATGGTGCCCTTTGTCCTCATACACAACTTCCCACCGATGTACTCCCCGAGTGATGTCAACCACCCCAACCACGCCGAGCGCGGCGCACGACACCACGAACCCAAGAACTGCTCCGGCAAAGCCTCCCACGATCCAACGCCCATTGTTGCCATGCTCCGCGTCTCTCACCGCCCCTTGCGTCACCCCAACTGCGCCGCCGGCCAGTGCACCAGCTAGCATCCATCGTTTGGAATTCGGCAAACTGTGCTCGCGCATGCGCGCTACGCTCCGAATATTTGCGCGGTCGAAATCGCGCAGCCAGCCCACTCGCGGATCGATATTGCCGCCAACCGTGGCGACCTGCATTCCCGTATCGCTGACGCCTTCGACCTCGCCGCTAAGGTTTTCTCCGGTCCAAAGCGAGATCTCCACGGGCGCGCCGGGCTTTAACTTTTTCACATTTTCCCAGTCGTGACTTCCTCGCGCGGGAAGTGTGGGAACCAGCAGCAAGGCAATAAGCACTGTGACTAGCATTCGGCGCATGACGACTCCTCCTGAACGCAGCAAGGAGTCTAGAATTTCAGCGGTAATCGCAATGCGCCTGATGTGACACTTTCTCAGCTGTCACATCGATTTGGTATTACACGGAAGGAGCGAGCGGGCTGTTGATGAACTTCTCGTAACGCTGCAGTTCCGCCAGCGAGGATTCCGAAATCAGCGCGAATGGCACAGCGAGGAAGCTTTTTGGCAACTCGCGCGCCGTGGCCAGGTCGCAGACAACCGCCCTAGCCTCTTTCAATCCGCGCTGCCAACTTGCCTTGCGCGCATCGCGGAATAGCAGACTATCCGCATGAAACCCTGCAGCAACCAACATTGTGCGTGCCAATTTCAGAAAGCCCGGCCATCGCGACGCCACGCCGACAAGGACGCCGGGCGGAGCCGGCAGCCAGCCGGCCAGCGACGTTGGCACGGAACGAACCTGCAACACGAGCAACTCCGCTCCCTCCGGCAACTCCTGCCGCACAATTGTTTCTTTGCCCGTCAGCGTCAACGGAATCGCTCCTTCAAACGCCTCGGAAAGCTGAGAGTCCCGCAGTCCACAGCTCTTGACCGGGAGACTCACCGCGCGCTGCATCTCCAGCGCCAGGATTCTTCTCAGTTCTTCGTCCGGCTCGATCAGCAGGAAATGATCGGGCGGTTGCAGTTCGAACCAATGGCGCAGACGCGAGCGCACGGCGGCCAAAGGAAAGCCGAGTCCGCGCGCCGAACGAAGAAGCTCACCCAAAAGCTGATCGAGCGCCAATGCAGGCGAGAGCGCTTTCTCCGATTTGGTTTCTCGGACGTACACTCCGCTCCCGCGCCGAAACTCCACCCAATGCTCGCGATCGAGCTGCCGGTATCCCGCGCTCACTGTGTTCGGATGTAGATGAAAACGCCGCGCCAGCTCTCGCGTGCTCGGCAAACGCTGGCCTGCCCGCAAGTCGTCGCTCAAAATTGCCAGAATGATCTGCGTTACGAGCTGCTCACGCAGCGTAACCGCGCTCTCATGTGCAAACCAAGTTTGCATGCGCCAGCATTCTAACCCTCGGGCTCATTTCGAGGCACAACTCATCTCTCGCCATCGCCCATTTGCTCGCTGGCGCAAACGATCATTGGACTACCGCCAGCGAGCTGGTGAAACATCCCAGATCCAAATCCGCACCTTAGTGTTGCGGCGCCACTCCCACCTGTGCAAACGTAACAAAATGTCCAGCCGGATCTTTCACTCCAATTTCCTTCGCGCCGTAAAACGTAGTTCGCACCGGCATCACCACCGGCACGCCCTTCAGCGCCGCAATCACCGCGTCCAAGTCATCAACCTCCACGTAAAGGAACGTCGGCCCCTTGCGCATGTCCTTGGCCAGTTGCGCGTTGTCCTTCTCCACGCTCGCGAAAGTTTGATACATCACCTCCGTCGCGCCTTTCTCCAGCATCACAAACGCCAGCTTGTCGCCGTCCGGAACCTCCGCCGTCTTGGTAAATCCCAGCCGGTCCACCCAGAGATTCAAGCACGGTTCGATTTCTTCCACCAATAGCACCGCCGTCACTTTTTTCACCTCGATCGTCTTCATTGCCTTTTCTCCCTGTGCCGAAATGGAGCCCGCGAACAGCAGCAGTCCCACCATCGGCAGAATTGAAATATGTGTGCGCATCTTTAATTTTCTCCTTGCCTAACCAACTAGTATGATTTAGACTAGTTGACGATAGCGAATTGGATTATCCTTGTCAAGGAGGTTTTTATGCACCACGTCTCAACCCGCCGTTTGCAGGACTTGATTTCCGTTGGCCCCGCCATGCTTCGCGGTTTCGAGTTGTTGAAAGTCCGCTCGATCAGCCAGCTCGCGCGCCAGAATCCCCGCAAAATGTACGAAAAACTTTGCCGCATCACCGGCCAGAGCATCGACGTCTGCTGCCTCGACACATTTCAAGCCGCCGTGGCCCAGGCTCGCAACCCTCTGCTACCCGCGGAACAGTGCCAGTGGTGGTATTGGAGCCGCCGCCGGAAGGAAAGCGATGCCAAAAAATAAGCAGGGAACTCTGACCGCTCCCGATCTCGTGCTCTTGAGCCTGCTCGCTGAACGCCCCATGCACGGCTATCAAGCCAATGCCGAACTCGAGCGCCGCGAGTGGCGCGATTGGGTCGACATTTCTCGCCCTCAGCTTTATTACTCCATGGAAAAACTCGCGCGCTCCGGAATGATTGCTGTCGCAGACACCGATGAGCCGTCGGGAGGCCCCGACCGCCGTGTATTCGCCACCACCGCCAAAGGCCGCGCCGCTCTCGCCTCCGCGCTTGAACGCGAAGATTGGTCCGTCCAACGCGACCGCCCAGCTTTTCTCACATGGCTCGCGCTTTCCTGGCAAGCCCGCCCAGGAGTTGTCGCTCGCCAGCTAGCGCGAAGGAAAGAATTTCTGCAAGCTGAGCTCGCCAAAGAGCAGTTGACGCTCCGGGCCGTTCACCGCGAAGTCGGCCACCGCTACCACGAAGCCGTATGGATGATCGAGCTGATGATCGCCCAATTCCGCACAGAGGTACGCTGGCTAGCCAAACTCTCCCGCGACCTCCACCACCGCGCCCCAGCCCGCCGCCCCTCCTACGCCGAGTGAAGCGCTCGTTTGTCGTGCTCTTGATGTACACACCTCTTTGAGGTGAGGCTTTCGGTTTTGACCTTGCGGGTGCCCCCTCCTTTGCGCTCGCTCTTTGCAAACGGCGGGTATTTTTTCGATTTTTTCTTTCTTCCGTTGTCACCCCGAGCGAGGCCGCTTTTCAGCCGACGCGCGATGTTTGCGTCCCGGGTAATGTTGCGGGGACCTGTTGTTATCTTTGAAACCGGACGGATCTTTATCGTTTGTCAAGTAATCGAAGACGCTCTCATCCCGTCCATTTGCACGGAGGCGACATGCTCAAATCGCGTCAGCCGCGAAACACGAGGCGGTTTTGCCGCTGAACACAAGGCCCCTGCCGCCAATTGGAGTTTTGCGCCGCCCAGTGCTACCGTGGACTCACCACCATCAGCCCGCGATATCGGCCGTCTCTCCGCAGGCGTGGGGAAGAGGTGAATGACGATGACCTGGGGCAAGCGTCGAGCAATCGTAATCATCCTGGTTCTTATATTTTTGGTCGGCGCGATGTTCTGGTCTGCTTCCAAACCCGGTCTGCGTGTTGCCTCTAATTCCGTCCTAGTGATGGACGCCAGCGGCCAAATCGAAGAGCAGCGCGCCCCTGATTTCTTCAGCACTTTCAACGGCACCGTCCCGGTTCTCCACGATTACATTGACGCGCTCGATCAAGCCCGCACCGACCCGCGCATCACCGGCCTTGTGCTTCGCATCGCGCCACTCCAAACTGGCTGGGGAAAACTGGAAGAAATTCGCGCTCACCTGCTCAAGTTTCGCAGCAGCGGCAAGCCGAGCATTTGCTACCTGGGTTACGACGGCGTCCAGACTCCTGAATATTATCTGGCCAGCGCTTGCAAGGAAATCTGGCTCGTTCCTACCGCTCCGGTAAGTATTCGCGGCATGATGGCCCAAGCTGTTTTTTTTCGCGGCACGCTCGACAAGCTGAAAATCGTTCCCGAGTATTACCACATCGCTGAGTTCAAGACCGCCAGCAATACTTTCACCGAAAGGAAGTTTACCCCCGCGCACAAGGAGGAAGTGGAAACGCTCCTGCGCAGCGTTTACGAACAATATCTTCGCGAGACTTCCAAAGCGCGCGATATGACTCGCGATCAATTCGAGACCATTCTCAATCGCGCCCCGCTTTCAACCAATGAAGCCGTGCAAGCGAAGATCGTTGACCGCGTCGGTTACTGGGATCAGGTGCAAGACTTCTTCAAGGGACGTGCGGGCGGCTGGAACCCCATTTCGCTGAATCAGTATCGCTCCGCTCCATCGGCTCCGAATTTTGCTCTCGAGAAAATTGCCATCATCCATGCTACCGGCCTGATTGTTTCTGGAGACTCCAGCACCACCGCAGCCGGCGGATTCATCATGGGTGGCGATTCGGTGGCCTCCGATCTGCGCAAAGCGCGACAGGACTCCAGCATTAAAGCCATCGTCCTGCGCGTGGATTCCGGCGGCGGCTCGGTGGTGGCCAGCGAAGTGATTCGTAGGGAAGTTCAGCTCGCGCACGAAACGAAGCCGGTGGTGGTCTCCATGTCCGACGTCGCTGCATCAGGCGGCTATTGGATCGCTTCCCCCGCGGACAAAATTATCGCTGACCCCAACACTATTACTGGATCGATCGGCGTTCTGATCGGCAAGATGAATGTTTCGGGACTCTACAATTTGCTCGGCATCAGCACCGACTACGTGGCCACCAGCGAAAATGCCACGCTCTTTTCCGCGCAACAGAATTTCACTCCGGCGCAGCAGGCTTACATCGAACGCTCGATGCACGAAACCTATGAAGCCTTTATCAAAGGGGTGGCCGAGGGCCGCAAAATGTCCGTGGATGCCGTGGACAAGATCGGCAAAGGGCGTGTGTGGTCGGGAGCGCAGGCCAAAGATCTTGGTTTGGTGGACGAGCTGGGCGGCACGGATACAGCAATCGACGTAGCCAAGCAACTCGCGCACATTCCCGCGAGCAATTCCGTACGCATCGTTCGCCTGCCGGAGGAAAAAACTTTCATCGAACAACTCTTCGAGCGCCAAAAAGAACAAATGCGCGAATCCGAATCCATCGAAGCCACCCTGCAACACATCATGGGCTTGTTGGAACCAGTGCAGGCTCGCGTCCCCTACGAACTGCACATAAAATAAAATCGGAAAACTCCGGTGGCCAAGTTAAATCCCACGCCAACGCGATTGGCGACGATTCGAACGCCACGCGCGCTCCCCGGTGAAACCAAACGCGGCGCCTGCTTTGCTGACGACTCGAGGGCCACGCCCGCTTTCTGGGTTGAAACGACGCCACGCGTGCTTTCCGGGCTGAAACACAGGCCGACTTTCGCTATACTTCAATCCAGGGCGCGGTACCCAAGTGGTAAGGGAGAGGTCTGCAAAACCTTTATACGTGGGTTCGATTCCCACCCGCGCCTCCACTCTATCGTGATGAAAGTCCATTAGTTAATCCTCTCGTTTTTTCCGTGTACCTCTGGTGTACCTTTCGTCTCCAGAATGGAGACCGGATCAAGCTCCCAAGAGTGCCGCAGATCGGCCTCCAGTTGTTCCTGGCGCGCACGCACCCACGGCGAGTAATGCTTTTCCGTGATGCGCACA
>Ga0073928_10010933_pt1 | contig 10681 bp, 9 predicted proteins | sample PaiPotPPA55metaG_FD_76969 | JGI IMG/M metagenome (GOLD analysis project Ga0073928, IMG submission 76969) | Iron sulfur acid spring bacterial and archeal communities from Banff, Canada, to study Microbial Dark Matter (Phase II) - Paint Pots PPA... ...
ACCTCCATCCGCTGGCTCGAGGACGTACTGAACCAGTACAACTCGACCATGGTGATCATTTCCCACGATCGACACTTCCTGAACCAGGTCTGCACGCACATGGCGGACATGGATTACGGCACGTTGAAGGTGTATCCGGGCAACTACGACGACTACATGCTGGCTTCCGCCCAGGCGCGCGAGCGTCAGGCGAACGCGAACCAGAAAGCGAAAGACCGCGTGGCCGATCTGCAGGACTTCGTGCGCCGGTTTTCGGCGAACAAGTCGAAGGCACGTCAGGCGACGAGCCGTGCGAAACAGATCGAAAAGATCAAGATCGAGGAATTCAAGCCTTCGTCGCGGCAGAATCCGTTTATTCGCTTCGAATTCGAGAAAAAGCTGCACAACATCGCGGTGGTGGCGACCAACATCACGAAGAAATACGACCGCACTGTCTTCGATCACTTCAGTCTGAGCGTTCAGCCGGGCGAGCGGATTGCGATTATCGGCGAGAACGGCGCAGGCAAGACCACGTTGCTGCGTGCGTTGAAGGGCGCGATCGAACTGGACGGCGGCGCGGTCAAGTGGGCGGAAAACGCGCTGGTCGGCTACATGCCGCAGGACACGTACGAAGAGTTTCCGAAGGACGAGACGCTGACGGATTGGGTCGACCAGTATCGTCAGGATGGCGACGACGACCAGATGGTCCGTGGCACGCTCGGCCGTTAGCTGTTCAATGCCGACGACATCAAGAAATCGGTCAAGGTGTTGTCGGGCGGTGAGAAAGGCCGGATGATCTGGGGCAAGCTGATGCTCGGGCGCCCGAACGTACTGCTGATGGACGAGCCGACCAACCACATGGACATGGAATCGATTGAGTCCTTGCAGATTGCGTTGGAGAAATACGAAGGGACGCTGATCTTCGTGTCGCACGACCGTGAATTCGTGAACGGGCTCGCGAACCGGATTATCGAAGTGAAGAACGATGGCACGCTGCGCGACTTCGGCGGCACGTACGAGGAATTGCTGGCGAGCCAGGGCGTTCAGTAACATCACAGGTAACGCTGCGCGCAAAACAGCAGTCAGCCAATAGAAACAAGCAGCAACAAGTAGAAACAAGTAGAAACAAGTAGAAACAAGTAGAAACAAGCAGCAAGACAAACGGCCCGCTTCGCAAGAAGCGGGCCGTTTGCGTTTCGAGGCGGGTTCGGAAAACTGAAACACAGCACAGTCGAACTTGCTTGATAAAACGCAACGCGTATTTGTCCAACCTCCTGCAAGCTCAAAATTTTGACTCTGGAGATGACCCTTCGATGACCCCTCTTTCCCCCCTGATCATTCGCGGCCGCACCTTGCTCCCTATCGTTCAGGGAGGCATGGGCGTGGGTGTTTCAGCGCATCGCCTGGCCGGCGCGGTGGCGAGGGAGGGCGCCATGGGTACGATTTCGAGCATCGACTTGCGGCATCACCATCCGGATCTGCTTGAGATGTGCAAACAGAATCCAGTTCAGGCAACGCTGGAAGCCGCCAACCAGACGGCTTTGCAGCGCGAGATCATTGCCGCCAAGGCGATTAGCGAAGGCCGCGGCATGGTGGCTGTGAATGTCATGCGCGCGGTTGCTTCGTACGCGGCATCGGTGCAGACGGCGTGCGAGAGCGGCGCCGACGCCATCGTGATGGGGGCGGGGCTGCCGCTCGATTTGCCGGACCTGACGCAAGGCGTGGATGTCGCGCTGATTCCGATACTGTCGGATAGCCGAGGCATTGCGCTGGTGCTGAAGAAGTGGATGAAAAAGAACCGTTTGCCCGATGCCATCGTGATCGAACATCCGGGGCATGCGGGCGGCCATCTTGGCGTGGCGAGCGTGGCGGATATCCCGAGCGAGCGTTTCGACTTCGCTCGCGTGATCGAGGAAACGATGCTCACCTTCGATACCCTCGGCATCGACCGTACGCAGATTCCGCTGATCGTGGCGGGCGGTATCGACGGTCACGCGGCGGTGCGTCGCTGGCTGGCCGCGGGCGCGTCTGGAGTGCAACTCGGCACGGCGTTCGCGGTGACCCAAGAGTGTGACGCGCATCCCGAGTTCAAGCGGATTCTCGCCGACGCAACGCCGGAAGACATTGTCGAATTCGTGAGTGTGACCGGTTTGCCGGCGCGCGCCGTCAAAACGCCGTGGCTCGTGCGCTACATGCGCCAGGAGCAACGGATTCGCGAGAAGATCGGCACGAAACCGCAAACGTGTCAGTCGGGGCTCAACTGCCTGAGCGCGTGCGGCTGGCGCGATGGCATCGAGAAGTTCGGGCACTCTTGTATCGATACCCGTCTGGCCGCCGCGTTGCGCGGAGATCGTGCGACCGGGCTGTTCTTTCGGGGGCGTGAGGCGTTGCCGTTCGGATCGGCGATTCGCAGCGTGCGTGAACTGCTCGACTTGCTGGTCGCGGATATCCGGCCCACGGTGGTGGCTTGAACGGCGCGGGTTCTACCGGCTGTTGAGATAGCAGTTTGCGCCGAGGAGTTTTCAGGGGGGCTTGTGACTCCTTAGTTGCCCAGGCGACCCTGTAGCGCGTTTCACGCAGTCTGCAATGTTCTGCGCCCCGCCCTCGAAAGGTCATTCAACAGCCTGCGACAAAGCAGGCTGCCGCGGTCAGACACAAGTCAGGCGCTAATTGTGCGTTGACCCGCACCGTCACCTGACTCCAACTCAGACTCGAACCCGCAATCAAACCTTGTCGCGCGTGAAGCGCATGGCCGTGCCTTCGCGGGTAATGCGCTCCCAGATCGCGCGCTTTTCGTCGTCGCTGAGAAACACCCAGTTGGAGACTTCGCCGGCCATGCGGCCGCAGCCTTTGCAGACGTCGTCGAAGAGGGTCGAGCAGACGCCGATACACGGGCTGTCGGGCAAGTCATGAAGGTTCGATGCCATAAAACGCCTATAGTCGCGCGCCGCATGCGGTGGAGACCGCAACGCCCGCAAAAAGTCCAAGTTTAACGCGCGATGCTGTAGCCGATTCGCGCGATCCAGTGTTGTCGCCGGTTGTAGTCGAGGATGTCCTCGCCGTAGCCGTTGAAATAGCCCACCCACAAATAGCCGCCCCACGCGCTATTGATCAGTTTGGCGAGCGGATAGGTGAACTGGGCGTCGACACTGCCGTATCCCGCTCTTGTGCCCTTGCGTAGCGTCGCGGCGAGTTGCCAGCTATCGGGGCTGCCGTATTTCACGAGCAGGTCCACGTAACCGCGATAGTCCTGGATGTCCTCGTTGTCGCTCTTCGTGATGTAGTAGTAGATTTTCGGCGATATCGTCAGGTGGTTCGAGTTGATATCGCCGAAATCCCAGGTTGGGCGCACGAAAGCGATGTTGATCCCGCGAGAATCGGCGCCGGCCTTGCCGTTGGATTCGTGTCCGATACCGGCCGCGACGCCCATTCGCGAAAACAGCGAGCTTTTCCAGCCCGTGTTCTCCAGGTAATAGAAAACTTGCGGCTCGTAGCTCGTGTCGCGAAAGGGCGCCGATTCAGCTGTCAGATCCCATATCGATGTTTGCGTGTACGCGAAATACAGGTTGTCGAGGAAAGCGCGCGAGCGGGGATCGTCGGGCAACAGCAGGCGGTACTTGAAGCTGAACTGGAATTTCGCGAGGTTATCGCCGTTCTGACCATCGGCGAAATACATGGGTTCGAAGGTCGACAACCTGCCGCTCAGCATGCGGTCGTTGGTGGTCGTAGGCACGGCCGACGTGTTTGCCGCAGCTTCGGCGCTGGCCAGTTGCTGCGGTGTCTTAGCCTGTGTTTCAGCGTTCTCCGCCGCTACGACTTGCGTCTGCGTCTTGCCACGATTGAGCGTGATCAGCATAGGCGAAGAATCGAAGCCAACCGGATCGACCTTCACCACGCCGCGCGCTGTCTCCGGCCAAGGCGCTGCATAACGAATCTTTCGATACTCGCCGGGGTGCAGCGTCAGCTTGTCGGGAACGTTGGGTTCGCGTTGCAGCGCCAGTGGCTGCGGCGGCAGATCGCCGTTCGTCAGCGTGACGTTGAGCGCTTTGGGCACATCGATGGTTAGCGGCTGCTTGTCGTCGTCGCTATAAAGCAGCGTCAGTTCGAGCGGCAGCTGTGCTGCGGCCTCGCGGAGGGGTTGGAGCACAGAAATTGTCGCGTGAGCGAGGCTGGTCCCAAGACCGAAGCCGAGGGCGGCCGTGAGCGTAGCCAGGCGATATACCGTTGCGACATCGCGTTGTCGGAAACGGGTGGGAAACGTCAGGGAGCCTCGGGCCATGAAGCGATCGTCCTTGTCGCGTTGAGCAGCATCGGGCGCGCGCAATGCGGTAAGGAGGTGTGTTCCGGGCCGTCCATGTTGCGCAGTTCGCGACCGCTTGTTTGCCAATCGACCTCCGGGTGAAATTCGCGAAACATATAATTGTAAACATGCGAAGGGATCATCTCGAACAAGCGGCGCAGAACGGGCGGCTGCAGCAAAAATCGATCCTGACTTGCCGTCACGCACAGTGGCTAACAGTGATAAAGAGAACAGCCAACATATAACGACCGAAGACTCAAGCGGCAGCAACCCGGCATCACCCCCGGGCACCACCACAACCTCACCAGTAAAAACCCTCTCTACGATCCCCTGAGAACCCCTCCCAACCGATCGTCAATCAAACGCCCCCCTTGTGCCGTTTGCGCGACAACCGTAGTCGATTGTTTTTTGCGAAGATACCTTTTGATGATAGTTTTCGTTTTTTTAAAGAGCGTCTCGACTGGGCTGAGCAGGGGAGATAAGGGCGCATCGAGATGTGGAAACCAACGGTCGGCAAGACGAAAGGACGGAGAAACTGAAATGACAGAAAAAGTGGCGGACCGGTTGTCGAAGCGCTCAGCGGCATCGGGCGTGGTTATGTCGATCACCATGGCCATCGCGGGCGTGGCGGCGATAACAGCACCACTGGCGGCATCGGCGAAAGACACCCAGCTCAACGTGTACAACTGGTCGGACTACATCGCCAAGGACACGATTCCGAACTTTGAGAAGCAGACCGGCGTCAAGGTCAAGTACGATAACTATGACAGCGACGACACGCTGCAAGCCAAGCTGCTCACCGGCAATTCGGGTTACGACATCGTGGTGCCTACCAGCAACTACGCCGGCAAGCAGATCGCGGCAGGGATCTTCGCCCCGCTCGACAAATCCAAACTCCCCAACCTCAAATACCTCGATCCCGATCTGATGAAGCTGGTCGCGGGCGCCGATCCGGGCAACAAGTACACGGTACCGTGGGCGTACGGCACGACGGGCCTTGGCTACAACGTGACCAAGGTCCAGCAGATCCTCGGCAAGAACGTACCGCTGGATAACTGGGACATCCTGTTCAAGCCGGAAAACATCTCGAAGCTCAAGGCCTGCGGTGTCTCGGTACTTGACGCGCCTGACCAGATGTTTGCCGCCGCGTTGCACTACATCGGCAAGGATCCAATGAGCACGAACCCGGCCGATTACCGCGCCGCGCTCGCGATGCTCAAGAAGATTCGCCCGTACATCACCCAGTTCAACTCGTCGGGTTATATCAACGACCTGGTCGGCGGTGACGTGTGCTTCGCTTACGGCTGGTCGGGTGACGTGGTGATCGCCAAGCATCGTGCGGAAGAAGCGAAGAAGGCGTACAAGATCGAGTACTACATTCCAAAGGGCGGCGCGCCGGTCTGGTTCGACGTGATGGCGATTCCGAAGGACGCGAAGAACAAGGAAGCCGCGCTCGAGTGGATCAACTACATCGAGACTCCGCAGGTTCACGCCGCGATCACGAACGAGGTGTATTACCCGAGCACGAATAGCGAAGCACGGAAATACGTATCGAAGGATGTCGCCACCGACCCGGCCGTGTACCCGCCGCAAGACGTGATCAAGACGCTGTTCCTGCTCAAGCCGTTGCCGCAGGAAATTCAGCGTTTGCAAACGCGGCTCTGGACGGAATTCAAATCGGGACGCTGATTCTGATTCCGGTAAGGTTGCATAAGGCAGTCGATAAACGTGAAGCCCCTGGTCCTCCGGGGGCTTTGTTCGTGGACGGCTTGATTTGTTTCGGCACGGCCGGAAGTGGATGGCGGCCGGATCGAAGAACGAGAAGAACGACGTAGAACGTGAAGTGAAAAAAGGCAGCACGAACGCGCATAGCGCAGGAGCCGGGCAGCAGATCATGAGTGAGCAGCAGTCAAGCGCGGTGCCCGCCGGACCGGGCAGTCAAAGCCGCCAGGGTGGCCAGTCCGGTGCCAACGGCCGCAGGCCGGAACCGGGTTTGCGGGACCCGGATTGGGCCGACGAAAACTTCGTGCGGATCGTCGATGTAGTCAAGAAATTCGACGAAACCGTCGCAGTGAAAGGCGTGAACTTGTCGGTGAAAAAGGGCGAGTTGTTCGCGCTGCTCGGCAGTTCGGGATGCGGCAAATCCACCTTGCTGCGCATGCTTGCGGGGCTCGAGTCCATCACGTCGGGGCAGATTTTTATCGATGGCGAGGATCTCGCGGCCATGCCGCCGTATCGGCGACCGGTGAACATGATGTTCCAGTCGTATGCGCTGTTTCCGCATATGTCGGTCGAATCGAACGTGGCGTTCGGGCTCAAGCAGGAAGGTGTGCGCGGCGCGGAACTCAAGGAGCGCGTGCACGCTACGCTCGACCTCGTGCAGATGGCGAAATACACGCAGCGCAAGCCGCACCAGTTGTCTGGCGGCCAGCAGCAGCGCGTGGCGCTGGCACGCAGCCTGGTCAAGCGTCCGAAGCTGCTGCTGCTTGACGAGCCCATGTCCGCGCTCGATAAACAAATCCGCCAGCGCACGCAGATCGAACTGGTGAACATCCTGGATAAAGTGGGCGTGACCTGCATGATGGTCACGCACGACCAGGAAGAAGCGATGACCATGGCCGGCCGGATTGCGGTCATGAGCGAGGGCGAGATCGTGCAGATCGGCACGCCGCACGAGGTCTACGAATATCCGAACAGCCGGTTCACCGCGGAATTCATCGGTTCGACCAATCTGTTCGAAGGCACGGTGGTCGAGGACGAACCGGATCACGTGTTCGTGGAGTCGAAGGAATTGCCGTCGCGACTGTATGTGAATCACGGCATCACGGGTCCGCTCGGCATGCCGGTCACCATCTCCGTGCGGCCCGAACGCATCGCGCTGACGCGCAAGCCGCCCGAGGGCTCCTACAACTGGGGCCGCGGCAAGGTGGCGAACATTGCGTACATGGGCGGCTACACGCTGTATCACGTGAAGCTCGACAGCGGCAAAGTGGTGGTGGCGAACCTGTCGAGCCTCGCGCTCGGGGAGATCGATTCGCCCACCTGGGACGACGAAGTGTTCGTGCGCTGGACCGCATCGGCAGGGGTGGTGCTCACAGCATGAAAACGCTGCATTCACTGAAGCAACGCTTCGGCCTGACCGGAAGGACGGCAGTCGTCGCCGGGCCGTATCTGTGGCTCGTGCTGCTGTTTCTCGTGCCGTTCCTGCTGGTCGTCAAGATCAGTTTCTCCGATTCGCGTCTCGGGATTCCGCCTTATACGGAATTGACGGCGATCAAAGACGGCGCGCTGAATATCGCGCTTGATTTTTCGCACTACGCGTTTCTGCTGACGGACAGCCTGTACTTCGCGACCTACATGAACTCGCTGCTGGTCGCGGGGGTATCGACGCTGCTGTGTCTGCTGATCGGTTATCCGATGGCGTATTACATCGCGCGTTCGAGTCCGGCCACCCGCAATCTGCTGATGATGGCCGTCATGCTGCCGTTCTGGACGTCGTTTCTGATTCGCGTGTACGCGTGGATCGGGATCCTGAAGAACAACGGCTTGCTGAATAACTTCCTGATGTGGACGGGGATCGTTCATACGCCGGTCGAGCTGTATCACACGAATATCGCGGTTTATATCGGCATGGTGTATTCGTATCTGCCGTTTCTGGTGATGCCGCTTTACGCGCATCTTGTGAAGATGGATCTCACCTTGCTCGAAGCCGCTTACGACCTCGGTGCAAAACCGTGGAAGGCGTTTTTGCAGATCACGTTGCCGTTGTCGAAGAATGGGATTATCGCCGGCTGTCTGCTGGTGTTTATTCCAGCGGTGGGTGAATACGTTATTCCGGAATTGCTCGGCGGTGCGGATACCCTGATGATCGGCCGCGTGATGTGGAATGAATTCTTCGATAACGCCGACTGGCCGATGGCTTCCGCCGTCACCTGCGCGATGGTGTTGTTGCTGCTCGTCCCCATGGCCGTTTTCCAGTATTACCAGGCCAAGCAACTGGAGGAGAAGCGATGATTCAACCCAGTCGCTCGCTCCGGTTGACCTTTCTCGGTATCGGATTTCTGTTTCTTTATATTCCGATCATCAGCCTGATCGTGTATTCGTTCAACGAGTCGCAGCTCGTGACGGTATGGACGCAGTTTTCGCTGAAGTGGTATCGCGCGTTAGTGCACGACGAAGAACTGATCAACGCCGCGTGGTTGTCCATTCGAATCGCGGTATTCACGGCGTGCGCGTCGGTCGTGATCGGGACGTGGGCCGGGTATGTGCTGGCGCGAATGGGGCGGTTTCGCGGTTTCACGCTGTACGCCGGCATGATTAACGCGCCGCTCGTGATTCCTGAGGTGATCCAGGGGATATCGCTGCTCTTGCTGTTCGTCGAAATGGCGAAAGTATTCGGCTGGCCCGCAGGGCGCGGTATGTTCACGATCTGGATCGGCCACGTGATGCTGTGTATTTCCTACGTTGCGATCATTGTGGAATCGCGGGTGAGGGAATTGAATCCATCGATAGAAGAGGCCGCGCTCGATTTGGGTGCGACGCCATTACGGGTGTTTTTCTCGATTACGCTGCCGTTGATATCGCAGGCGCTGGTGGCGGGGTGGCTGTTGTCGTTCACGCTGTCTATCGACGACCTGGTGTTGTCCGCGTTTTTGTCGGGACCGGGATCGACAACCTTGCCGCTCGTGGTGTTCTCGCGCGTCCGGCTCGGCTTGAATCCCGAGATGAACGCGCTTGCCACGCTGTTCATTGCGTTCGTGACGGTCGGTGTGATTGCCGCGAATTATTTTATGCAGCGCAAGCGGCTGACGACTGTGTTGTAGTAGCGCTCAGTCGTCTTGAGCCGCCATTGCCAGATGCTTGTTCAACGTCGCCGGGTCGGTGTTCGTGCCGCACAGCAAGACGCCGACGCGCTTGCCCTGCAGGGTTTCGCGCAGCGGCCCGAGCAGCGCAGCGGTGGCTGCGGCGCATGCCGGTTCCACGGCCAGCTTCAGCTCGTTGAACAAATGCAGCATGGCGTGGCGCAACTCGGTATCGGAGACGGTCACCAGCCGGTCGATATGCCGCCGGCACAATTCGTAGCTGTAGTCTTCGGTGTGCGGCGCCATCAACGAATCCGCGATGCTGTGCATGGCGCCCATCTTCACCGTGTGATTCGCGGCGAAACTTTGACCCATGGCATCGGCGCCTTTGGGTTCCACGCCGTACACGCGAATCGATGGATTCGCGAGCCGGAATGCCAGCGATACCCCCGCGGCCAACCCGCCGCCGCCGATCGGCAGGATCACGGCGTCGAGATCGGGCGCCTGAGAGGTCCATTCGTATCCGAGTGTCGCCGTGCCCACGATGGTCCGGTAGCCGTTGAACGGATGCACGAAGTAGCGGCCTTCCTCGGCTTCTATCCGTCGCACGGTCTCGAATGCTTCCGCGCCGTTTTCCGCCATCACCACTTCCGCGCCGAAACGGTGGCACAGCGCCACGCGCGCCGGGCTTGCTGTCTTCAGCATCACGACCTTCGCGCTGATTTCGAGCCGCATTGCGGCATACGCGACTGCAACGGCGTGATTGCCCGCCGAGACGCAGGTCACACCCGCGTCGCGTTCGCTTTCCGTGAGCGCGAGCAAATGCGAGAACGCGCCGCGCGTCTTGAACGTGCCGCCGACCTGCAATAGCTCGAACTTGAAGTTGATGGGTGTGCCGCCGAGCATCGGGAAATCGTGACGCTCGAAGGTCGGCGTGCGCGCGACCCACGGCGAGAGCGTCATGTGCTGGCCGGCGATATCGTCGAGTGTGGGAATCGGCGTGCCGTCGATGGTGTTATCGGAGTGATGGGCGGTGGACATGGATTGCCTTCTGACCTCAACGAGCGATTTCAACGAACATCAACGCGTCTGCGCCTCGACCGACATGCTGTGAATGAACTTGCCCAAAAACGCCTCGCACGCCGCAAGCTGATCCAGCGATACATATTCGTTCGCCTTATGCGCCTGCTCGATGTTCCCCGGCCCGCACACAATGCTCGGCACGCCCGCCAGTTGGAACAAGCCCGCTTCCGTCCCGTAAGCCACCTTGCGCTTCTCCTGATTCGCGGTGAGCGCGCGCACGAGTTGCGTGATGGCGGCTTGCTCGGACGCATCGAGCCCAGGCGCAGCCGCGATCTTTGAAAACTCAATAGCAGCGTTCGCGTGTTCCTTCTGCATCCTCGGCAGCAGCTCTTCCCGCGCGTACTTCTCGATACGCTGATAAATCGGCTCCGGATCGAGCGTCGGCAAGTTGCGGAATTCGAACGCGAAGTTGCATTCGGCGGGCACCGTGTTGATCGCGTTGCCGCCGTTGATCGTGCTGGTCTGGGCGGTCGTGAAGGGCACGTCGTACTGTTCGTCGAACGGACCTTGCGCGCGG
>Ga0073928_10010934_pt1 | contig 10680 bp, 9 predicted proteins | sample PaiPotPPA55metaG_FD_76969 | JGI IMG/M metagenome (GOLD analysis project Ga0073928, IMG submission 76969) | Iron sulfur acid spring bacterial and archeal communities from Banff, Canada, to study Microbial Dark Matter (Phase II) - Paint Pots PPA... ...
AGAAATCGTTCTGCTGAATGTTCGAGCGGAGAAGGAATTTGGCTACAGCCGCGACGAACTGCTAGGGCAGAAGGTAAAGAACATTATTCCCCAAGGCTTCGCGGAGCGGATCATCGCGGACGGGACGCGCAGCGCGGGGGAGGCGCTGGCGCAGCAGATCAGTACCGGGATTGAGCTGTCAGGACGGCGCAAGGATGGTAGCGAGTTTCCCATCGAGATCATGCTGAGCCCGCTGGAAAGCGCCGAAGGAATCCTAGTGACGGCAGCGGTCCGCGACATCAGCGCCCGCAAGGCATCGGAGGCAAGGTATCGCGGTTTGTTGGAAGCGGCTCCGGATGCGATTGTGGTGGTCAATCAGCGCGGGGAGATCGTGCTGCTGAATGCGCAAGCGGAAAAACAGTTTGGCTACCGGCGCGATGAACTCCTGGGACAGAAAGTAAAAAATATTATTCCGGAAGGCTTCGCGGAACGGCTGATCGCGGACGGGACGCGCAGCGCGGGGGAGGCGCTGGCGCAGCAGATCGGTACCGGGATTGAGCTGTCAGGACGGCGCAAGGATGGTAGCGAGTTTCCCATCGAGATCATGTTGAGCCCGCTGGAAAGCGCCGAAGGAATCCTGGTGACGGCAGCGGTCCGCGATATCAGCGCCCGCAAGAATGCGGAAAAGCATATGGCGCTGATCGACGCGCCCTGGCCAAGGGAGTAACCCTTTCTGCCGACCTGCCCTCGGACTTACCCTCAGCGCACGCCGACCAGACTCGTTTGCGGCAGATATTGATTATCCTGCTGGATAACGCCATAAAGTTTACCGCTAGCGGCGGCAGTGTAAGAATTCAGGCTCGGGTACTGCCGCAAGATCCCGGCTTGCTGCTGAAAATTTCCGATACCGGACGCGGCATGAGCCCGGAAATGACCGGTAGGGTTTTCGAACGCCTCTATCAGGCATCGGGGCCGGCCCCGGCCAGCCGCAAAGGCCTGGGACTTGGCTTGTTTATCTGCAAGGAACTGGTCACCCTGCAGGGCGGCCAAATCTCTGTCAAGAGCCAGCTCGACGTGGGCAGCACCTTTTCGTTTACGCTACCCGTTTTTTCGCTCACCAACTCTATTGCGCCGCTGCTCCACAATGACCGCTGGCCGGCGGATTCCGTAGCCCTTATTATGGCTAAAACTTGCCTTCTGGGCACGGAGACTTCCAAGGAATCTCAAGAGGAGTGGTCGCAGCAAATCCGCAGCCTCGTAGAACGCTGTTTGATGCCCAATCTCGACGTGCTCTTGCCGAAAATGAGCTACAGCGCCCAGGGCGAGCGCTTCTTTGTCGCAGCCTTTGCGGATGAAAAAGGCGTATCCATTCTCGCCAATAGAATTCGCGATCAATTTGAGCGTCTCCTCCAACCGAAGCGAACCGGCCTGTCTCTTTCCGTTTCCTACATCATGCTGCCACCGTTTCCTGCAGACGCCGGTGCGTCCACGGAAGATAGGACAACCAGCATGGCAAGAAATCTCGAACAGTCAATCCAAGCTCAATCTCTTTCCGAAGCGAGCTTTCATGAGTAACAAGAAGCTTCTTATCGTTGAAGACGACGCCGATGTTTGTCTTGGGTACCGGATCCTGCTCCGAGCCAACCACTACGATACCGTCTTCGCCGCCGATGCCGTAGGCGCGATAAGCGAAGCCGGCAAGCAGACGCTGGACCTGATTTTGCTGGATCTGGGTCTGCCCCCGGATGACGGTTTCCTCGTCTTACAGAGTTTACAAGCCGATCCACAACTCTCCACGATCCCTGTCATCGTCGTGTCCGGCCGCGACCTTCACGCAAACAAGGAGCGCGCTCTGAAGGCGGGGGCCAGCGCTTTTCTGCAGAAGCCGTGGAATGACGATGAGCTACTGGCGCTCATCCGCCAACTAGTAAGCCCTCCCGTTGACTGCGTAAGCAGCGTTGCAAACACCGCTGGTTCGTAAAGCGATGTGACCGGCAAAGTGACGGCCGAGACAGACCGGTCGCTACCGGCGATCCACGGGTTCACCGGTAAGCTGAACTGACACTTCAGCAAATCGCCGCATTTTTCATGGCAGTTACCTGTGTAACCCCGCAGTAACTCCGGGCCGGTGTGACCCTTTTTCGGTTTTGGCCGATGGACCATAGCAGTGAGGTGAGCCGCGCGTGTCGTCGGGCGCGTATCCCGGGAGGACCGCATGATCCAATTGACTCGGCTCAATAACAGCCCGCTGATCGTAAACTCCGACCTGGTCAAGTTTGTCGAGCAGTCTCCGGATACCGTGATCACTTTGGTGAATGGAGAAAAGATCCTGGTGCGGGAAAAAGCCGACGAGGTCCTAAACCGCATCGTTGAATATCGACGCTCCGTTCTGCAAGGGACGGCTGCGATCACAACTCACCTTCCCCCGATGGTCTCGGTGGCGGAGCGCGAACCGACAAATACAGACCAACAGGCCGAGAGGTAATCGTCCGTGGACAAGGCCAGCTGGGGCGGCGTGGTAATCGGACTGGGCGGGATTGTGGGAGGCTTGCTGCTTGAGGGAGGCAGCATCTCCCAAGTAGTACAGCCTACTGCTGCCATGATCGTTTTTGGGGGCACGCTCGGCGCCGTGCTTCTTCAATTTCCGCTTGCAGTGGTGCTAAGCGCGGCTGGACGGCTGGCGCACGTCTTCTTTCAGCCTGATATCAATCTCGGGGAAAGAGTCGGGGAACTGGTGGAATATGCAAAGCGTGCCCGGCGTGAGGGGATTGTTTCGCTCGATGCTGAACTCGATCAGATTCAGGATCCATCTTTGCAGAAGTCGCTGATGCTGGCGGTGGACGGTACCGAGCCGCAGGAATTGCGGAAATTGATGGAACTCGACTTCGAAAATCGGGCTGAGTCTGAGGAAAAGATTCCCCAGGTATTCGAATCCGCGGGCGGTTTCTCGCCCACCATCGGCATCATCGGCGCCGTGTTGGGTTTGATTCAAGTGATGCAGCACCTGGACAAGATTGACGAGGTTGGCAAGGGCATTGCGGTCGCTTTTGTGGCCACGATTTACGGGGTCGGCGCCGCTAATCTGTTTTTGCTGCCGGTCGCCGGTAAATTGAGGATTCGCATCCGGGAAGAACAAGTATTGCGCGAAATGACTCTGGAAGGCGTGGTCTCGATTCTGGAAGGCATGAATCCGCGGATGCTCGAAACCAAGTTGCGGGGATTCGTAGGCGAGGACCAGCCTGAACCGGTGCCGAAGGCGGTTGCGGAGTTTGCGAAATGAGCCGCAGAAGAAGACGCACAAACCGCCCCAGTCACGATCGCTGGTTGGTATCCTACGCCGATTTCATCACTTTGGTGTTCGCGTTCTTTGTGGTGCTCTACTCTACTGCGCAAGTAGACCGGAAGAAAGTAAGCCAACTTTCAGCCGCCATTCAAGTAGCGTTTCAACAACTCGGAGCTCACCCAACTACCACTTCCCCGACCCAGGTACCTGTCGAAATCAACCAGGCTGCGCCTGCAACCGTATTACCAGCGGATGAAGAGTTCCCCGACTTGGCAGCGCTGCGAAAAGAATTGGGGCAAACTTTGGAGCCGCAGATATCGCGTGGCGAAGTCACACTGCGGAATGGGCGTGACGGCCTGGTCATCAGCTTGAAGGAAGCTGGTTTCTTTGGCAGCGGTTCGGCTGGCGTCAAGGCAGCCGCTGAGCCAGCCTTCAGTCGCTTGGCCAGACTGCTTGCAGAGGGTAAATATGCTATCCGGATCGAGGGGCACACCGATAATCTGCGCATCCACAACGCGCAATATTCTTCAAACTGGGAACTCTCCACGGCTCGCTCGACGGAGATGATTCGCCTGCTGGTGGTGAGGTACGGGCTTGACCCGGGGCGGCTCTCCGCCAGCGGTTACGGCGAATATCATCCGATCGCCAGCAACCGCTCAGCGGATGGCCGTGCGCTCAATCGCCGTGTGGACCTGGTGGTCCTGGGAAAGCATGAAACCGTTCTTACTCAAGACACGGGACAGGAGAACGTCCATTGAGCCATGCCCGCGCACGCTCGGCGGAGAGTTCGCTCAGCCTCGGCGGACCCCCGAGTATTCAGCTGATTCAAATTCGCGACCTGGTGTACAGAGTGGCAGGCATGTTTCAACCTGACAGCAAGCTGCGCATACTCGAAAGCCGATGTTGGAAACGCATGCAAGCCTTAGGCGTGGCCACACTGCAGGATTATTACAGGTGGCTCTCGGCCTGTCCCGCGAACCAGACTGAGTTGGTGGCGTTGCTGAATGAAATCACCGTTGGAGAAACCTTTTTTTTTCGCAACCAACCGCAACTCGATGCCTTGCACAATATCGTTCTCCCTCGCATTGTCGTGGCGAAATCCAAAACCTCAACCCGGCATTTGAGGATCTGGAGCGCCGGCTCCTCCACGGGTGAGGAACCTTACACCCTCAGCATGATGTTGCTGGAAGAACTCACCGGCCAGCTGAAGGGATGGACCTTCGAGATTCTGGCAACGGATTTGAACCAAATCTCCGTCGCCCACGCCGAGCAAGGACTCTACGGCGAATATAGCACTCGAAATCTCCCAGAACACTTCCGGCAGAAGTATTTCGTTTCTTGTGGTGAAAGTCTGCAGATCGACGCGGAGCTTAAATCCCACGTCAAATTCAGTCGCGTGAACCTTCTGGACGACTCGAAAATGGTTTTCATTAAGGATCTCGACGTGATCTTCTGCTGCAACGTCTTGATCTATTTCCATGGTGCAGCCAAGGGACGCGTGGTCCAGCACTTTTACAACAACCTGCTGTCGCACGGGTATCTGTTCCTGGGACACTCCGAATCGCCATACGCGGTAAATGAAGATTTTCGTCTGGTACACCTCCCCTCGGCGACCGCGTATGTAAAGTTGGAGAAGAGGCCATTGGCGTCACGGGTGCAAGTATGAACAATCCGTCCCCAGACACACTGCGCAAACGGCTGGAAGGGCTCGATCAGATGCCGACGATTCCGGTCATTCTCTATCCATTACTGCGCCACTTGGAACAACCGCTGGATCGGCTTGATCTACAACAGATCGTCGATCTAATTTCCCAGGACGAATCATTGGCTGCGCAGTGCCTGCACATGGCCAATTCTCCGCTCTTCGGCCTTTGGCAACCGGTAGATAGTATTCGCAGTGCGGTCGCGTTGCTGGGTATGCAACGCGTGCGGGAGATTGCAGTTTCTTGCTCGGTGCTGCAACTCCTACCCAACGGCGCAGGCAAAGTCAATCCAAAGGTGTTTTGGGAGCATTCCCTGGCGTGCGCGCTGGTCTGTCGCCAGTTCGCGCACAGAATCGCCTTTGCTGATCCCGGTAAAGCCTACCTCGGGGGCTTGTTGCACGATCTCGGAATCGTCGCTCATCTCTGGATTGTGCCCAAGGAGTTCCAATCGGCTTGCGAATTGGCGCGCACTCGGGGCATCCCTCTGCACGAGGCAGAAATGACCACACTCGGAGTCACGCATTGCGATACTGGAAAGGCGGTCGCTGAACGATGGCATCTCACCGCAGACATGGTGGCAGTTCTAAGTTGTCATCACCATCCGTCCACCGCAACCGTGCGCCGCGATCTGGTCGCACTGGTCTCTTTAAGCGATCTACTGTGCCGCATGAGCGGCATGGGCTACGGCTATGTGGAACGACGGCAAGTTAACTTCACCGAGGAACCAGCCTTTGCCATTCTGCTTGAGGAATGTCCTTCGCTTAAAACTTTCGATTGGGCGCGCTTCACTTTCGAGCTTGAATCGTTCATGGACGAGGTTCATCGATTAGTGACGGTACTCTACAGCGAGCCAAACTGAATAGTCTTGGCTCCTCCCAATGCTGTGCCCAATGCTTTAAATGTCATCCCTCGAGAAGCGAGGATCTCGTGGCTGGCCGTACCGATGATGCAGGCAGGAACCCGGATCCCTCGCTCCGATCGGGATGACAGTAACCACTTAGGCGCATTGCTCTATCCGGCGGACCTTCCTCTATTGTTGTGCTGCCGCCGTCTCCGTTTGCTGCAAAACTTCCTGCACTTTTCGCGTCAAAGACTGCATTGAAAACGGTTTGGGCAAGTAAGCCATTCCGCCTCCTTGAATTCCGTTGCGCGTAACCGCGTTTTCCGGATATCCCGAAATAAAAATAATGTTCAGCTTAGGACAAATGGCCAGTAGATCAATCGCCAGGTCGCGGCCATTCCGCCCTGGAAGGACGACATCCGTTAGCAGCAATCGGACAATGGATTTGAATTCCTTAAATGTGGACAACGCGTCCACAGCATTGTGAGTTTTCAAGACACGGTAGCCCGCGGATTCCAATATCTCGCAAGTCACCTCGCGGAGAAATTTTTCATCTTCCACCAGCAGAATAGTTGCGCGGCCGCGCGGTGTAGCGGTGTTCTCTATAATCGAGGCCCGGTCTGGCAGCGTTTCCGCGGACGATTGCGTATGGTTCACTTGTTTTGCCCTCCAACCACGAAACGTGTATGCACACGCACCTCCACTGCTGACGCGGAATGCGGCAAACTGACGCGACTTTATCTCGCTACGAGTTAGAGGCAGCGGATGGTCGATGCAGAAGATAAAGACAGCCGTAACTCCGGACAAAATGATCGTCTTGGGAAAAATGGATGGAAATATCGGGAATGCGTTCTGAAATGGTGCGATGTTTTTATCGCGATCGCGCCAGCAAAGTCTGCTCCGGATCAATTACGACCTTCCGAACACCCTGCGGTGCGGTCAAATGAAAAGAAGTTTCTGCTCCGTCGGCGAACACGCGCGCCAGAAACACCAGCTTGCCAGCGACTGATGCGTAAAGTGGAACCGACGTGACCAGATCATCAGGCGCGTCCTTTTGCGAAATAATTCCACTGATAGCAGTTGAACCGGGCTTGTCCGAATACTTTACTCCGTGCAATTCGAAACGCGGAATCGCGGTCACATTCACCCAGCTCTCATAGAACCAGTCCAGCGATTTGTGGTGCTCGTACCTTAACGAAGGCGGCAACTCGTCCGCAAACGCCTGCAATAACTCGCGCGTGGTAATGGCCTTCCCTTGATACCGTTCGCGAATACGGCGAAGAACGCGCACGAAAGGCTCATCTACCTGGCTGGCATTGCGTGCGCGGTCACCAGTCCCTTCGGCATCGCGCATCATGGAGCGGAGCATGTGAAACAGCCACGTGCCGCGTCCATAACTGATCGCTTCATATCCCTCGGAAAATTGCGAACAAGAAAGGCGCGTCCCCAACGTTACGGGCCCATCCTCCCTTAACCGCGCGCCCGCTTTATTCTTCTGCAAAAGATCATCCCTATATTTCTCCATGGCGGCACGAAATTGAGCGGGGTTTTCGCCTTCGAGGATCATCATCGAACTGTAGTTTGCCAAGGCTTCCACCAGCCATTGATCGCGGTAGCCGCTCCACATAACCAAATCGCCCCACCACTGATGGGCACTTTCGTGCGCGATGATCTGGCTGATCAGGGTTTTCTCGACCGGGGTCATGTGCAGTTCAGACTTCTCTTCTGCGGTAAGAAAGGAGGTGCTGGACAGAAAGATGAGGCCAGGCCAGCCTTGACTTAAACCACCTGGCATTTGAGCGACCTTGAGATCGGCGTAGGGATAGGGACCGAAGCGGCGAGAGAAGAATTCGATTGCATGAGCGGCCGTACTCGCGACCATTTGCGCATTTCTCGCCGGAGAAGGCGGCGGAGGCGCGATAGTCAGGGAAGGCTGGCGGGGAACTCCACGGATCACCGGCGGCGGAAGCAAGCTTTCTATCGGTGGCTTGGGAAAGCCGCGTTCCATGCCTGAGGTTGCATAAGTCTCCACGGATACATCGCCCGCGTGCGCCACCACTCGTTCATATTTCCCCAGATCGAATCCGGCGAGGGGAATTGGGCGTTGCGAAACCCAGCGGCTCACTTGCTCGCCTGGCGATAAAGTCTCACCGACCTGACTACCCGACTTGTCCGTGCGTTCTCCTGTAGCCACTAGGGTCCAGCCAACGGGATAACGAAATTCCAAATCGAAGTTCGACATGGCGAGGCCGCGATTGGGATACCACGTGCCTCTTGCGCCAACGTACAACAGCCCGGCTCCCGCTTCCGAAAGTACTGCTCCGCCATACACAAACCGAAGTTTCAGTTGTTGTCCCGTCTGTAGCGGTTGGGGAAAAACAACTGCTACAAGGTCGTTTCCTTGCCGCGCCAGTTGCGTTCCTTCGATTTCCGGATTATGAATGAACTCGACCGGATGCCCATCAGCTTCAACTTCTGTGATGCGAAGAGAGCGGGATAATTCAAACAAGATTGCGCGCTCCCCACCCTGCCGCACCGCCATTTGCATTACTGCCTCAGCATCAATTTCGATGGGCGGTCTTATTTTTGTGCGAATGGTGTAGTGAGAGATAGCGAATGAATCGGCTTTGCCGCCTTCCCCGACCGTGGCGTTGACGGCTTCAGTTCCACGGTTTTCGTCCGCCGATGAGAACGAGGTCCACACATCGTAATAGCTGGCGCTTTCGACCGTCTTCAACTGTCCCGCCCATATCTGCTCGGACGCGTCAGCGTCGAAGTAAATATCAAAAGTTCCCAGTCTTAATCCTTGCAATCGGGCGTGTAGGAAGCGATCTTGGTCGTTTATCAAAGTAGCCGAGGGCGAAGTATTGTCGGATTGACCGTCGATCGGCAGAAAGTTACTGAAGGTCATCAAGAGGCGCAGAGCGTCGCCTTCGGCGAGGCTGCGGGCGGTCTCATTCCACTGCGACAGGAATGCCTCAGCGTGCTCCACCGGCTCAAGCGATGGCCGCATCTCGGCAAACGTATCGTCATTAAAGCGGAAGTATGCGGTTACAAAACGCTCTTCCAGAATGGCTTCGCCGGTAAACAATGCCATGGAAGCGCGCTCGTACTTGTTGGGTGGCGACAAAAGGATTTCGCCATCGCCTTCGAAAAAGGCTCCAGTGACGTGATTGGCGACATTTTCAGTAAACGCGATGAGGCCATCGTTCAGCGTGATGTGAAATGCTCCGCGGTCGATAGAGACGTCACGCAGGCGGAAGACCCGCAACTTGTCCAGGCCCACTCCGCTCAACTTCATGTAGAGATTCTCGGCGGGCTTAGGATGGGAGACGTTTTCAGGTAGGCTGCTTGCAGGCGCGCTAGTTGGTTTCGGAGGACCCTGGCTCATCGCCATCGCGGCCGCAAAAACCAGCAAAAGACCGGTTACAGACGGCAACCCACTCCGCAATTTTGCGATTACTCTAGTCACCTACGCTCGCTGCTTTCTATCCTCTAGAATGCGCCTAAGTGCGCAAACCTGTCATCTGCTCGTTCTTGCTGGCGTGCCTGGCGTTGGCCGCGGTGTACGCATCCGCCGAAGTTATTCATCTGAAGAACGGCCGCACTATCTGGGCCAATCATGTTCGCGATACCGGCACTCATATCGAGTACGATCTTGGCGACAACATTTACGCGATTCCGAAATCGGCGGTCGACCAGATCGATGCCGGCGGAGCTCCTCCCGCGTACTCATCTTCTGGAAGCGGCGCTCAGCAGGCCCATGATCTTCCAGAGTTTGCGCCTGCGGATAACTCCAAAAACGATCCCGCGCTGATTGCAAAAATAATTCAGGGCGGCCGAGTCGATCCCGACGCATTGTATTCTCTCGAGCAGGCGGGAAATAATTCCGCCACTGCCGCCGGATACTTTATAGCCGGCAAACACGAATTAGATCACGGAAATTTCAGTAAAGCCCGCGGTTACCTAGAGGCAGGTTTACGCTTCGACTCGCAAAATCCCACCATTCTGAACTACTACGCCGCTCTGCTGGCCAGAACAGGAAACGCGGCGGAGGCCTTGCCCTATGCCGAGCGCGCCGTTCGCGCCGCGCCCGACTCGCCCGATGCGCTAACCGTTCTAGGATACGTTCAATTTGCCGACGACCACACTGCAGACGCCATCCGCTCGTGGAAACATTCTTTGGAGCTTCGTCCCGACAATACGGTGCAAAAATATCTGGCGAAAGCTCAGCGCGATGCCACTGCGGAAGCCGATTATACGCAGCATGAAAGTAACCATTTCATCCTGAAATACGAAGGCAAGCAAACATCAGATACGTTGCGCAGCCAGTTGATTGCGACTCTGGAGTCGGAATACGACGATCTGGTTCGCCAGTTAGGCATTGCTCCTCGAAATAGCATTCTCGTCGTGCTCTACACGGAGCAGTCCTTCTTCGACGTAACTCAGGCGCCGTCGTGGAGTGGAGCGGTGTTCGATGGGAAGCTGCGCATTCCAATTAACGGAGTGAGCTCAGTCACTCCCGAACTGGCGCGCGTGCTTAAACACGAACTCACGCACTCCTTCATTAGCCAGCTCGCCAGTGGACGCTGTCCGCAATGGCTCAACGAAGGCATTGCCCAGGCCATGGAGCCCAAGCAACTTCCTCATGGAAAGCTCCTGGCTGACCTGTTCCGTACGCAACGCGAAATTCCCCTCAACGCATTGGAAGGCAGTTTCATGAACTTCTCCAGCGTGCAGGCCACGGTGGCGTACGAAGAATCTCTCGCCGCCGTGCAGTATATCAGCGACACTTATGGCATGAGCGATCTGCAACGCGTTCTCGAAAGACTTGGTCAAGGAAGCTCTACTGAAGCTGCTCTGCGCGCCATAAT